>Ga0074046_10003652_pt1 | contig 12788 bp, 9 predicted proteins | sample BogForMeECP23OM3_FD_94441 | JGI IMG/M metagenome (GOLD analysis project Ga0074046, IMG submission 94441) | Bog forest soil microbial communities from Calvert Island, British Columbia, Canada - Bog Forest MetaG ECP23OM3 | ecosystem: Environmental > Terrestrial > Soil > Wetlands ...
AGCAGATGGGAATGCCGCTGCGAGTGAAGATCCGGGAACTACCCCACCCGAGCAAAACCGGCTCGGGTGGGGCACCCCGAAATCGTAGACTGGGCCACCCGCCCGATCCGGGGGTTGTGGTGCGCCATTATTCCGGCGACCTGATCCCCTAATCTGCACGCAACCTGAAGCAGGGAGCAAATGATGAGACGCCGCATGCTGATATCCATGATCATCGTCGTTGTTGTTGTGTTGTTCTTCGGCGGCTGGGCAATGACCTATCCGTCCTCCAGCGACCCGAAGAATATCAAGTACGTCCTCTGGAAGGCCGACCTTTACAAAGTGAACCTAGACCAGGCGACCGCCGCGATGGTCGGCGACGCCAACAGAGACAAACTGGTCGTGGGCAAAACGAAGGCGCAGTTACGAGATAAGTTTGGACCGTTTCTTTCGCCTGCGGATGCTTCACCATACCTCAGAGGGTGTTATCAGAACTCGTCTTGGAAGGACAAGGACGTGCTGTTCATCGGGCAGAGTTCGTGGATGGTCGTCTTTGACGGCGACAAAGCCACAAACCTCGTGCTGGTGAAGGGGTGCTAGAGACTCGTCCGCGACCCTGACCTCTGACCAGAGTGCCTGCCGGTTGCGTTCCTGGACGGCTAGGGCCACGATCTGGGGGTAGGGCAGGTACTCCGGTTGCTGGGGTGTTCTGAGTTTTTCTTTTAGCCGTGGTTTGGGTTTGCTGGCCGCGCCGGGGTATGGCGCGGCCTTGCCGTCTGCGGGTGCCGATCCGTTCCTGATTCTGGGGGTTAGGAGCCGCCGATCCGCGCCGTGATCCGAGTCAGTTTAGCCGCCCGATGCGGTCCCGATTCGAGTGCCGATTCCTGACCGGGGGAGTGTGGCGATTCGGGCACGGTGAGGGGTGGCTTTTTCGTGTTCCCGGAGTGCGGTGGCGGGGTTGAGGTTTTTTGCCGTGCTGCGCACGGGGTGGAGGGGTGACACTCCACCCCTGAAAGGGTGCTGCACGGTAACTTTCGGTTAACGCGCGCGAACTTGCTGAAAGCAGAGCAGCTACGGAAAAAATCCCGCCGTCAGGTTGCTGTAGAGCAACCTGAAGTTAACGCAGGCGAACTTGTTGATTCTGAAGCGCGGCTGCTAGTCTCGGCGGTGATGGCGAGAGAGGAAGCCGGGACATGGTGAAGCCGCCGCTGCGCACGAAATCCATCGGTTTCAAAGTCAGCGAAGAAGAATACGCGCGGCTGGAGGAGGCGGCGCGAACCGGAGGCTTTACGCTCGGCGAGTGGTGCCGCCAGGTGGTGCTGGAGGACGCCAGCGGCGAGGAGATCAAACCAACCGGGACAGGGGACGGGTGGCCCAGGTCTCGCGTTTTTCGAGACCTGGGTGATTATGAGGCGGAAATACAGACGACGCTAAAGCGCCGCACTACCAAAGACAATCACCCCAATCTCCTCATGATCGTCATTGCACTTCCCTCCGCAACGCGCCAGAATGGCTGCTGTGAAAGCCATCTTCAACCTGAAGATCCTCTTCTTCGCGCTGATGGCGTTGGTGCTCATCGGCGTTGCGGGATTTCATTTCATGGAAGGCTGGTCGTGGTTCGACGGCTTCTACATGGTGCTGACTACGATCACGACCATCGGTTACGGCGAAGTTCATCCGCTGTCGCCCGCTGGCCGCTATTTCAACACCTTCATCATCATTGCCGGTGTTGGACTGTTGCTGCTGTTCTTCGGTAGCGCGACGCAGGCTTTGCTGGAATTCGAGCTACAATCGGTCTTCGGCAGGAGACGCATGGACCGCGAGATCAGCCGCTTGTCGGGACACTTCATCATCTGCGGCGCAGGACGCGTAGGCCGCAGCGTCGCGCGTGAACTGGCGCGCAAGCCTCTGCCCTTCGTTGTGATCGACAGCGATGAAGCCAAGCTGGCGCGTTACACCGCCGAAGGCTGGCTCACTCTCATCGGCGACGCCACTCAGGCGAACATTCTGCAACAGGCGCACATCGAGAGCGCCCGCGGACTGGTCGCGGCAACCACCACGGACGCCACCAACATCTACATCATCCTCACTGCGCGCAGCCTGAACCCGACGATTAAGATTATCGCCCGCGCCAGCGAGGACAATGCCGAGAAGCATTTGCTCACCGCAGGCGCGGATCGTATCGTCTCGCCCTATCACTTCGCCGGTTATCGCATCGCGCAAACCTTCATGCGCCCGCATGTCGTGGACTTCTTCGACACTGCCATGAACCAGCAGAAGCCGCTGGAGATTGAAGAAGTGCAGGTGCAGCCCGGCTCGCGCTTCGCGGGAAAAACCCTGGAAGGCTCGCGCATCCGCCAGGAAATGGGCGTCATCGTGCTCGCCATCAAGGGAGAAGATTCTCAGATGCGCTTCAATCCTCCGCCCGACGAGGCGATCCATGTTGGTGACCATCTCATCGTCATGGGCGAGCCCGCGGGTTTGCGGCGGCTGGAAGACTCGGCGACGGGGCGCGCATGAAGATCACCACCGCAGCTGAGATGCGCGAGATCGACCGCGCCACGAGCGAGCGCTTTGGTGTCCCTTCGCTCACCCTCATGGAGAACGCCGGCTCGGCCATTGCGGAGTTCATTCTGGATGAATATGGTGAGGTGAACCGCATCGCGGTGGTTTGCGGTAAGGGCAACAACGGCGGCGACGGCTTCGTGGTCGCGCGCAAGCTGCATCGCGCCGGTCGTGTGGTTGAGATCCTGCTGCTCGCCGCGCCAACCGATTTGCGCGGCGATGCCTTAGCCATGTATGAGCGTCTGCCGCTTCGGCCCATTGCGCTGAAAACATCGCGGGAGCTTCAGACTGAGTCGTCGCGCAGTCTGGTGAACTGCGATCTCATCGTTGACGCCATACTCGGGACTGGCTTCCAGCCTCCGGTCAAAGGGCTTTACGCCGAGGCGATCGCCGCCATCAACAGCAGCGGCAAGCCCGTGATCGCGGTGGACATTCCATCGGGCGCAGACTCGGATGCGATGACAGAGCAGCCGGGCGAAGGGAGGGCTCGCGCTGATGCTATCGTTACTTTCACCGCGCCACGCCCTGCGCACGTCTTCGGTAACCTGACGCGTGGCCCGATTGTCATCGCGCCCATCGGCTCGCCGCCCGAGGCAATCGTCTCCAAGCTCGACCTGGAGCTGACAACGCCCCGCGACATCGCGGCGCTGTTCGCTCCGCGGCCTATGGACAGCAACAAAGGCATGTACGGTCACGTGCTGATCGTCGGTGGTTCGCTGGGGAAATCGGGCGCTGCAGCGATGGCTGGCATGGCAGCATTGCGCTCCGGTTGTGGATTAAGCACGGTCGCCACGCCGGCGAGTGCGCTGGACAACGTTGCCACGTTTGCCGCTGAGCTGATGACCGAACCGCTGCCGGAAACCGACGCTGGCAGTATCGCCATGGGAGCCATCGAGAGCGGCCGGTTTGGACAACTGGTGAAGCCTATCGACGTAGTGGCCATCGGTCCCGGCATCGGGCGCAACGCTGAGACCGCCGAGTTCGTACATGAGGCAGTACGACAGGTGAAGGTCCCGCTGGTGCTTGATGCAGACGGCCTGAATGCGTTTCAGGGGCACACCGATCAGCTCGACGGACGGGTGCGTCCGCTGGTGCTTACACCTCATCCGGGAGAGATGTCGCGGCTGACTGGTCTTTCGATTAAGGATGTTCAGGCTGACCGGCTCAAAGTCGCGCGCGACTTCGCGCGTGAGCATAAGCTCATTCTCGTGCTCAAGGGAAACCGCACCATCATCGCGCTGCCGGACGGAACGGCGTGGGTGAACCCGACTGGCAATCCTGGAATGGCTACGGGCGGCACCGGCGACATCCTCACCGGCATGACGGCTGGGATTATTGGCCAGATACAGAACGACGTCGCGCGCGCCGCCATCGCCGCGGTTTACATGCATGGCCTGGCCGGCGACGTTGCCGCGGAGAAAATGGGAGAACATTCGCTGGTGGCTACCGATCTCCTTGATGCGCTGCCGGAAGCCTTCCGCCGGGTGACGGAGAATGCCAAGGAAGGCTCCGTCCGCATCGGAGGATAGGCTGTTCGAACGGTTAATCCGGAACAATCAGCTAAAATACTTACGGCTCGCCCTAGAGAGCGAGTTGTGCCTGAGAGCACGGGCCTGTAGCTCAGCGGTAGAGCAGGGGACTCATAATCCCTTGGTCGGGGGTTCGAATCCCTCCGGGCCCACCAAGTCCGCTCGTTACGCGCGCATGAATTCCCACCCTTGGGACGAGGTGAGCTGCCATGTCACACATTGATTCGCATCCGCCGGGTTCCTTCTGCTGGCTCGAGCTGGCCACTACCGATCAAGCCGCAGCCAAAGCGTTCTACTCATCGCTGTTCGGATGGACGCCGTCAGACATGCCGATGGGAAGCGACGTCTATACCATCTTCCAGATCGAAGGCCGCGACGCCGCCGCTGCCTACACCATGTATCCGGAACAGCGAGCGCAGGGCATCCCGCCGAACTGGACGCTATATATCTCGGTCGCCAGCGCGGACGATGCGGCCAAGCGCGCCCGCGAGGTTGGCGGGACTGTGCTGAAGGACGCTTTCGATGTTGGCGAACCGGGCCGGATGGCGGTGCTGCAAGATCCTACGGGAGCCGTCTTTTGCGTGTGGCAAGCGAACAAGAACCAAGGCACTGGAATTGCCCACGTGGATGGAACTCTTTGCTGGGCTGACTTGAGCACCCCCGATCCAGCGCGCGCCAGCAAGTTCTACAGTGATTTGTTCGGCTGGCAGTTGCTCACGGAAGACGAAGACCCCGAGCATGAATACCTCCACATCAAGAACGGCGAGCACTTCATCGGAGGCATTCCTCCCGCCAAGTTTCACAACCCCAAGGCGCCGGCCCATTGGCTGGCCTACATCCTCACTTCGAACTGCGATGCGACCGCGGACAAAGCCAAGCAGCTCGGCGGCCAGCTTTACCTGGCGCCTACAACCGTGGAGAACGTTGGCCGAATGGCGGTCGTTGCCGATCCGCAAGGTGCGGTGTTTGCACTGTTCCAGCACGCTCCGCGGGACTAGTAGCTGGAGGCGAGTGGTCAATCGCATTCCGCGGTGGTGAGGTGCTATCACCGCGGGAGGAAGTTCTCAAAACGGGAAAGCCAGTCCTCACTTTTCCTCGAATTCTGCTACCGATTTTCTCTCCGCGGCGGTCTAATTGAATAGCGGGGGCGATTTGTGTCTGGGCTTCCTGCTGCTCACGGAACTAATTCCATTCACTGCACGTAACAAATAGCAGAACAGAATTCCGCCCGTCTTTGGGAGGCTACAGTGGCGAACGGCAACGGCAAGAAGAAAAAGAAGCGCTGGCTCATCATCACCATCGCCTCGGTAGCGGTCCTCGCGCTAGTGATCGTTGCGGTGGCAGCGACTCGAGGCGGCACCAAGATCGATCCCACCAAGCTGGCGAAAGTTGAGAAGGGCGACCTGGCGAAGAGCGTTGTTGCGACCGGCAAGGTCACACCTATTACTAAAGTTGAGATCAAGTCGAAGGCCAGCGGAATCGTCAAGAAGCTCTACGTGGACGCCGGCGACAAGGTCAAGGAAGGCCAGGTGCTGGCGGAACTGGATCGCGTCGAGATTGAGGCCCAAGTGAACTCGGCGCGAGCACAGTTGCTCTCGTCTGAGGCCAACCTCAAGGGCGCCGAAGCCGATTTGAAGCGAGCCGAAGTGGACGCGCAGGGCGTTGATATTCCCACCTTGCAGCGCGCCTACGAACGTGCGCAGGAAATGTCGAAGGACGGTGTCGTATCGCAGTCAAACCTCGATGATGCGCAGCGGACCTACATAATGGCGGTGAACAAGCGCGATGTCGCCCGCGCACAATACACCGTAAACAAGGCAAAGGTCGCACAGGCTGACGCGCAGGTAAAGAAGGACCAGGCCACCCTGAAACAGCTTGAAGAGCAGCTCAACTACACCACCATCACGGCGCCGATTGACGGCGTTGTACTCTCCCGTGATGTGGAAATGGGCGACGCGGTCAGCTCCATTCTGGTCCTGGGATCGGGCGCCACTCTGGTCATGACCCTCGGCGATACCAGCGAGGTGTACGTAAAGGGCAAAGTTGACGAGAGCGATATCGGCAAGGTGTATCTGGGACAGCCCGCCCGTATTCGTGTCGAGACATTCAAGGACAAGACGTTTACGGGCCACGTGACCAAGATCTCGCCTATGGGCGTTGAGAAGGACAACGTGACCACCTTTGAGGTGCGCGTCTCCATCAACAATCCCGGCGGAGAGTTGAAGGCCGAAATGACCGCTAACGCCGAAATTCTTCTCGACGAGCACAAGAATGTGCTGATGATTCCCGAAGGCGCCATCCTGTACGACAAAGACAAAAAAGCGTCGACCGAAATACCCGACCCTAAAGGAAAAGACGGCAAGCGCAAGGTCGCGCTGACCATTGGAATCTCCAACGGCGCCAAGACCGAGGTAACGTCGGGGCTCAAAGAAGGCGACCAGGTGGTTCTGCAGCAGTAACGTAATTCTGACCTCCGCGGGCTGCCTGCAAAGGCAGCCCGTTTTTGCGAACGCACTCATCCCATCGTCCTGCGAGGCTCTATGAAGAAACACAGCATCGCCTTCCTGCTCAGCTTCCTGCTCCTCCCGGTCCTATTGCACGCACGGGGCGAAGGTCACTTCGACCGCACACTCACCGTATCGGGTGTTGTTCACCTCGACCTCACCACCGGCTCCGGAGACATCACGGTCAAGGCGGGCAACTCCAACCAGGTTGTGATACACGGCAGGATAAGCGGTAACAATGAATGGTTTTCCAGCTCTGATAGTGCGATCCATCAGGTCGAATCCAATCCGCCCATCCAACAGAACGGCAACGACATCCGGATCGGCTATAACTTGCCCGATGATGTGAAGCGGCACGTTTCCATCAGCTATGAGGTGACCGTCCCGGCTGATGCTGCGGTGCAGGCATATAGCGGGTCAGGCGCCGTGAACCTTGAGGGCGTTCGTGGTGAGGTCCAGGCGCAAACCGGATCCGGTGACATCCGGCTGCGCGATCTCGGTGGCCGCGCGCATGTGCAAACCGGCAGCGGCGGCATTCGGGCGCAGAGTGTCGCAGCCCCGTTCTATGGTCACACCGGAAGCGGCGATATTGAAGCCGAACTGACCGGCTCGGGCGACGTGGATATTCAGAGCGGTTCGGGTGGCGTCCGGTTGAAAGGTGTCAAAGGTGGTTTGCACGCGCGCACCGGAAGCGGTGACATCAGCGCCGACGGCAACGTGACGGGCCCGTGGCAGTTGCACACTGGCTCGGGCGCCATTCGTCTGGCGCCCGGTTCCGGCGGTTTCAACCTGGATGTTCACACCGGCTCCGGCTCCATCCATTCCGATCTTCCGATTACGGTGCAGGGTTCCATCGGAAAGCGTGAACTGAAAGGAAGCGTGCGCGGCGGCGGGCCGGAAGTCGCGATCTCCACCGGATCGGGAGATGTGGAAATACGGTAGTCGCGGTTCTTCACACGCCTCGCGACTTTAGTCCGCGACAGGCTTTCCTTTGCCGAGCCGCCCGGTGAGCATCAACCCCAGCATCCGGAAGTCGCTGATGAACGCCCAAAACGGATGGCCGAATGTCGCAGGTGTGTTCTTCTCCAGCAGAAAATGGCCAGTCCAGGCGAAACCGTAGCCCAGGGGAATCCACAACAATGCATACCACGGATGATGCGTCGCGAACGCCAGGACGGCGACGGCCAGACCCAGCAACATCCCGATAGCGTGCATCCACCGATTCCCCGCGGCGCTGTGCTGTTCCAGGTAGAAAGCGAAGAATTCGTCATAGGAGCGAAACGTTCGTCGCTCAGGCATCGCAACCTCCGCTTGGCATTCCGGCGTTCCGTTGGCTCAATCGCGAAAGTGTACTACTTACATTAAGCATTTCGCGATGGGTTAGTATCTTCTTTCCGGCATGTGGAGATGTGAGATGCAACCCCGTAAGCTTTTTCTGCCGTTGTTGATCGGCCTGTTTTGTGCCGTCTCGCTGGCCGCCCAAAGTCCCTTTGCGCCCAAAGTGTCGGGACCGCTGTCACAACGGGTCGTGGCTTACCAGATTGATGCGAAATACGATCCCGCGCACCACGCAGTTGACGCTACAGAGACCCTCACTTACCACAACCTAACCGGCCAGCCGCTCGATCGCTTCTTTTTTCATCTCTACCTGAATGCGTTCCAGCCTAAGGCTACCTGGATGCGCGAGGCGCATCGCGATGGCAGTTTTCGCACCAGTGATTTCGAATCGTGGAACCCGAAGGAGTTCGGCTCCAACGAGGTTGCCTCTTTCGAGGTCGTGGGCGTTGGCGATCTGACCAAGCAGATGAAGTTCATCTCGCCCGACGACGGTAATCCCGACGACAAAACAGTCTTCGAGGTCAAGCTGCCGCATCCAATAGCGCCTGGCCAGGACGTGCAATTCAGGATCAAGTTCCACGCCGTGTTCCCCCAAGTCGTGGCTCGCACCGGATACAAGCGCACTTTCCTGCTGGCCGGACAATGGTTCCCCAAGGTTGGAGTCTGGTGGCACGGCGCATGGAACTGTCATCAATTCCACGCCCTGACCGAATTCTTCGCTGACTTCGGAACCTATGACGTGAAGGTCACCTTGCCGAAGAATTACATGATCGGCGCGACCGGTGTGCAAACCGGCGACAACGACAACGGCAACGGGACCAAGACCGTTGCCTTTCATGCCGAGGATGTCCACGATTTTGCCTGGACCGCCGATCCAAACTTCAAAGTCATCGACGGCCAATTCGACGGCAGCGTCGGGCCGGTAAAGATCCGAATACTTAGCTACACCAGCCACAAGAGCTCATGGCAGCGCTATCTGGATGTGCTGAAGGGCAGCATGCAGCGTTTTGACCAATGGTACGGGCCATACCCATATGCGCAGATCACGGTGGTCGATCCTCCGCATGGCGCCGAAGAAGCTGGCGGAATGGAATATCCCACGTTCATCACGGCGGGCACAGAGTGGTTTATGCCCAAGGGGTTTCATGATCCCGAGTCAGTGGTTGAACATGAGTTTGGTCACCAGTACTGGTACGGCATGGTGGCCACCAACGAGTTCGAGAATGGCTGGCTCGACGAGGGCATCAACAGTTACACCGAAGTAAAGGTGCTCGACAACATGTACGGCCGCAACGCCAGCGGCATCAACTTTCTGGGAGCGCAGGAGGGTGCTGCCTCGTTCCTAAGAAGCTTCTATCTGCCCGTCGCCGAAACCGACTCGCTGGCCCGCCCCAGCTACACTGACATGAGCGAACGCTCTTACGGCGGTGTCACCTACGGCAAGGCCGCCTCAATGCTGATCTCACTGGAGGCGATCCTCGGCGAGCAAACTCTGAAGAATGCCCTGCACACTTACTTCCTGAAGTACCGCTTCACACATCCCACGCAGGAGGACTTTCTGCGCACGGTGAACGAAGTCGCCGGCCGCGATTTGAAGTGGTACTGGGACCAGGCCGTCTATGGTACGCAAGTATTCGACTATGCCGTGGAGCGCGCCGACTCGACGCCTACCGATTGGTACAACGATGACGCGGAGGAGACGCCGGGCAAGACAACTTACGAAACGCAGATCATCCTGCAACGTAAGGGTGATTTTGTCTTTCCCGTCGAAGCTGAAATCAAGTTCGACAATGGCGAGAAGACGCGCGTGCGCTGGGACGGCAAAGACCGGTGGGTCCGTTATGTGTACTACAAGAAAGCGAAGGTCGAGTCGGTGGAACTCGATCCCGACCACAAAATCACACTGGACCGGAACTATCTCAATAACAGCTACACCACCGGAGAGCAGCGAGGAGCAATCCATAAGATTGCAACTTACTGGGTGCTTCTGACGCAGTTCCTGGCCCATGCGCTGAGTTGGCTGGTATGACCGAAGAAACCATGGGAGACGAACGCAGGGGAGTGATGGCCGCCGGCGCCAGATTGGTGTGGCGCCGTCGTGGCGTCCTATGGTGGGTGTTCGGAGTGAACATCGTGCTGGGGGCACTGGGCGCTCTGCCGGCTGCCGAGCGACTCAAACACGCCCTGGGTCACAGCCTTGCTGGAGAGCAGCTCTTCAAGGGCTTCGATCTTGGCATGTTCTACGAGCTGGTGAGAGTGCCCGACGTAAGACTATTCAGACTCGTGACCGCCTCTTATCTGTTTGCCGGCCTGTTCGCGCTGTTGATGCTGTTCATCAGCGGCGGAGTCCTTCAGGAATACCGACAGGATCGCAAGCTCAATACCGGCGATTTCTTTGCCGCCTCGGGTTCGTTCTTCTGGCGCTTCGTGCGGCTGGCGCTGTTTTCGCTTGTGCCATTCGCCCTTCTCGGAAACTTATACCTCGGCATCGAAAAGGCGTCGGACTACCTGGGCGACAAGACTAACGTCGATCAGGTCGGCTTTGTCATCTGGCTCGCCTGCTTCGTTGTTCTTGTCCTCATCACGCTGTTTGTGCGGTTGTGGTTCGATATCGCGAAGGTAGATGCCGCCGCACGCGACGAGCGCCGCATGCTGCGCAGCGCGTGGAAAGGCATCGACATCACCCGGCAGCAGGTGAGAACTCTGCTGTGGATGTATCTCCGCATCAGCCTCGTCGCCTGGGTCACGGGGCTCATCGCATTCCTGATTTGGACGAAGCTGCCGCCAACCGCGGTCCCGGTCACATTTGTTCTGCTCGAACTGGTGATACTGGTGCAGTTGGCTGCGCGGCTGTGGCAGATGGCCAGCGTAACCATCTGGTACAAGCGGCATGCCGAGGCGGTTACCGCAGCCTCGGCGGCGGACTTCCCAACGCCGCCGCAAGAAGTGCTTGAGCCAGAGCCGCAGTTGCCGCTCTACCCGGACATGGAATTGCCGCCGGCTGACGCCTAAACACCAAACGGGGCGCATTGCGCGCCCCGTCTGATGAAACGACTCCCGGAGTTTCCCCGGAAGCCAGCCCTTATTCCGATGAACCAAATTGCTTCAAGTCTTCCGGTCCATCCACCAGAGCCACTTTCTCCTTGCCCTGAACCATTACCCTGACCGATTCCACCACGTCAGGATTGGCCAAGGTCGTGATATCTCCGGTGTTCATGTTGTTGGAGAGGGCCGCAAGAATACGCCGCATGAGCTTGCCGGATCGTGTTTTTGGCATATCCGGAACAACGAGGATCCGCCGCGGACGGGCAATCTTGCCAATCATGGTTTCAATGACCTGGCCGACCTTGTCCACAACCGCCTGTTGCGACTTCGTATCCGTCGGCACATCAGGCTGCAGAACGATATAAACCTCAGGCACGCGGCCCTTGATTTCGTCCACCACTGGCACCACTGCCGCTTCTGCCACTTCGGAAACCGTCAGGCACGCAGACTCGATTTCCTTTGTGCCCAGGCGATGGCCGGCCACGTTGATGACGTCATCCACGCGTCCCAAAATCCGGAAATAGCCATCCACGGCCAACACTGCTCCGTCGGCCGCAAAATAGGGCCAGTCCTGCCATTTCTTACTGTTGGTGTCCTTGCAGTATTTGGCGTAATACTGGGCGACAAAGCGCTCGCGATCACCCCAAATGGTCTGCATGATTCCGGGCCAGGGATTCCGAATACAGATGTTTCCCGCCTTCCCCGAACCGGCGTGCACTTCCTCTCCCATTTCGTCGAGGATCATGGGGAAGATGCCCGGCATACCGGGGCCGGCGCTTCCCGGCTTCATGGGATCGAGTGCCGGCTTGGTGGTGCACAGGAACCCGCCGTTTTCGGTTTGCCACCATGTGTCCACAATGACTGCCTCGCCCTTACCTACCGTTTCGTAATACCAGCGCCACACCTCCGGCTCGATGGGTTCTCCCACCGTGGTCATGTGCTTGAAATGGTAGTTGTACTTGGTGGGTTCATCGTGACCCGACTTGCGCAACATGCGGATGGCCGTGGGCGAGGTGTGGAAGATGTTGACATCCAAACGCTCGGCGATTCTCCATACTCTGCCGGGGTCAGGATAGGTGGGGACACCTTCGTAGATGACGCTGGTGGCGGCCAACGCCAAAGGTCCATAAACAATGAACGAGTGGCCGGTAATCCACCCGATGTCGGCCATGCACCAGTACACATCTTCGGGGTGGATGTCCTGGATGTATTTGGAGCAGCCGGTCACGTAGGCGAGGTAGCCGCCCGTGCGGTGTTGACATCCTTTGGGCTTTCCGGTGCTGCCGCTGGTGTACATAAGAAACAGAGGCGCCTCTGCATCCATGGGAATGGGATCCACGATTTGACCCGAGTAGTTGGGGAGGATCTCGTCAACCCAGAAGTCGCGCCCTTCCACGAAGGGCGAGGCGGAAGCATTCTGGCCAGGGTGGCGCCTCCAGACCAGGACCTTTTCCACGACCTGACCATCCTCTTTCGCTATCTCCACCGCTGTATCGGCACCGACTTTGTGGTCGAGCAGCTTGCCATTGCGATAGTAACCATCCATCGTGATCAGGATGTGGCTGCCCGAATCGGCAACGCGCCGGCCGCAGGCCTCGCCGCTGAAGCCTCCAAACACAACGGAGTGAATTACCCCCAGACGGGCACATGCCAGCATGGTAATCGGCAGCTCGGGGACCATCGGCATGTGAATGGTGACGCGATCTCCAGTCTTCAGACCACAGAAATCGCGCAGCAGAGCTGCAAATTCATTCACTCTCACATAGAGTTCGCGGTAGGTGACAGAGACGGGCGCCTCGGATTCCGGTTCCGGAACAAAGATGATCGC
>Ga0074046_10003653_pt1 | contig 12786 bp, 18 predicted proteins | sample BogForMeECP23OM3_FD_94441 | JGI IMG/M metagenome (GOLD analysis project Ga0074046, IMG submission 94441) | Bog forest soil microbial communities from Calvert Island, British Columbia, Canada - Bog Forest MetaG ECP23OM3 | ecosystem: Environmental > Terrestrial > Soil > Wetlands ...
GGGGTCCTCTCCGCGATCTCGGCCAGCTTGGCTCGCTGGACGTCGTCGACGCCGTGCAGGGTGATCAGCCGGTCGATCCACCTGGTGTCCCGGTCCGCGACGATGTAAGTCAGCTTGACATCCACCCCAGCCAGCGGCCAGCTTTTGCGCTCGGCGTACATCCGCAGCGTGATCGCCGTGCAGGCGCCGAGCCCGGACAGCAGCAGACCGAACGGAGCCGGACCGCTATCCGCCCCGCCGTGGTCAACCGGTTCGTCGCCGCGCAACGCATGCCCGTCCGCGTCAATACGCACACCGTACGGCTGTTCGTCACTGGTCACCGTGGCGGTGGCGACGGTGTGGTCGCGGTCATCGCTCATCGGCCATCCTCTCTTGGTCACGCCGCCGCGCGTCAGCGCTTCTGCTCCGGCGCGCCGTCTGCGACTACGGTTAATCCGGTGCCGAGCAGCCACATTCCCTGCCAGCCGAGGCCGCTATGCGCGGGTTGATGCTGCCGGGCCGGCGCATGCCGCGTGTCTGTAAGTACAGCTGGACCAGCCCGGCGGACAATCTCCGCCCCGGGTTGATCATCTGATGGCAGCCCGGCTGTCACGATGCAATACCTCCCCCGCGACCAGCCAGCTCGCCGTCCGCAGTCCCCCGGGGGCTGCGGACGGCACCCGCAACATGATGTGCTGGTCAGGTCCCGGGCCCATGGAAGCCGGCAAAATGCCATGCCCCGGCCGGGCGCCGATGCCGGTGCGGGAACGTACAGGTCATCCACGCGATGCGGCTGCGTTCCAAGTTCTACGTCCCTGCGTAGCACGGACCTTGAGTCCGCCTTGTCCACGCGCAGCCATTCGGGCCGCTACTCTCGTCGCATGTCCGAGAGTAGGAGCATCATAGGCCGGTGGCGTATCACCGAGATGGACAACTGGGATCAGGAGGCCGTCGACTTGGTCCAGCCCGGCTTCATCGAGTTCGATGAGGACGGTCTCGGCGGACTGGCCTTCATCGCGGTGACGGGAGAACTCGACTGCCGCGACGCGGATCGTGATGGCAGGCCGGGCCTCGAGTTCTCGTGGCAAGGCTCCGACGAGGGCGACGACGTGAGCGGTCGCGGCTGGGCCGCGCTCAACCCCGATGGCACGCTCGAGGGTCACATCTACTTCCACCTTGGTGATGATTCCGCGTTCCGCGCCGAGCGGCTCAACGGAGTCGCCCGGTGAGCGCCCCCATCGAACTCGCGATGGAGGAAGCTCTCCGCCCAGGCCGCTACATCTCCGAACACGCGTCCTTCTCCCTTGTCAACGAGCTCGAATCGGTCGCCGCGCGGATCGCGGAGGCCGACCCTGAATGCGCCGTCGGGCTGTACGAGACGTTCATCGCCACCTGCTATGAAAAGGCCGACGAGGTCGATGACTCGAGCGGGTATTTCGGCATGTTCGGCGGCAGCTTGTTCACCCGCTGGGTGACCGCCCGGCAGGCAGTCTCCGCCGACCCGGCGGACACCGTGGCCCGGCTGCTCAGGTGGATGGCGAGGGACCAGTACGGGTTCTGGTCGCACGTTGAGGACGACATCGCGTCGGCCCTCGACGAGGCAGGGCGGGCGGCATGTGCCGGCCACCTCAAGCGCCTCCTCGACACCGGAACGGAGCCGGCGTTCATCCAGCGCCAAATCGACACTCTGCTTCGTGCTGTCTACATCGCCCAGCGCGATGCCGGCGCGTACATTGCGCTGGCGGAACGATCCGGCCTGACCGCCAAGGACTGCTTCGCGATGGCCACCATCCTGGCCGCGAAGGACGACCCCGCGGCGGCGCTGACCTGGACCGAACGCGGCCTCGGCATCGAGACCAGCTACGACCTCCGGGCGAAGCATCGCGAACTGCTGACCGTGCTCGGCCGCCATGACGAAGCCATACAGAACGAATGGTCGCACTTCACCCAGGTCCCGACCATCTACAACTACCAGACCCTCATGGAGCTGGTTCCCGAGACCGCGCGCGCGACCTGGCACGACAGGGCGGTCGAGGCGGCCGTTCAGTCGGGCGCCTCGCTATCGGTGCTGCTCCCGCTCCTGGTCGATACGGAGGAGACCGCGCGTCTTGCCTGCGTCATCGACCAGTGCACCGACGACCACCTGAGTCACGCGGGCTACCGCACCGTTAGGGCGGCGGAGGCCCTCGATGAGTCGTACCCGGAACAAGCCGCCCGGTTGTGGCGCGCGCTCGGTCTGGACATCGTGAACGCGGGCAAGAGCAAGCAGTACGCCGCTGCGGTGGAATACTTCGGCCGAGCGCAGAGGTGCTTCGCCGTGGCCGGGCTCCCGGACTGCTGGGACCAGCTCGTGGACCAGGTGCGCGCGAACCACTACCGCAAGGCCGGCTTCATCCGCGAGTTCGAGAAGGTCGTCACGGGAGTGACTCCCGAGCCGGAGCCAAGCTTCCTGGAGAAGGCCCGCGCCCGCTGGGCTCCGCCGGAATGATTTCCCCGGTCGCGCCGAACGCGGCGTGCCGGGGTGCCGGTATCCGGGATCATGGTGGAATGCCCGATGATGAACTGCTGGAAGGTGTCCGCGAGCTCCGCGCTCGCGGACGGTCGCCGAAGGAGATCGCCCGCGCCCTCAAGGTGCGCCCCGCGACTGTGACGCCGCTGATCCGGCGGCTCGCCGCTGCCGAGCCCCAGGAGAAAGAGGCGCCGCTTATCGGCTGCTGGGTCAACCAGGGCTGGTCGTCGAGCGTGCGGTTCACAGGCCACCCGGAGTGGCCGGGCGCCGGGGCAGGCGAGACAGGGGAATCTGGGCTGGTCATCGTCGTCGTTGCCCGTGAGCGGGGCAGTTCGGCGCGGGTGTGCGAGTTCCTGGTCGACACCTGGTGCCTGGGCGTGAAGAACGCACTGGGGCCGAAGCCGGTCGAGAGGAGGAAGCTCCCGTCGTTTTGTGCTGATGCCTTCCGGAGTTATCCGGGGGAACCCGTGGAGGTGCCGCTGGTTCTCGCCCAGCGGATCGTGTTCGGCGCGGTCGGGTACGCTCGCCGGCTCGGGTTCGAGCCGCACGCGGACTTCGCCAAGGCCGCGGGGCATCTCGGTGAGTGGGACGGCGTGTGCGACCTGGAGTTCGGCAGGGACGGGATGCCCATGTACATCGAAGGCCCGCATGACGACACATGGCGCATCATGCACACGCTCCGCCGGAACGTCGGCGACGGCAACTTCCATTACCTGGTGGGGCTGCGGTCCTGACGGCACGAGAATCCCGATAGCCGAGATTCTCGCGGACCCCACTGCAGGACGGGGGTCTTGAGCGGACCGGTCAGTCGTGTCCCGACGGCCCGGCTGAGCCGCCGCCGGACCTCGGCTCCGGTCATCGGAGCCGCCAGCGGGATCAGACTGTCCGCCACCATAGCCCCGCCCACCGACAAACCAGGCCCACCTGCAAGCAGGGTCGGCGTGTCCATGTCACGGACAATCGTCATGCCCGGAACATGCCGGCTGCACCGCGGGCCGCGGCAGTGGCTCAACAGTACGGGTTCCAGCTCTCCTCGTACCACTCCCCGCCCCGTATCGACGGACACCGGCCCGCTCGCGCGCAGCGCCCGCAGCTTGGCCGTGATCTCGTCGGCGAGCTCCTGATCGTCTTCCACGACCAGCAGCGTGGACGTGATCTCCTCCGCCTCGGCGACCAGCTCGGGGTGCCGAAGGAGCAACTCGGACAGCAGGACGGAACGCTCGTCATCGGACAGCCGTCGTTTCCAGGGGCGCACAGCACCATCATGCCGCCTGGCTGACCGGGTGGCCGCGGGTGCTGCGGACCGGGCACCTCGCCGCGACGTGCCGCCCCGCCGCTGCGGCTGGGCCTGATCCAGATACCGAACGGGCGATGGTGACTCAGTTCGAAAAGACCTGGGCGCCCAAGGTGTGGACCGAAAGAGCCGGATGGGCTATACGGGAGGTCAGCCCAGTTGCCCTGGGCAGACCGTCACAGTTCCTTCAGCGCCGCGACATACCTCTCGTCGTCGCCCCCGTGCGCGTCCCAGGTCCGCGCCAGCCGGAATGGGTCCGGCGCGAGGCCTTGCTACATCCCTGGAACGCGGCGTTCCAGCCCGATGAGACTCGCAGGATGATTTGTTGTCATCAAGGCATCAAGAATATTATGATTAGATGCTATGAGGACTACGGTCACCCTCGATGACGACTTGGCCATCCGGCTGGAAAGGCACCGGACCCAGCATGGCGAGAGCTTCAAGCAAGCGCTCAATGAAGCCGTCCGCGTCGGCCTTGCCAAGCTCGAAGAACGCGCCGACGCTGCGCCGGAGGTGAGCCAGACTCGCCCGCTCCCGCTGGGCAGGCGTCTTGCGGGCAGCATCGATAACGTCGGCGAGGTGCTCGCCATCGCCGAGGGCGAGGATTACCGCTGATGTACCTGGTCGACGCCGATATCCTCGTCTACTCCACCGACGAGGGCTCCGAGCACCATGCGGCCGCACGGGACTGGCTCGATGAGCGGACCGCCGGAGTGCCCAGGTCGGTCGGCCTGCCCTGGCCTAGCCTCCTGGCCTTTTTCCGGCTTGTCACCAACCCGCGTATGTACTCACCGCCCGCGACGGCGGCAGATGCGTGGCAGCGCATCGAGGACTGGCTGTCCCGGCCGGCCGCCTGGATCCCCGTACCGGGATCGCGGCATCAGCAGGTGCTCGGCGGGATCGTCCGGGCATGCCGCCCGGCCGGGAACCTGGTGCCGGATGCGCATCTGGCCGCGCTCGCCCTTGAGCACGGCCTCACCGTCGTCTCCACGGATACGGATTTCGCCAGGTTCCCCGGCGTCGCATGGCTCAATCCCGTCTCAGCCGCAGCCTCATGACGACTTCGCCGGATCCGGCAGGCTGAATCGTGGCCTGAGCAGGCAGCTGGGCCATCCAGGCCCGGGGATCGAAGGCCGGCCGGTCGTCGATGAGCCGCGCCAGCACGGGGTCGGCGTGGCGCAGGTAGGAGCGCGCTTGCTGCAGCCACGCGGCACGGCTGGGATCCTCGGTCACCTGGCCCGCTCCCTTCCCACGGCGGGTATACCCGCCACCATCTTCACGGGGTCTGACAATTGAGGTGGCTCCCGGTCCGTACCGGTCACGGGTCCCGGCCATCTTCCGCCTGCCGCCATCCGGGCGAACTGGCGCAAGGCGCCGCTGATCGCCTGGGCCACCATGTCGGCGGTCGGTGAGTCCGATGGCTGCAGCGCGGAGGCGCCATCGCTCGCCCTCGTCGAATTCACCCGTCCAGATCATCGTGCCGGCCAGCGTTATCAGCGCGGGCGCGACGATGGGCTCAGCACCCCAGCCGTATCGGTCGGCGAGCGCAATCGCCTCGTGGCATCGCCGCTGGGTAGTGGGAAAACGAGTGGATCTTCGACGCGAAACCGAGCTGCGCGAGGCAGCTGACTTCGAGGTAGGGCCGGCCGATCTCCCGAGCCAGATCGGCGCCCTCCTGCAAGTGGCGTTCGGCGTCTGGAAGGCCCAGGGACCACGCCTCGATGATGCCTAGATTCATCAGCGCCACTGCTCGCAGGTCGCTATCAAGCGCAATGTCCTCGTCGGACTGTCCGGCTACCGGGGAGGCAAGGAATCTGGCCTGTTCGATCACGCTGGCCCGTCGGCCGCGCCGGCTGGCCAGCGACAGCTTCAGTGACGCGATCGCCACCCGGAGGCGGCGCCGGCGATCTGGCGGCGCCGTCTCGGCGTATGTCTCGGCGACCGCCAGGTGGGCGGCTGCCTCGTCCAGGCGTCCCTGGACAGGTCATCCCCTGCGCGCACTAGGGCCAGTTCGAGGGGACGTGCCCGAGATTCCAGGAGATAACGTGACAACACCAGCCTCCGGCGCAGGCAGCGCGCCAGCGCTGCCCGACTACGCGCCAGTACCCCGGTCCTCGCTCGGCCCGGCCCTGAACGACCAGGGATATTTCGTCGGACGCGTCGAGCGGAACCTGTACTGGGTCACCGACGGCACGTACCAGTCGGCGTTCCTCACCACCCCGGACGGCGTCGTGCTGTTCGACGCGCCCCCTTCCATCGGCCACAACCTGCAGCGGGCCGTGAACGAGATCGCCGCGGCCGAGGGCGTGCCCAGCACGGTGACGCACCTGGTCTACTCGCATCACCACGCCGACCACGCCGGCGCGTCCTCACTGCTCGGGAGCAACGTGGTCCGCGTCGGGCACGAGGACACCCGGCGGCTCCTGCTGCGGGACAACGACCCCGCCAGGCCGGCGCCGGAGGTGACCTTCGCCCATCGCTACACCCTGAGCGTCGCGGGTGAACGCGTCGACCTCGCCTGGCACGGCCCCAACCACTCGCCGGACAACATACACATCCACTTCCCCGACCACGACACCCTCATGCTCATCGACATCGTCAACTCCGGCTGGGTGCCCATTGGACAACCTCAACCTCAGCGAAGACGTACCCGGATACATCGCCGCCCCGGCCACCGCGCTGTCCTACCCGTGGACACACTTCATCGGAGGTCACCTCGGCAGGCTCGGCACCCGCGACGACATCACCTTGCACCAGCAGTACATCGCCGACATCGAAGCCGGCGCGCGGGAGGCGCTCGCCGCAATCGACCCGACCCCGTACTTCGCCAAGTACGGGGAGAACATCTGGGCTGCGGTGAAGGGCTACCTTGACGCCGTCACAGAGCGGATCCCCTCGCCCATCATCGCGAAGTACACCGGCGTGCTGGCCGCCGCGGACATCGAGATTTTCGTCTCTACCACTGCGTTCGCGATCCTGCAGTCGATGCGCCTCGACCTCGGGCCCAGCTCACCGGTCCACCCCTGAACAGGACGCACCGGGGCCGGCGTGTCGGCCCCGGTGCGGGCCAGCACAGGATGATGGCCGTTTCGCCGCCGTCATCTGCCCGTCCGGAGGAGATGATCATGAGTAAGGATGTCCAGCGGACGCCGGCGGTGCCCGGTGTCCTGGTGCCGGTGGCCGGCCTGGACCGGGCCCACGCCGAACCGGTGCCGCGGCCCTCGGCGGGGGCAGGGGCGCCGCAGGGACTGGAACTGCGGCACTTGCGGTATTTCGTGGCGCTGGCCGATGCGGGCAACTTCACCCGCGCCGCGGAGCAGATCTTCGTCGCCCAGCCGACGCTGAGCCAGCAGATCCGGCGGCTGGAGGAGATCGTCGGTACGGTGCAGACGGTCAATCCCCGTTTCGAGTTCACCGACCCGCCGTTCCGCTGCTCGCTGCCCGTGACCCTGGCCTTCGCCGCCACGGCGAACCGGCCCGCCGCGGTGCTGACCGGCCCGGCCACCGCCGCGGGCGACTGGGCCGGGCCGGTCCGGCGATCTGGCCCCGCTGATGCCAGCGGCATGGTCCGGGTCAGCCTCCAGCACCATCCGCTGACCGCCTCGGCGAGCGAGGTCGCCGGGCACCTCAGGGACACCGCCGGCAAGGTGAAAGAACAGATGGCGGTCCCTCAGCAGCGCCGGGCGGTCCTCGTGGTGGCAGCGGGCGTGTTCCTGCTCGCCGGTGTCCTGATTGTGCGCCGCCGCCGGAGGTGAAAGCCGGCCCGGTAGTGTCTCCTGGCTCGCGGCCGCGAAGCGTCCCGTCAAGAAGTGCGGCGATGACTCGCTGACCGACCGGGCCGCGGCGTTCACGTCCACGGTGGTCTAGGACAGGTCCGCACTGATCTCGATCCTCGCCGCTCCCTCTAGCACGAGAGCGTCTCCCCGGCCGAGGGAAAGCCTTCGGGCCCTCAGCGGCCCCGACGACGCGCACGCCGGTTCATCCCGGCAAGGGAGACCGGTGACAAAGGACGCCCGAGGGGGTCGATGAACAGCGCACATGGCCCGGTGGCGGTCGGCACGGTGCCGTCGAGGAGCTTGATGCTGTAGCTGAGCGCGTCTCCGTCCAGGTGCGGATCCTGGATTACCACGACCGCATCCTCGGGAGGCCTGTCGCCCGGCTCCGCGAACGACAGGACGGCGTTCGGGGGGTCTTTCGCGAAGCTGTTGTCCCCTGCCGCCCAGTTGGCGACGAACTGACGAGACAACATGTGCCCGACCTCACGCTGGGGACGGTCGGCGAAGTAAAGCGTCGACGGCGACAAGCCCTGCAACGTGATGGCTCCCCGGTCGCTGGTCATGCTCGCCGCGGTCTGGACGAACAACGCCTCCATATCCTGAAGCTGCTGCTCGGTGACCTCACTCATCGTGGCTCCTCTCTCACGCCCGCCTTGCCCGGCTGGGCCGTTGCCGCGTGATCCGATCGTGACCGTTGGTGGCCATCGGCAACCCTTCCCGGACGCTCAAGCCATCAATAGGGCCGAACGTCCCAGCAAAGGAAACAACCCGCTGGGTCCGAGCTTCGCCTTGACGTCCTGGTCGGACTTGGTTGGCATCGTGACATCTTCCTTCCCAACGAAGGAGGTGCGCACGAAACCCGTGGTGGTTCAGTCTCCTTTTACACACCTGGTTAGCCTCTCCCCATGACTGATAACGCGAACCCCGAACCTGCCGCCCAGCCCGAGGCCAGGACCCCGCGCCGCATGATCGTGCGGGCTGTGCTGCGGGCGGTGGGATCGACCGCCGCGCTGGTGGCCATCTACTATCTGCTGCCCCTTGACCACGCCTCGACCTGGGTCGCCGTCACGATACTGGTGATCGGGCTTGTGGTGCTCATCGGACTGGTGGCCTTTCAGGTCCGCTGGATCCTCGTGTCACGGTTCCCGGGCCTGCGGGGGGTCGAAGCCCTCGCTACCAGCATTCCGCTGTTCCTGGTGCTGTTCGCCAGCACCTATGTCGTCATGGCCGCGATTTCGGCCAGCAACTTCAGCGAGCCGCTGACGCGCACCGACGCGCTGTACTTCACCGTTACCGTGTTCTCGACGGTCGGGTTCGGCGATATCACGGCCAAGACCGAGGCGGCGCGGCTTGTGGTCACCGGGCAGATGATCGCCGATCTCGTCGTCATCGGGGTCGCGGTTAAGGTCATTGTGGGCGCGGTCAAGCGTGGTCGCCAGCAGCAGCCGACGGGCGCAGTCGCCGCACGGCCCAACGAGTAGGCCCCCCGGCTGCGCAGGCCGACGAAGACCGCAACCGACCTTTGCAAGCAGAGGATCACCCCGGTTACGGACCAGACGTGGGCCAAGCACCCGGCGCGGTATGCTTAGCGCATCATCATAACCGCATCGTCTGGTCCCTGATGGGGCTGAAGGTGGCAGGGGATGTTCTGCGCAGCCGCCGGTCCCATGAGCTGATGATCGTCGGTGCCATTATGGTGGTGGCGCTGGCCCATCAGGTCCGCGAAAGCCAGGCTCAGATCCTGGCGCGGCTGATCGCCTGGGACAGACAGCAGATTCGGCGCCTTAGCTCCCGGTCAGGCCCGGCCAGCGCAGGACCAGGTGACGCCGGATCCCGCGCAGCGGGCTCACGCCAGGACTGAACTGAGCCAGCGGGACGCGGTGGACGACCTGGGCCGGGGCCCGAGCCAGCCCCCGCTCACGTAAACGCGTTAAGGCTCAGCCGAGACGCGTCCGCTTCCTCCGCGCGACACTCGCGATTGGGCTCCTTCCATCGGAGGGATAGGCATGTCGGCGGCAGGAGCCGGCCGCTCGAAGTCATGGTTGTCCAGGCGTTCCGCGAGCAACACAAAACCCCCACAAGTGCGGGCGCCGAAGAAGATCAACACGGGAATAACACGAACAAGACGCCATTCCCCGGCACACGGCACGACTGCTTACATTGCCCTGTAAAGCCCTCCCGCAGCGGCACGATATCGCCCAGGACCGCCGAGGTCAGCGCGAAGATGCCTCCGGCACCGATGCCCTGGAAGGCACGGAAGACCGCCAGCATCGGCATCGATGCGGCGAAGGCGGACCATGCCAGGCCTAGTCGCCGGGTGTGCTGTCAGGGAAGTACTTCTCTTCTATGAACCGGCAGCCTCGCTCAGCAGTCGCAGCTGTTTCCTACGCCTGCACGCTGACGGAGTACCCGTCGGCTGAGGTCAGGGTGAGTTCGACACGGTGGGCGCCCAGGAGGGCTTTGAGGTCGGTGTAGCAGGTCAGCGGACTTCGGTGTACTCGCTGGGGTCCAGCTGCACGACGTCGATGTAGTCGCTGCCCTCCGGCTCTGCGACGTCGGCGTACTGGCTGCCGTCCAGCTGCACGACACGGAAGCTGCGCCCGGCGACCAGCTTGCGCAGGTGCCGCATCCCGCTCATGCCTGCGACCGCGACAGCTATGGCGGCGGCGAGGATCGAGCCGCCAAACAGCGCGAGCCCGCCGACGACGTGTCCCAGCAGCATCATGACCACTCCGGCCAGCAGAGCCACCGGCACGGCCGCCACCAGCAGCAGCGCGAGCAGCGTCACGGCGATCACGGCCTTGGCCGACCTGTCCGGCGTCCGCTCGGCGTACCAACCGGTCATCACACTCACCTCTCAAGGCCCGAGCTCTTCAAGGACCCAGGCCGACACAATAACACGATATGTCGCGTCCTCTGTGTATGCAACGCATCTCTCGATCAGAATCATCCCGTGACCGTCCGGCGCGCTGACCGTGGGTGGGCAGCCTGCCGCCTGGGTATTTACGGAACTGCGTTTGGAAGGGCGCGCCCGTCGTATCAGCTCCGGACCGGCTCGATGCGTTCCAGTTCCCGGATCTCGTCCTCGTCGTGCGACGCCCGGTAGAGGTCGAGCGCGAGCTGGCCATGGAGCCAGAATTCGGGCGTGGTGCCAAGCGCCTTGGCGAGCCGCAGGGCCGTGGAGGGCGTGACGCCGCGCCTACCGTTAATGATCTCGTTTAGCCGGACGTAAGAGACCCCGATCCGCTCTGCTAGTTCCGCCTGGGTCATCCCGAACGGCTTGAGGAATTCCTCAAGCAGGATCTCCCCGGGCGGGGTGGGCGGCCGGTCAGCCGGTATCCGCATCCGCATCATCCCCTCAGTGATAATCCACGATCTCGACGTCTTCCGCCCCGGATTCGGTCCAGCGGAAGCACACCCGCCACTGATCATTGATCCTGATCGAGCACTGCCCTTCCCGGTCGCCTTTGAGCTTCTCCAGGCGATTATTCGGGGGTGCCCGCAGGTCGCCCAGAGCTGCGGCCTGGTTCAGCAGGTCTAGTTTTCTCCTCGCCACCCGCACGAGGTCCGACGGGCAGGCCTTGCGAGCATTCCTCGTGTCCCGCCCGTCGAAGACATCCTCGGTGCCCTTGTCCCGGAACGATACGATCACCAGGACCGAGAATAACGGATTACGTTATACATGGCAAACCCAGCCAGCTGACGGGCAGCGGGAAGCTGTTCCCGGGCACGGCATATAGCGCTGTCGAACCCTCCGGCTCCTGCGTGGGCTGTGATTACGCGCGCGAACATCGCTCTCTTCCGCTGATTCGTAAACGATTCGGGGCTATGGATAGCGGGCCTCCGACACTCACCGGCTCCTGTCCGAGCGGCCTGCCGGACGTGCCAGGCCAGCCAGATCGGTGGCGCTGGTGGAACGGGCCGATCGCCGGGCAGCGGGGAACCGGCCTCATGTCGTCGTCGGTAAGGTCAGACGCGTGGAAGAGGCCGAACTTCATGACACTGCCCGGCTGGCGCGAGACTGCGCCGTCATGACGCAGGCGGTCGCGCTGAGCCGGTGGATCACCGATACCGGGCCGCGCCCGGTCACCCCGCGGCAGGTGCTCCGCAAGCCCGACCTGCCGTCCGCCGCCGAGGCGATCGGCGTCTCCCTGCCTACGCGCCTGCGCACCGCGGCGGACGTCCCGGCGCTGCACCGGCCCTGGTGCCTCGCGCTGGCCACGGGACTGCTGCGGGTCGATGACGGGACCGTGGGCGCCGGCCCGACGATTGGCTGCTGGCCGCCCGCGGACGCCGAAATCCTGTCCGCCTGGCTTGCCGGCCTGAGCGCCAGTTGCGCCGCCGAGGCTGGTCTCGATCAGGACGAGGACGAAGAGGCTGTGGGCGACGTACTCGCGCTGCTCGGCGTACTTCAGGATGCGCGGGTGCCCGCTGGCCGAGCGCTTGTGCAGGCGGTGCGGGCCGCAGCGCGCGACCTGTCCGACGAGTTCGGCCTGGACACGTCGTTCAGCTGGGCGGCGGACGAGAGGTTGCTGACGAAGACCGCCGCGAGGCTCGCATCGTTCGGCGCGGTCAGCGGGAATGACGTGCTGGCCGGTGGCTGCGTAGTCACCCCGTTGGGCCGGTGGACCCGTCCTTCGGGCTGGAAGATGCTCGGAGCGAGTATCACATGGCGGTGCGGCACGCCCTCGCCGCCGGGGGCGGGAAGATCGTCTATGAGTACGACTTCGGCGCTGGCTGGACGCACGAGATCGCCCTGCAGAACAAGCTGCCGCGGGATCGCGCCGCCGTCTACCCGGTGTGCGCGAGGTTCAGCGGCGACTCGCCGGTCGAGTACCCGGAAGAGGAACTCTGGTACGCCGATGAAGGCGACATGGCCGAAGCCGGCCCGGCGAAGCCTGAACCGTTCGACCTTGCAGCAGTCAACCGCAAGCTCGCCGCCCTCGCCAGCCGCTGAGGGAGCCCGAACTCACATGCATGATCAGCTGAAGATGTCGTGGGTGACCCTCGACCGGTTCTGTCAAGAGGAGTCGGCAAAGGACGACTCGCTGCGCCGCAAGCTGGAAGCTGACCACAGGCCGTTGCGATCGAGTGCGTCGACGCTGGCGCCCGTGGCGATGAGACCGCCATCAGGAGAAGTCGGCGAGCACGGACAGGTCGAAGGAGATCGCGAAGGGTTCCGTCACTTTGAGGATGTCTCCCTCCCGCAGGGTGACCGGTTCGCCGTA
>Ga0074046_10003656_pt1 | contig 12775 bp, 10 predicted proteins | sample BogForMeECP23OM3_FD_94441 | JGI IMG/M metagenome (GOLD analysis project Ga0074046, IMG submission 94441) | Bog forest soil microbial communities from Calvert Island, British Columbia, Canada - Bog Forest MetaG ECP23OM3 | ecosystem: Environmental > Terrestrial > Soil > Wetlands ...
AGAAACTGGCCCCGGTGGTGGATCTGATGGCGGCGCTCAAGGAAAGCCTGGCGCAGACGAAGAAGCCGGCCGGGTCGGAAAAAGTCACCGAGATGACAAGCGACCGCCAACAGAAAGCACGACGCGGACGGGGCTGAATATCCCGTAGAGAAACTGCGTGGTGGCGGGGCTTCGCCCCGCTGGACGGGGTCCTTCGGCTCCGCTCAGGGCAGGCTCCGCCCCGTCACCACACGTGCACGGGAAGCCTACCTGATTTCCCCTCTCGACCCGGTTCCCGTTACAATAACGGATTCCGCGTAAGACTGACTTTTTCCATGGAGTTTGAATGAAGCGGTTTTTCTGGGTGGGGTTTGTACTGTTTCTTTATGTGATCTGCACCGGCTGCGGTGATACGTTTCGCCCGATCATCATCCCGAATCCTCCGATTTTCCCGAGCCCAAAGGCAGCTCACAGCGTGGTGGCGATTAACGATAACGGAAGCGCCGCGCCGGGCAGTGCGATGGTGGTTGATGTCTCAGGTGACACGGATGTGAGCGTCCATGACGTGGGCTATGCTCCGGTTCACGCCGTGCAGCAAACCGCCAGCCAGGTGCTGGTCGTAAACCATTCCGCGAGCAATGGGCAGGCCGATTCGATTACCAAGCTGAGTTTCAGCGGCACAACCATCAACGGCAGTACCACCATCAGTCTGCCGGCGAATTCGGCGCCGAATTTTGTGGCCGTTGCCCCGACGGATACGACGGCATATGTGACGCTGCCGGACTATGTGCCGGACCCCAGCAACTTTCCTAATGACGACGCGGTCGGCGTAGTCAGCACCCAAAGCAACAATGTGCTGGCGACCATCATGGTTGGGAACAATCCGGTTGCCCTGGCGGTCACGCCCGACAAGAGCAAACTCTATGTGGCGAACCAGGGCGACGGCACGATCAGCGCCTTCAACACCGTGGACCGGTCCGCGCGGACGATCACCGGTTCGTTGACTTATCCGCCCATCTGGTTGGTTGCCCGTACTGACAGCCAGCGGGTGTACGTGCTGGAGCAGACGACGATCCATGGTCTCGGCGGTACTCTGGCTTGGATCGATACCACCTCGACCGCTGGCCCCGACGTATTAACTGAGACCGCGATCAGTGTGCCCGGTGCTACCACGATGACCTACGACCCCAATCTGAACCGGCTTTATATTCCCGGTGGACCGCAGGTGGCGATCGTCGACGTTTCGCAATCTCTGCCCCAGCTTCTTGGGGGAGGCCCACTCACGATCTCTCCGGTCCTGTCGTCATCGCGCGCTTCGGGCGATGTGTGCTCGACCTTTAGCCCTGGCCCTGGCGCATTCACTGTGGCCGCAGTGGCCGCCTTGCCGGATGGTTCCCGCGCCTACGTCGGATCTAATGCCAGGTTCGAAGTCGATGTGACGATCTCGAATGCCAGCTTAAACTCCGACAATGTCCACACAACCTACACCTACAGCCTGTCGTCCAGTACCCCTGATTTGCTTTCTGGGATGGTCATCACGATCTCGAATGTGTACTCAACTGGCTTTGATAAAAACAAAATCCCCCCGAGCGATTTCGACGGTACCTTCACGATTCTCTCGGTTGGGGGAGGAACGTTTGAAGTAGCGAATGCTCCGACCGACACCTACATTAGGGGTGGGGCTGGCGTTGCTCCGAATATTTGTCCGCAGGTGACGGTGATCAACGCCACAAGCAACACGATCAAAACTCCCCAGATTACGATTCCAGGAGTTCCCGGTTACGAACCCTTCTGCTCCAATACGCGCTTCCGCTTAATGATGGCGGCCGCCGGCGATAGTTCCCGCACCTACCTGTCCAGTTGCGATGGCGGGAATGTCAGCCTCATTGATACTTCCAACGACACCTATATCGAAAATCTTCCGGCCCCGGTCAGCAATTCGCGCCCGATTCCGCCGAACCCGCTGAACCCGCCGCAGAATCCGGTGTTTCTGTTTGCCGGGCCATGAGCATTGTGCCCTGGAGTTCGTTGTACAAAACTAACTTTGTCATCCTGAGCGAAGCGAAGGACCTGCTTTCTGGCCTGGGCGAGAAGCAGCAGGTCCTTCGCTTCGCTCAGGATGACAAGTTTGATGTAGGTTGTTGAGCGTCTGCGCTTAGGAAGATGAGTTGCGGTGTCGAGTACAACTGACGACTAACGCCCGGTTTCTAGCCCGCGACTGAAGCCCGTTCCACCGCCTGGCGGCAGTGGTGGCGCAGCGCCACATTCATGAAGACATTTCCATGGGAGGTATTGAAGCACATCACCAGGGCTTCGGTGTCTTCACTGGTTTTGCTCCCCTGTTCGGAAGTGTGCAAGGTTGGAGGATGCACGTGAAAGTGGAATCCCTGGTCGTTGAGTGAAGTGATGGCATTGCCAATAATCTGGTTGGCTAGTTCACAGACCGCTTCGCGTACCAGATCGTCGGTCTCGGATACTTCCACGCCGGCCAGACGTGTGGCCAGCTGTACCGCCGTCCCGAGGTCCACATCAAAAATGATCCGGCCTTCAATTTCGCCCAGCAGGCAAACCTCGGCCGCGATCCCTTTTCGCCGGTACGCCTCTTCTTCCATGGTGAGGTTCTCGATGGAAACGGGCGACTCCAGCCCCTGCGCCAGAACGGCGTCGGTTGAGTTGATGAAGGGCTGAATCAGGTCCATCCGCATGACTAGACTCCGGCTCCGGCGCCGCGCGCCGCAACTGCGTCGTCACGCATCACGTACTTGATGACTTCATAGAGAACTTCGGGTTTCACCGGTTTCTGCACGAAGTGGCGGGCACCGCGCTGCAAGGCGGCCACGATGTTCTCCTGGTAGCCAACCGACGACACCATAACGATGCGGGCGCTGGGATGGTCGCGCACGATCTTTTCCGCCGCCTCAATGCCTTCCATCTGCGGCATGGTGATATCCATCAGAACGATGTCGGGGGTGAGCCGTTCGTACTCGCTGATCGCCGAAACTCCGTCGCCAGCCTCGCCGATTACCTGGCCCCCGAAGGTCTCCACCATCCGAGCCAGGTTCTTGCGGGCAAACACGGAGTCATCCACGATCAGATAGCGCACCGGTTGTCCGTCTTCGCTCCGTTTTACGGGCGCAAACTTTTCCATGACACTCCTCCACGACTAACACTTAATCACGAATCTACATACTTTCGATAGATAACTCTAGTTACTTCCGGCACCAGTCGCCCGCTTGACCTCGGTCGAGTCTCCCCGGCTGCGGTCGGGCGCGCACTGGGCCAGCAAAATGTTCGGTATATCCTGGAGGTCCGCGATACGGATAGCATAGCCGCGCTCGATGGCCGCCTTGGGCATGCCGTAAACTACGCATGTTTCCGGGCTTTGGGCCACGGTGAATCCCCCTGCCGCTCGGACCTCGCCCAGGCCGGTTGCCCCGTCTTCTCCCATGCCGGTCATCAACACGGCCACGGCCTGCGGACCAAATTTCTCGGCTACGCTGCGGAACAGTACATCCACTGAAGGGCGATGCCCGTTCACCGGGGCGTCGTCGGCCAGCACGGCCACGTTGCCCAGGGGCAATTTCTTTACTTTCATGTGCCGGTTTCCCGGACAAATGAGCGCTCGCCCGGCTACCAGCAAGTCGCCGGGATGGGCTTCCTTCACCCGGATGGGGCAGCACTCGTCCAGGCGCTTGGCAAACAGGTCGGTGAAGCCGTCCGGCATATGCTGTACCACGAGGATGCTGCCCGGAAACTCCACGGGTAGATTCGAGAACAGGTATTGCAACGCGCTCGGCCCCCCGGTGGAAACGCCGATGGTGACGATGCGCGTCGGTGCGACGGGTTGGAGTTTGCGTGGCCGCGGCCCCTGTGTGTCCCCCAGCAGGAACTGCGTTTGCGGGCCCGCGCTCTGCGCCGCCGCCTGGATCTTCTTGATCAACTCGTCGGCAATTTCGGGCATGCGCGCCGCGACATCCTTCGGCTTAGCCACGAAATCGAATGCACCCAGCGCCAGCGCCTTGAGCGTGATCGACGCCCCGGCGGTCGAATGCGAGCTGACTACGATGACCGGCAGCCGCCAGTGCCGCATGATCTGCTTCAGAGTGTCGATTCCGTTCAATCCGGGCATTTCCAGGTCGAGCGTTACCACGTGCGGCTTCAGGTCTTCGATTTTCTTCAACCCAAAATTGCCGTCCATCGCCGTGCCCACCACCTCGATCGAGTCATCCCGTTCAAGGATTTTGGGAATCAGCTTGCGCATCAGCGCCGAGTCATCCACCACCAGGACCCGCACCTTGTTCATGCCTGGCCCCCCGCGGTTCCGCGCGCCCGCATCTCACCCGTCTGGATACCCCCGGCGGCCGCGGGTTCGACACTCGAGAGCAAACCTGCCATCTTGGGGCCAACTGCATCCGCCCGCCCGCGCGTGAAGCGATCCATCAGGGCGATCATGTTCAGGATGAGAACCACCCTGCCATCGCCTAGAATCGAAGCTCCACTTACCAGATCGGTCGTGATCGATTGATCGTCGAGCGCCTTGATCACCAACTCTTCCTCGCCCTCAAGTTCGTCGACGACCAGCCCGAACTTGCGGTCTCCGCTGTTGATCACAAGAATAAAGACCTTGCGCCGCGCCGTTTCCGGCCCGTCCGGAGGCTTTGCGCCCAGGCGCAGCAGCGGCAGCACGGCGTTGCGCAGTTGCAGCACATCGTAGTGTTCAACCTGGTGGATCGTTTCTTCGACGGTGCGTGCGATCTCCGCCACCGCGTTCAGGGGCAGGGCGTAGAGCCGCTGTTCCACGCGGAACAGCAATGCCCGGATAATGGCCAGCGTCAACGGAAGCCGCAGACGGAAGGTAGTGCCCTGGCCCAGCGCGGTCTCAATCTGCACCGTTCCCTTCAGGCGCGCCAAAACGCTCTGCACTACGTCTAATCCCACGCCCCGGCCCGAAAGTTCAGTGATCTCCTCCGCGGTGGAGAAGCCCGGCTTCCAGATCAGGTCCAGAATCTCGGCCTCGGTCAGGCGAGCAGCCTGCTCGGCTTTCAGCAACCCCTGCGACAGAGCGCGCTGCCGGACCTTTTCCGGATCGATGCCAAACCCGTCGTCGGAGACCTCGATGACTACCTGGTTACCCTGGTGATAAGCGCCCAGCCGCAATGTTCCCTGCGGCCGTTTGCCGGCACGAACCCGCTCCTCGGTGGTCTCAATACCATGGCCGACGGCATTGCGCACCAGGTGGGTGAGGGGCTCGGCGATGGCATCCAGAATGCTTTTGTCGAGATCGGTTTGCCCGCCCCGAATCGTCAGCTCGACTTCTTTTCCGCACTGCAGCGCGACGTCCCGCACAATGCGCGGGAAGCGGCGGAACAGCTGATCGACCGGCACCATGCGAATTTTCATGACCGAGTGCTGCAGATCATTCAGAACATGTCCCTGGAACGCCATGGCATCGGAGAACTTTCCGCGCAAGACGTCTTTCGGGAAGCGCTGTCCAAATTCGAGCAGGGCCTGCTGGAACATCGATTTCGCCAGGATCAGTTCCCCGACCAGATTGAGAACGCTGTCGATCCTTTCCGCATCCACGCGCAGGACGTTGTCAGGGCCGGCAGGCGCGGTTTGTGCCGCTGGTTCTCCGGCCGACGGCGGGTCGATGGCTGCAACCTCAGCGGCGGCAGGCGATGCGTCCTTGTCCTCGTCTTCCGACTTGGTTGTGGTGTCCGGCGGGAGCAGTCGCGAACGCGCTGCGAGACGCATGGCAGTGACTTTGACGTTGAGCGCAATGGTTGGAATGCTGCACTTGGTCCGAACCTGGTCCGCGGATTTTTCCGACGCCAGGGCCGCTTCGACATGGTTCATCGGCTCAACGCTGCCTTCGAGCGGATAGAGAGCCAGCACCTCGCCCAGTCCGTTCAGCGCCAACTGGATCATCTGACGTCCGGCGATGGGCATGGCGCATTGTGGGTCGATCTGCACCACTACGTGATGAACATGCTTGCCTTCGGTTATCGCCCGGGTGATCGCCAGTTGCTCGTATTCCGACCAGCGGCTCGGTTTCGCGGCTGCTTTCCTCTTCTTGGTTTTGACGGCGCGACCCGGCGCCGGGTGTGCCAGACGGGCAATATCGGTGCGTAAAGACTGGATGCTCGGAAGTTTGGTTCCCTTCCGATACGCTTCCAGCAAGGCCGCAAACACGTCGGCGGCGCGCAACGCGATCTCGGGAACCGAAGCGGCCGCTGCCTTGTTCCCGAGCGTCAGTACATCCTCGAACTCGTGGGACAGTTCGCTGAGTTCCCGGAAGCCGCAGGCGGCCGCGTCCCCCTTCAGGGTATGCACGGTCCGGCGCAGGCTGCGGGCTGTCTCCGCATCGCCGGGCGACTTCTCCAGTTGCATGGCTTCGTCGTTCAGTTTCTGGACGAGTTCCCCGGCGCTCTCGAAGAACAACTGCCGGAGTTCGGTCATCCGATCCTCGGGGGGGAGGCTCACACGATCACCTCCAAGCGCTGGTATGCGGTGCCGCTGTTGCGATGCACCATCTGAAATTTCTTCGTTAACCCCAGCAGGCTTTCGGCATGGCCGACGAACAGGTATCCATGGGGATTCAAGCAACGATAAAACTTCTCCACCAGCCGCTTCTGTTCGGCTTCGTCGAAATACATCATCACGTTGCGGCAGAAAATAACGTCGTTGCGTTCCGGCAGGTATTCGGTCTTGAGATTGTGAAAATCGAAGTGCACCAGTTCCTTGACGCTGGGCTTGATCGCGTAGCGATCGCCTACTTTGTCAAAGAAGCGCAAGCGGTAGCCATAGTCGACCCCCGCCATCCGGTGCTCGAAGTAAGAGCCCTCCTGGGCGGCGCGCAGCACCGAATAGTTGATGTCGCTGGCCATGATCTCCACCCGCCAGGGCGCGGGTACCAGAGGCTTGGGAAGCGGCGATTCGAACGGCGCGGAATGGCGTAGATGGTGGTACGACAGCGCATCGGCCACCAGCATGGCCAGGGTGTAAGGCTCCTGTCCGGTGGAACAGCCGGCACTCCAGATTCTCAAGTTGTAGTCTTTGCGCTCGTGTTTGCGCCGCAAAATATCGTCGATCACGTCATGCTGGAACAGGTCCAGTTGCGCCTTGTTCCGGAAGAAGCTGGTTTCGTTGACGGTGAGGTTTTCGACCAGGCACGTCAGCTCTTGTTTACCCGGCTGGCTGATGAGCAGGCGATAGTAGCTGTAGAACGAATCCAGTTGGCACTCCTTCAGCCGGCGCAGCAAACGGTCCTGGAGAAAGGGAGTGCGCCGATCGTCGAAATGCATGCCGCACTCTTGGTAGACGAGGGTCTGCAGGAGTTTCAATTCCGCGTCCGTGAGTGCGGGGATCTCGTTCATGTTCATGCAGGTTGATTCTTCTCGCTACTTCCCGGCCGAGGCGCCCTGGGCCCCCGCTTTGCCCCTGCTGGCCGCCGCCGGTTTTTCCGCCGCCGGCTCGATTCCAGCCTCAGGCGCGGCCAATACCTTGCTGACATCCAGCAGAATGATCAGCCGTCCGTGATACTTGCCGAGGCCCGTCACACAGTCCAATCCGCCAGCCTGCATCATGGCGGGCGCGGCTTCGATATCGCTCTCCGGAATTTTCAGAACCTCCGACGCCGAGTCCACAATCATGCCCGCCAGCCGGCCCCGGTGTTCCACTACCAGAATGCGGCTGCGCCGGTCCATTCCGGTGGAGGGCTTGCCGAACCGCTTGCGCAGATCCACCACCGAGACAATCTTGCCGCGCAGGTTGATGACCCCTTCGAGGTAATCGGGCGCATCCGGTACCGCGGTGATCTCCGGCACGCGGACGATCTCATGCAGCGATGTGATGGGCACGCCGTAAGTCTCGCGGCCCACCCGGAAGCCCACTACGTGTGTTTCCCGGCTCATGATTGAAATTCCCTCAGCGTGATCCCGCCGCCGCGCCCCGGGCTGCGTTGGTGAATCCCGGCGCGCCGTCGCTCGGGCGCAGCGTAAAGCGGTCCATCGATTCCAGCAGACCCCGCGACATCTTGGACATCTGATCGGAGGAAGCAGCCAGTTCGGTGGAACCCGACGTGGACGACTGCAGCAATTCGCGCATGCGTTCCATAGCCTGGACCACCGCCTGCGCTCCGGAGGCCTGCTCTTCCACGGCCGAGTTGATCTCGTGCGTGATTTCGTTCAGGCGCGTGGTGGCGCGCGCGATCTGCGACGATCCGTGCGACTGCTCGTTGGTGGCGGCGCCGATTTCCTGCGCGAACTTGTAGACCTCGGTCACCACGTTGGAAATCTTTCGCAGCGCGGCGTTGAGGTCCTGTCCCAGATTCAGTCCTTCGTTGACGATGGTCGTGCTCTTCTCCATGTTTTCGACCGCTTTGCGCGCTTCCTTCTGGATGCTTCCGATCAACTCGGAAATTTCCTTGGTGGACTGCGCCGACTTCTCGGCCAGCTTGCGGACTTCATCCGCCACCACCGCGAATCCCAGGCCGTGTTCGCCCGCTCGCGCGGCTTCGATGGCGGCATTCAAGGCCAGCAGGTTGGTCTGCTCCGCCAGATCGTCGATGACTTCGATGATCTTGCCGATGTCGTCGGCACGCGTGCCGAGCGCGTCGATGATCTCGCCCGAAGAGCGGATGGTGGTGTTGATCCGGTTCAGGCCGTCGGTGGCTTTTTCCATGGTGCCGATGCCACTGTGCACTTCTTCCCGCGAGCGGTTGGAGATATCGAGCAGAACCTTGGCCGTATCCGCCACGCGCTGGATCGAAGTCACCATCTCGTCGATGGAAGCCGAAGTTTCGCTGACGCTCGAAGCTTGGGTTTGCGTGCTCTTGACCATGTTCTGCACGTTCACGCTCATCTCGTGCATCGTGCTGGTCACTTCATCGATGGCCGAAGAAGTCTGCAGGCTGTTCCGGGCCGACTCGTCGGAGGCGCTGGCCACCTGAGTGGAGGCGCTGGCCACCTGAGAAGCGGCATCGCGCACGTGACGCACCATTCCGCGCAGGCCTTCCACCATGCGCGTGAAAGCGTTCGCCAGCGTATCGTTGGCGGAACGCGGACGGACTTCGACCGCCAGGTTGCCCCCGGCGATGGCTTCGGAAACCGCAGCCATTTCCTTCAGGTACTTCACCATGGAATCGAAAGTCCGGGCCAGTTGCCCGATCTCATCCTTGCCGCGAACGTCAATATTGTGTTCCAGATCCCCAGACTGCCCGATCTGGTCTGCCACATGAATCAGCCGCGCCAGTGATCCCGTGATCGAGTTAGCGGTCCGGTAGGCAATGACGAAGCCCAGGGCCAGCGCGATCAGGGAACTGAACACGGCAGCCCATTTCGTCCAAGTTTCCGCCGAATCATCGGAGCGGCGCCGCTCGTCCAACTGCTTGTGGTTTTCCTGGTCAACTTCATCCAGAACGTCGCTGGAACGCGAGACCCAGGAGTTCGGGTCCTTTTGCAGATAGAAAATCTGTAGTTCGGCAACCGTGGCATTGCCGCCGTCCACCGCGCGGCGCTTGTCCACCAGGGGGTTGGCAAAATCTGAGTTCCATCCCTGTTCCAGTCCCTGCACTTTTCCCAGATTGCTGCGCTGTTGCGTGGAATTGGCCAGTTCCTGGGCATGGTGCAGGGCGTCATTCAGTTGGCGTTCGCCATCATTCATTTTGTCCACGTCGCGGGTATCCCCGCTGAGCAGGTAGTTCTGCAGATGAAGCCGGTTCTGCATCATCTGGAAGCGGACCAGCGACGTGGCTTCGGTCATGTCGATCGAATTCTGTGCCGCCGCCTTGGTCTCATGCTCGCGATGCACCCCGTACAGGTTGATCGCCAGCAGCATCAGGACCGTTGCCAGAATCACCCCGAAACTCAGGTACAGCTTCTTTCCTATGTTCATAATTGCAACCTTCCTCATCCAGCGCTTTGGATAGCGCGCTGTCTCCCTACTGGGTGGGATCAAAACGGAATTCGACAATCTCGGTGGATTCTTCCGGACGCGATTCGAAGTGCCACTTCTTGACGGCATCGAGAGCGGCGCCTGCCAGGACCGGGTGCCCGCCAACCAGCGTTGCATCCTTGACCGTCCCGTTGGCAGCCACCGTTACCCGTACCTTCACCACGCCAGTGATATTCATCCGCTTTGCCAGTTCCGGATACACCGGCGCTACCCTGGTCTTTGCCTTTCTACCGCCCTCCTGCGTCTTGGCCTCCTGTCCCCACGCCGGGGGAGCGCTGATCGCGGTCCATCCACCCAGCAGCAGCAGACCCACCGCAATCGCCCGATTCAATGCTTGAAAAATCACGGTATCTTCCTCGTCGCTCAATATTCATCTAATCTTCGTGCAAGGAATGCCCCAGCGGATATCAAAAGTTCTTTCTGTCCATTACTTTAGTGATCTCTTTACAAGGCGATGAAGAATCGACCCTTAGGCGATCGGGAGATCGGGTGATCGGGCCATCGGATGATCTGTAGGCCGATGCTTCTGAGCTTCGATCACCTGATGACCCGATCACCTTTGCGAAGCCTGTATCATTTTTGCACCGTTTCACAAGTTGGCACTGCCCCCTCATATTTCCTTGACTCAATTTGAGAATTACGCTTTAGTTGATATGTAATTCAGTTGTTTTCAGTTGTTTAGCATTAAAAATGGTGTACGCTGACGAGACCCACTAGAAACTCGGGGCTGGGGGACGCGTCTCAGTCTGAAGAGGATTTCAAGAAGCTGCTCCTGGAGCTTTCCCGCGCTGCTTTCCAGAGCGGCGAGCCCGGCCAGCTCATTCAGTCGTTTTGTGTCCTGACGCGCGCCTTCTTCCATGCCAGCGGCGCCTATTTCTGGAGTTACTCCTCGGACGGTGAACTGGTTGGAGCCGAAGCCGACGTCGACCAGGCCGAATCTTTTCGCGGTCGACGCCTTGGGGCGGGAGATCCCTCCATCGCACGGGAAGCGGTTCACAAGCGCCACGCATTCTTCGTCAACCATCTCGACGTCGCTCGTTATCCCTGGCTGGCCGAATGTCACGCGCATGCCGCCATGGCCGCGCCTCTGCTGGTTTCGGGCGATGCGGCCGGAGCCATTGTGCTGGTGCAGAGCGCGCCCGATACAGGCTTTGATGAAGACGCTGTAGCCAAAGTTACGATCCTGGCGGCCCAACTGGGTACGGAACTTGAGGCCCTCCGCCTGAACCAACTTGCCCGCGAAGAGCAGCGGCGCGCCAGCATTCTGGTCGAAGTCGCCGGCGCACTGCATGGCTTGCCCGACACCGCAGCCGTGATGGAGAACATCGCCGACCGCCTTCGTGTGCTGCTGCATTCGCCCGCCGTGCTGGTTTTCGTCCAGCAGGAGAAACTTCCCCAGTTGCAGGCGGTGTCAACCGAGACGCCCAAGCTCGCCTCCTCCATCCATTCGCGGTTCCAACAGAACCAGCTTCGCTCGGCGCAGGAGATTGCCACCCGCACCATCGCCGCCGGCGAACGCCTCACGGTTAGTATCGACGGAGCCTCCCATCTGGGAGAAGATTCGCCGCCCGGAGTCCTCATCGCAGCACCGTTTCGCACCACGCGCTCGCAGGGCGCAATTCTGGTTTATCCCCGCTTGAGCAACCCGTTCACCGAGGGAGACAAGACCCTGGTTTCAGCCCTGGCCGGGTTTGGCGCGGTCGCCGTCGCCAACGCGGAGTTGTGTGGCATGGCGCGCGCCCAGGCCCACGAACTGCACGAAATACTCGAGATTTCCTTCGAGCTCGGTTCCGCAGGAAAACTCGATGAGTTCATGCAGACTTCTGCGGTCCGCGCCGCCAATTTCCTCGGCTTCCAGCGCTGTTTTATCGGGCTGCTGGAAGAGGCCGCCTTTCGTATTCGATGGGGGGTAGAGAACGGCGTGGCCCGTCCTGTGGATATACCGCTCCCCGATGACGTCGCTGCCCGCGCGTTGAAGAATAAGAACGTGTTCTTCACCGAAGACGCCTCCACGACTCCGGGCGCGAATCTCGAGTTCGTTGCCGCTTTCCATATTTGCCAACTGCTGGCGGTACCCCTGATCGGTTCCGACGGCGATGTGCTGGGGATGTTCGGCGTGCTCGACCGGGCCGAGCTGGGGCCTATCAATGACGAAGACGTCCGCCGCGCGCGCTCTCTGGCCGCGCAAGTTGCTGTCGCGCTCGAACTGACCCGCAACCTGCACCAATCCGAGGAGCACCGCCGCCGCGCCGATGCCCTGGTCACCCTCGCGCTCGAACTGAACACTGTCCTGCATCTGCCCGAATTCATGCGCAGCTTTGCTCAGCGCGCCGCGGGCCTGCTGGGAAGCCGTTCCGCTGCCCTCAGCCTTTTCCAGGGATCGGAGGTGGATAGCGTCCTGATCCGCGGCGTCTCCGAAGGCGAAGCTTCGGAAATCGACGATCCACCGCTGCTGCGCCGCTTCAGTCACGCGCTCAGTACAGCCCTGCCGAAATATACCAACGATGTCACCTTTGCCCCAGCCAGCGATCTTCTGGGAGCCCCTCTGACCTCTATTCTGGGGTGGACCGATTGCACCCTGGTCCGGCTTGCGGGTTCCTCGGGAGAACTCGTCGGTGTGCTTTGTCTCGCCGACCGCGGCGTCCCGCCCGGCATCGAGGATCAGCAATTGCTGCGTGCCATCGCCGGGCACGCCAGCATCGCTCTGGAGAATGCCGCTCTGTTTACCCGCATGGAGCAGGCGAACCGGCACTGGCTGGATGTGTTCGATGCCATCAGCGATTTCATCGTGGTCCATGACGAGCAGCACAACGTGCTGCGCGTCAATCGCTCGCTGGCCGAT
>Ga0074046_10003658_pt1 | contig 12773 bp, 13 predicted proteins | sample BogForMeECP23OM3_FD_94441 | JGI IMG/M metagenome (GOLD analysis project Ga0074046, IMG submission 94441) | Bog forest soil microbial communities from Calvert Island, British Columbia, Canada - Bog Forest MetaG ECP23OM3 | ecosystem: Environmental > Terrestrial > Soil > Wetlands ...
ACCAACAGCTCCAGTTCTTACGCAAGAAAGTGGCCCAACTCGGTTTCCAGTTAACAGAGGCCGAAGCCCAGACTGCTTGATCCAGAGTCCTGCGGGGTAAGTTTCTGGAGAGGGGATGTCAAGAGAAAACACTTCTCCCTGCGCGGGAGCAGAGGTACTTCTCTGACATCCAGCCCCTTGGGTCACGCTGAGTGGCCTCGTTCCGCAGTTCTTGGATCGTCTTCACGTCCGCGCTACGACATCCGTGGTTCGCTGAAAGCTGCACAAGCCTGACGGTGGTCCCGCTCAGCGGGCCAACCATGGTTCTATCGGAGACTCGCGGTCCTAACCCGCGGCCTATGGCTTTCTTGGGTTGTCCGAGGGAGCATACGGTGGCCCATGAGACTTGCTCCGCCAACGGCGGAGGCTTAGCCTAACCCGCCCAGGATACTTACCCTCGAACCCGAGCTCGCAGCCCCATCGGAAAAACGCGAAGTGAAACTCGGCCCTTCCTGCGGAGCGGCGCGCTCAAGCGGCTTGTGACTTCAGATATTCGGCGTCGAACGGCTCTCCTTTCTTCCACACATGCAAGGTAATGGCCGCAATCTTGCGCGCCAGGGTCAGCCGCGCCATCTCCGGCTTCATCCCCTTTACCAGAAGCTTTTCGTAAAACTCGCGAAACGCTCCCTCGCTGCTACTGGCGCCGGTGGCCGCGCTCTTAAACAGGTTCTTCAGATCGTGGTTGTGGTTCAAATTCAGTCCGCGAATGAACACCGGCTTGCTGCGGCGCTCCAGTTGACCGTTGACGAAGCCATAGTCAGCGCTGCTGCGCGTCTCCAGCCCCAGCCCGCAGTAGGCCCAGAACTGCCGCTTGCTGCGGAAGCGGTGCGGCGTCTGCACCCGCCCCAGCAGCAGCGCGACCCGTATCGGACCCAGCCACGGAATCGTGCGCAGGCGGGTGGCCCAGGTAATCCTACCCCAAAACGAAAAATCTATAGGTTGGGTGCCCCATTCAAGGGCGCGAAGCGACCTTGAGTGGGGGTTTTCGTTTGTCCCACGACGAGCATCCGGGGGCTCATCCCACTCACAGCACCGGAATTGGAGGGACGAATTTCCCCAAATTCGTCTTACCTGTGGTAAGATACATCTATGGATAAAGTTACCGTCTCGTCCAAGGGCCAAATCGCCATCCCGAAGCAGGTTCGGGATGCCCTCAACCTCGCTGAGGGCACCAAGCTGACCCTGGAAGTCCGCGGGCAGGAGATTGTCCTTTCCAAGGGAGCCGCCTGGAAGAAGCTTCAGGGTGCCGGGCGCGACATAAAGAAAGATTTCGCCGACTTCAGAAAAGAGGAGCGCGAACTTGAAGACTCGCGTTCTTGACTCGTGGCCTATTGTGGAGTGGATCAAGGGCCGGCAGCCCGCGACTGAAGTGGTCGCGACCCTCCTCGCGGAGTCCGAGGCGGGCGCTGGCCGGCTATTCATGAGCGCCATCAATGTAGGCGAGGTGTATTACTACCTTCGCAAGCAGCACAGCGAAAAGCTCTCGGAATGGTGGCGAGAGTCGTCGCGAACCCTGCCTGCAACCATCGAGGTGCCGACAGCCGACGAGATCTGGGATGCGGCCCTCCTGAAAGCGCAATACCCGATTGCCTATGCGGACGCATTCGCCGCCGCCCTGGCGCAAAAGTATCGCTGCCCTCTGGTGACCGGAGATCCTGAGCTTCGATCGATTGCCGGCTTGGAGCTGGACTGGATCGGGCGCGCGACACCATAGCTCAATCCTGCTCCGTGTGATCCGGCCGGTGGCCCACAATTGCCTGCCGTTGGCAATTGTGGGGCTGTTTGCCAACGACACCGCCGCCCAACCACCTCACCGAAGGTCACCCTACTGCCTCTCGAAAACGAACACCACGTCCCCATCCTCGTATTTCCACACGTTGGTCAGAACTTTTCCATCGGCCGACACGGTTGAAGTCATTTCCACAATGACCTTGTCGTTTTCCTGCTCTACGATTTTCCGTGTCGAGCCCGGTCCTACTTGGCACATCACGATTGAGACCTTCGACGGGTCAACATGCGGTACTGCATGTTCTTTGCCGTCGCACACGCGGACACTCTCCTGGTGCCGCTTTTCGCCCGACCTGGTCACGAAATCGAGCGTGCTTGTGTAGGTGTCCGGGCCGGTCTGCTTGATGGTTAGCGTTCCCTGCGCTATGTCACGGTTGCCCAGCTTCGACTTCTCCGGATTGAGTTTCCATGTGCCGGTGAAATCAGCCGCCGCCATCGTCCCCGCGATCAACAAGATTGGCAGCACCTTCCTGACGAATGGAAGCATAAGGCGTCTCCTTGCGGTTCGATCAGTGTGGGCCGAAGTTCCTTGGATGGAGTGGCAGTATAGCGCCACTGGACCGAAGCGCACGAGAGCTGCATATCACCTCGACACGCGCGGGTGGCTCGGGCAACGCACCTCCCCAAACCAAGAAGTCTAAAGTCGGGTTGGGTACGTCCCCAAAGAAATCCTTTCTGATGAAGGCTCGCGCGCAGTCCGCTGTGGCGGACGAAGCGCGTTAAGAACGGTCAGATGCCGACGGAATCCGCGGTTAGCTTATCCGTGTCATCCGTGTAAATCCGTGGCCGCTTTTCGCTCCGGGCTTACAGCTTTCTTCGCTTTGCCAGCCATGCCGCCAGCAAGCCCGCGCCCGCCAAGGTCAAAGACGTCGGCTCGGGCACCGGAGAGGCCACAAAGCCGTGAAAGACTCCGTTGGCATCCGAGTAGAACCCAGTGATCTCGCCCGAGTTGGTGATGCCCGTTATTTGCGTGACTTCCACGCCGTTATCGAACATCTCGGCGGGATCGTCGATGAAGGTGTATTGTCCGGTGTTGGTGTTGTAGAGGAAGCCGTGCTGGCTGGTCGTCGAGTCCCCATAGTAGCCTACCGCGATGCCATGGTCATTGATTCCGAGGATCTGGGAGAACACGAACGTAGCACCCGGTTCGCCCATAACCGGCGGAATCGTTGGGTCGGCAATCGCGGTCCCGGTAAGCGTGCCGCCCACTGCGTTCGACACCAGGGCCATGAAACCATGGTCTTGTCCGTCTGTACCGACGTAGAAGCCCACGATCAGCCGGTTGTTGTTGATGCCCTGCGCGTTCACGGCGTTCGGACCCGAGGGGGCATTGATGGTGATGAGACCCGAACCCGAGCTATTGGCGAGGAAGAACCCGGGCATGGTTCCCATCGCCGAGGTAAACTGGCCAACGATGTTGCCCATATCGTTAATGCCGAAGGCGGCAGTTGTGTTTGCTGGAGTCGTGAGCGTTACCGCCGAGCCGCCAAAGGGCAGGATGAAGGCGGCCCCGTTCGCTGTGCCGACGACATCACCTGCGCTATTGATTCCGAGTGCCATTGCAGAGGTACTTCCGTTGATGTTCAGAGTGGTGTACGTTCCGATCGGGTTGCGAACGAAGTTGGTGAAGTTCCCTGCGTTGTCGATGCCGAATCCGACGGCAGCTCCGTTATTTGCGATGCCGTTCATATTGGTGCCGGCACCTGCGCTCGTTCCACTCCCTGGGCCGTTGAAATTGGTGAAGTTGTATATGGCAGCTGCCTGAGCAGCTGTCGCGAGGGAAACCAGCAAGCCGCCGATTCCCAGTGTCAGTATCGCGAGTCTCGGTCTTTTGCTCATAACGGAAAATTGAATCATAGGTTGGGTCGTTCGGAAAAGGTCCTTTCCGAACAACTTCCCGTTAAGCCATTGAAAACAAACAGTCGTCAATTCCGTTTTTTTGCGCAAAATTTCCCAATCCGCCATCCCCAAGGTTGATGGCCTCGCGTGATCCGAGTTCCTCCGCGAAATCCGCGGTTGATTTTCCTGATCCGTGTCCATCTGTGAAAATCCGCGGCGGCTTCTGCGTTTCGCCCGGATGCGTTAGAATCCAGCCTCACGGAGGAAACCATGGCGACTGCAGCCCCAACCGAAGCCAAGCCCCAGATCAATCTCGACCAGATCAAGTTCGACATCTGCTGTGCGGCGCGTATTCTCTACCGCCAGGGCATGAGCGTCGCCAACGCCGGACACATCAGCGTGGCCATCGCTCCCGACCGCATGCTGATGAACCGCTTCGGGCCGTCGTTCGCCACGTTGCATCCCAACGACATCCTCACCCTCGACCTCCGCGGCAACATCATCGAAGACCACACGGCTCAGAAGAATGCCCGCCTCAACGAGACGGTCGAGCTGCACGGCATCATTCATCGCTATAACCCGCACGCCGTCTGCGTGCTTCACACGCACCCGCCAGCGACTGTCACCTGGAGCACGTTCCGCAAGGTGCCCGAGATTTACGACCAGGAGAGCTGCATTCTCGCCGGTGACGTCGCCGTGGTGGAAGAGGACTACGAAGGCCTCGCCTCGGGCGAAGAGCGCACCAAGTCTGCCGCGCTAGCGCTGGGAAAGAGTCGAGCTGTGATTCTCCCCAACCACGGAGCCGTCACAACCGGCCCCAACGTGCAGTACGCGCTGTTTGCCATGATCCTGCTGGAAGGCATGGTGGCGCGCAATCTCTCTGTGCTCTCCGCCGCCCGCGCGACGGGTCTGACGCCTCAGCCCATCAAACTCGAAGTCGCACAACAGGTCCGAGCGGGTATCGCCAAGATGAACGCCCTCGAGCCGCTCTGGACCGATTTGCTGCATCGCCTAGTCGCCACTGATCCGGAGCTATTCGCGTAGCGCGGCGGAAAACAAAAACAACCACGGATCAACACGGATCGCACGGATATAAAAGTCTTTTTGGCCTAATGCCAATCCGTGTTCATCCGTGTAAATCCGTGGTCAAAAATTGTTCTCCGCCCCTGTCGATTTCCGCCCTCCTCGCCCGTCATGGCTATGAAACGGGAAGAAATCACTCTTCCCCCCAGGAGGAAAATATGCGAAAAGCTCTGTGGTTCCTCGTACTGTTTGTCGTTCCCTTGTCGCTGCCAGCTGCCGACGTCAACGCCGGCAGCCCGTCCAGTGCCGCCGCGGGATTCGAGCGTCTGAAGGCCCTCGCCGGCACCTGGCAGGTCGACGGCCAGATGGGCAAAGCCCAGGCAACATATGAAGTCGTGGCCAACGGTACGACCCTCATCGAGCGGTTTACCATTGACGGAATGTCCAGCCCCATGGTCACGGCCTACCATCTCGACGGCGACAAGCTCGAGCTGACTCACTACTGCATGGCGGGCAATCAGCCATCGATGGTGGCGAATGGCATCGATCCGGCGACCGGCGAGATCGTCTTCGACTTCGCCAGCGTCACCAACCTGACCGATCCGAACGCCAAGTACATGCACAACGCCACCTATACGCTGGTGGACAACGACCACTTCACCACAGCGTGGACGCTGTATGAAAATGGCAAGCCCAAGTTCACCGAAACGTCGCAATATACGCGCGTCAAATAAGAGGAGAGACATGGCAAATTACTTTTTGTTTCTGTACGACGATCCCACGGGCTGGGTGAAGCTCAGCCCAGAGGAAATGCAGAAGGCCTTGGAGAAGTACATCGCCTGGGGACAGAAAGCCACAGCCGGGGGTTACCTTCGCGGCAGCCACCGGCTGTCAGAAGACCTGGGCAAGGTGATCAGGGGTGCAAAGGTCACGGATGGGCCCTACAGCGAAACCAAGGAAATCCTGGGCGGCTATTACCTGATCGCGGCCGACAGCTACGATCAGGCGGTGCAGCGCACGCTCGACCATCCCCACCTGGAGTACGGCGGCACGATTGAAGTTCGCCAGGTGCATCCCATGCACGGACAAGAATGACCGGCGACGGAACAGGTGCCGCAACTTCGGCCGCCGAGAACGTCGGCGGCTCGGTCGAGCACCTGTTCCGTCACGAATCCGGCCGCATCGTCTCCTACCTCACGCGCCTGCTCGGCCCCGAGCACATGGACCTCGCCGAAGAAGTCGTGCAGGAGGCCCTGCTCAAGGCCCTGCAAAGCTGGTCATATTCGGGCATTCCGTCGAATCCGGCAGCCTGGCTCTTGCAGGTAGCGCGCAACGCTGCGCTTGACGCAATACGCCACAGGAAAGTCTCCTCCGACAAAGAACCAGTCCTAATTGCCGAACTCACTGCGGCACGCCGCCCTCTGCGCCCGTACGAGACGTCGCCCGATGCGCAACTGCGCGACGACGAGCTGCGCATGATCTTCATGTGCTGCCATCCTGCGCTGTCGCCCGAAGCCAGCGTCGCCCTCAGCCTGAAAACCGTCGGCGGCTTCAGCGTGCGGGAAATCGCGCGCGCGTTCCTTGCGGACGAGGCAACCATTGCGCAACGCCTGGTGCGCTCCAAGCGCCAAATCCGCGATAAGCGACTGTCGTTCGATCTACCCAGCGGATTTGATCTCAGCCGCCGACTCGACTCGGTCCTCGACGTTCTTTACCTCATGTTCAATGAGGGTTACGACGCCCACCAGGGCCAGGAACTGATTCGGCAGGACCTCTGCTTCGAGGCGCTCCGGCTGGCACAGTTGGTAGCGGAATCCTCAGTGAGCGCACCTCGCGTGCACGCGCTGGTGGCCCTGATTGCACTGCAGACGGCACGCTTGCCGGCCCGCACTGACGGTGTGGGCGACCTCGTACTCTTGGACCAGCAGGACAGGTCGCGTTGGGACGAGCGGCTCATCGCCCTCGGCTTCCAATATTTTGACCGTGCCATTGCAGGCAGAGAGGTGTCACCCTTTCACGTGGAGGCCGCCATTGCTGCCACCCACACCCGCGCCGCAACCCCCGACGAAACCGACTGGAAGCTGGTGCTTACCCTCTACGATCAGCTCATGCGGCTCAAGCCCAGCCCGGTAGTGGCACTGAATCGCAGCGTCGCGGTCGCGCGAGTGCAAGGCGCTCATGCTGCGCTTGTCGAACTCGATCGCCTCGATCACGAAGCCGCACTGCGCAACTATTATTTGCTACCAGCGGTCCGAGGCGAGTTGCTGGCCGAGTTGAATCAGCGCAATGCTGCCATCGCTGCCTATCGACAGGCCCTCGCCCTCGCTGGAAACGCTCCCGAGCGCCGCTTCCTGCAGCGCAAGATCGACCAGCTCGAAAAGCGCATTGTCGAATCGCCAAACAAGCAGCTGACGGCTGATAGCTGACGGCTATACCATCATCCCGTGCGCGAGAACGTACTCCACTACATTCGCGAACGCCGCTTGCTGCGGGCGGGCGACCGCGTCGGCGTTGCCGTCTCGGGAGGGGCCGATTCAGTTGCGCTGCTGCGGGTGCTGCTGGAACTGAGGGCGGAACTCGGAGTCGTTCTCTTCGTCGCCCACTTCAATCACCAGCTGCGCGAAAACGATTCCGATGCCGACGAGCAATTCGTCGCCGCACTGGCGCGACAGCATGGTCTTCTGTTTTTCGCCGGCCGCGCTGACGTCCGCCAGCACGCCTCCGCCAACAAGCTCAGCCTCGAGCACGCCGCCCGCGAACTGCGGTATCGGTGGTTGCATGATCTGGCCGTCGAGGAGAAACTGGACGCCATTGCGACCGGCCACACTTCTGACGATCAAGCGGAAACAGTTCTGATGAAGTTTCTGCGTGGAGCCGGCACGCGCGGGTTGGCAAGCATTCGCCCCATCATGATGCTCGAAAACTACCCCGTCGTTCGCCCGCTCCTCGAAACGCCCCGCGCGGAAATCGAACAGTATCTACAATCGCTCCATCAGCCCTGGCGCGAAGATCATACCAACTCTGATACAAAACTCACCCGCAATCGCATTCGCCACGAACTGCTGCCGTTGTTGGAGCGCGACTACAACCCGAATATTCGCAATGTGCTGAGTGAAACCGCCGAGATTGCCCTCTCGGAGGAAGAATATTGGCGCGATCACACTTCGACGCTTGCGTCCCGCTGGCACCAGAAGGAACGCCGCATGCGCTTGCAGGAGTACGACGGCTCTGCCCACGGATTCCTGTCTTCCGGGATCGCTGTGCAGCGGCGAACTCTGAGGCACTTCCTGGAATGGCACGGCATCACGGTTGAATTTCGTCACGTCGAGGCCGCCCGCCTGTGCGCTCTCGGCGACAGCTCCACGGCAAGCCTGCCCGGAGGTTGGCAGGCCAGACGGAATGGCGATTGGCTGGAATTGCTCGCCCCTACATCCGCCTTTGAAAAAGGGGAGGTCAGCCACCGCTGGGAATACCTCCTGCATATTCCGGGAAAGTGCGATATTCGTGAAGCCGGAATCACAATCGAAGCGACCATCCTTCCCGCCGATTTCGCTCTCACCGAGGCGCCGGGCTCGCTGCTTACATGGACCCGCCTCGGCCCGAAACTCATCATCCGCAACTGGCAACCCGGCGACCGCTTCCGCCCCGCCCACACTGCCTCCGAGCAGAAGCTCAAGCGACTGTTTTCGGAAAGGCACATTCCTGCCGAGCAACGCCCCCTCTGGCCTGTCGCCTTGTTCAACCGGCAAATCGTCTGGGTCCGCGGATTTCCTGTCGCCCACGACTTTGCCTGGCTCCCAGACTCGGGCGAAGCCCTCAAAATCGAAGTTTTCGACGTCTCCTAGCCTCAGACCGCAACCCAGCTCCCCTCACGGTGTCTATACAATGTGTGGCCGGCCGCTTACTGCCACTTGTCCCGATTCGGACTGCCGTAACGGAAGCCGCGAGCCCAAGCTTTTTTGATAAGTCTTTCCTCCCGTTTCGCTTACCTCGGCGTTACAATCATGCTAGGAAGGGAAAATTTCATCCAGCGCCTGCCGATGGCATCTAAAGTGGTTGGGCATGCATTCGTGTCTGCCCGGTTACACAGGAGTCCCTAGTGAATTCGACGGTCAAAACAGTCGTGTTCTGGTTGGTGATTGTGCTCGCTGGCGTCCTGCTCTGGCAGGTCGTCAAGGGGGCCAACTCCGGCGCCAAGGAACGCGAAATCAATTATTCGGAGTTCATGTCGCTGGTTGACCAGAGTAACGTCAGCGAAGTGACGGTCCTCGGTAGCGACGTCCACGGCAAGCTGAAGGACAAGACTTCGTTCCACGTTGTGGTTCCGCCCAATTACTCGGAAATGTACAAGCCGATGCGCGACCACGGGGTCAACATCACCGTGAAGGACGCCAACGGCGGCAGCTACACTTGGCTCATCAACCTGCTGCCTTTTGTTCTGCTCGGCGCGTTGTGGTTCATCATGATCCGTCAGATGCAGACCGGCGGCAACAAGGCGTTGTCGTTCGGCAAGAGCCGCGCCCGCCTGCTCTCCATGCAACAGAAGAAGGTGACGTTCAAAGACGTCGCCGGCGTGGATGAGGCCAAGGAAGAGCTGAAAGAGATCATCGAATTCCTGCGCGAGGCGCAGAAGTTCCAGAAGCTCGGCGGACGCATCCCCAAGGGCGTGCTGCTGGTCGGACCTCCGGGAACCGGCAAGACCCTGCTTGCACGCGCCGTTGCCGGCGAGGCCAACGTACCGTTCTTCAGCATCTCCGGCTCCGATTTTGTCGAGATGTTCGTCGGCGTGGGCGCCAGCCGCGTCCGCGACCTGTTCGAGCAGGGCAAAAAGAACGCTCCTTGCATCATCTTCATCGACGAAATCGATGCTGTCGGCCGTCACCGTGGCGCAGGCCTGGGCGGCGGACACGACGAGCGCGAGCAGACCCTCAACCAGTTGCTGGTCGAGATGGACGGCTTCGAGTCGAACGATGGCGTCATCCTGATCGCCGCCACCAACCGTCCGGATGTGCTCGATCCGGCGTTGCTCCGTCCCGGACGCTTTGACCGCCGCGTAGTGGTTTCGCGTCCCGACGTTCGCGGCCGGGAAGAGATCCTCCGCGTGCACACCCGCAAGATTCCTCTCAGCGACGACGTCGATCTTCCCGTGCTGGCTCGCGGTACCCCGGGATTCTCCGGCGCCGACCTGGCCAACATGGTGAACGAGGCCGCGCTCTGCGCCGCCCGTCAGAATCGCAAGGTGGTTCTGATGTACGACTTCGAGCAGGCCAAGGACAAAGTCCTGATGGGCGCCGAGCGCAAGTCCATGCTGCTCTCGGACGAGGAGAAGAAAGTCACCGCGTATCATGAGGGCGGCCACGCGCTGGTCGCCGCCTTGCGCGCGCACTCCGATCCGCTGCACAAGGTGACGATCATCCCGCGCGGTATGGCGCTGGGCGTGACCATGCAGTTGCCCATCGACGACAAGCACACCTATACCCGCGACTACCTCGAAACCCGCCTGGCCATCATGATGGGCGGCCGCGTGGCCGAGGAGTTGTTCCTCAACACCATGACCACCGGTGCGGGCAACGACATCGAGCAGGCTTCCGACCTCGCCCGCAAGATGGTTTGCGAGTTCGGCATGTCGTCGCTCGGACCGATCACCTTCGGCAAGAAGGAAGAGCAGATCTTCCTCGGCCGCGAGATCAGCCAGCACCGTGACTTCAGCGAAGACACGGCGCTCAAGATCGACGCCGAAGTTCGCCGCTTCGTGGACGAAGGCTACAAGTCGGCCGTCGATATCCTGGGGTCGAACCGCCCCGCGTTGGAGAAGATCGCTCAGGCGCTGCTGGAGCGCGAGGTGCTCGACGCCAACGAGATCCAGATGATCATCGAAGGCAAGGAACTGCCCGCACGGGTCAATCCGAACGCTCCGGCGACCAAGGACGAAGTGCAGCAGGTGCTGAAACCGGCACCGGGCCAGCAGGGCGTGGCGCCGGAACGGCCAGCGCAGGCGTAAGAAGCAGCAAGCAATCAGCAACGAGCAATTTAGAATGGGCGGCCGCCATGGCCGCCCATAGTTTTTATGGTGTCTCATCCCGACCAACGATTGGGAGATCCGCGCGTCCGGCACCAACGCATCACGCAGAGTTGCCCTCTGCACCACACTCGACACTCTAGGCCACGACTGACATATGGGATCATTCGAGTAGCTAACATAAAGGATCGGGAGAGGGGAAGTTTGTCGAGCGAAGAATTGAACGAAGACGAAAAACCTTCTGACCTTCAAGAAGAAGTCTCTCGAGAAGAAATTGCGTTGAGTCCTAGTGAAGCGGGGGATCCTTCGTGGATCGTTGACGCAAAGATTCCTCAAGACATCCGGGACAGCTACGAAGTTTACAGTTATCGAAATGCAGCGGTAATTCTGAGCGAAACCAGGAAGGATGAATTGCTTGCTGCTTTGCGCGCATTCAAGATCACTAAGACGATCATCCGCAAAGCTGGCGGTAATGAGTCGGACATACCGAAACTTCTTTCGGCGATGCTCCGTCCTCTGGGCTGGCACGAGACCATTGTCCAAGGCGACCTGTTGGTCACGCTCAGTTGGCATGAGGTGGTGGGCACGATTCTCGGTGGCAAGAAAAGGGGTAACCCTAAGTTCGAGAGGAAGAGTAGGGAGATACTCAAACGGAAGTTCTTGGATGGCCACAAGATCGACTACGTTAAGGGCAAGGTAGCTTTTGACCTGGAGTGGAATAGCAAAGACCAGACTTTTGATCGCGATCTCTACGCATTCAGTGCGTTTGCGCAATGTGGCGTCATCGACGTAGCTGTACTGGTTACGCGTAGCGAGTCGCTCAACACGGTTTTTCGGGCGCTAGGCCCGGCTCTGAAGAGGGATGGCAAGAGTATAGATTACAAACCCTCCGGGGCTCCTCGCATGACCTACGAAAAGTACGGCGCCAGCACTACGTGGATGGGGAAGCTTTTGTACAGACTGAACGCTGGAAGAAATGGCGGCTGCCCCGTGCTCGCGGTAGGCATTACTCCAAAGTGCATTTCAGACTGGGCCTGATTCAGCAGCGCGTCCCAACGCGACACAGAGCTAAGCTCAAATTGGCTGACGGGACGACAGCTAATCTCCCGTCAGCTCGAATGGCGCCTCATTGCGTGAACGATTAGAGTACGTGTTCCAGTTGGGTTCATAAGAAGCGTCGGCCTCGTTACCCCAAACCGCCCATCCCGATCGCTCTCCTCGCGCGAACAATTCGAGATACGGACCACGGCTACAGGCTTCGATAAGCGAGTACTGTTCATCTGGCTTTCGCGAATGCTCGCGCTTCCTGCTGGAGATGTAGTTCACTTGGGTTCTTCCGGGTTGCAAGGTCCGCGCATTTTTACCGCGCACACCAAAAAGAATCAGTTCGGTGACATTTCGGAAGTAGAAGCCAACCCCTCTTCCGTCGCTACCGCCGTCTTTGCGGATCTTATGCCAAACGACGTTGCTTTTGTAAGTGAAGCCCCATGCATCCATGACCGCAAGACCCTCGGCGAGCAACGCGTTTGGTACCCACAGGTAAAGGTGGCAGACGTTAGCCGCTGCGCGGTGCGCGGGGATTGACTTTATTTCGTCAAGGCTCAAAGTTCCGTAACGTGATAGGCGCTTGTGCTCTGGAGCTATCTTGCCCGTCCGGTTCTGAAACTGCCACGGCGGATCAGCCAAGAGTGTGCCAAATCTACGATCTGATACGAACGCCAGAAATTCGTCAGCGAGTCGCGTATTAGATTGCTGCTTCATGCTCGAACCCCAGTGATTGTTGCTTCAATTTCGTGCTGGTCCCTTTCAACGCCTGGGCCCTATCGGGTCGAGGGCGGCGGAGACGCCCTGGCTGATGCTCAGCCATGTCAACTTCAAATCTGGGGATACCAAGGTCGCGCACAAACGTCCCGGCTGTATCCAAGGACGCAAAAGTTCGAATGCCACCGCGAGACGTTTCGAGCATTCGCTCGGTCATCCCCAGCTTGAACTTCAGTGCAAAGCCATGCCTCTTGCCCACCACAACCGCCTCAACATGCTCGGTAGCCTGCAAAACTACTCGCAA
>Ga0074046_10003659_pt1 | contig 12771 bp, 13 predicted proteins | sample BogForMeECP23OM3_FD_94441 | JGI IMG/M metagenome (GOLD analysis project Ga0074046, IMG submission 94441) | Bog forest soil microbial communities from Calvert Island, British Columbia, Canada - Bog Forest MetaG ECP23OM3 | ecosystem: Environmental > Terrestrial > Soil > Wetlands ...
GTGCGCTCGGGCAGGCTGACGTAGCGGTCGGTCACCGAGAAGATCACGCCCGAGGTGCCGAGCGAGACGAAGCCCTCGCCGGCCTCGGTCGCGCCGACGCCGATGGCGGAGGCCGCATTATCCCCGCCGCCGCCGGCGATCGGGATCGCGCGACCTTCCAGGCCCCACGCCGCGGCGACGGCCGGCGACAGATGGGCCGAGACCTCGGAGCCCTCGACGAGGCGCGGCATGGCGGCGAGCGTGAGGCCGGTCGCCTCGAGCAGGCGCTCGTCCCAGCGCCGCTTGCCGACGTCGAGCCAGGACGTCCCCGCGGCGTCCGACATTTCCGAGACCGCCTCGCCGGAGAGGCGCAGGCGCACGTAATCCTTGGGCAGCAGCACGCGCTTCGTCGCCCTGGCGATCTCCGGCTCGTGCGCGGCGACCCACAGCATCTTCGGAGCGGTGAAGCCCGGCATCACGAGGTTGCCGGTAATCTGCTCCACCTCGGGGACGCGGCGCTTGAGTTCGGCGCATTCGGCGAACGAACGGCCGTCGTTCCACAGGATCGCCGGGCGGAGCGGCTTGTCAGCGGCGTCGAGCAGCGTCGCCCCGTGCATCTGGCCGGATAGCCCGATCCCCGCGAGCCTGGCGAACGCTTCGGGGGCTTGGCTTCGGATCGCCGCGACGCCGGCCTCGACGCCGCTGACCCAGTCTTCCGGGTCCTGCTCGCTCCATAACGGGTGCGGGCGCGACACGCTGAGCGACGGGGAGGCCTCGGCGACAACCTTCTGGTCGGCGTCGACGAGCAGCGCCTTGACCGAGGACGTGCCGATGTCGAGTCCGAGATAGGTGTGCGCGCGTTCGGCCATGGATTCCTCCCTCCCAAAATGCGGCGAAACCCTTACTCCAAAGCCGCGTCCTTGTCCCGCGCGAGGGGGCCCCGGCGGCAAAGCGCCGCGGCGCCGATCACCCCCACGCGCCGACCGCGTGCGCGATCTGCGCGCCGGCCTCGTAATAGGCCTCGCGCAGCGCCGGCAGCGCCGGCGCGTCCGGCGTCGTGACGGGCAGCGGCAGGTCCTTTTCCGCGATCCGGCCGAGGACATGATCGGCGAGAATCCGGCCAAAAACGGTGCCGGGGCCGATGCCGCGGCCGTTGTAGCCGCAGAAGGTCACGACCCGGTCGGCAAGCCGGTGAAAGCGCGGCACGGCGTCGTGGGTCATGCCGATCATGCCGTACCATTCCGCCTCGAAGGCGACCGCGTCGATCTTGGGAAAAAGTCTTTTCAGCGCCCGCCGCGCCCAGGCGCGGTGGATCGGAAGTCCCGTCCCGCGCAGCGCCCCGACGCTGCCGATGACGAGCCGCCCGGCCCGGTCGAAGCGGAAGGAGCTGAGGATCGTCTTCGTGTCCCAACAGCCCTCGCGTCCGGGCAATATCGAAGCCTGAAGGTCGGGCTTAAGCGGCGCCGTGGCGAAGTTGAAATAGGGCAGATGGATCTGCTCGCGGCGGGGCGCCGGCCACGGCGCCCCGCCATAGGCGTCGGTCGCCACCACGACCCAGTCGGCCGTGACCGAGCCGCCCCCGGTCGCGACCCGCCAGCCGCCGCCCGTCCACTCCGCCGCGCGAACCGCGCTCCGTGTATGGATCGCGGCGCCCGCCGCGAGCGCGGCGCCGGCGAGGCCGCGGACGTAGGCGAGCGGCTGAATCGTTCCGGCGCGCATGTCGAGGAGCGCGCCAGAAAAGGCGGTAGAGCCGACCCGCCTCGCAGTCTCCTCGGCGGAAAGCGGTTTGACCGGCGCGCCGCGCGCGCCCCATTGGCGCGCCCGCTCGGCGATCTCCTCGGCGCCGGTGTGGCCGACGGCGCAATGCAGCGTGCCGTTGTGAACCGGCTCGCAGTCGATCTTATGCTTCTCGATCGTCTCCCAGACCGCGGCCGGCGCGTTGCCGAGGAGTTTTAGCGCCCGCTCGCCGTAGTCGGAGCCGAGCGCCTCGATCATGTCGGAAGGCAGCACCCACATGCCCGCGTTGACCAGCCCGACATTGCGCCCCGCGCCGCCGAAGCCGACCTGGACCGCTTCGAGCGCGACGACTTTCGCGCCCGCTTCGGCAAGACGCAGCGCGGCCGAAAGCCCGGTGTAGCCGCAGCCGACGACCGCCACGTCGGCCTTGACGTGGCCGATCAGCGGCTGGGTCGGCGGAGCGGGGGGCGCCGTCTTTTCCCAGAGGCCGTGCGTGAGGAGGTCGTCGAGCATCGCGGGTCCGGATCCCTGAATCCGACAAACATAGGCGCGCGATCCGGGCCTCGCCAGCCGCAGCCGACCCAGCCGCGCCACGCCGCCCGGTAGCCGCGATCGCTGATCGCGGCTGACGCGGCCGACGACCGCGTCTACAACTCGCCTCATCGCAATTCGCCCGCAGAACCAAGGACGAAAGACCATGAGCGCTCTTTCCGGCATACGGGTCGTCGAGCTCGCGCGCATCCTCGCCGGCCCCTGGATCGGCCAGACGCTCGCCGACCTCGGCGCCGACGTGATCAAGGTCGAGAGCCCCGAGGGCGACGACACGCGCCGCTGGGGACCGCCCTTCGTCGAAACGGACGGCGAGCGGACAGCCGCCTACTATCACGCCTGCAACCGCGGCAAGCGCGGGATCGTCGCGGATTTCACCACGGCGCGCGGGCGAGAGATCGCGCTAAGACTCGCGCTGCGCTCGGACGTGCTGATCGAGAACTTCAAGGTCGGCGGCCTGAAGAAGTACGACCTCGACTACGAGACCTTGAGCGCGCTCAATCCGCGCCTCGTCTATTGCTCGGTGACCGGCTTCGGCCAGACGGGACCCTACGCCGAGCGCGCCGGCTACGACTACCTGACCCAGGGCATGTCCGGCTTCATGGACATCACGGGCGAGCCGGACGGCCCGCCGCAGCGGGCGGGAGTGGCGATCAGCGACCTCTTCACCGGCCACTACGGCGTCATCGCCATCGAAGCGGCGCTGATTGAGCGGGAGCGGATCGGGCGCGGCCAGAGGATCGACCTCGCGCTCTTTGACACCACGGCCGCCATCCTCGCCAACCAGGCGATGAATTTCCTGGTGTCAGGGATTTCGCCGGGACGGACGGGGGCGGCGCATCCCAATCTTGCGCCCTATCAGACGTTTCCGGTCGCCGACGGCTTCGTCATCATTGCGGTCGGCAACGACGGGCAGTTCGGGCGCCTGTGCGGCGTCCTCGGGCTCGACGCGCTCGCAGGCGACGGGCGATTTTCGACAAACCCGGCCCGAGTCACGAACCGGGTGGAGCTTGCGCGCGAGCTTGCCTCCGCAACGCGCGGCTGGAAGCGCGACGCGTTGCTCGCCGCTCTGGAAACAGCCGTCGTGCCGGCCGGGCCGATCAACACCATTGCGGACCTGTTCGCCGACCCGCAGTTCATCGCGCGCGGCATGCGCATCGACCCGCAGGGGACGCCCGGCTTGCGCAGCCCGATCGTCATGAGCGAGAGCCGCCTTGTCCTCGACCGCCGCTCGCCGAAGCTCGGCGAGCACGAAGCGGAAATCTTGCGCGAGATCGGACTCGGCTGAGGCGCGAGGCGCGGGCCTCGGCTTGACGGGGCTTCCCGGTCGCGTCCAAATCCTCCCCGAAAGGAAGAGGCCGGCATGAGCTCCATTCGGAACGTTTGCGTTTATTGCGGCTCGGGCGAGGGCGACGACCCCCGTTTCTCCGAAGCAGCCGACGCGCTGGGGAAAGCTTTGGCGAGCGAGGGAATCGGCCTCGTCTATGGCGGCGGCGGCGAAGGCCTGATGGGCCGCGTCGCGCGCGCCACGCTCGCCGGCGGCGGCTATGTCACGGGAATTATCCCCAGTTTTCTCGTGCGCAAGGAACATGCGTTGACCGAGGCTCAGGAGATGCTGGTGGTCGAGAACATGCACGAACGCAAGCAGGCGATGTTCGACCGGGCCGATGCCTTCGTCGCGCTCCCGGGCGGGATCGGGACGCTGGAGGAACTGGTCGAGCAGTTGACCTGGGCGCAGCTCGACCGGCACAAGAAGCCGATCCTGATCGCCGACATCAACGGCTTCTGGCGCCCGCTGCTCGCGCTTTTCGCCCACATGAACAATTCGGGCTTCATCCGCCGCGGGTTCGAGCTGCGCTACCTGGTGGCGGAGAAGATCGAGGACGTGGCGCCGATGCTGCGCGCGGCGGTCGTGAAGCGCGCCGGCCCCGAGCTTGATGAGGCCGCGTCCGTCCACAACATGTGACGCAGCCATCCCCCGAGACCCGCTGCGACAAACCGCCTCGCGTCGTCTCCTTTTCCCGCCGATCGAACGGCGCCATCGTCGCCGCCCCGGCGGAGACGATGCGTCGTCGGGTCGAGGGCTTGGTCGGTGTCGGTCTGAATCGCGGTCAGCGGCGCCGACAAGTTCAAAAAGGCGCTCGGCAAGCTGGCGGCGGGCAAGAAGACTGGCGCCACGGTCCCCAAGGGCAAGGGACTGCCAGATCGATCTTCACGTAACGTTCGCGGACGGCCAGACCACGGAGGCCAACGCCGTCGACGTCTGCACGCAGAAGATTCTCAACCTGACCGATTGAGACGGTTGGCCCCCCGGCCTTAAGCCGGAGGGCGTCCTCTTGGCGCGTTCAGCGCTTATTTCTGGCCGAACAGCTCGGCGACGTATTCCCAGTTGACCAGATGGTCGACGAAGGCCTTGAGATAGTCGGGCCGGCGGTTGCGATAGTCGATGTAGTAGGAGTGCTCCCAGACGTCGATGCCGAGGATGGGCTTGCCGCCGTGGACGAGCGGGCTCTCCCCGTTCTGGGTCTTGGTGGCCGCGATCTTGCCGTCCTTCAGGGTGAGCCACGCCCAGCCCGAGCCGAACTGGGTCACGCCCGCCTGGACCAGATCTTCCTTGGCCTTGTCGATCGAGCCGAACGAGTCCTTCAGCGCCTTCTCGAGCTCGCCCGGGATCGCGCCGCCGCCGTTCGGCTTCATCCAGCGCCAGAAGTGCAGGTGGTTAAAGTGCTGTCCGGCGTTATTGAACACCGCGGCGTTCTTGCCGAACGAGCCTTTGACGATCTCCTCGAGCGGCTTGCCCTCCCATTCGGTGCCCTTGAGCGCGTTATTGCCGTTGTTGACGTAAGCAAGGTGATGCTTGTCGTGATGATATTCGAGCGTTTCGCGAGACATGTGGGGGCCCAGCGCGTCGTAAGCGTAGGGCAGTTCGGGCAGAGAGAAACTCATGCGACGGCTCCTTGATGCAATATGCGGGAATCAAATTCGGAAGCCGAAGGACGATTGTCCAGTCGGGACGCAAGTTTTAGCCGGGCTGAGACGGCGCCGCAACTGAAGGCCGAAGCCCTTTGGCCGATGGCTGCGCCGACACGCGTTGACGCGTCCGCGCACGGCCTATGGCGCGGGCGGCCGCCTTCGCCTAACCTGAACGACAACGCAGCAGGAGGGCGCCATGTTCCAGCATATCCTCATCCCGACCGACGGGACCGACCTGTCGCGCAAGGCCGTGCTCTACGGGGTGCAACTCGCCAAGGAATCCAAGGCGAGGGTCACTGCCCTCACGATCACGGAGCCGTACCGGGTCGCGAGCATGGACGCGGTGCTCGTCTCGATCGGCGAGGACGAGTACGAGGAGGAATCCCAACGCGTCGCGGAGCAGGCGCTCGAGCAGGTCAAGATGGCGGCGGAAGCGGCCGGCGTGCCGTGCGACACGCTCCGCGAAGTGCACGACCAGCCCTATCGCGCCATCATCGACGCGGCCCACGCCAAGGATTGTGACCTGATCGTCATGGCCTCGCACGGACGTCGCGGCATGTCGGCGCTGCTGCTCGGTAGCGAGACGGTCAAGGTGCTCACCCACTCGACCATCCCGGTCCTCGTCTACCGCTGAGGCGCGGCTGGCGGAACGACCGGCTCCTCCGCGCGCTCGACCTTGAGCAGCGAGCCGTCTTCGACCGCCACCACCCGGACCTTGGCGCCGGCGGGGCAGTCTTCGCCTGCGACCCGCCACGAGTTGTCGCCGACGCGAATGCGGCCGTAGCCACGGAGGATCGCCTCGTCGAGAAAGAAATCCGCGCCGATCATCGCGTGCGCCCGGCTCTGCGGCAGCGGACCCGGCTCGGCGCCGAGGGACCGGTAGACCCGCCGGCCGATCAGGACCAGCGCCGCAACCAGCGCGCCGAACAGGACGAGCTGCGCGACGAAGCCCATCGGCAGGACATAATCCACAACCCCGACGACCGCCGCCGCGGCGCCGAACCAGATGAAGAAGGCGCCGGGCGCGAGCGTCTCCACCGCGCAGAGCGCGAGGCCGGCGACGAGCCATGCGAGCGCGGCGAAGCGGGACGATTCGACGAGCAGGTCCATCGAAGCTTCCGGCTCAGCCGCTCCAAGGAGAAACGCCGCCCGCCGGGGCGTTGGGCGGCGGCCCCGTCTGCGTCGGCGGGGCGGCGGGGGCCGCCAATGTCGTGTCCGGGACGGGGCTCGCCGGCCTTGGCCGCTGAGGACGCGGAATGGCCGCCGACGGGGCGACTGCGTCCCCGCCGAGGGCGCTCGCCGCGATCTGGCTCAGGCCGCCGAGCGTGCCGGCGAGCGAGGACAGCTCCATCGGGACGATGACGAGCTTCTGGTTGGGCGACTGCGCCAGCGCGTGCAGCGCGGCGATGTATTTCTCGGCGATCATGAAATTGACCGCGACCACGTCGCCCGCGGCGGTCGCGACGCTGATCAGCTGCGTCGCCCGCGCCTCGGCCTGCGCGGTGCGCTCGACCGCCTCCGCGGCGCGGAAGGCGGCGTCCCTGCGGCCTTCCGCCTCGAGCACCAGGGCGGCCTTGCGCCCTTCCGCACGGGTGATGTCGGACTGGCGCATGCCTTCCGCCTCGAGGATGACCGCCCGTTTCTCGCGTTCCGCCTTCATCTGCCGGCCCATCGCGTCGACGAGGTCCTTCGGCGGCTCGATGTCCTTGATCTCGACGCGCGTCACCTTGATGCCCCACGGTTCCGAGGCGGCGTCGATCACCGTCAGGAGGCGCGAATTGATCTCGTCGCGGTGCGACAGCAACTGGTCGAGGTCCAACGAGCCCATGACCGTGCGCACGTTGGTCATCACCAGATTGAGCAGCGCCTGCTGCAGATTGGCGATTTCGTAGGACGCGCGCCGCACGTCGAGCACCTGATAGAAGGCGACGCCGTCCACGCGCACCGTCGCGTTGTCCTTGGTGATGATCTCCTGCTGCGGGACATCGATGACCTGCTCCATCACGTTGAGCTTGCGGCCGATCGAGTCGATGTAGGGGACGATGAGCGCGAGGCCGGGGGTCAGGGTCTTGTGATAGCGGCCGAACCGCTCGACAGTGTAATTGAAGCCCTGCGGCACCTGCCGCACGCCCATGAGCGCGGTGACCACGACGAACACCACGATGACGAGCGCGAAGACGCTTGCCCCTTCGAACATCGGACGAACTCCCCAGCCCGGATCGTCGCGACCTTCAGACGCGACCGAGTCCAGCGGTCGGCAATGTACTGGCGAATCGGACCGGACGCCATGCGGCCTCGGTAGGGCGCCGGTCCGGAAGCCGGGCCCTAAGCCTATCCGGCCAAGTCGAGGCCGACGCCGTCGGCGGTCAAGCGCCGGCCGCCGGCCTTGGCCTCCTCGACCCGGTCGAGCCTCAAAAGAGCCAGCGCTTCGCGGCCCGACGACGAGCCGAGCATCCCGACCGGAAGCTCGCCGTCGAGCACGGGCGCGCCCGGCGCCGGCGCGTCACCCGCGAGTTTGACGCGCGCGACCCGCTTCCGTCCGGTTCCGCGGTGCCTCATGCGCGAAACCACCTCTTGCCCGACGTAGCAACCCTTGGCGAAGTCGACGCCGTTGAGAAGATCGAAGTTGGCGTCGTGGGGAAAGGCGTCGCCGTAGGCGAAATCGACGCCGCCCTTGGGCGCGGCCGCATCGATGCGCAGCGCCTCGTAGGTCGCGACGTGCGCGGTCCCGAACACGGCCGCGTCGGCGCGCCGCAGAATAGCCCGCCAGCCGAGGCGCGGATCGCGCGGGTCGGCGTAGACAATGGCGCCCTTCGGGGCGTCCGGCGCCTCGCCCCAGAAGGCGACGACGCCGAGACCGGCGCTCTCGTCGGCGATCGCGACCTTGGCGCGCAGTTTATAGAAGCCGAGGCGCCTGGCGAGATCGGGCGCCTGCGCGGCGGCGCAGTCGACGAGAAAGGCGCGGCCCTCGTCCGCGGGAACGCTGACGACAAGCATGTCGAACAGGATTTTTCCCTGCGGCGTGAGCAGTCCAGCGTAGCACGCCTCACCTTGTTCGAGCTTCTCGACGTCGTTGGTCAGGAGCCCTTGCAGGAAGCTCACCGCGTCGTCGCCGCTCACGCGCACGACCCCGCGGTCCTCGAGAAGGGCGGCCTTGTCCGTCATCCGTAGAACTCCGATCCCGCTTGCATTGCCCGGCCTTGTTAATTAGGCCGCCTTCATGTTCGCGCAAGCGACCGGCGCGCAAGGATGAGGCCATGCCGCAGACGTTCGATCTCGTTCTGTCGAAGGGAACGGTGGTCAATCAAGACGGAGCAGGCGTCCGCGACATCGGCGTCCGCGACGGCCGCATCGCCGGGATCGGGGATCTGAGCGCCGCTTCGGCCGGAGAACGCATCGACTGCACGGGTTTGCACGTCCTTCCCGGCGTGATCGACAGCCAGGTGCACTTCCGCGAGCCCGGCCCGGTCCACAAGGAGGACCTCGAGACCGGCTCGCGCGCGGCGGTGCTCGGCGGCGTCACGGCCGTTTTCGAGATGCCCAACACCGATCCCGCGACGACGACCGAAGCGGCGCTCGCCGACAAGGTCGCGCGCGCCCGAGGGCGGATGCACTGCGACTTCGCCTTCTGGGTCGGCGGCGCCCATGACAATGTCGGAAGCCTCGCCGAACTCGAGCGCCTGCCCGGCGGCGCCGGCATCAAGGTGTTCATGGGTTCGTCCACCGGCAAGCTCCTCGTCGCCGACGACGCGGGCGTGCTCGCGATCCTGAAGGCGATCCGCCGCCGCGCGGCCTTCCACAGCGAGGACGAGGCGCGCCTCAACGAGCGGAAGCCCCTGCGCGTTCCCGGCGACCCTGCGTCGCATCCGGTGTGGCGCGACGAAACCGTGGCGCTGCGCTGCACGGAGCGGCTGATCCGCCTCGCCCGCGAAGCGCGTGCGCAGGTCCATGTGCTGCACATTTCTACGCGCGAGGAGATGGAGGTCCTCGCGCTGGCGAAGGACGTCGCGAGCGCCGAGGCGACGCCGCACCACCTGACGCTCAGCGCGGTAGATTATCCGCGCCTCGGGACCAAGCTGCAGATGAACCCGCCGGTGCGAGGGCCCGAGCATCGCGACGGGATCTGGCGCGGCCTTGGGCAGGGCGTCGTCGACGTCCTCGGGTCCGACCATGCGCCGCATACGCTGGAAGAGAAGGCCAAGCCCTATCCGGAGAGCCCGTCAGGCATGACGGGCGTGCAGACGCTCGTGCCGATCATGCTCGATCATGTCGCCGCCGGGCGGCTGACGCTCGAGCGCTTCGTCGACCTCACCAGCGCGGGCCCGGCGCGCGTCTTCCGCATCGTCGGCAAGGGGCGGATCGCGGCGGGCTACGACGCCGATTTCACGGTCGTGGACCTCAAGCGGGTCGAGACCATCCGCGATTCCTGGATCGCCTCGCGCTGCGGCTGGACGCCCTACGACGGCAAGACCGTCGCCGGCTGGCCGGTCGGGACGATCGTGCGGGGCCGGCGGGTGATGTGGGAGGGCGAGCTTGCGATGCCGTCCACGGGAGACGCGGTGCGGTTCTGGTGAGGCGGCCGCTCGTCGCCATTCTGTTAAGACAGGCTCCGTGACGGGCCGGCCGCAAGATCACGAATATTTGATCGCGCCGCGACGCCGGGATTTGGCGGAGCCAATTCGATTATTGCCGTAATCTTACTCCATCATTAAATCATATTTATTATGACGTTTTGAGGAATACCGCTATGAGACCCATTGTGGCCTTGGCAATCAGCGGAAACTTTCTTCTCCTCGGTTTTTTTTGCCCTCTCTGCGACTTGAGCACGTCGAAGGCGCATGCCAGCATCGTGGAATATACGTTCACCACGGTTGACCCGTACGGGACCGCCAGCTTTTGGGACCCGCTCTATGTGTCCGGCCATGCGATTCCCGGCTCCGAAACCGATGGCTTTTCGGACTTCGATTTCACGATTCTAGACGGTTATACGTACACGTTTACCCCCGCGACCGGATTCACACTGCCCAGCCCGATTCCACAATCGGAGTGTGGTCTCGCCGGCGGGTGCCCTCCTCCGACCCCCGTGTACGCCACTTTCAGCATCTTCCCTAACCCCGGGAGCGACTCGTTCAGCGCCGGGCTGGACGACGCCGGCGAAGACTTTTCGGCGAGCGGAACGATAAAAATTACCAACATTCTGGAACCATCGATTACCAACATTCCAGAATCAGCGAGTACCAACATTCCAGAACCATCGAGCTGGATGCTGACGCTGGTCGGATTCCTCTGCATCGGCTGGCTTCTGAAGCCCAGGTCCAAAAGAGGCCCGTTCCAACCGTGAGCGTGCGGCGCGGGACCTCTGAGCCGTTTGATCTCGCTGCGATTCGAACCTGGCGCGCAGCGGGGGCATAGTTGCGCGCTCAGGTGACCTGCATCGTCAGCCACGTCGCCGCAAGCGCGGGCTTGTGGACGCCCTCGATCTCCACGCTGACGTCATAAACGAGCTGCCATTCGCGCTCCGAGCGCTTGAGCACCGCGGTCAGCAGGAAATGCGCGCGGACCCGGGTCCCTGAGCGGACCGGATGGAGAAACCGCACCCGGTCGAAGCCGTAGTTGATCCCCATCGCCGCGCCGTGCACTTTGGGCAGCGCGCTGTAGGCCATCGGCGACAAAAGCGACAGGGTCAGGAACCCGTGCGCCACCGTTCCCCCGAACGGCGTAGCGCTCGCCTGATCCGGGTCGACATGTATGAACTGCTCGTCCTCGGTCACCTTGGCGAAGGCGTCGATGCGGTCCTGATCGACCACGAACCAGTGGGAGACGAAGGTCTGGCCGACGTTCTGGTGCAGCTCCGAAGGGGTCAGCGTCGTGGCTTCGGTCCATGAGCTCATTCATCGTCTCCGAACATCGCCGGCGGCGCCGCGACGCTGATGCCGCCGTCGACCGGCAGGATCGCCCCGGTCGTGTAGGCGCCCCCGCGCCCGGTCAGGAACAGAATGGCGCCGGCGATGTCCTCCGCCCGGCCGAGCCGATGCATCGGCACGGCGCTCGCGCCCCGCTCGGCGCCTTTCTCGTCGCCGAGGGCGAACTTCGTCATGTTGGTCGGAAACGGCCCCGGTGCGATGGCGTTGACGGTCACCTCCCGACCGGCGAACTCCGCGGCGAGGATGCGGGTCAGGTGATGCACGGCGGCCTTGGAGGCCGCATAGGACCAGGCGGTCTCAGACTGCGTCACCGTCCCCATCACCGAGCCGAAATTGACGACGTTGGAGGGCTGCTCGGGCGTCGCCGAGGCGATGAGCATCGGCGCGAGATCACGCGTGAGCGCGAACAGGCCGGCGACGTTGACGCTCATGATCCGATCGAACGCCTTCCACGGGTAAGTCTCGAACGGCCCGCCCCAGGTCATCCCGGCGTTGTTGACCAGAATGTGTAGCGCGTCGGTCCGCCGGCGCGTCTCGGCGGCGAGCTGGGCGACGCCCGCCTCGGTCGCAACCGTCCCTCCGAAACCTTCGCAGGGGCCGATCGCCGACATCTCCCTGGCCGCGGCCTCGCAAGCGTCGGCCTTGCGCGAGGCGATCAGCACGCGCGCGCCGGCGCTCAGCAGCGCCTCGGCGCATACGCGCCCGAGCCCGGTCGCGCCGCCGGTGACGAGCGCGGTGCGGCCACGGACGGAGAACAGATCGGACGGCGTGAACATGGGCTTCCTCCCGGCAACGGCGATTCGCGCCGATCCTAGCAAGCCGGCGCGCAAGGCCAAACTCCGGCCATGAACGGCCCGGATCATGGCGGAATTCGCGAATGGGGACGCCGATGGCCGAGACCAAGCCGCTTCGCTTCGCCGTCCTGGTCGGGAGCCTGCGCAAGGGCTCCTTGAACGCCGCGATCGCCCGCGCCCTGCCCGCGCTCGCGCCCGTCGACGTGACGATCGCGCCGCTCGGGTCGGTGGGCGACTTTCCCCTCTACAATCACGCCCTGCAGGAGGAAAAGGGCTTCCCGCCCGCCGTCACCGCGATGGCGGAGGCGATCCGCGCGGCGGACGGCGTCATTTTCGTGACGCCGGAATACAACCATTGCGTCCCGGGCGTGCTCAAGAACGCCATCGACTGGCTGTCGCGGCTGCCGAACCAACCCTTTGCCGGCAAGCCCATCGCGATTGAGAGCGCTTCGCCGAGCCTGCGAGCGCAGCTCCACCTCCGCCACGTCTTCGTCCGAGGTTGACGCCCCGGCCGGCGCTGGACAGAGTGACGCCCAGGCCGGAGCGACGACACTCATGAAAGTCTCGATCATCCAGATGAATTCGATCAGCGACAAGGCCGCCAACATCGCGGCCGCGGAGGCGCTGATCGAGCGCGCCGTCAGCGAGGAGCGGCCGGATTGGGTGCTCTTGCCGGAATTCTTCGACTGGGCCGGCGGCTCGAAGGCCGACAAGCTCGCCAACGCCGAAACCCTTCCCGGCGGACCTGCGTACACGATGGCGCGAGCCCAGGCGGTCAAGCATCGCATCTTCGTCCACGCCGGCTCGATCATGGA
>Ga0074046_10003660_pt1 | contig 12765 bp, 13 predicted proteins | sample BogForMeECP23OM3_FD_94441 | JGI IMG/M metagenome (GOLD analysis project Ga0074046, IMG submission 94441) | Bog forest soil microbial communities from Calvert Island, British Columbia, Canada - Bog Forest MetaG ECP23OM3 | ecosystem: Environmental > Terrestrial > Soil > Wetlands ...
GGATCTTCGGGGTCTATCGACGAGAACTCGCTACATCCTTCGACCAAGTCCGGTACCATCAACGAAACAAGGTCGAAACCGTATTCTCCGTCCTCAAAAGAAAGTTCGGGGAAGCTCTGAAAGTACGCAAATTTCAAGCGCAGGTCAAAGAACTCAAAATCAAATTGATTCTTTACAATATCTCGAAACTTATTCTCGCAATCTTTATCCAGATATTTTATTGAGGATTTCTACAGAGCCAATTAATCAAGATATCTTATAATGGATTCTGTTAAGTTATCGGCAGTTCAAACCTTTTGCTCTGTAGAAAACCTCCAGGATGAAAAATTGTAAGAACCTCAGTACTTCTCTAAATTTTCCTCCATGAACTTTGGGTTCTGTTGCGTTGGCGGTTGGTGACCAATATTTCACCTCGTTGAAATTCCCCAATCAACCGCCAATGCAACAGCACCTCCAGGGTCGGGATCGATGGACCGGCCGTATCCTGTATCTGCCCGCAACTTCTGCGCGCCTAAGCGATCCGGAGCCTGTGTGTAGCGTAATCCCGCCCGGAAACCGCCGGACATTTTTTTCTTTGGAAATCGCTCTGATTAAGAATCTGAACCATCAGGAACGATTATTGGATACTTGAACCTTTCACGGACGACCGCATTTTCCCTGAACCGTGACGACCCTTAATGTATCGAAATGGGAACCTTCAGTTAACGGCAGTTGCCAGAAAAAGCACCTGCTGGATTAAGGAGGAATACACCATGAATACTAGATTTGGCATGCTGGTGGCGCTGGTGGCGCTCGGACTTATCTGCACCGTCGGATTTGCTGCAGCAGATGATACCCAGATAAATGTAACGCCGACAGATACTATCACACCTGGGGATACGGTCACCCCCGTTGATACTACTACACCGGTGGATACTGTTGCACCAACCGTCACCCCGACAGCAACTACAGGTGCAGGCTTCGATCCGCTGGGATCGTTGGAGGGTATCTTCGGTCTCCGGCAGGATATCCATTCTGACAGAGCAGCAGACGCAAACCTCACCGAAGGAATCCGGGACAACCAGCAGGATATCCACCAGAATTGGTGGGACAACTTCAACATAGTCAAGAGTATCAGCAGCGACCTCTCTCAGATCAAGACTGATCTGTCACTCGATCGCTCGAACCAGACGGAGGACAACCAGCTCCAGCAACAGATTCGCCAGGATACCAGGGACATCCACCAGAACCCGGATAACGCAAGTACCTACCAGGCGGATATCAGCACGGACAGGTCGGAGTTGCAGCTGAACCGGGATAACATCACCCTCAACAACCAGAATACAAAGGCGGATCAAAACGCGGTAAAACAGGATCAGGCAGACTTACGCAATAACCAGCAGGATAACCGTGAGCTCCGGCAGGACGACAATAGCAGCAGGCAGCAGGTCGACCAGAATAGGGCGGACATCCGGACCGACCAGCAGGATATCCGGACAGACCGGCAGGATCACACCCACGACCAGCAGTATAACAACGTTTCCTCACAGCACGACACTACATACAGGGTAGACTTCCGGCCCAACTACCTGAACGTCCAGACCTATCATCAGAACACGGACCAGCAGGGTTACCAGTATTACCGCAGGTATTAGAGCTCCGTTTCATACCTTTTTTTATTTATCCGGCGGTCCCGAAGGATAGTCAAAGTATTCCGGAACACACAGATCCTTTTCGCAGGTTGTCATACCGGGTACGTCGGTTGGGTGCGGTATCGCAGACAGAAACGGTATGACATACTCATGTACGGGAAGTGGTAATGATTTCCCGGCAGTGTTTTGGTGCGAAAAATTTTCTAAAATTTTGGAATTTTTTCTAGGGGGAAATATTCCCGAAACCGCCAGGAAAATATGGGCTGGGGGTGTTGTTGCATTGGCGGTTGATTGGGGAATTTTAACAAGGTGAAATATTGGTCACCAACCGCCAACGCAACAGAACCGGCTAGGGTGACCTTCACCCTTCATTAAGCATGCGATGTAAGCATAGACCGTACCAGTACCCACCTGGCACACTACAGGAAATTACTGAGATTGCTGCTCGTGATCCGGTTGCACTTTCTTCTCTTTTTCTATCGTCTTTGCGAGCGCGATGGTGCCCGTAATGTCCCCAAGGTTCATGGTATTCAGGGCAGTTGACGGAACAATAACAATGGTTGACTGTCCTCGCTTCAGCCCTTCATACAGCATGTTCATAGCCCGCAGGTGTAGCGCCGTAGGATTGTTCTCGTAGCTCTTTGCAGCCTGTTCAAACTTCTCGGCGATCTGCCGTTCGGAATCGCCGAGAATGACACGCGCCTGCCGCTCGCGCTCTGCCTGCGCCTGCATGGACATTGCATCTTGGAGCGCGCCGGGGATCACCACGTCGCGGATCTCAACGGATAGGATCTTGATGCCCCACCCGCTTACACGGCTCCCGATCAACCTCTGGAGTTCAGTGTCAATTGCTTCTCTTCCAGTAAGCATATCGGCGAGAATGGTTTTACCGATAACATCACGGAGCGCAGTCTGCGATGCCAAAGAGATTGAATCTTTGTAATCCTTGACTTCAAGTGCGGCTTTCTCAACATCAATAACCTGCCAGAACAACACGGCATCTACGTTAACAGGGACCGTGTCTTTTGTTAAGGTCTGCTCAGCCTTGAAGGAGGTTGTGATAACCCGAAGATCTATGATGTAGGGGATATTGTTCAGGTACGGGATAATAAAAATCAACCCGGGGCCCTTGATACCAACGAATTTTCCCAAGAACAGGACTACTGCCCGCTCCCATTGATTGACAATCCGTATCGCCATGGCAAGAATTACAAGCAGAATTACTGCAACAATCAAGAGAGTGAGGGGGTCAAGATCCATTTTTAATTCCTCCCGGAATGGTTTATTTGAGGCAAATTATCCGATGGGTGAAGAAGGGTACCTGCCGAAGTATATAGTTGTGGTGATGGTTCCGGAGGGATCGGGGTCTGAGTGGTTAGCGGTTCGGTGACCGATTTTTTACCGGTGAAATTCTTTCGTTAACCGCAAATGCATCAGACCCTGTTGTCCAAAGATTCAATATCCGGGGACATCGACCGGTGTACCTGATACGGAGATAGATCGTGGATACATTCCTTATATTAGTCGTCCTTGCGTGGGTTGTTTTCTGGGCATACTGGCTCATCTCAGCATTGAGGACCCGGTCTCCCATGAAACGCCAGCAGTCCCGAGGGTTCTGGATCCTGTTCGTGCTGTTTTGGGGATTCTGTGTGATCTACTCCGTCGGGTTTACTCCCGGTTTTCTGGTCCAGAAGGTTATACCCGATGATCTAATTATCGGGTTGACGTGTACGATCATCACCCTGCTGGGTCTCGGTTTTGCGATCTGGGCACGGGTTAACCTGGGGAAATACTGGAGCAGTATGCCTGCAATCAGGGTAGATCACAAACTTATCCGGACCGGCCCATACAATATCGTGCGGCACCCGATCTACACCGGGATACTGTTCGCGGTTGCCGGTACGGCTATTATGGTTGGCGAGCCATTAGGTATAATCGCATTTTTCCTGATACTGGCCGCCTATCTCTGGAAGATCTGGATGGAAGAGAAATACCTGCAGGAAGAGTTTGGAGAGGACTATGCCAAGTATAAGAAGGAGGTCCCGGCACTCATCCCGTTTCTTGTATGATGCCACGATCCTCTCAACGAATACTGCCTTGACCCACAGGTCCGAATCATCGGAACAGGTCCGGGGCCTCATCAGTTATATCATCACATGGATCAACAATCCCTCATCGCAGGAATATCGACATGGGAGTTTTCCGGTTCGACAACAAATATTTAGCCCCGACGACTGATCAGCGCGAGCGGTATATGATGGGGGAAAGTGAAGAGAAGCACTTCGGTCCTGAAGGACAGATCGTGCTTATTGAATATCCCGATGCGGTGTACCTCAAAGACGATATCGACAATATCCGCATCCTCTACACCGGGTTCAAAGATAAACATAAGGCCAAGGAAGAGGCAATGCGGCTGGCGGACCTTCATGAGCACAAGGCACCGCACAAAAACCTGTTTACAACGGCACAAGAGATTGGAGATACGAGGGCGGATCGCAAATCCGAATGATTGAATACGTGATGACGACCTGCTGAAGGGTAGCGGAGATAAAATCTGTCAATAAATCGGATTTTGATGGGGGCACTCTAAATTGTCGGGGTTGACACTCTGACATGACTCAACACCGGGCAGTACCAAACCTCCACGGTGTCCATGTAATCTTCAGGAAAGTACTCATTGGAGGGAGTGAACTGGAATTTTTTAAGGATGTGCTGCATGATAGGCCGAGGCATCACTACGCTGACCTGATAACCCTCGTCCAGCCATCTACAGATCAGGCGCTGGACATTACCCTCGGTTTTCACCCGGGATATAATATAATGGAGGCATAGCCGGTTATCCTCCCGCTTTAACCAGCCGGAGAAGAGGTCTTCAGTGAAGCCCAATGCATCCCCATCTGGAGTTCCGGTCTCGATGCGTGTTGCAGTCATTCATTCACTTCCTCGCGTAGACAATCCAGACGTAGTGCCCACCACTTTATCACGGGATAGTGGATAAATCTGGCCCGTTGTTGCAAAATTTGATTCCCATAAGTTGACGGAGGGTAGGGGTTTTTCGGGAAATACGCAGTCACCTACGCTAACCTATCAATATGAACGGATCTATGTGGAGTCTCCCCTTAGGAAATTATCTTAATATCATGATCAAATCGCCATCGGCAGTGATATTGTATTTTTCTGAGATAGTCGCATCGTTCCACGAACTTGCCCTTCCGAAGACAACTTCAATTCTCTCCCGAATTTTAGTGACTTTTTCGCTATCGTATACGATTGGAGTTCCCATTCTCCCAGGGATCATAGGTTGGCGTAGGCATTCCATAATAGACGATCGAAAGATTACGATATTAACTCGTTAAGTAGGAAGGGTGAAAGTGTCCCTAGTGGAGAGAGACAATTAAAATTGTGGATAAAGCCGTTTTAGTTTAATCCTGGTATTTTTGGAAGTAAACTGCCAATCGGCTGGTTTCTGGGTGAGATTACAGGGAGTTTCCCACTTATTTGTCTCCTGACAAAGTAAGGTCAAAAAGAGGGGATGGTTGCATAAGGAAATTGTTGGTGGATCTACTTTTTCCGGGCCGGCGCTGCGGCCCACGGGTTCGGGAAATCGCGGTTGCATTGCTTACAGTGCAGCTTCGGGTTAATTTCTGTTGTGCGCCACTTGAGTCCGCAATGTGGGCAGATGAAAACATGATCCTTGCCATAATCTGACATGCATGCCCTATATGCCGAGGATTACTGATAGGAGTATCGATTAGGATCATTACTCTGAAAGAACACACCACATCCGCAACCCGGGCCAGCGCCAGTCCGACGATTTAGATGAACATTCCGCGAAGTGGTATGCGAGTAGCGGACCACTGCAACCCCTGGCGCCGGAGCATCGTGACAAGCAGGGGGTAGGTAAGATATTCAATCTCGGTCCCAATCTGCCTTGAAGTCATCAGCCCGGGTGAAAACTGCATTTGAGAATAAAGAATACGACGAAAAATATGCGAAATGAACAGGGAATTATTTTTTATTCCAGCTGGATTTTTTGCCATCATTCTTCTTCGCTGCTACGGGAGCGGTCTTTGAGACGGGGGCAACTACCTTCTTTGCTTTATTTGACGTGGTTATCACTTCCTTTTCAGTGTTTTTCGTTCATTGTGGTTTTTGCCACTTATTCATGTTCTTTAGGTACTGGGATATACGCTTTGTCCCTGTTGGTTTTGTCAAGTCTTCGGGAGTTATGATAATAGCTCCATTGATGATCTATTTCTTACCTCCCGCAGACTTGACAGAACCCAGAGGCCCTACGCTTTATCGGATACCGGTGCAAAGAGTATCTATAAGCCAATGATGCCGAAAATCAGTTCCAGAATGGATATATTCTCCTCTCCGGTGACGCATGGGGAGGGGGGCAATAGGAGCAGTTAGGAGGACGGAGCATTCCTGCAGAACCGTTGTTTTTGGTATGTGAAGGGCTGACCAAGATCTATGAGGGGAATCCCGTCCCGGCCTTGGAGTCTGTCAGCTTCACCCTTCCCACCCGGGGAGTGTTCGTACTCATCGGGCGGAATGGCTCAGGAAAGACCACCCTGATCCGCATCCTGGCCACCAACCTTGAGTCTACCTCCGGAACAGTCACGCTCAATGGGTATGACGTGATGTCGGAACCGGATCAGATCCGGGAACGGATCGCCATCGTGCCCCAGGAAGCCCGGCCCATCCCCTGGATGACTCCCCTACAGTCGGTGTTTTCCTATCTCCTCTGGCGGGGGCTGGACTATGCCGAAGCGAAGCAAAAGGCTTGCGAGGTGCTGGACAGACTTAAGTTCGGCAAGAAGGCACGAGCCCTTAATCGTACACTTTCCGGGGGCATGAAGCGAAAGGTGCTGATGGCCATGATCCTCTCCACGGATGCGGAGGTAATCTTCCTGGATGAACCCACCACCGGGCTCGACCCCATTTCCCGGCATGAGTTCTGGGAGTTGCTCCAGGAGATCCGCAAGGACCGCTTCGTGGTACTGACTACCCATTACATGGAAGAGGCAGAACAGCTGGCGGATACGATTGGTGTACTAGATGAGGGTCGGCTGATCGCCCTCGGCACGCTGGACGAACTGAGGAGGCGGTTGCGGTACAACTATAGTGTGAAGCTGCTCTCAATACCGGCACCGCCCATTACCCTTATGGAGGGGGAGATGGTGAAGGGACGGGACGACCTCCCGGTGATTCTCACTACAGAAGAGGAGGCCTTCCGCATCGCTCAGGACCTGTCCCGGGATGGGATCAAGTTCACCATCAATCCAGTGGTGCTGGAAGACATCTTCTTCTACCTGGTTCACCAAGGGGGCGACATCGGTGGCGGTTAAGCAACCGACACGGAGGCGGAGCCGGCTCAGTCAGGTTCTGGCCGGGATTCTCGTGAACTCCGTGTACGAGATGGAGAACTACCCTGTTGTGCTCCTCAACACGATAGTCTCGCCCCTCTCCATCCTGCTGGTGATCGTGTTCGTAAGCCACGGCACCCTTTTCGGCGTGGGTATCGAGGGGGGATTCATAATGGCCATGTTCTCCGCCGGGATGGGCCTGTCCACCGACCTTTCCCACCTTAAGAACGACTTCAAGATGCAGGAGATGATCGTGAGCTCCCCAACTAATTGGCTCACTTACATGATCGGGCTATCCCTCTCTGAGATCGTCTACGTCACCCCCGCCCTCGTGGTGCTCACCATCCTGGCATCCTTCGGGCTGTCCCTCACGTTAGCGGGAGTACTCGAATTCGTGGCGGTGTTGCTCATGGTATTTATCGCATCGAGCTCCATTGGCTTCACGCTCTCCACCTTCTCCAGCGACATCGTACAGAGTTTTGCCTTTTCGCGGCTGGTCTCTACGTTTTTCTCCACAATTCCACCCGTGTACTATCCTATCACCCTCATTCCCATTCCCTTCCGCTATCTGGCCTACCTCTCCCCCACCACTTATGCGGCGGAGCTGCTACAGGAGATCGGGGGGTACCTGCCCCTTTCTTTCACCAATGTGGTAATCGATTGGACCGTCCTCATCTCCGTCACGATAGCCCTGTTCGTACTGGCCAAGACCAAGGCACGGTGGAGGGAGGTGTAGGAGGCTGGAATATATGGTTACGATATAAGGTCTTGAACAAAAAAGGTCAACCATGGATGAGACATAAAATATAGGGTATATAAATCGTCGGAAGCAAAAACGTGGAGGGTGCCGGAATTAATGGTTTAATGATTTTATTCCTTTTATCCGGTTCAAACTATCAGAAGGTGGGCGGGCCCGTTGTTGAGGCGGGTAATGTGCTTGGAGACCCGTTCGCAACACTGGCGGGCCTGCCGCACCTCCCGCAACCGTTCACTCCTTCAACAGCTCATCTAGGCCGATAGAAGTCAAGTCAGCATGTATTGTCTTGGCAATGAACGGCAAAGAGGTCCCGGGGAAAATTCCGAGTTCATCGAGAACCCGGCCAGCGAAAACCTGAGGATCTGTGTTCTCTGGGCATTCGGACGCGACTTTCTTCACGGCGGCATGAATGCGCCGTATGTAAGCGAGGGAGTCTTTAAATCGCTGGTATACCGCTTTCCCTTCAGCAGGAGTATCGTGTGCGGGCAGGTAGTGCTTGATACCAGGAATTCCTTTCAGCCGCTGGATGGAACGGACAAGTGCCACCGGGTCTGTGTAGAATGGCCCAGAAAACCCGGGGGTCTGCACTGTGTCCCCGGTAAAGAGTGCCATCTCTTCTCGAAGGAGCAGAGAGACGGAACCCGGCGAGTGACCTGGCGTATGAAACACTTCCAGAGTGAGTCCTTTTCCAAGGCTGATGGTGTCCCCATCTTTCAGGAGTTTGCCGACAGAAACTGCTCCGCTGACCATAGGTGGGACCCCGGGTGCCGAGCTTTTCAGCATCATAGGGTCAACATTCTCGATTGCAGGAGCGTCCAGCGGGTGAGCAGCAACCGTGCAGCCAGTCATGTCGTGGATGACCTTCGCAGACCCGATATGATCGGAACGTGAATGGGTCAAAATAATCAGCCCGATCTCGGAGGGGTCCCGGTCGGTCGAGCGGATATCTTCTATGATCGGCTACTCCGTCCCATTGAACCCGGTATCGATCAGGGTAATGCGGTCCCCGTATAGGATGTAAACATTCACAAACCGGTCTGACGTCGATCCCAGCGGTATCCTAAGTGTATGGATGTGCGGTGTAATCTGCATGGAATCGCCTGCATCAATCTCAACCAATCATCAATAATAACTAACTGGTAGATGCTGTGCCGGTGTACCCCGATTTAAACAGCGGGGCATCTAGTGGAGAAGGACAACTAAACATGTGGATACTATTCTGGGGGAATACCTTTCCCTTCTGGAGGGACTGGTTATATACCTCAATATGGTGGTACATCCTGACATTCAGCCCGGCCTCCCCATCGTTATCGTCATTCTTTTTGCCATCGCAAGCGGGTTCGGTGTCTGGTATAGAACCAGAGTTCTTGGCACCGTAATCTCCTGATGAATGCAAAAGGATCACATGAAAAACGATTATATCCCCAATTTTAAGTGTCCTTGACCACTAGTCGTGAAGTACACGACGCATATGCAAATGACAAGGCACCGGTTTTTGATGGGGTTGAGAACCGGGATATAAAAAAACTGAAAAGGAACCATCAGCCAATACTATCCCCCGTTAAGTATCCAAATTATTATCACCGAACGGTCCGATCTCTATTCAGGATACCATCCCCATGGACCCCAACCACCTCGCACGGAACGCATCCCTCGCATTCTGTTCTTGAGTTAGATTACCTGCACTGAGAAAGTTTAAGAGTACTTGTGCGACTCGAATAGATGTGTCTAGAAAAAAAGTAAAAATCTGGCAAAACCAATAAGAGCACCAACGCCATCTGATGGAAAATTCCATCCAATCACGTCAATATATCGCGCAAATTTTCTTTCAAAGGTGTTAAAATCCGGGCAAATCACCGAGGATGACAAATTCCTGATCGAAAAGCACGTGGCTTTGTTGTTATCGGTTCTAATAAGTGCCTGAAATATAGCGAGTGCCGGCATACTCGCCCACCCGTATAAACAGAACATGAAGCATGGATTTCTCGGATTCATTTTTACATTTTTTCGTCGTTTGAAGTATCACCGAGCGCTGCCAGATCATGCTCGATAGCGCTCACCTCCTCAGCTGTCAGATCCTGCCCCCGGGGTGATTGTTCTGCCTGTGCCCGGTATCGTTGGGCATAGGTCTCGAATTTCTGGCCCATCCGGCCAGTCACCTGGCTTGTCCATTCCATGAGGATCCTGAAGTAACCGGCAAAGACCTGTCCGGAAGATTTGGCGAACTGCCGGCGTATCTTCCGTGCCAGGAGCTTTTTTCCAAACCGGTTCCCGAGCAGTGCGGTGAATATGTATGGGGGCACAATGACAGGTATCGTTCCGGGATCGATGGACGGCATATCCCGGACCAGTGAGAGGAATTCATTATCGCCGGGCACATCGGCAATGGCGAGGTCTTCTGCGCTTTTTACGAGCTCGTCCTGCAGGCTGGTGGCAAGGGTTTCGACCTGGTTCTGGATATCACTTACTCCTGCCTGCACGGTCTGGAGAAGCGCGGTGCGGATTGCATCTTCCGCGGGAATCTTTCTATCAGAGCCCCCCGGCCCGAAGTTTGTGACGCCCGCAGATGCGATCCAGGTTTCAAAAACCTTCTCGTTCATTGCATCGGCCTTTTCCCTGCAGGATTTAAGAGTCTCCACGATAAGACCGGTTGCCCTTCGCAAACGGATTTCGACAGCTCGGGCGCTTTCTGCATTTCCCGCAGGTGTGTGCCGACTCCGCCGGATCTGGTTCTGCAGGGAATACACAAGAGATTCCCGCAGGGCACCAATCTTTCTCTGTAACGACGCGGCCCGGAGATCCTGCGAGTGGCTCATGACCGGGAGGATCTCCTCTTCGAACCACCGGTCGAGCAGCTTCCGGTGCGAGATGTGGACACTGACCGGGTGGACCGGCAGCTCAAGACCGGTTTCTGAGACTATGTGCTGCCTGATGTACACGATGGTCTTTTCGCAGTCAGGCCGGTCGAGGAGATCTGTTTTACTGAGCAGGATATGTGCGGGAATAGCAGCCTCCTGCAATGCACGGATGGTCCGTACATCTTCTTCGGTCAGCGTGGATCCCGCATCGATCAGGACCACCCCAAGATCACACCGGGGCAGATACGCTAGGGTCTCGGCAGCACCTCCTGTCGCAAGTGAACCGAGACCCGGCGTATCAACAAAGGAAACCCCTTCGGAAAGGCGAGATACCGGGATTGTAATGGTGACGCGTGTTACATGCTTTACGTTATTGGGGTTGTGCTGTTCGGTAGCGAACTCCCCGAGCTGCTGGATTCCGAACGTTTTTGCCGGTGCATCGGCAAACGATACCGTGAGTGATGGTTCCTCCCCGTGGATAATGCGCGTTGGGACGGCCGTAACCGGGGTCACACCCACCGGCAAGACGTCAGTACCCATGACAGCGTTAAGGAGCGACGACTTGCCGGAGCTGACCCGCCCGAAGACCGCGATCTCAAAACTTCGGTCCTCGGCGCGATCGAGGATCGAGTCGATCGTTCCACGGAATTCCACAAGTCCCCGTTCCGCTACTACCCGTTCGATCCGGGAAAGGAGGCCGAGGTCATTACCGGCCTCTTCCAGCCGCTGCAGCCGTTCCCGGAAATCCTTCCCGGCTCTTCTCTCGAGGTACTGGCCGAGGCGTGAGACAAGCGCCTTCAACTCCCCGGCAATGCCATTGAGTTCTGTCGCGTCGGTGTCGGAGATATCACCAAACCCCATCAAGTATTGTGGTTTGAGTTCTTCGGCTGCAACATCGATGGCATACAGCCTGTTATGAACCGCCCGCGAGACAGGGATGGTTGGCTGACTGCCGCCAATATCCTGTCCTTCCATTACTTGGACGAGACGTGTACGGATACGCGTGAGATAATCCTCGATCGTCTTCTGCTGTGCCAGGGTAATGTCAATGACGTACTCCGGAAATGCAGTTCGTGATGAGGACTCGTTGAGGATACCTTCGATCTCGACAAGAAGACTGTCGATCTGCTGGCAGGTGACCCGGAGGTGACTTGCGAGGTATTTATTTGGCGAGTCAGCACTGGGCGCCATGGAAGGACCGGTCACCCCACCAACGCTTTCCGGAGGTTGTTTTCAGTATAGCGTGACCCGGAACTCGGGCTGTCGCCACCGAGCACGTCGCAGCCATCGTCTTTCAAGAGCTTCGCGACGGCATACACAACCTCCGGGTTGGCAGTCACGCACGTCTCAGGTACCGAACCCGACAGGAGATTAAACTTGAGGAAAACCTTCTGGACAGAAAGGACAAATGCGCCAATACCCCCGGCCAGATCTATAGCCCTCCGGACAGCAGCGCATGTTTTCCCCCGGTCGTAATCGTCACACCAGACTACTGATACTGTTTTTATACTATCGCTCATCGCCTCATCGCCTCAAGTTCGGGTCGTTCGTATTCCGGACAACAATATCATAATCACGCTTATGACTGATTGCCGATGCGATCATATAACTATTGACGTTGTACCTGAAACCCGGTTTGTAAAAAAGAGGGTAACAAGCGGTTCTGATAAGTTGGCGGTTGATTTAGTATTTAGTCCGAGATAGAAAAATCATTAATTGTAGAGTGCCACAATTAATGTCCGTTTTGTTGACAGAGATTATGTCCGCTTAAAGATAATTTTCTGTTTTTGTTGAAATTGATTTCGTTGTGATAGACTGATGCAGGAGTCATCCAGCCCAGGATCTCCTGCTTTCGCCAGTTGTTGTACTGTTGGTCGAAGGTCCAGAGTTCCCGTTTGAAGTGGGTTAACGAATGGAGTTCCTTGAGGGCGATAAGTTCCGGATAAAGATCGCGAGAATAAGTTTCGAGATATTGTAGAGAATCAATTTGATTTTGAGTTCTTTGACCTGTGCTTGGAATTTCCGTGCTTTCAGGACTTCTCCGAACTTTCTTTTAAGGACGGAGAATACAGTTTCGACTTTGTTCCGTTGATGATACCGGGATTGGTCAAACGATCTGGCGAGTTCTCGACGATAGACCCCGAATA
>Ga0074046_10003661_pt1 | contig 12762 bp, 9 predicted proteins | sample BogForMeECP23OM3_FD_94441 | JGI IMG/M metagenome (GOLD analysis project Ga0074046, IMG submission 94441) | Bog forest soil microbial communities from Calvert Island, British Columbia, Canada - Bog Forest MetaG ECP23OM3 | ecosystem: Environmental > Terrestrial > Soil > Wetlands ...
CCGCGATCGTCTACGAGCCACTCGAATAGGTGAAACGATAGCTCCAGGCGCTGCTCTGATTGATGTTCTCCAGCTTTCCGTCCGGCCGCGCCATTCGTGCGTGGACCTCATTTCCGACCCGAACTTCGTGGGGAACCAGGCGGTCGGGTTCCGTGACCAGCAAGATCGTTTGGCGCAGCTCCGGCGTCGGCTGGCTCTCGAGCTCGATGCGGACGCATTTCGCTGCCCGGTCGCCAGCCGCACAGGGAACGCGCGGGGTTACCGAGAGCTGGCCGGGTGCGCCGCCACCCCCGAGGGGTGCCGAGGTCACGCCCACAGCCAGTCGCTCGCCCGCCCAGAAGGACACAAGTGCGTTCCAGTCGCGCGTCGCCCTCTCTGTCAGCGCGTCATCCGACACGGCATGGGTGATAAAGCGTTCGAGGCGTGCGCGAGACTCCGCGCTCGGCTCCGTACCCTTCGACATCCTTTCGAGGGCGTCTGCGCGCAGTCGGTCTGTGCCGGTGATCCGTACCAGCCTTCCCGTGCGGTCCACGATCAGGTCCGGCAAGAGATCGCCCACGGGCTGGTCGGGCTCTGTCTCGAGCGCATCTTGCTGCGACGAATTGTCGGGTGACTTCGCGCCCTCTGCCGAGGTCACGGGCTCGAGCGAGAACTCGTCGTGAATCACGCGGATCCCGTCATCGGCTTGCTCAACCCGCATGCGGTGACTCGAACGAAAGACGACGGTCTCCACGCCCTGCAGAGTCTTGGACTCTCCCCTCTCCTGATACTCGACCCGCGCGGTGAGTCCCACCGGCCAAGCGAAATGCAAGTCGACCAACTCGCCGGTGAGCGCGCTGCCTCGGGGCGCCGCGGGCTCCGGCTCGGGAGATTTGGTCGAACCTGCGCACCCGCCGAACAGACAAAGGGCCACTGTCCAGCCGAGCCAACGCGTGAGGTGAGGTTTCAAAGCGATGCCTGGGTTGCCTTACATGAGGCGCTTTAGGATCTGTGTCTTGAGGCGCGTGTACGGGGGGTAGGCAATCTTGGGATCGAGCCGCGTGGACTTTGTCACCACGCTCTTGCGGTGGCTGAAGGTCTCGAAGCTATCCCGTCCATGGTAGGCCCCCATTCCTGAAGGCCCGACGCCGCCGAATGGGAGATTGGAGTTCGCCAAATGCCAGAGGGTCGCGTTCACGCACGCCCCGCCCGAACTCGTGCGCGAGAGGACCTCCTGTTCGACCTTGGGATCACGTGTGAAGACATAGAGCGCCAGGGGTTTGGGACGGGCGTTTACGAATCGAATCGCTTCGTCGATGCTACGAATCGTCAGCACGGGGAGGATCGGACCGAAGATCTCGTCGCTCATGACCGGTGCCTGGGGCGATACATTGCGCAGGACCGTAGGGGCGATGTAGCGCTCCGACTCGTCGACCTGGCCCCCGACCACAGTCTCCCCATCCTTCAGGAGAACGGCGAGTCGACGGTGATGTCGTTCGTTCACGATGCGCCCGAAGTCGGTCGAGCGCTTCGGGTCATCCCCGTAGAATTCGCGCAGGGTACGCTTCAAAGCGTCGAGCAATTCCGCCTCGCGCGACTCGTGTACCAGCACGTAATCGGGGGCGATGCAGGTCTGGCCAGCGTTGAGGAACTTGCCCCACGTGATGCGTCGGGCGGCGACCTCCAGATCGACGTCGCGATCCACGATGCACGGACTCTTGCCACCGAGCTCCAGCGTCACCGGCGTGAGCTGCTGCGCGGCGGCCTGCATGACGATCCGGCCGACGCTTCCATTCCCCGTGTAGAGGATGTGGTCAAATCGCTCCTTGAGAAGTGCGCTGGTCTCGTCGACACCTCCCTGGACGAGCGCAACACAGCTTGTGTCGAGATACCTCGGGACGAGGCGACCCAGCAGTTCCGAGACGTGCGGTGTGACCTCCGAGGGCTTCAGCACCACGCAGTTGCCCGCCGCGAGCGCGCCCACCAGGGGAGAGAGCAGCAGCTGAACCGGGTAGTTCCAGGGGGCGATGATGAGGACAACTCCCAGCGGCTCGCGGAGAATGCGGGCGCTGGCGGGATGCTGTTCCAGCGGGGTTCGCACCTTCTGCGGACGCATCCAATGGGCGAGGTGCTTTTTCGCGAGCATCACCTCGGCCTTCACGATCGAGATGTCGGTGATGCGCGCTTCGAGCGCGGGCTTGCCGAGATCGGCCTTGAGCGCGGCAAGGAAGTCGTCTCCGTGATCATCCATGAGGCGCGCGATCTGGTCGAGCTGGCCCTTGCGCCACAAGGCCGGCCGGGTCGTGCCCGCGTCGAACGAGGCGCGCAGGGCCTCCACGAGGGGAGGGATCGTGGCGATGTCCGTCGAGGGATTGGGAGTGGTCTCAATTTTCGGCGTCATTCCGACCTCCTGGGCTTAGGGGGCTCGCGCTCCAAAGTCTCGCTGCTCCGGGCCCGGCCAGCCACTGGCCCCACAAGGCTAGCCGCCGCCCGCCGGATCCTCGGCCTCCGCACCGGGGGGGGACGAATCGTCGAGCGCGTCGAGGTAGCCCTCGGGCAGGGCCACCTTCTGCGTGCCCGCACGTTTCCCGCGTGGGACCCGCAATGCGGCATGGGGAAAAGGCTCGTCCCGATCCACGGCGCTCAGCACCTGGCGCAGGTCGTCGAGAGTCTCGATCGCGATCAACTCGTCGCGGAGGCGTGTGCTGTAGCGGAAGCCTTTGGTGTACCAGGTGGCATGCTTGCGGAACATCCGAATCGCTACTCCTTCCGGCAGCCACTTCGCGAGGAGCGCGGCGTGCTCGAGCATCACGTCGGCTACCTCCCCGAGCGGGGGCGGATCCCCGGGCTCTTGACCCTCGAATACGTCGCTCAGCTCTCGAAAGAGCCAGGGCCGCCCGAGACAGCCCCGGCCCACGACCACGCCATCACAGCCCGTCGCGCGCATCATGCGGAGCGCGTCATAGGCTTCCCAGATATCGCCGTTTCCAAACACCGGAAGACGCCCGACGGCAGACTTGAGCCGAGCGATCGCCTCCCATTGTGCCTCGCCGTCGTAGAGCTGTGCGGCCGTTCGGGCGTGCAGAGCAACGGCGGCACAGCCTTCGTCGGAAGCAATTCGGCCGGCCTCCAGATAGGTCTGATAACGGTCGTCTACCCCAATTCGAAATTTCAGGGTCACGGGTACCGGGCCCGCATGCCGCACGGCGGCTCGCACGATCGCCCGCAACAGGTTGGGCTTTAGTGGGATCGCAGCCCCACCACCACGCCGAGTCACCTTCGGTACGGGACAGCCGAAGTTCATGTCGATGTGATCCACGCGACTCTCGCCGGCAAGAAAGGCCACGGCCTCGCCCACGTAACGGGGATCCACTCCGTAGAGTTGGAGGCTCCTGGGCTTCTCTTCAGGAGCAAAGCCCGCGAGCCGCAGCGTCTTGGCATTGCCTTCCACCAGGGCTCGGGCGGTGATCATTTCACTTACATAGAGGCCTGCCCCAAAGTGTCGGCAAAGCGTACGGAAGGGTGCGTTGGTGATGCCTGCCATGGGTGCCAGCACCACCGGCGGCCACACACGCAGAGGCCCGATGGAAACCGGGGCGAACTCGCCCGGGCGCGCTTCGGGGACGTCGCGGTTCACCGCGCTTCGGTAGCGAGGATCCATGCCATAGTAGGTAGCTCAGCGGCGCGGAGGACGACGACGAATGGGGATTCTGCACGGAGCTTGGCCCCGCGTGTTCCCGCGCTTCACCACGCGGGGCGCCGTGGCCACGTCCCCGCCCAGGCAGGGAGAGGGCGCCCCGCCGTTCGGCACCCCGCCGACGATCCACGTCCTCGGCGGGTACTGGGACCTCCCCGGAGTCATCCGATGAAGCCTCCGTACTTCGACGCCTCGCTCTCCGTCGAGAAGCGCGTCGAAGACCTTCTCTCGCGCATGACCCTCGATGAGAAACTCGCCCAGCTGGGTTGTGTCTGGTCGACCCAACTGCTTCACGAGGGCCGGTTCCAGCGCAGCGCCGCATGCGAGAAGCTCGCCCATGGAATCGGACAGGTGACGCGCATCGGCGGCGCAACCCTGCTCTCACCCCGGGAGAGCGCGGCCTTCGCGAACGAAATTCAGCGCTTTCTCATGGAAGAGACGCGCCTCGGAGTCCCGGCAATCATCCATGAGGAGAGCTGTGCGGGCTATCTGGGCCGCGACGCCACCTGCTTTCCGCAAGCCATCGGCCTGGCCGCCACGTTCGATCCCGGGCTGGTGGGCGAGATCGGCGACGGAATCCGTCTGCAGATGCGCTCCGTCGGTGCGCATCAGGCTCTCGCCCCAGTGCTTGATGTCGCTCGCGACCCCCGGTGGGGTCGTACCGAAGAGACTTTCGGGGAGGATCCGTATCTCATCTCCCAGATGGGCATCGCGTATGTGCGCGGTGTCCAGGGAGAGCGCCTCGCCGAGGGGATCCTCTGCACGGGCAAGCACTTCGTGGGCTACGGGGCCTCCGAAGGCGGGATGAACTGGGCGCCAGCCCATCTGGGCTCTCGCGAACTGCGCGAGGTGTACGTAACGCCCTTCGAGGCCGTGATCTGCGAGGCCGGCCTGGGCTCGATCATGAATGGCTACCATGAGCTCGACGGCGTGCCCTGCGGCGCTTCGCGGGCGCTTCTCACGGATCTCCTACGGGACGAGCTCGGCTTCGATGGTGTTGTGGTGGCCGACTACTTCACGGTCGACTGCCTGCGTGGTTACCATCACATCGCTGGCGACAAGGGCGAGGCAGCGCTTCGGGCCCTTCATGCGGGAATCGACGTCGAGCTGCCGCAACTGGACTGCTACGGGGCGCCGCTGCGGGAGGCGCTCGAGAGCGGCCGGGCGCCGATCGCGCTCGTCGACGGGGCGCTACGGCGCCTTTTGCGGACCAAGTTCCTGCTCGGTCTCTTCGAGCAGCCATCGGTGGACGCAGTCGCAGCGCCCAGCGTTTTTGACACACCCCCGCAACGCGCCCTTGCGCGGCGCGCCGCCGCGGAGTCGATCGTTCTGCTCAAGAACGAGGGAAATCTCCTGCCGCTCGCGAAGAACCTGGGTTCGATCGCCGTACTGGGACCGAGCGCCGACCAGATCCGCCTTCTCCAAGGGGACTATCACTATCCCACGCACCTTGAGATGGTGTTCGGGCGGATCGAGTCCGAAGCACCGAGGCCTGTGACCGAAGAGGGCGAACCGAGATCGAGCATCGACCTGGGCGAGTGCTTCCCGCCGATGGTGAGCGTCCTCGAGGGCGTGCGTCGCAGTGTCTCCCGCGAGACCGAGGTGATGTTCGCGCGGGGTTGCGAGGTCCTGGGATCCTCGACGGAGGGCTTCGCACAGGCCGTTGCGCTCGCGGAGCGGGCGGAGGTCACGATCCTCGTCGTGGGGGGACGTTCGGGGCTGGTCGACGGCTGCACGAGTGGTGAATCCATCGACCGGGCGGAGCTTGGACTGCCCGGCGCGCAGCAGGTGCTTGTGGAGGCTGTGGTTCGGACGGGACGGCCGATCGTCGTCGTCCTGATCGATGGTCGACCCCTCGCCGTGCCTTGGATCGCAGAGCACGTGGGGGCGCTGGTCCACGCTTGGCTCCCGGGTGAGGAAGGCGGAAGCGCCGTCGCGGACGTGCTCTTCGGCGATGTGAATCCCTCGGGCCGACTTCCGATCTCCATGCCGCGCGGCGTTGGGCAGCTTCCGGTGTACTACGGTCACAAGCCGTCGGGAGGGCGCTCGCACTGGAAGGGGAGCTACGCCGACTCAAAAGCAACCCCGCTCTTCTCCTTCGGCCACGGGCTCTCCTACACACACTTCGAATACGCACACCTCCTGATCGAGCCCCGACGCGTACCGGCCGGAGGTATCGTGGCCATCTGTGCAGAGATCACGAACGCGGGCAGGTGTCTCGGCGAGGAGGTCGTCCAGCTCTACGTCCATGACCCCGTGGCAAGCGTCACTCGCCCCGTGAAGGAGCTTCGCGGCTTTGTGCGGATCGCGCTCCGGGCGGGTGAGACCAAGCGCCTCCGTTTCGAGTTGGCGGTCGAGCAGCTTGCATTTCGTGGACTCGAAGAGGGATGGATTGTCGAGCCAGGAACGATCGAGGTGATGGTGGGGAGTGCTTCGGACGACGTGCGACTTTCTGGTGCGTTCGAGATTACGGGGCCCAGCGTGCGGCTCGAACGTCGCGGCCGGTTCACGACGCCTGTTCGCGTGGAGGGAGTTCCGTGACGCGCCGCTTTGTGCCGGGACTTGTGCCGCCGGATCCGCGGCCGGAGCGCGCGCTTTGGTTTGTCTTTCGGGGGCGCGAGCTGCTCGTGAGCGACGATCTTGCTCTCGAGCCCGCGGCTCACCCCGAGGCGCTCGGCCTCGACACACTCCGTTTGCAGTATCTAGGACAGCTTGGCGAGCAGCATTGCTTTTCAGCCGAGGTGGCCGCGGATCACGCGGCACCGCCGGGAATGACGTTCCGCGATCTGCGGCTCTTGTTTGGTCGCCTCGACGAAACCCTTCATGCGCTGGCGGGACGCGCGGTACAGATCGTGGAATGGGATCGTACCCACCTATTTTGTGGCGCGTGCGGCGAAGGGACGCAGCCGCGCAAGACCGAACGATCGCGTGTGTGCCCGCGCTGCGGTCTTACCTGCTTCCCACGGCTGGCGCCCGCGGTGATCGTAGCCGTCGAGCGAGACCAGGAGATCTTGCTTGCACGCTCTCCGCATTTCCCGCCCGGCTTCTACAGCGTGCCGGCAGGTTTTGTCGAACCCGGCGAGAGCTTGGAAGAGACCGTGGCCCGTGAGATTCATGAAGAGACCGGGATCGACGTCAAGGACGTGCGGTATTTCGCGAGCCAGCCCTGGCCATTTCCGCACTCTCTCATGCTGGGCTTTACCGCGCGCTACGCCGGCGGTGAGCTCCGAATCGATACCTCGGAGATCGAGGACGCAGCCTTCTTTCGCTACGACTCCATGCCGCAGTTTTTCCGCGGCCGAATCAGCATCTCAGGTTGGCTGATCGAGCATTTCTTGGAGAAGCACGGCGCAGGGTAGGGCCCCGATCTCAAAGGCACTCGCAGGTGGCTCTTACCAAGGTATTTGCGCGCGGGCCGATCAGATAGCGTCCGAATTGCATTTGATTCATCACGTACGCGAAGCCGAGTTTGGCGGTGGGAGCGGCGAAGGCCAAGGATCCACCCGCACCGGAGTGACCGAAGACGCCTGCGTTTGGGCCGGGGCAGTCTCCGTGGATCTCCATCCCTCGTGCCATCGCAGTCCTCATTGTGGGAGGGTTGGGCACGCACACGCTACCAGGCAAGCGCGGCCTGGGACGCTGCTGCTACTGTTCACGATTCGTTTTGTGGGGAGAGGGGTTGACGAATCCCATTGTCAAGGAGGAGTTGGAACTCCTCGCGGCGACCCGCGCCCGCTTGGCGGAGCCGCAGGCGGACGTTCCCGCGGCCGAGGTTGCGCTGGTGCGCGACCTCTCCCGCTTGCGCGAGATCATGCTCGAACCCATGAAGGCCGAGGATGCCCCAGCGCTCCACCAGCAGTGGGACCAAGGCAATGCGCTGCTGCGCCAGCTTCGGGCTTCTCGAAACGCACCCAAGGTCGACCCCTCCTCGCCCTACTTCGCCCACTTACGCTTGCGCGATAGCGCCGGGGAGCGTGATCTCTTCCTCGGCAGGGCCACGCGCATCGAGGGGAGCCTCCGAATCGTCGACTGGAGGAACGCGCCCGTCTCGAAGATCTTCTATCGCTACGGGCAGGGAGACGAGTACGAGGAGGTGATGGCCGGGCGCCGACGTGCGGGTATCGTGGTGACACGCCGCACAGTCGCCATCCGCGCCGGAGTGCTCGAACGGATCGAAGCGCCCGAGGGGGTGTTCACGCGCGAGGCTGGAGCCCCGGGAGCTTGGCGCGAGACCGCGCGAGAGCGGCTGCGGTTGCACGGCGGCGAGGGCGCGGCGCTCCGCGCCTTCGGACCCGGCGAGGGCGCAGCGCGGCGCCTCGGGACAGACCTCGACGGCCGGCGCCGTCGTGCGGACAAGCGGCTTCCCGAGCTGGCAGGCCTGCTCGATCCCGAGCAGTTCGCGCTCATTACCCGCCCCTCGTCAGGCTTCGTGGTGATCCGCGGGAGTGCGGGCTCCGGGAAGACCACGGTGGCACTGCATCGCATCGCTTATCTCGCGTACGACGATCCGAGCGTGGATTCGGACCGGACTCTGTTCGTGGTGTTTTCGCCAGCCCTTCGGAGCTACGTCTCCCACGTGCTGCCTGCCCTCGGTGTGGGGAGCGCGCGCATTGCAACCTTTGCGGAATGGGCCGCGGAGCAGCGGCGGCGCCTGTTCCCGCAGCTTCCGCGGGATCAACGGGCCAGCGCTCCCGCCGTGGTGGAGCGCCTCAAGCTCCATCCCGCGCTCCTCTTCGCGCTGGAAGAGCAGGTGCGTCGTCACCCCGGCCCGCAAACGCCGGCCCAGGCCTTCGACGACTGGGCAAGCGTGCTCTGCCAGGCTCCGATGCTCGAGGAGGCCGTGGCCCGCGTAGCGCCGGGCGCTTTTACTGCGGACGAAGTGCGCCGCGCGGCCGACTGGAACCGCGCCCGGCACGAGGAGCTCACGGCGTGGCTCGAGGGCGATAGCGAGATGCAAGCCGAGCTCGACCCTGAAGACGACGCGTTGCTGTTGCGCGCGTGGCAGCTGCGGGTGGGCCCGCTGCTTGGGCGCGGGAGCGCGCCGCTGCGCTACCGGCACGTCGCAATCGACGAGGTCCAGGATTTCTCACCGGTCGAAGTACGCGTGCTGATCGATTGTCTCGACGAGCGGCGGAGCCTCACGCTCGCGGGAGACACCCAGCAGCACGTCATGCAGGCGGCGGGCTTCACGTCGTGGCCCGAGTTCTTGGCGCACCTCGGCCTCGAAGGCACCTCCATCGACACCCTGCGCGTGTCCTACCGCTCTTCGCACGAGATCACGAGTTTTTCACGTGAGGTGCTCGGCGACCTCGCCGAGGAGAGTGAGCCACCGCTCAGTGTACGCTCGGGCCCTCCGGTCGAGTGCCTTCAGTTCACCGACCCGGGTGCCTGTGTCGCGTCCCTCGCGGACGCCCTGCGAGCCCTCGCGCGCGAGGAGCCCCTGGCCTCCGTAGCCGTCCTGACTCCCAATGAGGCGGCGAGCGAGACCTACCACCGTGGTCTCGTCGAGACGGAGCTGCCGAACCTGCGCCGCGTCTCCCACCAAGACTTCACCTTTGCCCCTGGAGTCGAGGTCACCGAAATCGCGCAAGCCAAGGGTCTCGAGTTCGACTACGTGATCTTGGTCGATGTGGGAGCGGTCCAGTTTCCCGACCAGCCCGCTTTGCGGCGGCTTCTCCATGTGGGAGCCACGCGAGCCGTGCACCAGCTCTGGGTCACCTGCGTGGGCGAACCTTCACCGATCGTACAAGCAGCGCTCTCCAAAAGCGCACGTGTGGGTTGAGCGGCGACTTCGTACGGGCCGCCATCGCGGAATTGAGAAAACCTCGTCCCGCTTCAGGCTGAGACCGGTGGGCGCGACTGCGCCCAGGGCGCGGCTTGCTCGAGCTGCGAGGCCACACGCAGCAGGAGATCCTCCCGGCCCGTCGCTGCCACGAGCTGCACACCGACGGGCAGCCCGCCTTGGGTCCAGTGGAGAGGCAGTGACACCGCGGGCTGTCCGCTCATATTGAACGAGGATGTGAACGCGCCAAACGGCGCGGCCCGCAGGAAGCCCTTGAGCGGCACGTCCAGAGGCGACGTCATCTCGCCAAGCAGAGGCGGCGGCTCCGCAGTGGTCGGCGTGAGAAGGAGATCGAAGCCGAGGCTCCACCACGCGGCGACCCGACGTCCGAAGGCGTGCACGGCCTCAACGGCTTCGAGATAGCGCGTGCTGGACCAGCTCCGTGCCAGCTCTGCGAGCGCCCAGGTGAGGGGTTCGACGCTGTCCTGCTGCACCGGTCGCCCCACTTTGGCGCCCCACGCGTCCAGGGCGCGTGCGACCGAGGTGGAGACCACAGTCACATACGCATTCACGGCGCCAGGCTCGTCCAGCGCCAGCGGATACGACTCCTCGATCGTGTGACCCAATCCCTCGAGGAGGTGTGCGGTGCGCCGAGCTGCGGCTGTGCAGTCGGCGTCGACAGCGATGGCTCGGGGCCCTCGGGTCATGAGCCCAATGCGCAGTCGTCCCGGCGGGGCGCCTACCTCGCTTGCGTAAGGCCGCACAGGGGGCGTTGCCGCGTAGGGGTCGCCGGGCATCGGCCCCTGCACTACATCCAAAACGGCCGCCGTGTCGCGCACCGTGCGCGACACGGCGAGCTCGACGGAGAAGCCACCCCAGCGCTCGCCAAGGCTTGGGCCAAACGAGCAACGCCCGCGCGTGGTCTTGAGCCCCACCAGTCCGCAATGCGCGGCGGGAATGCGGATTGATCCGCCACCGTCACTTGCGTGTGCAGCCGGGACCATGCCGGAGGCGACGGCGGCGGCGGCCCCGCCGCTCGAGCCCCCGGCGCTGCGTGAAAGGTCCCACGGATTCTTGGTCGCGCCGTACGCCGCGGGCTCCGTCGTCGGAAGGAGTCCAAGCTCGGGCGTGTTGGTTCGCCCGAGAAACACCGCTCCCGCTGCACGCAGCTTGGCGGCGAAGTAGCTGTCGTCCGTCTCCCTCCATGCCGCATCGCGCAGAAATCGCATGCCGGCGTGGTAGGGATCGCCCGCAGTTTGGCCCCCCAAGTCCTTCATCAAAAAGGGAACGCCGCGGAGTGGGCCGTGCGGAAGGTTGGGCGCGCTGGCTTGCGCGCGCGCCTTCTCGAAGGAGGTATGGATTACCGCGTTGAGCTCGCTGTTCGCCTTCTCGACTCGAGCAATCGCGGCGTCCACGAGTTCACGTGGCGTCGCCTCGCCCTTACGAACAAGCTCCGCGTGCCCTACCGCATCGACGGCCGCAAGGTTGCTCGGGCTTTGTTGCGACATGGCGTCCTCCGGCGAGGTCGCCCGCCCGAGGGCAGGCGCCGCTCCTCGCGTCTATCAGATTGTGCGGCATAGGGGAAGCGGGACGCTCGCGCGGGCTAGCGCTCCGGATCGTACCCGAGATTCGGGGTGAGCCAGCGCTCTGCCTCCCCTACGCGGATTCCCTTTCGGCGCGCGTACTGCTCCACCTGGTCGCGGCCGATCCGGCCGACCGTGAAGTAGCGTGCCTGCGGGTGCGCGAGATAGATCCCTGAAACGCTGGCCGCGGGGAGCATCGCGAAATGCTCCGTCAGCTCCATCCCGATCTCCTCGGCCTCGAGCAAGGCAAAGAGCTTCCGCTTCTCGCTGTGGTCGGGGCAGGCCGGATAGCCGAAGGCGGGCCGAATGCCACGATACTTCTCTTCAATCAGTTCCTCATTCGTGAGCCGTTCTTCTTGTCCGTAGCCCCACTCCCGTCGCGCCCGAGCGTGCAGCCACTCGGCAAACGCCTCGGCCAAGCGATCCGCCAGGGCCTTCACGAGGATCGCGTTGTAGTCGTCGAGGGAAGCCTCGAAACGCTGCGCCAGCTCCGCGGCGCCGAGTCCCGCCGTGACGGCGAAGGCTCCAAGGTGGTCGGCGAGTCCCAAGCCCGCGGGGGCGATCCAATCGGCGAGCGAGCGGTTGGGCTTTCCAGGCTCAAAGGCCTGCTGCGCACGCAGCATGCAGAAGCGCATGAGTTCGCGTTCACGCGACTCATCGGTGTACAGGACGATGTCGTCTCCGTCGCTCGCTGCAGGCCAGAAGCCAAAGACGCCGCGCGCTCGAAGAAGCTTTTCGTCGCAGATCCGCTGGAGGAGTTCCCGGGCCTGATCATAGAGTTCGCGCGCTGCCGCTCCATGCGCGGGATGGTCGAGGATCTTCGGGAAGCGCCCCTTCAGCTCCCACGCTGAGAAGAAGAATGTCCAATCGATATACGGCACCAGGGACTCGAGGGGGACGTCGTCGAGCAGCCGACGACCCGTAAACGAGGGTTGCGGGAGATCCTCCGCCCGCCACTCGATCTTGGTCCGGTTCGAGAGCGCCTCGCGATAGGGCAGAAGCTTGTGCTCTTTGCGAAGGCCGTAGATCCCCCGCAAGCGCTCTTGCTCCTCGCCATTCCTGCGATCGAGCTCCGCGCGCTGCTTCGGATCGAGCAGACCCGAGACCACACCCACAGCGCGCGAGGCATCGAGAACATGCACAGTGGTTTGTCCGTATTCAGGAGCGATTTTTACGGCAGTGTGCTGTTTGCTGGTCGTGGCACCACCGATGAGCAGCGGCTGGCGCAGCCCGCGGCGCTCCATCTCCTTCGCAACATGCACCATCTCGTCGAGCGAGGGGGTGATGAGCCCCGAGAGGCCGACTAAATCGGCGCCCTCGTCGAGTACGGTCTGCAGAATGCGATCGCATGGCACCATGACGCCGAGATCGATCACCTCGTAGTTGTTGCAACCCAAGACAACGCCGACAATGTTCTTCCCGATGTCGTGGACGTCGCCCTTAACGGTTGCCATGACAATCTTGGCCTGCGCGCGGACCGCCGAGCCGGAGGCTCGTTTCTCCTCTTCCATGAAGGGTGTCAGGTAGGCGACGGCCCGTTTCATCGCGCGGGCGCTCTTCACGACCTGAGGCAGAAACATCTTTCCGGCCCCGAAGAGATCCCCCACGATTCGCATCCCGTTCATCAACGGGCCCTCGATGATGTCGAGCGGTTTTGTGTACTTGTGCCGGGCCTCCTCGACATCCTGTTCAATGAAGTCGACGACGCCGTGCACAAGGGC
>Ga0074046_10003664_pt1 | contig 12761 bp, 8 predicted proteins | sample BogForMeECP23OM3_FD_94441 | JGI IMG/M metagenome (GOLD analysis project Ga0074046, IMG submission 94441) | Bog forest soil microbial communities from Calvert Island, British Columbia, Canada - Bog Forest MetaG ECP23OM3 | ecosystem: Environmental > Terrestrial > Soil > Wetlands ...
AAAGCCTACCTGACTCAGAGTTGGCAACTCTACGCCGAAGCCATGATTTTTGGAGTCGGCAAGATATTCACGGTCGCTCCATCATTTCGAGCTGAAAAATCGCGTACTAGGAGGCATTTGACTGAGTATTGGCATTTGGAGGTTGAGGAGCCCTGGTTGGATTTGGCCGGATTAATGCGGCTTGAGGAGGAACTTGTCTCTAGTGCTGTGCAACGGACTTGCGAATTAATGCCTGAGGAATTGAAGCTTGTCGGCAGAAATCCAGATGAACTCAAAAACGTTACCCCTCCTTTTCCACGAATAACATATAGTGAAGCGGTCAAGCTAGTTCAAAAGTCCAAACCTGACTTCAAGTGGGGCACTGATCTGGGATGGAAAGAAGAAAAAGTGCTCACGGAAAACTTCGACCGTCCATTCTTCGTTACGCATTATCCAAAAGGGGTGAAGGCGTTCTACCACATGCCGGATCCAAGCAACCCGGAAGTCACACTCTCTGCAGATCTGCTGGCTCCGGAAGGATATGGAGAGATTACTGGTGGAGGCCAAAGGATACATGACTTACAACTGCTACTAGCCAGAATTAAGGAAGAAGGTCTAAAAACAGAAGATTACAACTGGTATGTCGACCTCAGAAGGTATGGTACAGTTCCTCACTCAGGATTCGGTATGGGTGTCGAGAGAACACTGGCATGGGTCTGTAAGCTAGAGCACATCCGTGATGCAATACCGTTCCCGCGTCTAATCAATCGGATCTTCCCTTAGTTTCGCACGATGACTAGGGAAAATGCTAGGCATGAATCAAATTCTCCGAATAAGGAGAATGCATCGCGCAGATATCTCCTTCGCAATCAGATTAACGAATTTAGAAGGATGGGGAATCACCGGAACCGATTTCGAGAGAATAATTCGTCTAGATCCAAGAGGCAGCTTCATCGTTTGTCTTGGAAAGAAGCGCGTAGGTATGGTGACGACTACAAGTTATGGCAAGGATACTGCTTGGATAGGTAACGTCGTTGTCAAAGAGTTGGCCAGAGGAAGACATATCGGACAAAGGTTGGTTGAACATGCTGTGGCTTACCTTCGAGGTTCGGGAATCAGCAGGATTGCGCTCTACTGCATGTGGAAGAATGTGCGATTTTATGAGAAACTTGGTTTCGTTAGAGATGTGCGATTCGTCAGATTACATCGTAAGCCCCAGTCTGAGAGATACCGGTCTGAGCATGGCCGAGATTTTGGGAAGCCATTGCTACCTAGAATGCTTGCCGTTGACAGGAAAGCGTTTGGCGCAGATAGATCGAAGCTGCTCCGTCTGCTACTAACCGAAAATCGGCATGGGGTAATATTTGGTTCAGAGAACGAGTCCTTTCTGGTTGTGAAGACGTATAATGATATGTCAGAATTCGGTCCGTGGGTTGGAACCGCGTCGTTCGATGAGAACGATGGCAGATTGATCAAGCGTTTGACAAACAAGTATGAAGGAAAACCGATCGAAGCCTCATGCCTAGTAAGTAACCGCAAGGTTCTGAATGGTCTCAGTAGAAATAAATTTCGTGTAACGAATGTAGGTTATCGAATGTGGTATGCGAAGAAGCAAAAAATTGGCGGCGATCAAGCCAACTTCTTGCTTGGATTCCTCGACAAGGGCTGAAAAGTAATCAGTTCTGCTGCGAGCTGATTATTGGTGTTAGTTGCGGTGCAGGTTTACCCATTTTTCGATCAAGGGCGCCTCTGACCAATCCAAAGTATGGTGGGGATGGTCTATTTGGTCTAGACTTGAATTCGGCGTGGAATTGGGTGGCGACGTAGTAGAATTTGCTTGGAAGCTCAAATATCTCCATTCGTGTTCCGTCCATACTGCAACCGGAAAAGATGCCGCCGCTTTTCATAATTTTGTCGACGTAGAAGGGATTTACCTCATACCTATGTCTGTGCCGCTCCGATATCACTTCTCGGTCGTAGAGTTGGCTGGCTTTCGTAGCTGGAAAGAGGCGAATCTGATGCGCTCCTAGACGCATCGTTGCTCCTTTCAAATCAGTATCCCTTTGCTCTGGCATTAGATCGATGACAGGGTGGGGCGTATTCGGATCGATTTCAGTACTGTTCGCTTTTTGAAAGCCATTATGCCGTGCGAATTCCACTACCGCAAGTTGAAACCCAAAGCAGATTCCTAACGTTGGAATGTCGTGCTCTCGGGCAAAAGTTAGGGTCGCAATTTTCCCTTCGGCTCCTCTTGATCCAAACCCTCCGGGGACAAGAACGCCGTCGAATTTTGAAAGCATAGAACAGTCGGAGGGATTGGTTTCAAACTGTTCAGTTTCGATTATTTCGATGTCAACTCTACAGTCACATGCCCCGCCCGCATGTCTTAACGCTTCGATAACACTAACGTATGAGTCTGCGAGTTCGGCGTATTTTCCACATACTGCAATGCGCACTGTCTGATTAGGATTGACGAATCTGTGAACGATATCTTCCCAACCTGCCCAGTCAGCTTTCCGATTGGGCAAGTGGAGGCAATCGGTTAGGAAGTCTCCCATTCCCTGCGAGTTAAGCTCCAAGGGTGCTTGGTAGATGGTTGAGAGGTCGGGTGAAGCGAAAACCCCACGTTCCTCGACGTTGCAGAATAAGGCAATCTTTTTTTTCGGGCCAATCATCAGCGGACCAATTGTTCTCGCTACTACAAGATCAGGTTGAATGCCGATTCTTCGAAGTTCTTGCACGCTGTGTTGAGTGGGTTTTGTCTTTTGTTCCCCGACCACGTCAAGTGCCGGAACAAGCGTGACGTGTGCGAATAATACGTGATTTTGGCCTTTCTCAAGCCTCATCTGTCTTGCTGCTTCTAGATACGGTAGACTTTCTATGTCTCCTACGGTTCCTCCGATTTCAACCAACAACACGTCAGGGTTTGTTTTCTTTGCTACGTTTTCTATCACAGTTTTTATTTGGTCAGTTATGTGAGGTATGATCTGAACGCATTGGCCCAGGAAGTCGCCGTGGCGTTCCTTGTTGATGACGGTCAGATAGATTTGCCCGGTTGTAGTGTTGTGATCTCGGCTGAGATTCAGATCGAGGAATCGCTCGTATGTCCCCAGATCCATATCGATTTCTCCGCCATCTTCTGTCACGAAAACTTCACCGTGAGCAATGGGGTTCATAGTTCCAGCGTCAACGTTCAGATATGGATCAACTTTCATTATCGATATTCTAAAGCCTCTTATTTGCAGGAGTTTAGCAATTGACGCAGCAGTTATTCCTTTACCGATTCCCGACATGACGCCGCCGGTTATGAAAAGATACTTTGTGTCCGTCGGCATAGCGGACTAAAATCAGTAGGTTAACTTAAAGTTTCTCCGATATCTTAGCGATACGTTTCCGCGAAAAATGAGCGGGCGCTATTTTGGCATTTGACCTTTAAGCCGACGTATTTCTTGGTTGATTAGGTTCAGCGCGACTTTTGCTGTGCTGATCGCTTGATCTAATGATTGGGAGCTATCCGAATTCCAGATCTTACTAGCTCCCTGGGCTGCCTGCGCACCAAGCTGGGTCAGGTAGAGGGCTCCATTCACGTCAAAAATCAACCCTGCATTTACCATTCCCTTTATTGTATCGGCTTCATGTGCTGTGAGTTGAAGTTCGGATCGCGGTCGAGCGGTCTCGCGTGTGAGAGCTTTGGCTTTGAGAAGTTTGATCATGGCGCTGGGGCCGGGAGGAACCGTGCCTCCGAATTCTGATTTGGCTGAATCTTCAAACTTGCGAAGTTGCTCAATTCGTGCGACAGCATCGGTGACAGTGGTTAGACTTCGTGTGATGCTGAGAAAAGATTGAACGACTGGGCTCTGGGGGTTCATTCTATAAAGTGTAACGGCGCCTACGTGACGTGACGGTGCAACCGCCCTCATTCGTTCTAGGTCGTTCCAAACTCTATAGAGCGTTGTTCGCCCGATTCCTGCCTTTTGAGCAATTTCGGTCTTCGTTAATTCGTCCTGCGGGCGTTCAGCCAGGACATTTAGCACTTTGAATTGTGGACTTTTCGATAGTACTTCCATGAAAGCTGTAGCTTCATCGGCTGCCATGTACTGTCAATATCTAACCGCGACAAACGGTATATTAATGTTCGCATTACCAAACATCAGAGTTTCATCCATATCGATAAGTTAGTGTCAATTATCCATCTCCGCATGCCCGACAACCAGCTTTCGGAGCTCTCTGGGAAAATCCTGCTGTCATTATGGAGGTTGAATGGAATAGGCCCCAGGGCGATTCAAGAACAGATACTGAAAGCAGACCTGAAAGTGGAATCGGACCAATTTTCCCAAGAAACGGAGGCCCTCACCATGCAGGGATTTCTGGATAAATCGACTCTCGAAGGCAAGACATCATTTTCGTTGACGTCTCTTGGATTGGCCATCCTCCGACAGTTGGAGGAAGACAAGCTTCAGGAACTAGGATGACACACATCGACTGTGAATCTTTTAATGCTCGAGTCACAAATCAATCGAACTGGATGATGAATCCTTTAAGTGCAGAGCGCTCTCAGCCAGCGCTGTGATGTCATTCGACGGGCAGACTGAACAATTCTCTCCCGTCGATATCCGCGTCACAGCGTTGTTCGTGAGTTCGTTAAAGCTTAAATTCACTTTGACTTCCCCATGCGTGGGATACTTCGTGGCTTGCACAGTAATCGTTGGTGGATTTTTCGGTGATGAGGGAAAAGGCAAGATAGTATCGCATCTTGCGCTAAAGGACAAGCCGTCAATCATTGCACGTGCGGGGGTCGGACCAAATGCAGGACACACAGTGGAATACCACGGGAAGCGTTATTCATTGAGGCTTCTGCCGAGCGGATTTGTCTACGACAAAGCGAGGCTCCTGATCGGTTCCGGTGTCGCAGTTAACCCGAAAGTCATACTTCAGGAGGTGGAATTAACAGAATCCAAATCACGATTTGGACTTGACTACCAGTGCGCCGTCATCGAGCAGAAGCATATTGATCAGGAATCTCAATCTGAGCATTTGAGCAAGACCGTGGGCTCTACCAAGAGCGGTGTCGGGGCGTGCAACGCAGCAAGGGTTATGCGGACGGCAAAACTCGCCAGAGATGTTCCGGAACTTTCACCATACCTACGCGAAGTTGATGTTGAGGTGCATACTGCGCTGGAGAAGGGTGAAAACGTCATAATCGAAGGAACTCAGGGGACGTTCCTCTCACTTTATCATGGAACTTATCCGTATTCCACTTCGAAAGATACAACTGCGTCTGCAGCCTGCGCTGATGTGGGGGTTGGACCGACAGCCGTGACAGATGTGATTGTTATTTTCAAGGCTTACGTTACTCGAGTTGGATCTGGTCCGTTAGTCGGGGAGTTATCGTCTGAGGAGACGCGTAAGAGAGGATGGCAAGAGTTTGGAACAGTCACAGGACGAGAGAGAAGGGCCGCTCCTTTCAACTTCGACCTGGCGAGGCGAGCGGTGCATCTTAATGGTGCCACCCAGATAGCAATCACGAAACTCGATGTTGTGTTCCCTGCATCGAAGTCGACAAAGGAGTTCGGAAGCTTATCTGAACCGGCCAAGGAATTCATTGCCAATATTGAAAGGGAGGTTGGAATTCCTGTAACGCTGCTTGGCACCGGACCTGCGGCCGATGACATAATTGACCGAAGAATAGGTGCGTAATTGTTCGAGCGGCATTAACGATTATTCGTCGATAGTTTCAGGGGCGTCCTCTTTCTTACCTTTCTCTTCGGCTCCATAGAGTTTGCGCAGGATGGTTACAGTTTTCCTTACAGAATCATATGATTGCTGTGGCTGTTGTACGAGTAATTTCTGAGCTTCCTTGAGTAACTGTTCAGCGATTTCCAATTGATCGCCTCCTTGGTTTTCATCCATATTTGTAGCAAAATAATCTTCAAATCCCAATGTGGAGGCGATTCGAAACGCAACGTATTCAGTCTCTGCAGCTGCCTTCCACAACGCGAGCATGAAGGAGCGTTTATCCGAGCGAGTACTCTGCGCTTCCTTAAGTAAGGCCTGCGCTTTCGCCATACTCTTTAACAGCACTTGGTCTTGTTTGCCGGATCGATTCATCTTTTCACACTATCGATTCTCTTACTGGACTGTCACCGATTTCGCTAGGTTTCTCGGGAAGTCTGGATTATTTCCCTTCTTGACTGACATGTAGTAAGCGAATAGTTGAAGCGGGATTACGTACACGATGGGCGATAGAACAGAAGGAATCCCAGAGGGCAATTTGACTATTTCATCGGACAGATTTACCACGTCCTTGTCCTGTTCGTCCACGAGAGCGATAATACGTGCACCTCTCGCCTTCATCTCCATGATGTTTCCGATGATCTTCGTGTAGGTTTCGTCTCTTGGCGCGATGAAGATTACTGGATAATCTTGTTCAACAACTGAAATGAACCCATGTTTGGATTCTCCAGCAGGATAGGCGATGGCAGGCAGATAGGAAAGTTCAAGCAGCTTCAGTCGTCCTTCGAGTGCGGTTGGCACGTTAACGCCTCTTGCTAGAAAACAGAAACTATTCTTATCGATGAATCTGTCCGCTATCTGGTTGATCCGGGTTTCCTGCCGCAGCGCTAATGAAATTAAGTCGGGTAGTTGCGAAATTGCGGACTCAAGTCGTTCAACTTCTTTCTGTGTAATTACCTGTCGTTTTCGCGCCGATGCTATCGCTATCTGTATGAGTATCGTATATTGCGCGGTAAACGTTTTGGTTGCCGCTACTCCCATCTCCGGTCCTGAATTTTGACCTATGTAGACGTTCGCCAATCGGGTAAGGCTAGAGCCCATGGTGTTAGTAATACCAAGGATTATTGCCCCTCTGTCCTTGGCACCTCTTACAGCGTTAAGAGTGTCGGCAGTTTCGCCTGATTGGCTAACCGCTAGAACCACTGTCTCGGAATCAATCAGTCCACCGTACATGTCTATGAATTCTGACGCAACTACAGGCGTTACCGAGAGCGCTGCCAACCTTGAGAAAGCATAAGCTGCTCCCATGCAAGCGTGATACGATGTTCCACATGCAACCAAGAAGATCTTCTTTGCACGGATGAGTTCTCCGGCCATTAGGTCGAGGAACATAGGATGGGTTCGGGAAACATTTCTTATGCTTAATGGTTGTTCATGGATTTCCTTTAACATGAAATGCGCGTATCCGGTTTTGGCTGCACGATCCACATTCCAGTCTACGGTAAACGGTTCGCGGATTATTTCGTCGCCGTTCTCAATCTTAAGTATGCGGATTTGATTTGACGTAAGGACTGCCATCTCGTCATCTTCGAGCAAGATGGCTTGGTTGGTTTTGGAGAGAAAGGCAGGAATGTCTGATGCGCAGTAGTTTCCATCTTGGCCTTTTCCTAAGACAAGCGGACTTTCTCTTCTCACACAAACAATTTTGTCGGGTTCAACGGTCGAAATGATAGCAAGCGCGTATGCTCCTTGAAGCTTCTTCACCGCCGACCGGACCGATTCAACAAATCCGTTTCCTGAACGAAGATTAGCTTCGATTAAGTGTGCCACGACTTCAGTGTCAGTCTTTGATCGCAACTGATGACCTGCCGCTTCGAGTTCTTCTCGTAGAGTGAGGAAATTTTCAATTATGCCGTTGTGAACTACTGCCACGGTATTGTTGCAGTCAGTGTGCGGGTGCGCATTCTCTTTGGAGGGTGCACCGTGAGTTGCCCACCTTGTGTGTCCTATCCCAATGAGTCCGGGGAGCGTAGATAGGTGAAGCTTCTCTTCTACTTCTGCTATTTTGCCCTTATCCTTCTTGATCGTCAATTCATCATTGAATATTGTCGCTTCACCGACTGAGTCGTAGCCGCGGTACTCGAGTTTGGTTAGACAATCATAGATTGCCGGCCCAACCGTTCCTTTCTTGAGTGCGACAGCGGATATTCCGCACATTACGAATGCTATCCTTGAAATTATTGAGTGCCCTTTGTGAGTCGTGCTTTGACTAGTTCCGTTACTAGTTTGGGATCGGTCATGCCACGTACTTCTGCCATCACAGATCCCATTATAGAAGCGAACGCAGCTGTTCCCTTTTCTGCTACTAGCTTCTTGTTCTTAGATATATGTCGCTCTATTATGCTGTCCAGTTCAGTCTTACTCAGCATACGGAGACCGAGAGATTTTATTGCTTCCGTCATTGTCCCTTGTGGATTTTTTGCTTGCCATTTCAATAATTCCGGCATCGTTTCTTTGGCAACTTCGCCGTCATTTACGAGTCTAAACATATTCTGGATCTTTTCATCGGGTACAGTACCGACCGGCACTCCCTCCCTTTCTAGGCTTTTGGAAGTTTCAGTCAGGAATGTGGCTATGAATGACGGTTGGACATTTGCCGAGCTTGCGACAATCGTTTCGAAAAGTTGAAGGTAATCTGAGTCAAGGAGCTGCTTTGCGAGTTTCTGGTTTAACGAATATTTCGTGAGGAGGCGTGCAATTGTGATTTCAGGCTTCTCCGGAAGATTAGAGGTTAAGTTGAGCATTAGTTCGTCAGTTATGGTGGTTGGGGGTACATCCGTCTCAGGATACATTCGCGCGGCGCTTGGTCTTGGTCGTATGAATTTGCTTGTGCCGTCAGGTGTTGCGTTACGGGTTTCTTCGGGAATTTTTGAGATCGCGTCAATGGCCCTATCTATGACCGCACTCAAAGCTTCCTTGGCTCGGACATACTCGTCGGCGACCAAGACGAAAGCATCGGTGGGTTCGAGACTGAGACTGGTCTTTGTTTTTTCAATCTCGTCCTGGCTTATGCCGTATGCGGGGAGTTCGTCTGAGTGAAATATACCACCTACGCCTCCTGCAAAGATAGCGTAACTGGACATCTCAGTACCCAGTCTTAGTCCGGGGGCCAGTTCCTTACCTATGATACCGCCGAACTTTGGAAGTTTTACAGCAAGTACTACGCCGTTGTGAGAGATGGCTTCCTTGAATACGCGTGCTTTTGTTTCTTTAAAGAGGTGGGTTACGTCTACATAGTTTCGTAAAAGGTCCTCAGCATGCACGTTTCTCTTTCTTAGCTCTTCCTTTATCTCGAGTAATGCCTTCTGTCGATCTGCTTCTAGCTTCACGACTTTGCCTAATAATTCAAGTTCCTGAACTCCTTTAATTTCGACGATGGATCCATTAGGTATTGAGATGTTCAGGTCCTGTCTGACGCTACCTAATCCTCGCTTAACCTTGCGAGTTGTTCTCAAAATGTTGCCGATTGCTAGAGCGACTTTTTCTACTTCCGTTGGAGTTTGAAGCACGGGTGCAGTGGTGACTTCAATAAGAGGAATTCCTAACCGGTCGATCCGATAACCGGTGGTGTCACGTGTCTGCGTTGTTTTCCTCGCTGCGTCTTCCTCTAGAGAGATTTGATCAATAGGGATTGTTTTTCCGTCGACTTCCATTTTTCCGTTCATTGCTATGACGCAGGTTCGTTGAAAACCCGTAGTGTTTGACCCATCTATCACTATTTTGCGCATGACATGAATTTCATCTACAGGCCTAGCGTTGAAGAGCAAAGCGGCGGTCAAGCAGATTTCTATCGCCTCCTTTTCGAGCGTCCCTGGTGGTTCTTCGTCGCACTCCACTAGACACGCCGTTTGGTGATCGTATTCGTAATTGATTCCTTTCCCTCGATTGAATTCGAAGAGTGCTGCTCGATCAACTTGTCCAAGTTCGCTTTGCGTCGGTCGGAACCTACGCAAGAATTTCTGTTCCGGTTCTAACTCACCTAGAAATGTGGGGCAGGCGCAGAAGAGTTTGTGTTTCGTATCTAGCTGTCGGTGGACCTCGAGTCCGGCTTTGATTGGCATTGATTCTTCAACCATCGTGTTTCTCCTCGATTACTCGTCGTTCCGAAAATTCTTGTGCGAGATTGGTGCGCATGATCTGTTTCACGTTTTCAGGTTCACGCTCATTGCCGAAGGCCCACATCATTTTGACAAGCGCGGTTTCGCTGAGCATGTCGTAGAGTGGAATTACTCCGATTCGCAGCAGATCTCTTCCTGTTGAGTAGACGTTCAATTGTACTCTTCCCCAGATACACTGGGAGCACATTCCTACAACTAGCCCGTTTTTTATGGCTCTCTCTAAGGAACTGAAGAGACTCTCGCTAATGTGCCCTAGTCCGCTACCTTCCAAGATGAGTCCTTTGTATCCGGTCGCTGTAGCCCAGTCAATTATTCCTGCTGAGAGTCCAGGGTGGAATTTGACGAGTAAGACGTTTGGATCGAATTTCGGTTTGATAGACCAATCGTTCGGGTTTCGCCTTCTATCGTAGTCATCGGTGTTCATCTTTAGCGTACGGTGGATCAGGTCGTAGTAAGCCAAGGGTGAGGTGTTGATACTTCGGAACGCGTCGCGCCTACTCGTGTGGCATTTGCGCACCTTAGTACCTCGATGAACGGCTATGGTTTCATCAGATATCCAATCGTGCATAGCGATCACAACCCCAGCGAACGGAGCTTGTCCAGCAATTGCTGAGGAGGCGAGAAGGTTTGTGGCAGCATCGGAGCTTGGGCGGTCGGAAGACCGCTGGGCGCCAACCAGAACTATCGGAATGGGTGGTTTGTTTAATGCGAAACTTAACGCAGCCGAGGTATAGGCTAAAGTATCGGTTCCATGAGCTACGACTATTCCGTCCGTGCCTTTTCGTATCTCCTTTTCGATGGACTCAGCGATTTTTGACCAGAATGGCGGCCCTATGTTTTCGCTGAATATGTTGGAGATAATGCTCGCGTCTACGTTTGCGATCTGCGCAAGTTCAGGCACGACACTGTGAAGGTCGTCTGCATCCAAAGCCGGTTTGACTGCCCCCGTTCTGTAGTCTACGCGACTGGCTATTGTTCCACCTGTGCTCATGATGCAGACTTTAGGTAGGCCTTGCTGTCGTGGTGGTAGTTCTGGACGGCTGAAATGTGGCTCTGTACCTTTTCCTATGACTTCGATTTTGGTACCTGAATCAATTCTTACACCCACATTGTATCCCGTTTTAAGTTTGACCACGACACAGTCTTCGTCGTCTCTGGTTGCGAATCGTGGCATGAGCAGACCTTCAACAACCTCCGGAGAATTGCCTCGCTTTATGATCAACCGTATTTTGTCACCTACGTGGGCATACGCCGTTTCTAAAATCTCTTTACACTGGCCTGTGTACTGAAAATCGTCTACCAACATCATACCTCATTTGGAACTTGAATCTGATGTCGACACTCCCCGAGGTGTCATGATAGAATCTTGCTCATGTACGGACCGTCGTATCCGTATCCAAAGCGTTTGTAGTATGCTTTCGTTCCAAGCGCGCTTATGATCACCATCTTCTTTGCACCTTCGGCTTTGGCACAAAGCTCCGCCTCGCTCAAGAGCATGCGGCCAAACCCTTTGTGTTGCCATGCACTATCGGACCTTTGTCCCACCGGCACTTCAGGCCCATAAACATGTAATTCCCTAACTATTGCTGCTGAGCCATCATTAATTTCATGTCTGTGAGCTCCTGTCGAAGGAAAGCGAACTCGAAGATAACCAATCAAAATGTCCGACTCTGGATCTTCAACGGATATGAAAAGTTCCGATCCAGATGACGCACGATAGGTTCGTTTCACGGTACGGAAACGTGCGATGTCTACAGAGGCTTTTTCCTTCAGCATTCGATGCCCCACTTCACGGCATCTTATACATCTGCATCTCTTTCCTTCCAGTTTGAGCTTGTTAATGGCTAGTTCTCTTAAGTTTCCGCTTTTTGGGCCTCCGGCTATTCTCTTCACAGGAAACTCTCGTTGGACACGCATTATTCGAACCCAGGGAGGCACGATCGTTTTGACTCTGGCGATTAAGTCTACGGCTTCGCTCGTGTTGTAAGGTGTGTATTTGCCCTCTTGCCACCATTCATAGAGGGTTGTGCCTTCTACAACGAGACATGGGTATATCTTCACCATGTCGGGGCGAAATCGTTCGTCTTCGAAGAGTGTCCGAAATGATTCGAAGTCCTTTTCAGGGGTCGAGCCTGGTAGACCCGGCATCATATGAGCTACAATTTTTAGGCCAGCGTCTTTCGCTATCTGGAATGACTCGACAACATCTTGTAACGTATGTCCACGGTTCGTCAATTCGTAAATGGGATCATCCAGTATTTGTACACCGATCTCTACTCTTGTCGCACCGAATCGTAGCAGTTGATCAACATGAGGTTTCTTACACCAATCTGGTTTTGTCTCAACCGTTAATCCCACGTTCCGCATCTTAGCCGTCTCCGCTAGGGACTTTGCTTCATCCAATGATCGTGAATCAATGTCATTGACCGCGTCTAGTGATCGTTTAACAAAGTGTTCTTGGTAATCCAAGGGCGCCGCTAGGAAAGTCCCTCCTTGAATTACAAGCTCGATCTTCGAGGGCGTATGACCGATAGCTTTGAGCTGGTTCAATCGAGAGGTAATCTGTATGAATGGGTCATATCCAGATTGAAAGCCTCTCATGACTGCGGGTTCGCCGGATACGTAACTCATCGGATACCCATTTTCCATGGGACAGAAAACGCAACGACCATGCGGACATCCACGAGGCGAACTCATGACTCCGATAACGTTTACGCCAGAGACACTTCTTACCTTCTTGAGTTGTAGACTGGCAATTAGTCGTTCTTTATCAGCCGTCGGAAGAGCATTAAGTATGTCAGAGTTGCGCGGCATTCGATCAAGTTCATGTTCCTTACAGAAATCTAATTTCATCTTGTTCAGTACGGATGG
>Ga0074046_10003665_pt1 | contig 12761 bp, 9 predicted proteins | sample BogForMeECP23OM3_FD_94441 | JGI IMG/M metagenome (GOLD analysis project Ga0074046, IMG submission 94441) | Bog forest soil microbial communities from Calvert Island, British Columbia, Canada - Bog Forest MetaG ECP23OM3 | ecosystem: Environmental > Terrestrial > Soil > Wetlands ...
CATGGACCACACTTGTCCCATGGTCGAGCCGCGGACGGGAATGTTATCAACCGCGGCCAAATGATCGCCGGGCTGGATGCCCGCGGGTCCCGATGGCACTGCGGGCCGGCCGTCGAAGTCCGCGACCCCGAGAATGGTGAAGCGCCCGTCGTCTTCCGGCCGCAGCACCAGTCCGATGACATCGAAATCCGGAAAGTTGAACAGCCGGCCTATGTCGAAGTAGAGCGTCGCATGGGCGTAATCAAGGCCGACCCTATAGTTGAGCAGCACATTCGAGCCAAGTAAGCCGACGGTCGGGACTCCGGCGCGCTTTTCGAAGAAATCCATCGTGGCTTTGGGCAAGGCGACAACCGCCACGTCAGTCAAGAACAGCGGGCCATATTGCACGCGATCGAGGCGCATTACTTTCCACTTCGGTTCTTCGTCCATGCCCCACATATTGGCCGAGCCGACGGCGCCGGTCATGTGCGGCCAGTCCGGATGCGCGGCAGCCAGTTGGTCGAAGAATTCCTCGGATAGAAAACTGATGCACGATCCCAGGTCGAACGCGAGGTTGTACTTCTTTCTTTCGATCTGGCTGGGGACCTGGATCAGGCCATTCTCCGCATTGATCAGTACCTTGGAGCCCACGCCGAGGAAATGAATCGTGCCCGGCCCTCCGAGGGTGAACTTGCGGCCGGGAAAGTCAACCAGTACGTCGTAGTGGCGAAGCACGGTAGAGGGAAGGTTGATCTCGGCATCAAGGCCCGCGGCGACAACCGACGCCGCGCTGACCGGCTTCAGTGGAATATGCGCTTCCTTGATCTCTGTGAGTGGGATGGCCATGCTTCCGACCAGGATCTCCCGCGGCGGAGTCGCAGAGCACGCCTTGTCACCGCAGGAGACCGAGAGACCCAACAGGGTCGCCAGATGGCGCGACATATAGAGATCGGGATTGCCGTTGTCCACCCATGCGTGAACGCGCTGGGTCGAGCCATCGGGCAGAGGAATGTCGGCGTCAATGACAACCCGGTTGTGGTCGATGACGGCAGGCACGGTGACGGATTGCGGCGCGGGAGTGGATGGTTTCTGCTTATCCTGGGTGGCGCTGAAAGCGCCCAGCGATAAGATCGCGCAGATTACCGCACAGAACCGCATGAGGGAATTGTAGCGCTGGTTACGATTTCGCCGAGTGGGTTGCCGCGGCCAAGGGAACTCTTGCGGACTTCGCGAAACCTTCGCGATCTTTGCGGTCAAGGCTTCTTACCGCAAAGGCCGCCAGGAACTGCCGCAAAGCACGCGAAGAAGTGAACCGTGCAAACATCGACGCCAGGTTGCAATTGCGGCTATGGGTTTCATTCGAGCCCGTTCCTGTCTTGTATAATCACGGGTTTGGCTTGCGGTGCGCGAACTTTCCTGGAGGAAGATTGCCACAGGCGGAAATCGGAATTATTGGCGGCAGCGGGCTGTATTCCATGCCGGGCCTGACGAAGGTGAAGGAAGCGCGCCTGAGGACGCCGTTCGGCGCGCCCTCGGACGCCTACATTTGCGGCGCGCTCGAGGGACGCAAGGTGGCGTTTCTGGCGCGCCACGGACGCGGTCATCGCCTCCTGCCCAGCGAACTGAATTTTCGCGCCAACATTTACGGCTTCAAGCAGCTGGGCGTGGAACGCATCCTTTCGCTCTCCGCCGTCGGGTCGCTTAAGGAAGAACACCGGCCGCTCGATTTCGTCATCCCCGATCAGTTTTTCGACCGCACCCGCCACCGGGTGGACACGTTTTTCGGCGGCGGGGTGGTGGCGCACGTTGGCTTTGCCGATCCGGTCTGTCCGGAACTTTCCGGCATCGTCGATGCGGCGTGCCAGCGGGCTGGCGTCGTCGGCAAGCGTGGCGGGACTTACCTCTGCATGGAGGGCCCGCAGTTTTCGACCAAGGCCGAGTCGCAAGTCTATCGCGGCCTGGGCATGGACGTGATCGGCATGACCAACCTGCAGGAGGCCAAGCTGGCGCGCGAGGCCGAGATCTGCTACGTCACCGTCGCCATGGTGACCGACTACGACTGCTGGCATCCGCATCATGACTCGGTCACGGTTGATCAGATCATCGCCGTGTTGACGAAGAATGCCGAGAACGCGGCGAGGGTCGTTCGCGAAACCGTGGCCGCCATGCCCCGCGAGCGCTCGTGCAAGTGCGGATCGGCACTGGCCCACGCGATTCTGACCGATCCCAGGAAGATTCCCGCGGCGGCGAAGAAAAAACTGAAGTTGATCCTCGGGAAGCGGGTGGTCAGTGGTCAGTGATCAGTGATCAGTAAGCCGGTGCTCCGCGAGATTTACTGGCCACTAGCCACTAGCCACTGACCACTGACCACTTAATTCCACGATGAAGGAAAGCGCGTACGCACAATGAGCGTTCTCGTAGTCGGTTCGGTTGCATACGATGACATCACCTCGCCCTCGGGCAGCGTGAAAGATATCCTCGGCGGCGCGGCCACTTATTTTTCGCTGGCCGCCAGTTACTTTACCCAGGTTCGTGTGGTGGCCGTCGTGGGCGACGACTTCGGTCCTGAGCAGGAAAAAGTTTTCCATCAGCATGGCATTGACACGCGCGGCATCGAACGTGCCAGCGGCAAGACTTTTCGCTGGGGCGGAACGTACGCCCAGAACCTCAACGAAGCCAAAACGAATTTCACCGACCTGAACGTCTTCGAAAAGTTTCAGCCGCAGATTCCGAAAGAGTACCAGGACACGGAATTTCTCTTTCTGGCTAACATTCAGCCGACTTTGCAGGCTGACGTGCGGCGCGGAATGAAGCAGGTACGGCTGACCGGCTGCGACACCATGAATTACTGGATCAATCGCACTCCCAGGGAACTGGCGGAAACGCTGAAACTGGTGGACGTGCTGCTGATCAACGACACCGAAGCCAAAATGCTGGCTGGCGAAACCAATCTGCCGCGCGCGGCGCAGAAAGTACTGGCCATGGGCCCGCAGGCGCTGGTGATCAAACACGGCGAATACGGCGCGACGATTTTCTTTCGCGAAGACGCGTTCGGCGTTGGTCGCCATCCTTTCCGCGCTCCCGCGCTGCCCATGGAAGAGGTGAGGGATCCGACGGGCGCGGGCGATTCGTTTGCCGGCGGGTTCATGGGCTATCTCGCCTCGCAGAAAGAGGTGAATCGCGAGGTGCTGAAGCACGCGCTCTTCTATGGCAGCGTGATGGGTTCGTTTGCGGTTGAGCGTTTTGGCACGGAGCGGCTTCAGTCGCTGACCCGCGCCGAAATCGACGCCCGTTTCCAGGTCTTTCGCGAACTGACCCACCTCGAGTGACACGTGTAGGGACGGCCGCCCTCGTTAGCCTGCCCTGAGCGAGAGCAGCGAGTCGAACGGGTCCGGTCGAGCGAAGCTCGACGGTCGCGGCGGATGTTGGTGAACTGCCTTAGTATGTCGCTTGTGCTCAAAACCAAAGCAGGGCCATCCACCGTTTCCCCCTGGGATTCCGAAACCAGGCTCCTGGCCTGGCTGGCGACCTGCGTCGCAGTGTTTTCTTTCCTCTTCTATTTCCAGCGCGGCGACGTGCTTCTCTATGGCGATGCCGTCGCTCACCTCAACATCGCACGCCGTGTTTTCGATTCGAAAACCCCCGGCCTGTTGCAGCTAGGCACGGTTTGGCTGCCTTTGCCTCACCTGCTGATGATCCCCTTCCTGATCTCGAAGGAAATGTGGCAGCGTGGCGTGGGCGGTTCGATGCCGTCGCTCGTTGCCTATGTGTTTGGTGTAGTCGGCATGTTTCGCCTTGTCCGGGGATCTCTTGCAGGCCGCGATAAGCCGGATGTCCTCGCACACCTTGCGGCCTGGAGCGCGGCGGTGGTCTATGCCGTCAATCCAAATCTGATTTATATGCAGACCACCGCCATGGGGGAATCGCTCTATCTGGCGTTGTTCATCTGGGCGGTGATCTATTTCAGCGAGTCGCGGCGCGAGGGTGGGAAAGCGCTGACCAAGTGCGGCCTTTGTTTGGCCGCGGCCTGCCTCACTCGTTATGACGCATGGTTCCTGGCAGTCGCGATGGCGGCGCTGATCGTTGTTCTTTCGTTTCGTTCCGGCAAAGCCGTCACCGAAAACACAATCGAGATCTCCCGCGGTGCAGCCCTCAAGTTCGTCTTGATTGCCGCTGCCGCTCCCGCGCTCTGGCTCGCTTACAACGGAGTCGTTTACCGCAATCCGCTCGAGTTTCAGAACGGCCCGTACTCCGCCAAAGCGATCGAACGGAGAACGCAGAGTGCCGGAAATCCGGGTCATCCGGGCAGCGGCGATCTGATCGTGGCCGGGTTGTACTTTCTGAAATCCGGCGAAGCCAACATGGCCGAGAATCAGTGGCTCGGAAGATTGTGGGTGGCGCTGGGGATCGCGACGCTGCTCGCCGCCGCTCCCGGCGTGCGGCTACGGTTGAACGCGGCAATCAATCCAGTGCGTGGCGCTGGGCTGCCTTTTCTGTTGTTGCTCGTTCCCGTGCCTTTCTACGCGCTTTCAGTCGCCTACGCAGGCGTGCCCATCTTCATTCCGGCATGGTGGCCGTTCACGCACTACAACGTGCGCTACGGATTGCAGTTGCTGCCGGCTTTCGCCATGGCTTTTGCCGTCCTGGTGTATCTCGTGGTGCGGGCTGAGCAACTCAGGCCGAGGTTGCGCCTGGCCGCTGTGCTCGGTGTGTTCGCGGTGCTCGTCGTCAGCTACGCCTCCATCTGGCGCGCCGGACCGGTCTGTCTGATAGAAGCCGAGATCAACATGCGCAGCCGGAATCAGCTCGAAGCACAACTGGCGGTTTGGCTCGGTAACCTGCCGCCGTCGTCGACTTTGCTCATGTATCTCGGCGATCACGTGGGAGCAGTTGAGCAGGCTGGAATTCCGCTGAAGCAGGTCATCAACGAAGGCAATCACCGGGTGTGGAAGCAGCCGGTTGATCCCGATGGCCTGTGGGAGCGGGCTCTGGCGAATCCCGCCCAGTATGCCGACTTTGTGGTAGCGTTCGAGGGCGACCCCGTGTGGCAAGCCGTCCACCCGCGGCAACTTGCGGAGTTGGTCGAAATCCGTGTCACGGGGCAGGCCCGTGCCATCGTTTATCGCGCGCGGTAATCACCCGGGTTAATCCGGCCTCGTCTGTCTGCGGTGATAGAATCCGGCCATCGTGCGCACTATCCCATTCGTCAAGGCCAGCGCCTGCGGCAACGATTTTCTGCTGATTGACGGCGCGCTGGCGCCGCCGGACGTCGCTGACTTTACCCGCCGCATCTGCGACCGGCACGAGGGCGTGGGCGCCGACGGTGTGGAGTGGATGCTGACCCACTTCAGCGCGGATCTGGAAATCCGCCTGATCAATGCCGATGGTTCCGCGGCAGAGATTTCCGGCAACGGCACGCGCTGCGTTGCTGCCTACGTTTGCTCGCAGCAGGGCAAAGAGCGCATTTCGATTCTGACCGGGGCGGGACTCAAAATCTGCTCCCTGACTGCGCGCCGGGATTCCGAATACGAGTTCGAAATCGAGATGGGAGAAGCGGTGGTCGAGCAGGAAGTTCCCCTGGCGCTCAGCGGCGGGGAAGTACGCGGCATTCCAGTCTCGATGGGGAATCCGCACTTTGTGATCTTTGTGCCGGAGTTTCCTGGACACTGGCAGGCGCGCTCGGCTGAGATTCAGCGCAATCCGCGGTTCCAGCAAGGGGTGAACGTTGAGTGGGTCGCACCGGCCGGCAGCAAGCACGATCTCAGAGCGCGTTTCTTCGAGCGCGGCGTCGGCGAAACCCTTTCCTCCGGGACCGGTTCCTGCGCGGCGGCGGTAGCGGCGATCGCCGCGGGCCGTGCCCAATCACCCGTGAAAGTCCAGGCACCCGGTGGAACGCAATCCGTGCGCATGGAAGGAAACAAAATCTTTCTGCGTGGCCCGGCGCGTCTCGTGTGTGAGGGAGACTTTTTTCTGAGCTGAGTTACTGTTTGCCGATTATCGGTCGAGACAGCCGTTACGACATGTCTTCTTCGGACCTTCAGCGCAAGCCGCGTGTCAAACCGCCCGCCCTTCGTCCCGGCGACACGGTTGGAATCGTCGCGCCCGCCAGCAACATCAAGCGCGCGGAATTGGACGCGGGCCGCGCGGCCTTGCAGCGTGCGGGATATTGCCCCTTCTACTTCGACTCGATTCTCGACCAGGATCTTTACTTTGCCGGCTCAGTCGGGCGCCGCGCGCAAGAATTGGAAGAGATGTTCGTGCGTGACGAAGTACGCGCGATTGTGAGCGCGCGCGGCGGGTACGGCGCCAACTATCTGCTCGAAAAGCTTGACCTGGTGAAGATCCAGGCGCACCCCAAGATTTTCGTCGGCTACAGCGACATCACGTCATTGCTCACTTACTTTGCCGATGCCGGCGGCTTCGTGACTTTCCACGGCCCCATGGCGGCTAAAGATTGGACGCACGAAAACGGAGTTGATTTCGAATCCTGGCGCGCGGCGTTGTCGAGTGCGGCACCAGGGGACGTGGCTCTGGGCAGGGAAGTCAGCGGACTCGCCGACGGCGAGGCCGTGGGCATTCTTTATGGCGGATGCCTCTCGATCCTGGTCGCGTCGCTCGGCACATCTTACGAGATCAAAACACAAGAGACCATCCTGTTTCTCGAAGATGTTGCCGCCAAGCCGTATCAGATTGACCGCATGCTGATGCAGTTGAAGCTGGCGGGCAAGCTTGAGGGGGTTCGTGGCATCATCTTCGGCGAGATGCTCGACTGCACGCAGACCGCAAGCCAGGACTACACGCTGCAGGAAGTCGTCGCGCGGATTGTTGGAAAGCTCGGAGTGCCCGTCGCTTATGGCCTGCGTTCCGGCCACGTCACCTCGGGGAATATCACTCTGCCTTTTGGGGTGCAGGCGAGATTGACCGTGCGCGGCGGGCAGGTAGGCTTGAAGATTCTGGAGCCCGCGGTTCAGCTTTAGTTCTCAAACATTGTCAGACGAGATGACTCCAAAGAAACACATCTACCTGATTGGCATCTGCGGCACGGCGATGGCCTCGCTCGCGGGAATGCTGAAGCAGCGCGGATTTCGCGTGACCGGCTCCGATGCCGCCGCTTATCCACCCATGTCGGATTTTCTGCGCCAATTGGACATTCCAGTCGCCCAGCCGTTTGACGCGAGAAATCTGGAGCCCCCTCCCGATCTGGTCGTCATCGGCAATGCCATGTCGCGCGGCAACGTTGAGCTGGAGCATGTGCTCGACCAGCGCATCCCGTTCTGCTCGCTGCCGCAGCTGTTGCACGACGAATTCCTGCGGGGCAAAGAAGTGCTCGTCGTAGCCGGCACGCACGGCAAAACCACCACCACCTCCATGTTGTCGTGGATCTTTCACTCGGCTGGACTCGATCCTTCGTTCCTGATCGGCGGCATCGCCGAGAATTTCGGTTCCAGTTTCCATCTCGGCCAGGGGCGGCACTTCATTCTGGAAGGCGACGAGTACGACACGGCGTTTTTCGACAAGGGGCCGAAATTCCTGCACTATTTTCCCGACGCTGTGATCCTGACCTCGGTCGAGTTCGACCACGCCGACATTTACAAGGATCTCGAGGCCGTCGAGACCGCGTTCAAGCGGCTGGTCAACCTGATTCCGCGCCGCGGCCGCATCATCGCCTTCGATGGCGTTGCCGGCGAAGCCACGGAGAGCCCAAGCCTGGAGCGCTGTCTGACCAAAGCGTTTTGCCCGGTCGAACGCTACGGAACCGGTCCCCGCGCGAACTGGCGCGTCACGAACCTTCGTCTGGATGCAGACCGCACTTGCTGGACCGTGCTGCACGACGGCCAGCCGTGGGCCGACCTCCAGTTCGCGCTCGGTGGCGAGTACAACGTGTGGAATGCAACCGCGGCTGCCGCCATGGCCGCATCGTGCGGAATCTCGCAGCAGGCCATCGCCGCTGCTCTCAGGAGTTTTAAAAGCGTGAAGCGCCGTCTGGAGGTGAAAGCCCAGGTCAACGGCGTGACCATCATTGACGATTTCGCGCATCACCCGACTGCGATTGCCGGCACGTTGAAAGCCCTGCGCGCGCGCTATCCCGGAGCGCGTCTGTGGGCGATTCTCGAGCCGCGTTCCAATACGCTGCGCCGCCGCGTGTTACAGAGCGACCTGGCGCGCAGCCTGGGGCTGGCTGACGAAATTGTCGTGGCGGGTGTCTTCCGTTCCGAGGCCATCCCGGAAAACGAACGCATGCAGCTGCCAGAGTTGGCCGCGGAGATCGGCCGGCAGGGAAAGCAGGCGCGGCTCTTGCCCGATGCCGATGCGATCGTGCAGGCAGTTGCCCCGGAGCTCCGTACCGGCGATGTGGTAGCCATTCTTTCCAATGGCGGCTTCGGCGGCATTTATGAAAAACTACCAGCGCGCCTGCGCGCGCTGGCGGAGCAACAATAAAGTCTGTTCTGCGAAGTTCGGCCCAAGGCTTTGCCGGCCCGAAGAAGCGCAGAGCGAAGGCGCGAACGTGGAAGAGCGGCCCTTCGGGGCCGCGCCAGGCGCGTTGAATGAGGACGGGCTTTAGCCCCGGTGGCTGCTTTGCTCATGGTTACAGATCTCCCCAGCAATTGCTTTCGACGTGCAACAAGACTACCCCTCTCCGTGGGTGCGGCTCTTGGAGTGAAACTCGTCGCACTCTGCGGCACCCTAATCCTCGCATCGTTCGCCTCTGCCCAAGCGTCACCCACCGTTGCCTACTCCATCGCCCTTGCTTCGCCCGAGCAACATCTGGTCGAAGTGCAGATCGCGCTGCCTGCTGGCGCGGCGCAACGCGAGCTGCAGCTTCCCGTGTGGAACGCGTTGTATCAGGTTCGTGACTTTGCCCAGTACGTGAACTGGATTCGCGCCCAGGACCGTTCCGGCAAAGCGCTTCCCGTTCGCGAGTTGGGCTCGAGCCGCTGGCAAATTCAGAATGCGGAGAACGGCGCTGTGGTCGAGTATCAGATCTATGCCGACTCCCCCGGACCGTTCGGCGCACAGTTGAATCCGCATCACGCCTTCTTCAATCTCGCCGAGATTCTCATGTATCCGGCGGACGCGCGCGGCACCTCCACGCGCCTGCATTTCAGCCGTCTTCCGGAAGGATGGCGGATTGCCACTCCGCTTGCGTCCTTCGCCGGTGACGATTTTGGCGCGGAAAATTACGATCGCCTGGTGGACTCTCCGGTCGAGGCGGGTAATTTTCAAAAATCGGATTTCGACGAGGCGGGCAGCCACTTTCGCGTCATCGTTGATGCCGACCCCGCCGACTACGACATGGATAAAATCGTCGCCGTGCTGCACAAAATCGTTGCCGCGGCGACCACGTGGATGAACGACCGTCCTTTCGACACCTACACTTTTTTTTATCACTTTCCCCGCGGACCGGCGGGCGGCGGCATGGAGCACGCCTATTCCACGGCGATTGACATCAATGCGGACGTGATAAAGGAGGGTCTCGGCCCGCTTACCGGCGTGACCGCCCACGAATTTTTTCATCTCTGGAACGTCAAGCGCATCCGCCCGCAGACGCTCGAACCGGTGGACTACACCAGGGAAAACTACACGCGGGCGCTGTGGTTCAGCGAAGGCGTGACCAGCACCGCCGAGGGCACAATTGAACTGCGCGCCGGCCTGCTCGATGAGCCACGCTACCTCTTTCGGCTCGGCGCGGAGATCAGTGAACTGGAGCGCCGCCCGGCTCACCTGACGCAGTCCGCCGAGGAGTCCAGCCTCGACGCCTGGCTCGAGGGCAATTCCTACTACCACCGTCCCGAGCGCAGCATTTCTTACTACAACAAGGGCGAACTTCTCGGCGTCATGCTCGACTTGGCCGTCCGCGAGGCCAGCCACGGCAAAGCCTCGCTGCGCGAAGTGTTGCAGTGGATGAACGCCAATTACGCCAGGAAAGGCCGCTTCTTCAACGACTCAGAGGGAGTCCGCGAAGCAGCCGAAGCGGTCAGCCAGGCTGACCTGGGGTGGTTTTTCACCAAATATGTCGCGGGAACCGATGAGATTCCGTGGAACGACTTCTTCCGCTCGGTGGGCCTGCGCGTGGACGAGGTCACGAACACCGTTGCCGATGCCGGATTCACGGCCTCGCGCAATTTTGACAATCCCATGTCGGTCGGGGCCGTGACGCCCGCGAGCGATGCCGAGCGCGCGGGTTTGCAAGCGGGCGACACAATTCTCGAATTGCAAGGGAAGCCGGCCGGCCAGGAAGCTCGCGACCTGCTGATGCGGCTGAATCCCGGCGACACGCTGACGATGAAAGTCCGCGGCCGGCGCGGCAGCGAGCGCGAGCTGAAATGGAAAGTCGGCGGCCGCCAGGAGATTTCCTACCAGGTGAAGGATCTCGACCAGGTCACTGCCGATCAACGCGCCCGCCGCGCCGCCTGGCTGAGAGGCGAGGCGCAGAGCGCCACCGATCAAACTGCGGGAGCGGCAGCGAAATGATCCGCACCCTCCTCATGTTGACCCTCTGGGGCCTGGCCGCTCCCATCGCCGCCCTGATCGGATTTCCCGCTGCCTACATCATGGGCGATATCCGGGTGCTGTATCGCCTCTTTATGTGGGGCTCGCGCGCCGGCGTGTGGATCACGGGTGTGCGCGTCGAGACTGTGGGCCTCGACCAACTCGACCGCTCGCGCAGTTATATTTTCATGTCGAACCACGTGTCGAACCTCGACCCGCCCATTCAGATTCCCCTCATTCCCAAGCGCACCTCGGTCATGGTCAAGAAAGAATTGTTCAAAGTCCCCATCCTCGGACAAGCCATGCGCATGGGAGCGCTGGTTCCGGTGGATCGCGGCAACCGCGAGGCCGGCATCGAAGCCGTAGCCGCGGCCAAGGCCGTCGTGCAGCAGGGGCTCAACATGACCATTTATGTGGAAGGCCATCGCTCCTTCGACGGCAAACTGCTGCCCTTCAAGAAAGGCCCGTTTTATCTCGCCATAGCGTGCGGCGTGCCCATCGTTCCCGTGACGATTGTGGGCACGCACTACGCCATGCCGAAAGCGAGGTTTGCCATCAAGCCGGGAGTGGCAAAAGTGATATTCCATCCCGCGATTGAACCAGCGGATTTCGGCAGCCGCGAATGCCTCATGGAGAAAGTCCGGGCCGTAATCGAAAGCGGGCTGCCGGAAGAGTACCGACAGGGAAGCCTGGCAGCTTCGGCCAGCAACCAAACTGCTGAGTGAAGTCCGAACCGTGGGAAGAAAGATTTCAGATTGTAGATTTCAGATTGCAGATTTCAAACCCAATCTCGGTTGAGCAGCCGGCTCAATCTGCAATCTAGAATCTGAAATCTGCATTCTGAAATCTGCTTCTTCGTTATTCTTCCTGCTTCTTCCCCCGCACTGCCCGCGCGATTTCCGGCAATCGCGGCAGGATCGCCGAATACTTCAACCAGGCCTTGTGATCCACTGCCGGAGATCCGCTCACTAGCGCCCCCGCGGCAATATCGTTGGCCACGCCGCTCTGGGGCGTCACGATCGCGTTCTCTCCCACCTTGCAGTGCCCGACCACCCCGACCTGTCCGGTGAGAATGACTTTGTTGCCGATCTCCGTCGATCCCGCCAGTCCCACCTGCGCGCACAGCAGCGCATCTTCGCCGACTTGTGAGCCGTGGCCAACCTGCACCAGGTTATCGACCTTTACCCCGCGCCCAATACGGGTTTCGCCGACGCTGGCCCGGTCAATGCAGGAGTTAGCCTGCACTTCCACGTCGTCGCCGATGACCACCGGCGCGGGCTGCGGAATCTTGTGCCAGCGTCCTTCGGCCGTTTTGGCGAATCCAAAGCCGTCGCCGCCAATCACGACTCCGTTCTGCAACAGCACGTTGCTGCCGATGCGGCAGTTCTCGCGCACCACCGCGTGCGCGTGAGCGAAAAAGTTGCTGCCGATCTTCACCCCGCGGTAAATCACCACATGCGCCAGCAGCACCGCGTTCGCTCCGATCGCGACGTTCTCGCCGATCACCACATACGGCCCGATGTGCGCATTCGCACCAATCTTCGCGCTCGCGTCGACGACCGCCGTGGGATGCACTCCCGGCGCATAGCGGAGGGGCTGATGAAAAAGTTCCAGCGCCCGCGCAAAAGTCAGATAAGGATCTTTCGCCCGCAACATGGCCGCGGGAATAGCAGGGAAGTCCTCGGCGACAATCACGGCGGAAGCCTTGGTCGTGCGCGCCGCCGCCGCATACTTGGGATTGGAGACAAAAGTCAATTCTCCCGGCCCAGCCTGCTCAATCCCGTTGAGGCCGGTGATTTCCGTCTCGGGAGACCCGCTTTCCAGGCGTACGTTCAGGGCGGAAGCAATGGCAGAAAGTTTCATGGCGATGAGAGGAGATGCGAGTCAATCGTACACCAGCGGTGCAGGGCACACCCGCGAGGCCGAACATAGTTAGTGGCTCAGTTTGATCGTCGACCTTTCCTGCGTCCTCCCGATGCCCCCGCGCCTTTACCAGCGAGGCGAGGGATCTCCCTCAAGATAGTGCCAGGGGAGATCCTTCGCTCCGCCTCGCTTCGCTCGCCCCCGGCTGAAGCCGAGGGTCTACCAGAAAGCGGCTTCGCTCAGGATGACGCCGTGCAGAAGAGGGTCAAATCCAGATTGAGCCTCCCGAACATGGAATGCAAGGCCGACTTTGACCTTGGCCGCTACTCTTCGAACATCGGAACCTGCAGCTGATCTTGCGCCGCGCGCCGCTGTCGCCGGGCAGCTCCAATGACCGCCAGCACGGTCAGCGATTCCAGCGCCGTTCG
>Ga0074046_10003666_pt1 | contig 12759 bp, 14 predicted proteins | sample BogForMeECP23OM3_FD_94441 | JGI IMG/M metagenome (GOLD analysis project Ga0074046, IMG submission 94441) | Bog forest soil microbial communities from Calvert Island, British Columbia, Canada - Bog Forest MetaG ECP23OM3 | ecosystem: Environmental > Terrestrial > Soil > Wetlands ...
AAGGGAACGTTGCCGTCTTCAAACCTCCAACCACCCCATGCCTAGAATGCGCATTACCCGGATTGGACGATTCAAACCTTGCCACATGCAACACACGCGGTGTACTCGGAGCAACAACCGGAATAATCGGATCTCTCCAAGCATTAGAAACAGTAAAAGTCTTAGCTAGAGTTAATTCAAACTTTGAGACCAAATTAATGATCTTCGACTTCGCCCAATCAGAATTCCGAAGCATACCGCTAGGCATTCGAAGAGATTGCCCAGTCTGTCAGGCTAAACAAGAGTTACCGCCAATTGAAACAAAGCTCGCTTGGCTATGCGGATCCAATACGGTCAACGTTAACCCCGAGCATCCATTATCGTTGGACTTGAACAAAGTGAGCAAATTACTAGCTAAGAATTGCAAGATTCTACTTACTACTCCAATAGTGCTCGTCGTTGACTATGATGGCCACGAGATAAGCATCTTCAGAAAAGGAAGAACATTAATCAAAAACGTTGAAAGCGAACAAGACGCTCTAAGGCTGTATAGAGAAGTCAACAAGATTATTCGAGGATGAAGATTATGTCGCAAGCCGTCCAATGTGCAACTAACTCTGCAACACCTCGACTTGTTGGACGAGCAGTATTTCTCATATCGGGTGGCATCGATTCACCAGTAGCTGCCTCAATGCTAATAAGAAAAGGAATCGAACCAATCTTCGCATACTTCGACAACTACCCCCTCTGTGATCAAGCAGCCAAGGAGATCGCACTCGATACAATCAGACAAGTATGCGCCTATCATGGAATGAAGGCTGCTAAGGTGTATGCAATCCCACACTCACCAGATCTTGAGGAGATAAGCAACAAATGCCCCGAAAAATTTGCGTGCATCCTCTCACGAAGACAAATGTTCAGGATTGCAGAGGCAATTGGACTTCATGAAGACTGCGACGCAATCGTAACAGGCGACGCAATAGGACAGAAAGCAAGTCAAACGTTACAAAACATCACAGCAACTGACTGCGTTCTCCAAAAACTGATAGTGTTAAGACCTCTAGTAGGAATGAACAAACTACAGATTGAACGATACGCAAAACAGATAGAAACCTACCCAATCTCCATACGCCCCGGAGTGTCCACGTGCGGAGTTCCAACAAGAAACCCCAGCACAAGCGCCAGAACACAAAAACTCGACGAAATCGAAACCAGTCTCAACATCCCAATGATGGTCAACAAAGCATTCGAGAGTGCACAAATCATTACGTTATGAACTAACCCATCACTAGAGTCAGAAGCCGTAACGCTGCAGAATGCGCCGCCTCTTCAGACTTTGCATTCCTAATAATCATACGACCATCCTTCCGCAACGTAATCTCTTCATCCAGACTACTCCGCAACACCGCAAAATATGAGGTCCACACTACGCAAGTGTAACAGGTTTCGAGTCGCTGGCGAACTTTTGAAAAGTCAATCATACATTTGCTCCTAGGAATCGCTTCAATGGCCAAATGGTCAGAACACAATCTGAAGAAGAGCTGCGACTTGGCCTCCAACCATCCCCACCTTCTCGACCTTTGCGAAGATCTGCAGGTTTATTAGATCTACTCGAGCAGTTGAAGATTGCCGGGGAAGATGCCGGGGTTGATCCTCATCACATCAGGATCACCGAATGCCGAACGGTTCAGGCGGCGGGCTGCAGAAGCAATGCCGCAACCCGCAGTATAGAAAAATCGCTGAGGTGGGTTCGAATCCCATCCCCGGCTCCAACAATACTAGTTCTATTCCTTCCTTTTTCCCTATAATGTACCTCGGTTTTCAGTATTGAAAATCACCGTGGCAAACCCCTCAAAAAGAAGAGGCATTGTGATTTTTGAGCAACTGATTTTCGAGTCGTCAGGAACGCGGAATAGTCACTGCCAGTACTCGATGAGTGTTTTTGTAACATACCAAGTCTTTCCCAGTATGAGACGTGATATTTTTGATGGATTCTTGGTTCTAGTCATCGTTGCGTAAAACTTACGGAGTTGAACAATATGGCGTCTGGAGCTTTGAGGACATCGTTCGCTCCTGTAAACTTTCTTTTTCGCGCCAACTGAATTGTTAGCTTTCCTTGAGTGGAGGTTAGTTCGATCCTATTGCTCCTGATCTTCAGAAAGTCGACTTGACTTTTCGGGTAAATTGTTTTAAATGCTTCGCCTATGCAGTGTTTGGCTCCGCACGTTATTTTATTCGGGACGGAAGAATTGTGCCCAAACGCGCTTGATGCGATATATGCCGCTCGAACTCCTATCGCCAATCCAATACAAGTTCCCTCATGGCGTTGCGACGCTTCGCTCAAGAGATTCTGAAGCTCTTGCGGGCGGAGAAGTCGTCGGATCATCGTTGTGAGTAGAGGCCCTTCCCTGTGAATGTCAAGTATTGGCACCTGCACTTTTTTAATTCTACTAGCTGTTCTAGATATGCGTCCTGTGATCGCGAGTATTGGTGGACGGGTTTTTGATAAGATGAAACTGAGATCATGGGCATTCTTAGCTGCTACTATTTTTGGAAGATTTGTTCTTCCTGCTGTTGCTGATGAGAAACCCTCTAGCAAGGCGATGTCAAGTTGTTCTGCATGTAGAATTTTACGAATCTCTTTGAATGGTGTCTCCTGAGTTGTTTTCCTTATGATGGCAAGTTCGTTTGGAGAGGCACCAATCACAATCTTGGCTCCTGCCTTAGCATGTTTCCAAGTATCTTTTCCTTTAGTGTCTATTGTGAAGCCTTCTCGGTGAATATGTTTGGCCACCCCAACCTGAAATCCTAGTTTTGTCAGGTTATGGGTGAGATACTCTATCGTTGCCGTCTTGCCCGAACCACTAGTTCCAACAACTGCTACGACGGCCGGCGTTATCTGGTTACTCAAACTACTTCGCTTGTCTAGCAACGGCGCATGCATATTTCGATTTGCAGGGATGGTACGGGAAAAGCGTTACGAGGTAATGCAAAAGGTTACTTAAGGGCCTTGTTCCCATTTCGAGTTTGAATTATTTCAGTTGCCCAGGATAAGTCCTGTTCAGTGTTGATATTTCGTAAGGTCAAGAGTTGCGAGTCAAGCCTGCGAATATCTTCAACCGGCACGCGTACAAGTTTGGTGAGTTGCTTGATCATTGCGAGCATGCTCATCCGACCGTTCTGGATGGATTTCTCAGCTGCGAGCAGCGCACTTTCTCGACGATAGACTGCGCAAAGAGGCTCCAACAAGTTCCCCTCAGCCATTGGGATAGCTCCGTCATTACCGATTGCCCTTTGGAGCAGAAGTCGAATGACCTCTGGTTCTATGAAGACAGTATCGCACGGCGCGGCGAAGATGTACGGTCTTCTTGATGCGCGTAGCCCTGAAACCAAGCCAACCAGGGGACTCTGCCCTTGAATGCTATCTTGAACTACCGGTATTGTTTGGAGGAGTTGCTTTACTCTGTCAGTTTGTTGAGCAGTCCTTACTGAGACCACGATATCGTCTGTAACCTGCGAAATTCGCTCAACGACGTGTAAGATCAGTTGTTTACCTTCAAGCATTCTGAAACATTTGCTGGGTAGCCTGGTTGCGCTTCCTCCGGCGAGAATAACTGCCCCTAACTGAGTTTCAGTTCTGTTCAATTTCTTCCACGAACGACATCTATCCTAACTCATTGCCTTTCCCTGAGATCAAATGCCTCACACCGCCACGAGGATTACTAACGTCTCCTTTACGTCGTGGAATCAAGTGAATGTGACAGTGGAAGATGGTTTGTCCTGCTGTTTCACATACGTTAACTCCAATGTTGAATCCTGACACGTTGGGATCGATCCTTTCTATACCACGCTTTGCTTCATCGAGAAGCCTATGGCACGCATAAGCCTCATCTCCGCTTAGATCGAAATAGTCGGGGACATGTCGTTTGGGAATTATCAACGTGTGTAGAGGAGTAACCGGATAAGTATCACGGATAGCATACGCGAGTTCATTATGATGGATAATCTTTCTTTCAGAAAGAAGGCAGAATACACAGTTCTCATCGTTACCTTGAATCATGGAATCTCGCCCAGTACTGTATTCGAATTATGCTAGTTTCAAATATACTGGGGTAATACAAGTATTGATCTAATTACTGGATCAAAACGTTTTGCTGTAATCCTTGATTATAATGATTTCACGCCGTACAGGAACGCGGTAAGCTATAACCCGCAATCACCAGGCACCTTCCAACCAACGTCTCAAGCTGTGAAGCACAAGGGCATTGTCATGACTATGGCAGTGTCGAGGCACAGAGGAGTGAACTCTACTGAACGCTGGACCTTTTCTGGTACGTCTGAACGTGAAATAGATTCGAAGCCGAGCTTTGAAAAGAACGTATTTGCAGTTTCTGTAAGCAGGTACACATTGGATATCTTATGATGCATAGCGAGGTCTAACGCTGCTCTAGTTAGGCGTCGTCCTAACCCTCGGTGCTGATATGACGGTTTGACTGCGACGGATCGGAGCAAGGCGCATTCCTCGTATAGTTCCAGAGCCGAACATCCAACGATTTCGTTCCCGTTTCTTGCAACAAGCGTTGTAGACCCATGAGCGGCAAGCCCTTCTTTGGGAAGCTCGCATTCATCAAGCAATGCTAGGATATCTGGCAATTCGCCGTGCGTGGCGTGGTGAATAGTGAAATCTGTAGAATACTCGCCCTTCATATTCACTGCCTTTATTCTATCTGCAACAGTTCCATTACCTTGTTCTCAATTTGTGATCTGATCTTTCGCACTTCTTCCAATGGTTTTCCTTTGGGGTCTTCAATATGCCAATCGAAGAGTTTCTTCTCCATCTGCTGAACCAAGGGTTTAGGGCAGACTGCTCCCACTGAGCAACCCATCGTCACCACTATGTCCGCATCTCTAATCATCTGCTCAGTCAACACCTTCGGCTTACCTGGAAGAGCGATGCCTCGTTCTTTCATCGCTTCCACTACTAGCGGATTTACTTTCTCAACGGGCATGGTTCCCGCGCTAGATGCCATTAATCCGTAAGCGCTCGCGAAACTCTCAGCCATTTTGCTTCTCCCGGAGTTTTCTACGCAGACGAATAGCACTTTCTTCATCAGACTGTCTCCTCTAGAAGGTTGAAGCTTTTTGTAACAAGGTTTCTAATTTTTGAGTTCGCAATCTTGTAGAATACCCACTTGCCGTTCCGTCTTGAACTCAGAAGACCAGCCCTCTCAAGGATTCCTAGATGGTGCGATGTGGTGGGTTGTGTTAGACCGAGTGCAGCCATGACTTCGCAAGCGCACAGTTCCTCGTCAGCGATTAGGTTGAGCATTCGGAGTCGAGTCGCGTCCCCGAGAGCAGTGTAGAAAGCTTCCAATTGTCGATAACTTCGATCATCTTCGCTGATTCTGGATTTCAACTGATTGATGCGTTCAGTCGGGGTACAACTTGTATCCACTAGACCGAGACTGACTAGACGTTTCACCCTAGCCTGGGCGATGGTTGTGCTCAACTTAACCAACAATAGAATCATACATTAACATTCTTAAATATGTTGTCTCCATATGCATTGGCGTGAGTGAACGTGAGTCTAAGCGAAGAACAAATCAAGAATGCAGTCAGGGAAAGGTATAGTCGATTAGCCGTACTGAATCAGCCTTGCTGTGGTTCATCAAATGCGGAAGAGGATGTTCCAAGCGAGGCATTAAGTGTCGTTGCTAGCTGCGGAAGTCCTCTGACTCATGTGCAAGTTCGTGACGGAGAGACCGTGCTGGACTTGGGTAGCGGTGGAGGCGTTGACGTTTTCCGCGCATCAAAACTTGTAGGCGATACAGGGAGGGTGATCGGTCTCGACGCGACGCCTGAGATGATCTTCAGGGCGCGTGAAACAGCCAAGAAATATGATTACAGGAATGTTGAGTTTCGGCTTGGAGAAGTCGAACACATGCCCATTGAGAGTAATTCGGTGGATTTGGTCATCAGCAATTGTGTACTAAACCTGGTTCCGGATAAGAAATTGGCGTTCAACGAGATTTACCGCGTCCTCAAACCCGGCGGTAGCATATGCGTATCTGATATGGTTGCGACTCAAGGAACTAAGAAGGTGATCAATCCGGAAGAATGGGCAGCTTGCATTGCAGGCGCAGTCACTTTCGACGAATACCGGAGTATCCTAGAAAAGGCAGGTTTCGTTAACATTGAGGGATCGGATGAGTCCCACCCAATAAACCAAGATGTAACTATGAAGCGACTTGATGTTAAGAGCGTAACATGGAAGGCTACGAAACCCAACTGAACAACGCCATTAGATCGTTATATGATCAGAGATCGGAAAGTATTGGCACAACGACTTTCGCTCCTCGACAGGTTCCTTGCACTATGGATCTTCCTTGCGATGGCTATCGGAGTGGTCACAGGAGCCATTCTTCCGCAACTCCCGAAGCTTCTTGAAACGTTCAGCGTGGGCACGATTTCGGTTCCAATCGCGGTTGGATTGCTTTGGATGATGTACCCACCGCTAGCACGCGTGAAGTATGAAGAGCTTTCGAAGGTGAGAAAAGCTTGGAAGATGTTCAGCGTCTCGCTATTTCAGAACTGGCTCGTAGGGCCATTCCTAATGTTCGGTCTCGCATGGTTGTTCTTGCCTGACCTACCAGAATATCGAGTAGGAATAATCATCGTCGGATTAGCTAGATGCATTGCCATGGTCCTAGTGTGGAACATGCTAGCAGGAGGCGATAGCGAGTATGCTGCGGTCCTTGTGGCGTTGAACTCAATCTTCCAGGTCGCGTTATACTCGGTTTACGCATGGTTCTTTGTTACGCTGCTCTCTTCTTGGGTAGCGCACGGGTCGGGCGTAACCGTTGCGATCTCTATTTGGGACATAGCCAAAACCGTCTTCATCTACCTAGGCATACCGTTCATTGCTGGAATAGTCACCAGGTACGCGCTGGTGCGGAAGAAGGGAAAGGAGTGGTATGATGGGACGTTCGTGGAAAAGTTGAGTCCGACAGCGTTGATAGGATTATTATTTACGATAGTGGTGATGTTTTCATTGAAGGGCGCGTATATTCTCGCATTGCCATGGGATGTTGTAAGAATCGCGATCCCTCTCGTAAGCTACTTCCTCATTATGTTCACCGTTTCCTTCATAATGTCCAAGGCATGGAAATTCTCCTATCCTGAGACTGCAACATTATCCTTCGCAGCTGCCAGCAACAATTTCGAGCTTGCAATAGCGGTGGCAGTCGGAGTCTTTGGAATAAACTCGGGTGAAGCATTCGCCGCGGTGATCGGGCCCCTGTTCGAAGTTCCAGTTCTAATCAGTCTCGTAAGCGTATCGTTATGGGCGAAAAAACGCTACTTCAAGGAACCCTAGGTTGAGTTGGCAAGAGTCACGATGCCAACCAAAGACTAGCATAAGGTGAAATGGAAAGACTGCAAAATGGTGCTGGGGAGGGGAGTATGACCACAATTTACCGGTACCTATAAGCCACCAAAATCTGCGGTGTAAACACATCATAATTTCCTATGCTCGATGCAAGAACTTGAGCATACTCCCCTGCTTCCGTCCCTTTTTGGTGGGTTTCTAGGACCAGTTGGCTGTTTTATGAAGCAACCAATCTGCGTCGTTCAACCACTGTTATCGCGAAACCACTGAGTAACAGTGTGAGGGCTATACCAATACCCAAAACCTCAAAGGGCATATCCATCAAACTCGAGAATATCGTTGGTTTTGTAGCTTCGGCTGGGCAGTAAGTTACGTTGAATTGTTCTCGGTATCGACTACAGTATTCAACGAGATTGAAGTTGCCAGATTGACCCAAATGATTAGTGAGTAAGGGAACTGACGCAATCGCAAGGATACCTGCAGCGACGACCAGTAGGATGAAAACCACTTTCTTCAAAGGTGAACACGCCAGTTCAATGAGAGGTTGAGTGTATTTGGTCTTACAAGAACTGAGTTCTACGATAACAAACTTCCACTATCCCTCTTGTGGCAAGTACAAAGCCGATTAATCTATCACAACAATAGGTACAAATTCGAATTGTCTGCTCTTCTCTCGGACAAGTAGAATGAACATTACCGAAGTAAATGAGACATAAACTGATTGTGTGTTGGTGTAGATGAAGGTAGGAGAAAGACAGAGCTTCGAGTTCACTATTCTCGTGATTCTCGAGTACTTTGTTAGACATGAAAATCTGGGACCGGTAACGAAGTATCATGTGATGAACCGTGTTCCGAGTCTTCCCACTCAGAGGCAGGATCGAGTTTCTGAAATTTTGGATCTTCTCGTTCTTCGTGGATGGGTTTCGTTGGAGAGGCAAGATGGAGGCTCCACTGGTTATAAGATTACACCGGAAGGAAAGATTGAATATGGGAAGTGGATTCGGCAGTTTCTCTCTTTCGTTCGAATGCTCAGGACCGGTCATGAGGACTAACTGGGACGAGACCTAATTGCCTGAGGAAACGAAGGAGAAGCCAGCCTGTGTCTCCTCAACGAGGTCAACGTGGAAGCCCAGTTTTCTTTTCGAGAACGAGTTGTAATAGTCTATTGTTTCTTGTGGAAAGTGTTCGTTGGAGACTATTAGAAGCCTCCACAAATGCAAGTGAAAGCTGCGAATTTTCTGCACAATCTCCGTTAGCTCCCTCACACGAATTGAATTGCCATGAACTCTTGCTGCGATGACCGTCCCGTCATGTCCACTCAAAGTTTTCGTGACCTGTCGAGGTATGATTACGTCTAGAGTCATTGTGTCTTTCTTCTTGTCTGTAAACTCAGACGGTTTGAATTGGTGTTCCAGATTACGAGCGTTAAGGGCGTTGAGCGCTTGGTTAGCGAGTCTCATGTTGGGTGTCTCGCCATCTGCTTTGTGTAATTCGAACCTTAACGCGTAGGAGAGAGAGTCAAGGTGATCCCTCCACTTCTGCATTGTGTTCGTTGCTCTATGGGTAAGGTAGATAGACAGAGGGACGATTATGAGTACTACTATAACGCCGCCGATAAACTCCTCGTGGAATGGAACGAGTCGTTCGAGTGTTTCAGCGAAACCGCCGAAGATCAATATCGAGAGAATCATCAGAACAGTAGACGTGACAGCTGACGCAAGGATCGTTCGACGAACTTTACTTAGGAGGAGCGAAGTTTCCGTAACGTAAAGAATTGATAACGCCATGCCGCTCTCAGTAGCGGTAACGTCGATTCCTGAACTCATTAGAGTCACTCATCTAGACCTGCACGATACATTTTATCGCTAGGGGAACTAAGTTCTATTAGAACAATCTTACTCGCCCGCTTTTATTAAGAATCACCATCGGGAGGACGCTGTGACGTAGAATGGGAACATGTACCGCTGGCAAGACAGGGTTCACGATGAGTTTGCTCTGGCCATTACGATTATTCATGGGAGTAACTTTTCTATACGCAGGAATACAACATCTTACAGACCCATCATACTTCGACCCGTCAAAGCTAGGGTATATTGGACATCTGATTTCGCAATATGCAGTGGGGTCACCCATTCACGCCTTCCTGATGGGAGTGGTTGAACCGAACGCCGTCACTTTCGGGTATGCAGTTGCGGTTGGAGAGTCTTTAATCGGGGCCGCTACATTGTTAGGATTATTTTTCAAAATAGCTGCTTTTGCTGGTTTGTTGCTTAACTTTACGTTTTTCCTATCCGCGACGTGGAACGTTTTCCCATTCTATTTCGGTTCGGATATCGTATTCGTGATGTGTTGGCTGACGTTACTCTTAACAGGACCTCAAATAGGCCAGAGCGTAGATGGAGTATTAGCTAAGAATCATGTCTTGAGTTGGTTGATAAATAAGCCAAATCACCAAATAATTGTGGAACCAGATCGAGGAGCACCACTGAACACAAAAACGGAAGAAGTTAGAATGTCTGTTGGAGCTGAACTATATCCCAAGCAAGTTTTTGAAGTAAACAAAGCGTTCGATCGTATCAAGCAGCAGTTTGTTTCCCATCGTGAAACTCAGACCATACTCGAGTTAGTTCGAACTTTCATAATTAGCCTAGGCGTAGACAGAAACGATACACCGATAATCCTTGATGGCATTCAGAACGTCGTCAATCGAAGTTCTGTGAAGACAACTTCAACGTAATCGGTGAAATTGTATTTGAATCATCCTGAACCTCAGCGGATCGCTGAGAGATTAGTGGCAACGTACAGGTTGCAAATATCAAAAGACGACGCTGCATCGATTTTTACAAATCAACCTAAGCTTCCCATATTGCTCTCGCGCGCCTCTTTTCGGCCCGACGTTGATGTTCGAACAGAACAGAGAACACGGCTTCAACGTGAACGTAGACACTTGCTTCATAGCATACTTGGCCTTGCGGTGATCTCCCTATCCGGATTAATGTTGCTGAAACTCGCCTCTCTGCCAAAATCTCAGGCTCAAACATCTGGCTCCACATCCAGTACTCCCAATTCTATTGGACGACTTCTGGCGAACGCGTCGAATATTCCACCAAACCAGTCGCTAACCCTCAACGACCCATCGTTCGGTCCAATAATGCTCATACGTTTAGATAACGGACAATTCGTCGCTTACAGTTCAATCTGCACTCACGCGGGTTGTCAAGTTCAGTTCAATCCGTACGGCAAGGATATAGCATGCCCATGTCACGGCGCAGTATTTGATCCATACAATAACGCTCAAGTCCTCCGTGGACCAGCACGATATCCGTTGCGAAGGATTCCCATACAATACCAGCCATCAACAGGTAACATCTATGTGACCAATTAGTATCGAGTTTTTTATTTTTCAAGATAATGGAGAATCCTAACTTTGAATTATTTTCTTTCTAGAATGACAACGCGCCGTTTACTTTTTTTCGTTGAGCAAGGCTTCACAATTCACTAGCCTTCATCGTCTATATCTCCGTTAATTCTAATGAATGCTTCAGTGCTCTGCGCACCCAAATACCGTTTTCCAAAGTTGGAAAACGTATTGTTGCTTAATACTACGATTCAGTACCCTAATATTGTTCTGTGGGACGTGCTAGTTAGCTGGCGAAACCTGTGGGAAAAGAATTGGAGAGACGGGGTTTCCTGCGATGGGTAATTGGTTCTGTAATAGCGGGCGGAGCTATTATCACCTCTTTTAATTTCATCAGCTTCCTTCAACGGCGTGCACTTACCACCGTCAAAGTCGTCTACTTCCAGATGGAGCAGTTTGTTGACGTAAGTGATGAATATTTTGACCTGCCGGAACCTGCTTCGCTTCGTAACTTGTGGAATACCATTGTGCAGAGACACTCTTCCATGTCGTCACAGATGATTGCTATGATGCTAGTACTGGTAAACAACGCGCCTGTCAGGGGGCTAGATCTTGCTTTGAATGACGGTGACGTTGTTAATTTGATACCGCTCGTTGCGGGAGGCTAGTGTCCTAGATTTCCTGCATGCTCACTTCGTAAATTACGTTGCCAAAAGTGGCATCTGTGTAACTGATGCTCTTAGGGAAACGCGGATTCGTTCATACTTCGATAAATTTTGTGTCGCAGTTTAGGCAGTCTGCTTGCAATGCGCTGAGTTGACGCGTGAGCAAGTAGGACGTCAACCCAATGGCATAGACTCGATGACGAATGTATAACTTCCGCCTTCTACAAGGATCTTCAAAATATGTGGAGACCCTGTGTTGAAGGTGGCGACGCCGAGGTATAGAGTTGCGATGCCTCCGGGTAAAATAGTGGGTGTCGTGGGGCCCTTTGTGTTCATGTTCCACTGGCTAGGTGCTGGAAAGATGATGTCGTTAGCGCTTATGGCAGGCCCTGGCAGAGGCATGATCGTGGGGTCATTAGGCGCCCCCACAAACCCTTGCGACAACTTGTTTCCGTCATAGAATACGTCCGTTATCGTCAGAGGCGTGATGCCGGCGTTGTACAGTGTTACAGAGGCTTGGATTAGATCCCTGTTGTAGTTGTACTCGACTAGGCATAAAGTCTGAGGGCAGAAATCGGTCTCATTGGACATCTTTCGTTCTTGAAGCCAGGGGCTCAAGAGGAAGCCTTGAGTAATGAGCATCATTAGGGCCAGAACGACGATTGGTGTGAGTACGAGGTACTTCCGATTCTTGTTGGAAAAAATTTTCGACTTCATGTGGTTAGCTGCCTCAATTCTCTTTCGAGTTATGTTTCCTTATTTTCAGGACTAGGCTTACTACGTATGCGAATGTTGACCAAACGCAGACGATGACAATCAACACGAGCGCGGCCAAAACTACACTAATTTCGTTGGGGACACCGACTAGTCGGGGGTCGAAAAAGGCGCCTTCCCCGCCGGGTGGATGGTTGGTCTCGCCGCCGATGGAGACGAAAACCGTGCCTGAGTTCGATGGGGTTATGGATGCGGTTGCATTTCCGCTCTGGTAGATGCCGCTTCCCGGGAACGATGCGGCAACCGTCATCTTGCGAATTAAAGGCAACGGGTAAGCAAAGTGCGCCATACCATTTGTGTCGGTCACGTTGTCACCGATTTTCATCATACCGAAGTCGGTGCTCACATAGAAGCTGACGATAAGGCCAGTTAGCGGGTTTCCTGTTTTGTCAGTCACACGAGTTATGATGTTGAGTACAGAGCCGGTGAGGCCCAAATTTCGTAACGTTAACACCGTTCCTATTAGCGCCCCGGTTGATTGTTTGACGAGCAGCCATGCGTTTTGAAGGTTCTCCATCCCAATGCATGGAATGATGCAATGGATCAGGAAACTTCCTACCTGTCCGGCGACGAACTGAATAATGCTAATCGGGTTG
>Ga0074046_10003668_pt1 | contig 12757 bp, 9 predicted proteins | sample BogForMeECP23OM3_FD_94441 | JGI IMG/M metagenome (GOLD analysis project Ga0074046, IMG submission 94441) | Bog forest soil microbial communities from Calvert Island, British Columbia, Canada - Bog Forest MetaG ECP23OM3 | ecosystem: Environmental > Terrestrial > Soil > Wetlands ...
GAAATCTGGCACATCAAGGTTGCCGGCAAGAATAACTGGGGACGCATGCCCGAGGTCGTCGCCAAAATCAACGCCGCCCGTGCAGCTGGCGCCGACGTCACCGCTGATACCTACGCCTACACCGCGTGGTTCAACGATTTCTCCGCATTCATTCCGCAATGGGCGCACGATGGCGGAACGGCGAAGCTCGTCGAGCGCCTCAAAGATCCCACAACTCGCGGGCGCATTCGCAAAGACATGCTCACGCCCTCCAAAGACTGGGACAACGAATGGCAGGAAATTCCCGGCCCTGACGCGATCATGATCGGCGTCGTGCAAAATCCAAAGATGCTTCCGTTCCAGGGCAAGCGCCTCTCCGAAATCGCGAAGCTCTGGAACAAGGATCCCATGGACGCTCTCTTCGATTTCCTCATCGAAGATCCTAGCACCGGTGTCGCCGTTTTCGGCATGTCGCAACCCGATGTCACCCTCGCGCTGCAGCAGCCCTGGGTCGCCATCGACAACGATTCCTCCGGAACATCGCCCGAAGGCATTCTCGGCCAGGAGCATCCTCATCCCCGCGCTTATGGAACCTTCCCGCGCATTCTGCGCAAATATGTCCGCGAAGAAAAGGATCTGACACTCGAAGACGCGATTCGCAAATTTTCAGCACTTCCGGCGCAGCGCCTGCGCCTCACTGATCGCGGTGTTCTCAAGGCGGGAATGTGGGCCGACCTTGTCATCTTCGATCCCGCAACCGTGCGCGATCTTGCCACCTTCGACAATCCCAATCAGCTTTCCGAAGGCATGGAGTATGTGCTGGTGAACGGAGTCCCGGTTATCGATCAGTCGAAGATGACAGGAGCCTTGCCAGGAAGAGTTCTACGTGGACAGGGATATATAAAATAGGGTCCCTTAGGGCTTCAATTGCGCCTGAGTTTCTGGCATCGGAGTCACCGCGATGCGCGGCTCGGCCAGCGTGCCCGTGATGCTATATACCAGCGAGCCCGCGGCTGAGTTTTTCGCTTGCGCTATCTTGAAGTCCAGCGCTTGCCCGAACGACGCCGTTCCGCTGACCTCATACGTTCCCGCGGGAGAAACGAGCGCAGCCTTCTCGATTTCAATCTTCCCGTCTTGCAGGTGCGCCCGACCTTGCCATCGGGAGATTCGCAGCGGCCCTTCCCCATTCGCCAGCGAGATGTGCGCCAGCACTCCCTCCTGAACGTCGAAATGAAGCCCGCCCTCCGCCGATTGCCAGAATTCTACCGAATCCGTTCCCATCGCTCTGACCTGATAAGTACCTTCAGCAGTCCCGGAAACCCAGGCATCATTCATCGCACTCGCCATCTGCTCCAGCGAGATTCCCGTCAGAGTTCCGGACCCAGTGTAGATCGGCGACGGAACTGTGAAGTCAGCCTGCCAATCGCCCCGATGCTTTCCGCCCAGCAAATCGGCGCGAAGATCGGAAACCCTCAGCTTTCCATGTTCCATTTCGAGCGATGCGGAAACCCGCTGCGCAACCACATTGAGAATCCGCACGCGTCCCGCACTCACGGTTCCCGCTGCGCGCAAGTTTCGCAGAAATGTCGGTACCCCGGACTCGGTCGAACTCAGAACCTGATACCAGCGGCGCTGCTTGACGTGGGGACCCAGCCACGCATGTAGACCGCTTACTGCGACCTGGTCGGTATTCAAATTGAAGTGGACAAGGCCCGCGCCGGGCACTCCGCATCCGCGCGGTAACGCCAAAGATCCTGTCCAGTGCGCATCGGCGGCCCGGGCACTCAGATTTTCCACTCGCGCTTCATCCGGCAGCAGCTTCAGTTCCGCCGAAGATATTTCAATTGGCCCGTTCATCCCCCGCGCCGTCGCACGGACGTTATGCATTTGCACCGTGCCGGTGATCCTCGGCAAAAGAAAACTGGAAGGGCTCCCCGAGCTATTTCCCGCCCACGATCCCGCAATCTGCAAGTCCATCTGAGCGGCGCCTTGCGCGTTTGCCTTTACCGCCTGCAGTCCAAGCAGGCTCGCCATCCGCAACATGTGCGACACTTCTCCATCGCCATGTACCGCCATCACGTAGCCCGAGCGCCCCACCCAACCTTGCGCCAGCGCGGGCACAGGCCTCCCCAGCGCCACCGCGAAAGGTCCATACTCAATGTGGAGTTCATCGCTTGCCGGCAAAATTGCGGCATGCAACCCCCGGAAAGTTTTGCCGCCTGATGAACTCATGAAGGTGCTGCCGTCCGAGTTCAGTCCAAAAGGTACGCTCTCTGAGATCAACTCCGCATTTGTACTCGTAGACTGCAATCGAAGATTGCTGATCTCACCCCGCCCGTGAAATTCCGGTCCTGGCGCGGATGCCCAATCTTCTTTCACGCCGAAGTTTCCTTGGACAGTGCCTGTCGCCAGAAGATCCGCAGGCAGATCTTTCTTGGCGCGTCTAGCTAGTTGTGCCACAGCATTCACCGGAACGTTCTCCACGTTCAGCGACAAATCCAGTTTGCGCACTCCCGGTCCACCCGCATCGCCGTGTAGTGTCACCATGCCATTGCCCACGGGCTCGCTGCAGAAAATCTCGCGCATCATTTCGTCCGCCGAACTGTATTTGCCATCGCAGTGCACCGCCAGCGCAACCCCCTCGATCGAAGAAATATCGTAGCGGTGGAAGTCCCGGATCGATGCGTCCGCCGAAACCTGCATGGCCGTCGGAGTCCCGCTCAGCGTCGCCTCCAGCTGAAGGTCGCCCCGCCAGCCTTTGTCGTTGCCCGATACCAGCTTGCTCAACTGACAGTTGTGCGTGCTGCCACTCTAGGCTGAACTGCAAAGGCGTTTCCCGCAGGCTCCCTGCCCGCTGCCACGTACCATTCATTCGCAACTGGCCAGTGTCACTCAGCCCCATATCAGTGCGCAGCGGCTCTGCTTTCAACCGCATGCCCCAGGCGTTTTCAGATTCCTGCCACAATGCGAAATCCGCATTCAGCAACGCATAAGGTTTTTTTTCCGTGCCCGCCTTGAAATTGATGCGCCCTGAGCTCGCCTCAATATAGGGAAACCCCGGCCGCGCTTCCCGCTTCGATTTTGCCGTGGGCGCCAATGGGGAGTGCTCTGTACGCTCCAGGAGAGCCTCCCAGTTCCAGCGGCCGTCTTCTCTTCGCACCAAATTCAAACTGGGTTCGGTCAGCTCCAAACGCGAAATGTCCAGCCTTCCCCGCACCAACGAAGTCAATCGCACCAGCGCTGTAACCTCCGGCGCGCGCAGCATCGGCTCCGTGCCGAAGGCTGGGTCTTCGTGGATGACCAGATTTTCAAGGTCGAATCCCGGCCGCGGCAAGAGCCGCAGCTGGACAGCCCCGATCTCCACGGGACGCTCCAACGCTCGGCTAATGGAATTCGCAATACGCGTCTTCAGCCGGGAAACGCCCGGCCGCGCCAGGAACAGGACCAGCAGAATGACTACAGAAACGGCTACAACTCGCCGCTTGGAAAGGAAGGACTTCACCGCACCACTCGCAAGGTTCGCCGCCATCGTGTCTCATCAAAGAAGTGCAACACTACGTGCGCCAGGAAGCCGATGCGATCTCCCATGTCCGTCTTGCGGTACTGGTCCCCTGGCGTCTCAAACGACCAGTAAATGAACATCGGCCGCCCAATGACATTTTCCTGCGGAATGAACCCCCAATAGCGGCTGTCCAGGCTCACGTCGCGATTGTCGCCCATGCCGAAGTAACGGCCCGGTGGCACCACCAGATCGTCGCCCTGAATGTGCTGCGGCAATTCGGGCTCCCAGCACGGATAGACATTGGCGCTGTCCGATGGCGACACTGCCGGGAAATTATCGCGGTAAGGGTTTGGATACATTGTCGGATCCTGCGAGTGAATCACGTAAGGTTCGTTCAACGCTTCGCCGTTCCGGTACACCACGCCATTCCGCAGGTGAATTCGGTCGCCGGGTACGCCGATGATCCGCTTGACCACGTACAATCCCGGTTCGCAGGGAGCCAGGAACACTACGATGTCGCCGCGCCGAACCTGCCGGTAGGGAATCAGCGGTCCCGCCCACGAAGTCTTGGGCGCGAACTGAATGCGGTTCACGAACACGTGATCCCCGATCAGTAGCGTGTTCTCCATCGAACTGGAAGGGATCTCAAAGGCCTGCACCACGAATGTGATGATGAACAGGCCGGTCACCAGCACAGCAGCCAGGGAAGAAAGAAACTCAACTGTAGTTTCGCGCGGTTTTTCCTCAACTTCGCTCTTTACCGGACTTTCTTTTTTCGCCACCGTCATCCATCCCTCTGATTGTCATCCCCAGCAAGCTGCTCGTTGCGCAGCGAGGATCTGTGCGTGCCTCGAAGCCACAGAGCCTGCTGAGAGAGCGCCAGCGACCGAATCGCGCGTTCGGCTCGGTTCCCGGAGCCTGCACGGCTTATCTTAGCCGCCGAAAGTTTAATTCACCAGACGCAGCGTCCGGTTCCAGCGCGTGATCTGGAAGATGTGCGTCACTGCATAAGCAAAGTGTGCCATTTTGGCAACCACCGAACTCGGTGCCGTAACGTCGCCGTCTCCCTCTTGCACTGACCAGTAAATCAGCAGTGGCCGGCCAATGATGTTCGCTTGCGGCACGAAACCCCAGTAGCGGCTGTCGTAGCTGTCATCCCGATTATCTCCCATTACGAAGTAATGTCCCTGCGGAACGATCAGCTGTCCATCCTCCACCAGTTTGCGCAACTGTATCCACCACTCCGGCGTCTCACCCGGCGCCACATCCAGCCGCGGAAAACTGTCGCGGAACAGGTCGTTCGCGGGTCGCGTAAAGTTTGCGTAAGGTTCTTTCAGCGCCACTCCATTCACAAACACCAGCTTGTTGATCAGCCGCACTCGGTCGCCCGGGACTCCAATCACCCGCTTCACGAAATGCTGCGCCGGATTCACGGGATAGTGAAACACCACAACATCTCCCCTCCGGATTCTCCGGTAGGGCATTACATAGTCTCCCAGACCGCCCGCGCCGTAGCACAGCTTGTTGACGAGGAGGTAATCGCCTACCAACAAGGTGTTCTCCATCGACGGCGAAGGAATCTGAAAAGCCTGCACGATGAACGTGATCACGAATACCGCGATCACTACCGTTCCCAGCAGTGACTGCACCGCCCCGGTCGCGCCCCCCCCCATCGTCCCCGAAGTTCTGCGAGCCTCGGTGAAATGCTGCTCTGGGATGCGCTCATCCGGAACCTGATCGGCTACAGCCCGATCATTCACAAAATGTTGGTCTGAAGAATTCATTTACTCCACTGATCCCAGTCTACTTATCCGGGGAACGCGATGTTCGCTCCAGCCTGCTTCCCGCAGCCTGCGGCCGCGATGCCAGGTAAGACAGCAACTGCCGCGCTGCGTCCTGCTCGGCTGCTTTTTTCGTGGAACCCTGCGCGCGTCCCACAAATTCCGCTCGGCCTTCACTCTTCTTCCCGTCCAGACGGACTTCCACGGTAAACGTCTTTCTGTGTTCCGGTCCCGCCTCTTCCACTAGAATATAAGAAGGCTGCGCCATTCCCAATCCTTGCAGTGTTTCCTGCAAAGCCGACTTAAAATCGGTCATGGGCAGGGCACCGCCTTCACGTTCCATCCGCTTCAGTTCCGGCGATAGAATCTCGCGCTGAATAAATTCGCGGACCGGCTCCATTCCGCCATCCAGATAGATAGCTGCCAGAATGGCCTCCAGCGCGTCGACCAGCAGAGCCGTCTTGCTCCGCCCACCGCTCTTCTCTTCGCCTTTCCCCAGCCGGAGATAATGTCCCAGCTCGAGTTGCTGCGCCACTCGGATCAGGTGCCGCTCACTTACCAGGTGGGCGCGCAGCTTGGAGAGTTCTCCTTCGCGAAATTGCGGAAAGCGATGAAACAGGGCTTCGCTAGTGACCAGCGCCAGAATCGCGTCGCCCAGAAACTCCAGCTGCTCGTTATCATTGACGCTGTATTTATGATCGCCTGCCTGCTGCGACTCCTGCTCCCGTGCCTGCGAGCTATGAGTAATCGCCTGCTCGATCACGCCACGGCGACGGAAATGGTAGCCTAACGCCGTTTCCAGCGCGGTAATCTCCCGTTCTTTCATGATGAAATTACTTCAAGGTCTCTTGCCCAAACCGTCCTGGCAAGAGCTCGCCTTCAGCGTGCTCTGAGCGAACTTGAAGGCGGTCAGAGCCAGTTACAAATGTGGGTTAGCCCCTGAGGGATTACTTTTTCCACCAGAGTCCGCAAGTCGCGAAGCGACCGCGCTTTTTCACGCCTTCCGCATCATTTCGCAGGCGGTTCGCTAATGCCTCCAATCAGCTGCACCAGGCGATCCTTCTCCTTGCGGGCCGCATCGCCGGCGCCTGTCCCGGCCTTGGTCAAATCGACCGCTTGATCCGCATACTTCAATGCGTCTGGATACTTGTTCTGCATATCCAGCGCCACCGACAAACGGAACACCGCGATCGGATCCGGCTCCTGCGGGTCTGCATCGATTGACTTCTTCAGATTTTCCTCCGCGCTAGCCCAGGCCTTGGCATTGAAATCCAGCGTCCCCAAAATCGCATAACCCTCGGAACGGATGAAACCCTTATACTTCACCAGTGTCTCCGGAGCGACCCCCCCCGTCGGCACATCCGTATCCACTGTCACCAAAGCGCGCTCCGCATCTTTTCTGGCTTCGGCCAGCCGCTGATCCTTATCCAGGTCGGTGTCGCGCGTGCGCTCCGCCAGCACTTGCGCCACGCCTAACAAGGCTTCCGGCTCGTCAGCATCAAGGGTCAACACTTTCCGTGACATGGCGAGCATCTTGTCCGCGTTATTGGTCTGCTGGTAGAAGGCCATTGCCTTTTTGTAGAGTAGAACCCGTAACTCGCTATCCGGAAACTTCGCCGCGAAATCGTCCGCCGCTTTTTCCTGCGCCGCGGGATCGGTAATCGCCGCCGCAAGTTTATACGCGTCAAACTCCGGTTGCGTCTTGGCTTGCGGTGGACGTTTTCCCGCCGGCGCCGCCGCTTGTCCTGCCGCTTGCCCCGTGGTGCCCGAGCTAGCCGGCTTACTTTGACCAAAACTCCAGGTCGAGATTCCCAGCACTGCAACAACCGTGATGATTGCTGTTCGTTTCATGCGTTCTCCTTGGAACCGTCGTGCCTTCTTTCCAACTCAACAGCTGCAATTCGTTCCTGATTCTAGCAACCCTGCATTGTAACCTCCGGGTCCACTTTATCGCTGTCATCCTGAGCAAGCGCCTTTTGCGCAGCGAAGGATCTGGCCGAGCCGCGCGAAGCGTCGCGCTGTTCGCGACGCATTACGCGCGCGTTTGGCTCGCTTCCTTGATTACTGCGGCTTGGCGAGAGGCTCATATGGCTGCGCCAGCCCTCGCTCCGCCGCCGCCTTGATCTCGGGCAACTGACCAGCCGAGCTCAGCGCCGCCTGATAGTGCTGCATTGCGGCTTCACGATCCTCTTTCATATCCAGAATCCGACCTAAATATACATGGGACCACCCCACCACCTTGGGATCCTTGGTCGCTTCAATCGCCTTCTGAAAATTATCCTGTGCTCCGTCCCGGTTCTTGTTGGCCACGGCAACTTCCGCCAGAATGAACAGGGCTCGTCCCTGGTCTCCAATCTTCTTGTCCAGCGCCTGCTGCGCCAACTCCTGCGCGCCCTTGGGATCGCCCGCCGCCAGCCGCTTTTCCGCTGACACCAGCATCCGCCGCTCCTCCGGACGCGACAATTGCACCAGTTCCGGCGACGTCTTGGCGGCAAACTGTACCTCAGCGGCCGCTTTTTCTTCCTTCTTTACGTCGACGCTTGCCAGGAGATCGCCGTAGGCGTTGCGAATGCTCGCTGGATCCTTCTCAAAGGCCACCACCGCGTCGTAGAACGTCCGCGTCAGAATGTAGCCCTGCTTCACCGCGTCATCCACCGCTTGAGCGCGCAACGCCTCGTCCGCCGCCTGCTTGGTTCCTGTGGTTCGGATTTCGATCGCCCGCACCAGGCATTCCGTTACCAGCAGCGAAATATCAGTCTTAAAGGGTTCTTCGAGCGGCGCCCGCTTCACCGATTGCAGCAACGGTTCCAGCCGCACGATCGCTGTGAAATGCTTGTCCGCCAGCGGATCCAGTTCATAGTGCAGAAACGTATGCCGAATCTGGTCCATCTTCAGCGCCGCCTTCGGCGTCGCTCCCGAAGGTGTGTTCGGAGCCGGGAACACAATTACGTAATACTCCGCTCCATAGTTCCGGGCATCCGTCTCACTCGGCGAACCCATGAAATCCAGATAAATCGTGAACCTGCGCCCCAAATACTGCGCCGACGGCTGCTTCAGATAAATCTCGGTATCAAACACCATCTTGGCCAGCGGCTCGTGATAACGATTCATCACTGCGGCATAGTCTCTGCGGTGCCGCTCCCAGATGGAATGCAACCCCACTTTTTGGTAGAACGGTTCGAGCACCGTGCCGAACGCCGCAAGCGCCGCCGCATCCGGCGGCAAGTCTTCTTCCTTCATCCGTGGCAGAAAATGCGGAGGCCCGTCCATGTACAGAGCCAGCGAAATATACGGCGACAAACTGCGATTCGTGTTTCGATCCTCCGTGTGAGTCAGGTAGAACTCGCACACAGCCGTCCGCGCCGCCTCGGCTTCCTCCGATTCCGCCAAAACCCGCTGCACTTCGGCCCGGACGTTGCTCCGGGTCGCATCAGAAGTGGTCAGATCCTGGTCATACCCGCAGGCATTCAGCGCAGTCAGCACCGCAAACAGCGTCTCGCTCGAGTCCAGCGCGATCGGAGAACGCTCCTGCGGATACGGGTTCTGCGGAGCCGGCTTCGGTGGAGTAGGCTTCTGGTTTTGCGGAGATTGATCCTGCTGACTCTGGTCCTTCGAAGATGACTGGCTCGGTGGAGCTGGTTCCTGTGGAGCCTGATTCTGTGGAGGCTGATCCTGTTGAGCCTGATTCTGTGAAGGCTGGTTCTGCGAAGGCTGGCTCTGCGAAGGCTGGCTCTGCGAAGGCTGGCTCTGCGGAGCTGCGTCCTGTCCCGCGCATAACGATCCCAGCAGCCCCAGCATGGCCGCAAACATCGCAATTCGTACACGCAAACTCAGGAAACCCTCCACAGGAAATACGCGCTGTGCATTAGGCGGAGAACACTTCAAGTGTAAGGACTTCGCTCTAGAGGGTCAAACGGGAATGAGGGGCGGGGACGGCAAACTGGGCAGTTCTCTAAGGACAAATAAAAAGCGGTCGTGAGGGTCCGAACGTCCGCTCTTCCGGACACCAACCCATGACCGCCCTTGGGGCTCGAGCTGCCCCTCAAACTTCACTTACGAGGTTAGCGCCAGCCCTTGCCGCCGACAATACAGTGGAACATGTACGACGGGGAACCGAGGAATGTACGATGCGGAACCAAGAGAAGCGGTTCGACCGATGAAGGTACCGTCCCCCCTCCCACCGATCTTTGGAATCATGGTGGTAGGGAGAAAAAGCTGAATAATCCCTGGGCTGCAATCACTTACGGGCAAAATCCTGGGAACAAAGGAGTTAGCTCGATTCCGTTCCTAAGAAAGCGGCGTCGCATGCCCTTCTGTGGTGATGATGAGCGAGTAGCGCTGTGGATGACAAGGATGGATGTCACATGTTGGTCTACGCCCCTTCGGCCTTTCTGGACTGTGTGAACTTCGTGGCAAGCTCTTCGGAAAGCTTGAGAGCGTTCCGGGAATGCTCGAGCGCCTGTTTGCTGAGTTCATGGGCGGTCAGATGATCCCCCTTGCCGTGGGCGACGGCGGCGTCGGCGTGGGCATGGGCCGCAAGGTTATGGAGCTCTGCGACTCGAGTGTGCGGACTTGGTGACATGATGTTCTCCTTACTCCCTTCGATGCAGCGGATGAGGAAGACGGCTTTTGAGTCTCTGTCCGACGCGACCGGACGGGTGGGCCCACTCAAGCCCGGTTTTGGCTTAAGCGGGTTTGGCAACGAAGTGGGGGTGATTCCTCCTGTCTCGCTTCGCTCGCGCGTCGGAATGACAAGGAGTTCGGGAGGCCTCTGCTCTGTCATCCTGAGCGAAGTATGCGGCTTCGCGTTGCGAATCCGCATGCGTAGTCGAAGGATCCCTGCGCCATGCTGAGGTTCGAGTTGGGCAGGGATTCCTCCTGTCTCGCTTCGCTCGCGTGTCGGAATGACAAGAGCTGTTTCAGTCGTACGTATGACAGGTAGGTCTCTGCAAAAAGAAGCAAGGCGGCTCGCGCCGCCCCGCCAAACAGCTGACCACTGACCCCTGGCCACTAGCCCCTGCTCTACGTTCCCTCGCTCCAGCCCGCCAGATACTCTTCCTGCTCCGGCGTCAGCCGATCGATCTTGATGCCCATCGATTCCAGCTTCAGTTTGGCTACGCGCTTGTCGAGTTCGTCGGGAACTTTATAGACCCGCTTCTCGAGCGACTTGTAATTCTTCACCATGTATTCGACCGAGAGCGCCTGGTCGGCAAAGCTCATATCCATCACCGACGCGGGGTGGCCCTCCGCCGCGGCCAGATTGATCAGCCGTCCTTCGCCCAGCAGATTGATCTTGCGGCCGTCTCTCAACGAGTATTCGTCGACGAAGGTACGGGTCGTGCGCTTCGACGATGACATCTTCTCGAGCGCTGGAATATCGATTTCCACATTGAAGTGTCCGGAATTCGAAATGATCGCGCCGTCTTTCATGACGTCGAAGTGCTCTTTGGTCAGCACGCTCTTGTTGCCGGTCACGGTGCAGAACACGTCGCCGAGCTTCGCCGCATCCGTCATTGCCATCACCCGGAAGCCGTCCATTACAGCTTCGAGGGCCTTCGTCGGATCGACTTCGGTAACGATCACTTCGGCGCCGGCGCCGCGGGCCCGGCTCGCCAGCCCGCGTCCGCACCAGCCGTAGCCGGCCACTACAAACTTCGATCCGGCCAGCAGGTAGTTCGTGGCGCGGATGATTCCGTCGATCGTCGACTGGCCCGTGCCGTAGCGGTTGTCGAACAGATGCTTGGTGTCGGCGTCATTGACTGCGACGATGGGGAACTTCAGCACGCCTTCCTTGGCCATCGCGCGCAGGCGGATCACGCCGGTTGTGGTTTCTTCGGTACCGCCGATCACGCCTTCGAGATTGTCGGTGCGCTTGGTGTGCAGAATCGTCACCAGATCGGCGCCATCGTCCATGGTGATATGCGGCTTGTGATCGATCGCAGCCAGGATGTGGTTGTAATAGGTGTCGTTGTCCTCGCCCTTGATGGCGTAGACGGGAATGCCCTGATCGCGCACCAGGCTGGCGGAAACATCGTCCTGCGTGGAAAGCGGATTCGAAGCGCAGAGGACCACGTCCGCTCCGCCATCGCGCAGGCAAATGGCCAGATTCGCCGTCTCTGCCGTCACGTGCAGGCAGGCCGAGATGCGAATGCCTTTCAGCGGCTGGTTCTTGATGAACTCCTTGCGGATGATCTGCAGCACCTTCATGGACTGGTTCGCCCACTCGATGCGCTTCTTGCCCAGCTCCGCCAGCTCCAAACTTTTCACGTCGTAATTAATCTGTGCCGCTGTTGACATACGCCTCCTGTGGCGCCTTCGTACTGAGAAATTGGTGTGGCCTCTGTATTACTTGGGAGAGTGACTTTGATTGCCCCGGTACCCTGTCAGAATACACGACCGGGAACCAAGTTCAGCATGCCCAAATACCCTTAAGTGAGTAAGCCTTTCGGCCCATCACCGAAATTGCACTTTGGTGAGCCCATCGATTCCTAGTGAGCTCTAACGATTGTGAGTGGCGCGGCGCTCTCAGCGCTGCGATAAATGCGCCCTGATTGCGGGCTTCATCCCCTGAGTGACACCTACTTCCGTGCCCCGGCGTGTTCCCGCACGCCCGCCTCACTGGCTAACTTCGCCGCCTTGTCCGTTTTTTCCCAAGTGAAGTCCGGATCGTTGCGCCCGAAGTGTCCGTACGCCGCCGTCTTCTTGTAAATCGGCCGCCGCAAATCCAGTGACTCGATAATTCCCCGCGGCGTCAGCTTGAAGTTCGATCGAATTAGATCCGGAATAATTTCGGGATCCACTTTCTCCGTCCCAAACGTATCCACGCGTACGCTCACCGGATTGGCGACGCCGATGGCGTAAGCGAGCTGGACTTCGCAACGGTCGGCCAGCTTGGCCGCAACAATGTTCTTGGCAATGTGGCGCGCCATGTAAGCCGCCGAGCGATCCACCTTCGTCGGATCCTTTCCGCTGAATGCCCCGCCGCCGTGCCGGCCCATGCCGCCGTAGGTGTCAACGATAATCTTCCGGCCCGTCAGTCCGGTGTCTCCCATGGGGCCGCCAATTACAAACCGTCCGGTGGGATTGATATGGTACTTCGTGTCCTCATCGAGCAAGTGCGCCGGAATTACCGCCTGGATGACATGCTTTAAAATCCCCGCGCGCAATTCGTCATTCGCAACGGTCTCAGAATGCTGCGTGGAGATTACTACCGCATCGACGCGCCGCACTTTCCCTTTGGCATCGTACTCAACCGTAACTTGCGATTTTCCGTCCGGACGAAGAAACGGCAGCGTCCCGTTCTTCCGCACCTGGGACAAGCGCATGGTCAACTTGTGCGCCAGCGAAATGGGCGTCGGCATTAAATCCTCATTCTCATTGCAGGCGTAGCCAAACATCATCCCCTGGTCGCCGGCGCCGCCGGTATCGACGCCCATGGCGATGTCGCCGGATTGTTTGTTGATGCTGGAGATGACGGCGCAGGTGTTGCAGTCGA
>Ga0074046_10003669_pt1 | contig 12751 bp, 6 predicted proteins | sample BogForMeECP23OM3_FD_94441 | JGI IMG/M metagenome (GOLD analysis project Ga0074046, IMG submission 94441) | Bog forest soil microbial communities from Calvert Island, British Columbia, Canada - Bog Forest MetaG ECP23OM3 | ecosystem: Environmental > Terrestrial > Soil > Wetlands ...
ATCGTGGAGCCACTTTCTCACCCGGTTGCCGCACGCGACGAGCGGTTGGAACGGCTTCATGCTGGCGCTCATCGCAACCTTGTGGGCCTACGACGGCTGGAGCGATTTGAGCATGGTGGCGGGAGAGGTGCGGCGGCCCGGGCGCAATCTTCCCCTGGCTTTGATCGGAGGACTGTTGGCTGTCGGCGCGCTTTATATGGCCACTAACGCGGCGATTCAATACGTTCTTCCGGCCCAGGCGATCGCCGCCTCAGAATGGCCGGCGGTGGCTGCGCTGCGGGTGGTGGCCGGGTCGCGCGGGGCAGGAATCGTGGCAGCGGCCATGGCTCTGAGTATCGTGGTGGCCCTGAATGGAACGGTGATGTCGGGCGCGCGGGTGCCTTATGCCGCCAGCCTCGATGGACTGTTTTTCCGCAGGTTCGGGCACGTGCATCCGCATTTTCGCTCCCCTTCCACTTCGCTGGTGGCGCAGGGGCTGGTGTCGACGGTCCTGCTGCTGTTTTTGGGCCATTTTGAGAAGCTCCTGGATCTCACTGTATTTGCCGAATGGCTGTTTTATGCGATGGCGGCCAGCACCGTTTTTGTGTACCGCCGCAAATCGCCGGACGGGACACGGCCCTACCGGGTCTGGGGTTACCCGGTGCTTCCAGCCATCTTCGTGGCCTCCGCCGCCGCGGTGCTGGTCTCGAGTTATGCCGGAAATCTAAGGGATCGTTGCTGGGTACGGCATTGATTCTAAGCGGATTGCCCGTAATGGTGCTGGTTCGCCGGCGGCGCGCCGCACGCTGAGCCGCGCCATGAACTGTAGCGTACTTACCCACCCTTTTCCACCAAGAAACGCGGAAAAGGATGGGCCACGGCCACCCGATCCCGGTGCTTTCTACCAAGGCTTCTGCGGGCCATTTCCGCCTCAGGAGACCGGTTTTCGCAAAGAAATCCACCGAAATGTGCACTCTTTACACGATTTTCATTGACAATTAGTTTGACCACAGCTAGCTTTGCATACATCCAGTCATCTATATGACTTGGCAGATTGTTGGATTTTCTAGCGCGATTGGCACGTAATGAGCGAATTGTTGCCGTTTCCGCAGAATCGTGTCCTGCTCTCAGACTGCAGTTTCAGGAATCCTCTTCGATTCCTGGACCTGCTGTACGGAAGTCACGGACACTCCATGCACGCCCCGGTTAAGCGGTCGAAGGCATCGTGCCTTAGCGTCACCGCAGCCAGAATGCAAAGGGAAACCTCTCGCATCGCCAGAAGAGGCGCTTCCTTATCACAGAAAAAGGCTCCCCTGTAACGCTCAAAGCAAGCCTCGCCGGCGTGGTTTTCCATCCTGTGTCGGACCGGCGTCGCCATTCGGTACCCCTCAACCTGAGAGGCTGATGCCGGGCAGAGCCACGGGCCATGCCTTTGATCAGCAGAACGAGAAACCACTAGGAGGCAACAAACTGCTATGTCGAACAAATTTGCAAAATCCTTATTTGCCCTGTTGACCGCAATAGGGCTGGTGTTTACCGTCAGCTACGCAACCGCGCAAAGCAGCGTTTCCGGCAGCATCAGCGGAACCGTGACCGACGCGACGGGCGCCGTGATCTCGGGCGCCACAGTGACTATCACCAACACGGATCGCGGCGAAAACATTCGCGTCACCAAAACCAATGGGGCAGGATTCTTTACGGCTGAGTCACTGCCGTTGGGCGCCTACAAGGTGACCATCACGAGTTCTAACTTCAAGACGGAGGTCGTGACCGGCCTTATGCTGCACGCCGCGGACGAATTGACCGTCAACCGGGCGCTGACTCCCGGCGGCGCCAACGAAGTGGTGACAGTGAGTGCCGCCGAGGCGCAACTGAACCTTCAAGATGCCACATCGGCCGGCCTGATCAACAGCACGCAGATGAGCGAGATGCCGCTCATCACGCGCAACTACGAAGTTCTGATGAATCTTCAACCAGGCGTCTCGTTCGGGGGTGCAAGCGATGAGTTGATCCGCGGTCCCTCGTCCCCAAGCGGCCAATCCAGTACGGTGAATTTCTCAGTGAATGGCAGCCGCAACACCGCAAATAGCTGGACGATTGATGGCTCGGACAACCTGGATCGTGGCGCCAACCTGACGCTTTATACGTATCCCAGCCCCGATGCCATTGCCGAGTTCAAAACATTGCGCGGCCAGTACAGCGCGCAGTTTGGCCGTAACGCCGCAGGCCAGGTTGACGTGGTGACCAAGTCGGGTACCAATCAGCTCCATGGCAGCGCGTACGAGTTCGCCCGCAACAACGACTTCAACGCCAACGGGTATGCCAACAACTTTCTCGGCGCCAAAATCTCGCCCTACCACTACAATGTGTTCGGCTTCTCCGCCGGAGCGCCGGTGATTCTCCCCAAGATTTATAACGGCCGCAGCAAGACCTTCTTCTTCGTGAGCCAGGAGTGGCAGCGTTGGATTTACACGTTATCGCAGGCCCAGGCCACGGTACCCCTTCCATCTGAGATCACAGGCGACTTCAGCCAATCGTACGATTACAATTCCACCGCCAAGACTTGGACGCAGGGCCCGGTAACGGTCTGCACGGCGGTTACCACAAACACCTCTACGCAGAAAAATACTTGCACGGCAACGGGAACAAAGGTTACGACTTTCTCGCCGACCGCGCAGCAGTATCTGAAAGATGTCTACAGCAAGATGCCCGCCCCCAATCCGACTTACGACATCGCGCACAACCTGGATCCGCACACGATCCTGACCAACTTCAAGGACACATTGAACAACTCGGACACGATGGTGCGCATCGACCAGCAGATCGGCCAAAGAGCGACCGTGTTCTATCGTTACCTGCACGACACCTATCCCTACTTCTATCCGGCGGGACAATTCACCCAGGTCTATATCCCCGGCATGAACCCCACCACGGCGCAGAATCCCGGTACGGAGCACCTGGCGCATGGGACCTACACGATCAACCCGACTCTGCTGCTGGATGTGGGCTATGCTTACTCGAACGGCAACATTGTGACCGTCTCGTCCGGCTACCTCTCCCAGGCGCAGTCGCCTGACGTGACGCCGTCGCTGGCTTATCCGAACACCTCCGGCGTCCTGCCAACAGTCGCCGTCGGTGGCATGACCTCTCTGGGGGGCAGTTATCAATACATCGACCACGGAACCAACCACCAGGTCTTTGGAAACGTGACCAAGACGCTGCATAACCATACGCTTATCTTTGGGTTCAGCTACAACCACTACCAGAAGCGTGAAAACAACACGACTAGCACGCAGGGCAGTTTCGGATTCACGAACGATTCTGCTTTGGCCTGCACAGCCTCTAACTGCGTCTTCGCTCCGACCAGCGACTCGAGCGCTGCCATCTCGCAAGGCTTTGCCAACTTCCTGATTGGCAACGCCAACAACGGATTCAGCCAGCTCTCCAACGACCCGATTGCAGATGTGAAGTCTGCTCTCTATGAGGGTTTTGCTCAGGATGACTGGAAGGTTAAGCCGCGCCTGACGTTGAACCTGGGTGTCCGCTACAGCTACTACGGCCAGCCCTGGGACGCGAACGGTTTGTTGAGCAGCTTTCAGCCTTCCACCTTCTCGGCGTCGAAGGCACCGACTATCGATACGACCGGTTTGATGTGCGTGACCGGAACCTGCAACCAGACGGGCAGTAACGCCGGCCAGTCGACCTCACCCAACGCCAGTGCGGATATCGTGGGCATTAACTATATCAACGGCCTGATCTTCAACGGCCCCAACGCCGCCAACGGCAACCAGGCTTCGCCCTACGGCAACAAGGTGGGCCAGGGAGATAAGGCGAACTTCGCACCCCGCTTGGGCTTCGCCCTCGACGTGTTTGGCAACGGCAAGACGGCGCTGCGCGGCGGCTGGGGAGTTGCCTACGACGACATCGAAGTGAGCTACTACGAGACGGCGGACTGGAATAACCCGCCCGCCGTGGCCACTTACAGCGTGGGCCAGACTTTGTTCGATACCCCAACGGGCGGTTCATCGACCGGATTCTCGAAGTCTCCGGGCTGGATCCGTGTTCCTGCGATCCGATACAACTCCCCCTACATTCAGCAATACTCGCTGGACCTACAGCAGCAGTTTGCACCTAACTTCATGCTCGACATCGGCTACTTTGGCGACCACGGCACGCACTTGCCGGGCGCGTTGAACATCAACCAGCCGAAGCCTGGCTCATGGGTGGGCAAGGTATCGGCGTCCGACTCCAACCCCAACCTGGCGCCCAACACCGTTTGCGTGGATCCCGACACAAATGCACCGGCGTTCCTGAACGGTACATGCAGCGCCCCACTGAACCAGATCAAACCCTATCCAGGCTACTTTGCGATCGACCAGATGTTCACGATTTTCAACTCGAACTATAACTCGATGCAGGTGAAGGTAACCAAGCGCTTGAAGGGCAAGACCTACATCGATGCTAACTACACCTGGTCGAAGGGTTTGACCAACTCGCAGGCCAACGAATACGGGGCATCACAGCCGCAGAACATTTACAACATCAATGGCGACTACGGCCGCACGCCGCAGGACCGCAGGCAGGTGCTCACTATCGATGGCGTTCTGGAAGAGCCGTGGTTCCGCGAACAGAAAAACCTGACGGGACGTCTGCTCGGCGGCTGGGAGATCGCAGGTATTTACCGAGCCGACACCGGGCTGCCGCTAACGGCGACTGCCAGCAGCTTTACGTTGGGACAATACAACCTTCCCACGGGCACGACGGGCGTGTACAACAACCGCACCAACACCGGCTACGCGACGGACAATTCGGGCCTGAGCGTCCTTGGGAACACCTATGCCGGCATGCGGCCGGACCAGATTGGCAATCCAAACACCGGAAATGGCGTGCAGATTCACAACAAAGGCTACCACCAGTTGTGGTTCTACACGGGCGCGTTCGCGTCGCCTAATCCGAGCACGAACACCTCGGCGCCAGGCAGCGAGAAGCGCGGGGCAATCAATGGTCCGGGATTCGGCTCGTTGGACCTGGGAGTCTATCGCAACTTCCGCATCTGGGAGCGCGTAAACTTCCAGTTCCGCGCTGAGGCGATGAACGCCACAAACCACACCAACGTGCAGGGCGTAACCACGGGCGAAGGAACGTTCTTTGGTGAGGTGACCGGCTATCGTGATGCCCGCATCATGCAGTTCGACGGCAAATTCACTTTCTAGCCTGAATCAGTAACCGGCTCGGCCCGCCTTGTTCCTTCAAAAGAGGAACAGGCGGGCCCGGCCCTGCTCTCATGCAATAACTGATGGTTGTGGCCGTGCCGTGAAGCAGGAATGCTGCCATGGGATTGAATACGCTGGATCTGGTGGTGATCGGTTGCTATTTGGCCGGCGTGACACTCTTCGGCTTGCGCTTCCGTAGCGGACAGCAGACGCTGAAAGGATATTTCCTCGCAGACAACTCGATTCCGTGGTGGGCGATTTCACTCTCCATCGTGGCCGCGGAGACCAGTACGCTGACGGTCATCAGCGTGCCCGGCCTGGCGTACGACAAGGACTTCAGCTTTCTGCAACTGGTGATTGGCTACCTGATCGGCCGCGTCGTGGTGAGTTTTGTGCTCATCCCGCAATACTTTCGCGGCGAGCTGGTCACGGCTTATCAACTGATAGAACGGCGATTTGGGCAACGGCTGCGCTCGTTGACGGCCGGAGTCTTTCTGGTGACGCGGGCAGCCGCTGAAGGCGTACGCGTATTTGCGGTGGCCATCGTGGTGCGTGTGGCGCTGGGCGGCCTGCTGACGGGCGTGAGCGATTTTGAGCGCGACCTGGTGGCCATCGCCATCGTAACTGCGCTGACACTTCTCTACACGTTGAAGGGCGGCCTGAAGGCGGCGATCTGGACGGATGTGATGCAGCAAACGGTTTATGTTGCCGGAACCATCGTGGGTCTTGTGACCATCCTGCATCTTGTGCCCGGTGGCTGGACGACGGTGCGCGAATTGGCGGGCGCGGCGGGCAAATTCCGGGTGTTCGATTTCACATTCGACTGGACGACCAAATACACGTTGTGGTCGGGAGTGATTGGCGGAGCTTTTCTGACCACGGCCAGCCACGGAACCGATCAGCTGATTGTGCAGAGGCTGCTGGCGGCGCGCGGCGAGCGGCAAGCCAAGATCGCGCTGCTCTCAAGCGGGGTCGTGATTTTCTTCCAGTTCTCGCTGTTTCTGATGATTGGGGCGATGCTGTACGTGTTTTATCGCATCGTACCGCCGGCGGCCGCGTTCACGCGAACGGATACCATCTTTCCGGTTTTCATCGTGAGCCACATGCCGCATGGTGTAAGCGGGTTGCTGATTGCCGCCATCCTGGCGGCGGCCATGTCGAATCTGAGCGCGGCGCTGAATTCGCTTTCTTCCACTTCCATGGTCGATTTCTACCTGCGCCTTCGCCCGCTGTCGTCGGAAATCCGCCGCATCTGGCTGTCGCGGGCGGCGATGGTGGTTTGGGCGCTGGTGCTGTTCGGCCTGGCTCTGCTGGCGCGTCACGGCGGCAGAGTGATCGAGGTGGGATTGACGATCGCTTCGATCGCCTATGGAGGAATGCTGGGCGTGTTTTTGTTAGGCGTGCTCACGCGCAGGGCCTCGGAGCGCGGGGCCATGATGGGCATGATCTGCGGTTTGGCGTTGAACCTCTACCTCTGGCTTTTCACCAGCGTGGCATTTACGTGGTACGTGGTGCTAGGCAGTGTAACCACGTTCGCTGTGGGTTATGCTGCGAGCCTCGCCTTGGGGCAAAAAGGGATTGGAAATGCAAGTGCGTAAGTTGATGACGGAGCGCCGCAATCCGGCAACCGAGAATCTGGACCGGATGACCGCTCTGGAAATGATTACCGCCATGAACCGGGAAGACGCGAAGGTTCCCCGCGCCATTCGCAAGGTGTTGCCGCAAATCGCCAGGGCGGTAGATCTGGTGGCGCAGCGCCTGGCCGAGGGCGGGCGGCTGATTTACGTGGGCAGCGGCACCAGCGGCCGCATCGGCGCATTGGATGCATCGGAGTCTCCTCCAACTTTTGGTGTGAGCGCAAAGAAAGTACAATTTGTGATCGCCGGCGGGGAGCGCGCACTGGTAAAGGCCGCAGAGGCCAGCGAGGACTCGGCAGAGTTTGGTCGCAGGGACATTGCGGCGCGAAGACCGGGCATCAATGACGTGGTGGTGGGGATTGCCGCCAGCGGATACACGCCGTATACCATCAGCGCGCTGCAGCATGCGCGGGACAAAGGTGCGGCCACGGTGGCCATCGCGTGCAATCGCGATACCCCGCTGGGCAACGTGGCAGACCTGCGCATTGAAGTCGAGGTCGGCCCGGAGGTGCTGGCGGGCTCTTCGCGGCTGAAGGCCGGGACCGCGGAAAAGCTGATCTGCAACATGCTGACGACCGGGGCCATGTCCCGGCTGGGCTACGTGTACTCGAACCTGATGGTCAATCTGCACCTGACCAACAAGAAGCTGGTGCAGCGCGGCATCACGATCCTGGAGGAACTGGCAGCGGTGGATCGCAAACAGGCCGCAGAAACACTTGAAAAAGCCGGCAGGAATGTTCCGCTGGCGCTGGTGATGTTGAAGACGGGCGCCGGCAAAGCCGAATCCGCGCGCCGCCTGCGCCGGGCCAAAGGCAATGTTCGCCGGGCGATTGAAGGTTGAAATGGGGAGTGTTCTGAAAACGATTCGGTTCCGGCGCGGGTGGGTTTTTCTGCCGGCCATCGCGTTGATGGCTTGCGGCATGCGGACGCGGGCCGCGCAGGAAACGGCGACGGTCGCGAACGGGCCGGGCGCGCATGATCCTGGGTCGCGCAATTTTGACGCTATCGACGCGCTCATGCAGGCGGCCGTGGCCAAAGGCAGCATGCCCGGCAGCGTCGTGATCATCGGCCACAATGGCGCGGTGGTGTATCGCAAGGCCTTCGGTTCGCGATCGCTGGAGCCCACGCACGAAGCCATGACCGCGGACACCATCTTCGATCTGGCGTCGCTCACCAAGGTGATTGCCACGACCACCGCGATGATGCAACTGCTTGATGAAGGACGCATCCGGCTCAACGATCCGGTGGCCGCGTATCTTCCGGAGTTTGCACAGAACGGAAAAGGCCAGATCACAGTCCGAGAACTGCTGACGCATTTCTCCGGCCTGCCGCCCGATCTGGATTTGAAGGAATCATGGCAGGGCCGCGATACCGCGTACAACATGGCCATGCAGGCTAGGCCGGTGTATCCACCCGGCACGCGGTTTCTTTATAGCGACATCAATTTTGAAGTTCTTGGGTTCATTGTCGAGAAGATTTCCGGCATGTCGCTGAATGAATACACTAGCACCCATGTTTTTGCGCCGTTGGGAATGACGGAGACGACTTTTCTTCCGCCCGCAAGCTGGATTCCGCGCATCGCACCCACACAATACGACGAAAACGGGAAGATGCTGCGCGGCGTGGTGCACGATCCTACGGCGCGAAGGATGGGCGGAGTGGCGGGCCACGCTGGATTGTTCTCGACGGCGGACGACCTGGCGAAGTTCGCGCAGAATCTGCTGAGCGACAGCCCGAAGATTCTGACGCGCGAAGCGATCGCGAAGATGTCGACGCCGCAGCAGCCGGCGACGGCCGCAATATTGCGCGGCTTGGGATGGGATATTGATTCGCCGTTCTCCAGCAATCGCGGCGAACTGCTGCCCGTCGGTTCCTTCGGGCACACGGGATTCACGGGCACTTCGCTGTGGATCGATCCCGTGACCAATACCTACATCATCCTGCTGACCAATGCGGTGCATCCCAACGGCAAAGGGTCAGTGATTGCATTGCGTGCGCGCCTGGCGAATGCCGTGGTTGAGACCCTGCACCTGACCGTTGCCGAAAAAGAAAAGATGCGGGTGGCGCGCATCACCGGGTACAACGAATCGATGATGGCCGAGCGCCGCATGACTGCGCGTGACGGCGAAGTGAAAGTGGGCATCGACGTTCTGGAGGCGGACGATTTTCGTGAGCTGCATCCGGACGCCAATCACCCGGTGAGAATCGGGCTCGTCACCAACCAGACCGCGCTCGATGCGCACGGAAAGCGCACGGCCGACGTTCTGGCGCACGCGCCGGGAATCAAGCTGGCCGCGATTTTCAGCCCAGAGCACGGAATCGCCGGAGTTCTCGACACCACAGCCATCGGCAACTCAAGAGACACCGCCACAGGCGCGCCAATTTACAGCGTATACGGCGACTCGGATGCAAAGCGCCGGCCCACGGGCGAAGAGTTGGCTGGCGTGGATGCGATTGTTTACGACATTCAGGACATGGGCGCGCGGTTTTATACCTACGAGAGCACGCTCGGCTACTTTCTTGAAGCGGCCGCGAAGGCAGGCAAAGAGATTGTGGTATTGGACCGGCCGAATCCCATCGGCGGCGCGTACGTGCAAGGTCCCATCCTCGATGCGGGACGCGAATCGTTCGTCGGCTACTGGCGCACTCCGGTGCGCCACGGCATGACGGTGGGCGAACTGGCGCAAATGTTCAATAGCGAGCGCGCGATCGGCGCAAAACTCTCCGTGGTGCACATGGAAGGCTGGTTGCGCGGCGACTGGTTCGACTCCACCGGCAGAGTGTGGATCAATCCCTCGCCCAACATGCGCAGCCTGACCGAAGCGGAGCTGTATCCCGGCATCGGAATGATCGAAGGCGCCAACATTTCTGTCGGCCGCGGCACCGACACGCCGTTCGAGCTCGTGGGCGCGCCATGGATTGATGCGGCGGCGCTGGCCGCGTTTTTGAACGCGCGGGAGATTGACGGCGTCCGCTTTGTGCCGGTCAACTTCACGCCCAATGCCTCCAACTACGCAAACCAGGAATGCGGCGGCGTGAACATCGTCGTGACCAATCGCGAAGCGCTGGCCGCTCCCGAGCTGGGTTTGGAGATTGCGGCTGCACTCGAGCATTTTTATCCCAATGATTTCAAGGTCGCCGGCATCGACGGCCTGATGCGCAACAAGGCTACGCTCGATGCGCTGACGGCCGGCCAAGATCCGCGCCGCATCGCCGAGGATTGGCAGGATGCGCTGAAGAATTTTGAAACGGTGCGCGCGAAGTATCTTCTTTACTGATTTTGCGCACGGCGGCGAGGCTGCAGGGTGCAGAGGGGTGGAATGAGGTTCAGAGCGAGCGGAATGCGATGGGGTTGGATGGTCGTGTTGGCCGCGATGGCAGCGCAATGCGCCGTGGCCGCGCCGCCGGTTCACCTTGACCGCAAGGGCGAGCGGTGGGCTGCCGCAACCCTGCGCAAGATGACGCTCGAAGAAAAAATCGGACAGATGATCGTGGTCTGGGCGAAGGTTCAGTTCCTGAACCCACAGAGCCCGGAGTACCTGGAACTGCGCGACGAGATGACGAAGTACCACGTGGGCGGCTTCGGCGTTACGGACGTCGTGGAGGGCCCGCAGTTGATCATGAGTGAACCGCTAGAGGCCGCGGCGCTCACCAACCGGCTGCAGAAGGATTCGAAATATCCGCTGCTGATTGCCGCCGACTTCGAGCGTGGCCTGTCGATGCGGCTTGTGGGCGCAACGGCATTTCCCGCGGCGATGGCCTTTGGCGCAGCGGGGGACAAGAATCTGGCGCGGCAGTTCGGACGCATCACCGCGATGGAGTCGCGCGCCATCGGTGTCCAGTGGAACTGGTTCCCGGTTGCGGATGTCAATTCCAATCCCGACAATCCCATCATTGATACGCGCTCGTTCGGTGAAGATCCCGCGCTGGTAAGCGAAATGGTTGCGGCCTACATCAAGGGCGCGCGCAGCGAGGGACTATTAACGACGGCGAAACATTTTCCCGGCCATGGCGATACGGATACGGATTCGCACCTCACCCTGGCGCGCGTGCCGGCGACCATGGATCGGCTGAGCTCGGTGGAACTGGTTCCGTTCCGCGGCGCGATTGCCGCGGGAGTAGATTCGGTGATGATGGGCCACTTGATCGTTCCGGCCGTCGAGCCCGATCCCAATCTCCCGGCGAGCGTCTCGGCACACGCGATCAAAGATCTGTTGCAGGGGCAACTTGGATTCAAAGGGCTGGTGGTCACCGACGGCCTGGGTATGGCGGGTCTCACGCATGTTTTCTCGGGATCAGAGGCGGAAGTATCGAGCAAGGCAGCCGTGGCAGCGGTGGAGGCGGGCAACGACATGGTCCTGGTTCCAGGCGATCTTGGTGGCGCATACAGCGGCTTGCTCACGGCGGCTAAGCGCGGCGAGATTTCCGAGGCCCGCATCGACGCGAGCGTGTTGAAGATTTTGCGCATGAAGGCGTCGGTAGGTTTGAATCAAAACCGTTTCGTAAGCCTCGCCAATGTTCAGGAGGAGGTGGCGCGACCGGAGAACGTGGCCATTGCGCAGAGCGTTGCCGATCGCGCGGTGACGCTGGTTGTTGACGCGGGCAAGCTGATCCCGCTCGCGGCGCAGCCAACGGCCACTGCGGCTCAGCCGGGACAGCCGGCTTCGCACATTGTTGCGGTGATTTTTTCCGACCGCCCGCGCGGCAGTGACGGCGGCCGCGCCTTCGCGGGTGAACTGCGCAAACACGCGCCCGGCGCGACAGTCTTCTTTGTCGATCCCAGCAATTCAAGTTATGTCTTTGACAGCGTGTTGGCCGCGGTACGCGATGCAGGCAGCGTGATTGCCGTCGCCGAGTCGGTGCCCAATGCCAGACGAACCACCGAGGGACGCGCGGGCGGCTCGGTAGGTCTTAATGCGGGACCGATGCAGTTGCTCACCGAGATAGTGAAGACGGCGGGAGCGAAAACGATCGTGGTGGCCTTCGGCAACCCGTACATAGGCGGGTCGATCCCTGGCATCCAGACGTACGTTTGCACGTATTCGAACACGGTGGGTTCCGCATCGAGCCTTGCGCGGGCGCTGTTCGGCGAGATTCCGATCCACGGACGATTGCCGGTCTCGATTCCCAACCTTGCGCCGCGCGGAACCGGCCTCGATCGCGATGCGATTGCGGCGCGAGCCAGTACGCCATGAAATCGACCGGCGGTTTTGAGAGGAGCAATCGAGTGAGGGCTGCAGATTCAATTCCGAGAAACGTTCGTCCCTGGCGCGGCGGAGTCCGCAGCATAGGCCGCGCGATCGCGGCCGGCATTGCGCTGGGCGTGTTGCTGGCCGCGTCGCCGGTTCAAGCGCAGCAGTCTGTCGACCATCCGGACGCGGTAGTGGCCAGGCCCGTAGTGAATATGTACAGGAACGCAACAGCAGCGAGCGATGTGGTTTCGCAGGCGCTGTACGGCACCGGTGTGCAGACGCTCCAGAATAGCCCCGACTGGTTCAACATCCGCACCGCGGATGGATACACGGGCTGGGTGCAGGCAGCCGACCTGAAGACGGTGAACGGCGGGACCTACGCGCCCAAGGGCAATGCGGTGCGGGTTACGGCGATAAGCGCGAACATTTATCGCGAACCCGACGTGACCGCGCACGCGCCACTGCTCGAACTGCCGTGGGAGGCGCGGCTGGAACCTGCGGCGGCGCCGGCGAAGAACACCGAGCGCTGGCTTGAGGTGCGACTTGTGGATGGGCAAATGGGCTGGGTGCAGCGCGGCGACATCAGTGACGATTTCACGCCTGTGAGCATGGTCGACATGTTGCAGCTTGCGCACCGGTTTATCGGCACCACGTATACCTGGGGCGGCGTCAGCAGCTTCGGTTTCGACTGCTCAGGATTTACGCAGATGCTGGAGCGGCAACGCGGCAT
>Ga0074046_10003670_pt1 | contig 12750 bp, 4 predicted proteins | sample BogForMeECP23OM3_FD_94441 | JGI IMG/M metagenome (GOLD analysis project Ga0074046, IMG submission 94441) | Bog forest soil microbial communities from Calvert Island, British Columbia, Canada - Bog Forest MetaG ECP23OM3 | ecosystem: Environmental > Terrestrial > Soil > Wetlands ...
CGAAGATCGTCGGAAACAGCCATTCCCGCCGCCTCCTTCTCGCGGCGTGAATGATCAATCAGAAACTAGACTAACTGATTCGGGAATCCCCCAACCGATTCAGTCCGTTCGGATACCGCTCTAAGTGCGCCTTCACTCAGCGCTTGACGCAGAGCGCCATTGGCCGAGTTCTCGATGAAACCCTGACCGAGTTCGAGCAAGGCCGCCTCGACCCCCTGGCGCAGCTTGTCCCGTGCGGCAATTCCATCGGTGCGCCCCCGGTCTCGCCAGCGTTCCAGCGCGCAATCGGAAACCGCAGCGTCGGCCTGACCGAACCGGGTCTGATGAATCAGCAGCCAAACCGCTGAGAAATCTGGGAACAGACCCTCGGAAAAGATCTTGGAGAGGTTGGCTTCGATCCAGGCTGGCCGAGTCAGGCTTATGTTGTCACGCATAAGCCGCAACGTGATTCCGTCACTGACCAAACCCCAGTCAGCGCCTCCGCTGGCATTGAGATATTCCTGCAAGAGCAGGGTGGCAGACCGTCGGCGAGAGCCGTCCCCAAACTGAGAGAGACTTTCATCCACGCCGGAGCGGCGCGCGCCCTCTGCGGGCGCTGGCGCGATGACAATCGGCACCCGTCCGCCGAGAGCTGCGTGCCGGACCGGAAATTCACGATCGCCTAGCCGTGTGATCGATCGTGGTTCAATTGAATGGAAGCCGAAACACTGGCGCAAAAGATCGAGGACGAACCGCTCGGAAATCGAAACGCTCTGGCCGCGCGTCGCCTCGAAGCGCGACCACAGAGCCTCGCCAATGCGGTAGTAGCGCGCGATTTCATCGCGCAGCTTCAGCCCGGCAGGAATCTCATAGCTTTCCTCCGACTGGTCGTTGGCTTCGAAGGCGGCCAAGCGGGCGACGATATCTGGCGTTAGCAGCGCGCCGACGATTTCGAGACCGGCAAAATCGAGCCTTGCGGCGCGGCGAGACTGGCGGGAGCGGGTGGATCTAGGAGCCATGATCCACCCTCACAGCCGCGGCACTAGAACATAAAGTCCGATCACATCGACCGGGACGACGGCTTCTACCCGTACGCCAGCTCGCGATCCCAGTGCCTGTCGGACACGGCTGTGGTCGGTTGCGAGAGCCCCCGCGCGTTCGGCAGCGTAGTCGTTCAATGCCGGTTTCAGCACCGCAAGTTGGGCGACTGCCTTGGCCAACTGAGTGTCGCGGACACGGTCCGGAACGTTTCCGCTCTTTGCCTCCAGCAGCGCAAACGCTGCATCGCCGGCGAATAATCGACCCCCGGTCAAGCTGTCGAACCCAATTGCTGCGGCTTCTTCTGCCATGGCGAACTGCGGGCCGAGCCGACCCCGCGAATCGATGCGGTGGCGAATGCGCAGCAGCAGCAGCGTAACGACTGTCTCTACTGCCTCGCACTCCCAAACACCGCAACGTGGCAAGGTTGCCGGGTCGTCCTGCCTGGATAGACCATCGAGGGCGTTCTCCAGGAAGGCTTCGGCGAGGACGCCCGGCAAGGGGTGCGCACGATGAACGGACAGGAAACCAGCCCGCGGCCGCGCCTCGAACGAAATTCTCAATGGTTTTGGAGACGCTGTCTCGTCTAGCAACCCTTCCGTCTGGAACCTCTCCCGCAACATGTCCGGCGCAAGATAGAGAGGAGCCGCGTAGCCGCCGCGCGTCTGTGGCACCAGCGCGGCTCCCAGGCGCATCATGGCGCGGGAAACAAAGCGCTCGGCATCAGCAAAACCGCCCAGCGCGCTTTGGGTTGCTTCCCATTCCGCCGCAACCTCCTCGGGTTTGAGGCTGTATTGGGCGAAAATGGTGCGGGCCTTTTTCTCCTTTTCCGACGCGTTCGACCAAGCTATCTCGATGTCCTTCGCTTCCGGAGTGCTCGACACGTCCAGATCGAGCGTCAGCTGGCGGCCCTCACGCGCTCGCAGCAGAACTGCCGACATTAAGGCCTTGGTGAGGCTTCCTCCCTCGTCAGGCATCGGCACCTGAACGCCGGTCTGCTTTTCGATCGCCCGCGCCTTTCGCAGGATCACGTCGAGCACCGCGCCATCGACAGGATTGTTCTCTCCATAGATCAGGATCGTTCTGACGGGGTCGCTCTTTTGCCCAAACCGGTCGACGCGTCCCTCGCGCTGTTGATGCCGGGTGGGGTTCCACGACAGGTCGTAGTGAATGACGGAATCAAAGTAGGCTTGGAGGTTAATGCCTTCGGAGAGGCAATCGGTCGCTACGAGAATACGCTTTTCGAATTCACCAAGGGCCTCGACTCGGACCTCTCGTTCCTCGGACGGGAGTGAACCCGTAACGACTTCGACGCGGTAATCCTTGAAGGCGGATGCGACAGCGGCCCCGATCGCTTCTGCGGTTGCGATAAAGCGGCAAAAAACGACAGGGGAAAAGCCTTCTTTCAGGAGACCTTGGAGTGCAGATTTAAGAACCGTGAGTTTTGGGTCTTGTGCGGAATTTGCAGCGAGAGCATCCGCCTGTGCGATCAATCCTAGGAGACGGCTGTCCTCGATTGCAGCTCCTGGTTCGAGATCGTCTTCAGCCGCTTCCTCGTCATCGATCGCCCGGGCAGTTATGAGATCGGCTTCGGCTTCATCGGCATCGAGGATGGCACGTGTTCGCAGAGCCCGCACTGCGGCAGCAGGGCTGGAGCCGACACAGCGCATCAGGGACAGGGTTCCCCAAAACGCGAGTCGCTGCCTCAGCTCGCCTTCCTCGGACGCGATAACCTCCGCGCAATAGTCGAGGACCGCGCCATAAAAGCGCTCATAGTCGCCGGAAAGCCTGTACTTGATCTCCGAAACTTCCCGCTGTGGGAACAGGCCCGGCTCGCGCCACGCATCGATATCGCGGCGGCGACGCTGAATGTAGTAGCCAGCCAATCGCTCACGCAGGATACGGTATTGATCGCCTGTCGCATCTCGCAGTCTGCAGAAATCCGGGTTCAGCAGTCCGAGCAGGTTATGAAAGGCATCATCGTCGCCTGAATGCGGCGTCGCCGTCAGCAGCAAAAGATGCCGGGTCTGGTCATCCGCGAGCTTGCGAAGCAGATCGAAGCGCCGATGGCGAGCCCGGCCCCCGGACACGGCGGCATGCGCTTCGTCGACGACAACCATTTCGGGGCAAGCACGTAAGAAATCGTCAAGGCGGCGTTCGCTCTTGATGAAGTCCAAACTGACGACGGTGTATGGATACGCCTCGAATACACTAATCGTATTTGGTAGATCACGCTCCAACCGTGCAGCCGCTGAGGCTGTCACTGGCGTCGCCGCGATCGAGAACTTGGTTTCGAGCTCGGCCGTCCACTGATCGACGAGATGCGGTGGGCAAAGGATCGAGAATCGATCGATCTCGCCCCGATCGAGGTATTCTCGAAGAATGAGGCCTGCCTCGATCGTTTTTCCGATCCCGACGTCATCGGCAATCAGCAGGCGGGCGGTTTCCTGACGTAGCGCCATCATGAGCGGTGCCATCTGATAGGGGCTCGGCTCGAAATTGATCCTGCCCGCTCCACGAAACGGGCCCGCGCCACGTCGCAGTGAAAGCCTGAGTGCATCGCGCAGCAACTGAGCGGCCTCGCGGCCTCCCGGACGATCTCCAGCTGGCGGATCAAAAGCTGCGTAGGTGACTGGCACCGCCTCAAGCTCCGGAATCAGGGTTTCAGCTTCCTGTTCGGAGCCGCTAAGCGGCCGAAGCCGCAGCGCGTCGCCTGCACCAAGTACGATCCACTCCCGACCTCGGGCGTGAACCAACTCGCCCGGAGAAAATGTCGCCTTAGCACTCATTTAGGTTTCCCCCCGAGAACGATCGCCAAGCTTGCGAGCGCCTGGCTTCGGGCACTCCTTTCCGAAGGAAGCACGACCAGTTCGATTCCCTTTGCCGCGAGTTTTTCGAGGAGCCCCGGAGGAGCACAGTCTTGCTCGACAGCAGCGATTCGTGCCGAGCGCCAAATCAGCTCGACACGGTAGCCGTCGATTTCGATCGCTTCTAGGTCAGGCGGAGGGCAGCCCTCCAAGTCCGCATGAAATTCGGGTTCGTCCCGGGGATCATGTGTGTCAGCGATTGCCAGTCTGAGCAGGAACTGAAGGGATTGCTCCTGTCGACGATCGATCAGCTCGTGGTCTGGCTGATTGAAATAGGAAAGTAGGCATCGATAACAGCCGGCGACACAACGCGCATCTGGGTCACTGACAAGGACCGAGGGCCCCCTGGTAGCCGCCTCCTCGATGCTGGCGCGATTGTAGTGCATTATCTCCAGGGCCTTTCGGGCGATGGTCCGAAAAGCCAGCTTCTCCTCAGTCATTCGTGACAAGGCACCAGCACCGCCTTCTGCGGCCTCATAGAACAAGAGGGCGCGGCGGTCCTTACGAGACGGGGTTGGTTCGACGAGGATCTCGCCTTCTTCCAGCTGATAAACGGCCTCCACGCCTCTTGCGAGCGCATGCTGGATCGTCGCCACGATTGAGTCAGCGTTGTCGCCGGCACCCGCCAACCATTTTGAGGGAAAACGTATCAGCAGCGCGTTCTTGCGGTCCTCGACGACGGGGGTGATCCGTTGACGCGACTTCATCGGGGATGGCTCATCTTTGTCTTCCGTGCCATTGGCGCTTGCCCAATAGCCGCTCTTGGGATCGATCCAGAAGCCGATGGTGCTTTGGTCTTTGCGTCGCCGCAGCCCCTTGTTGATGCGCCGGACCAAGGCCGCCGGAGCAAAATGAGCAGACATTATTTCTCCCATGGCGTCTTTAAGCACTCTCGATGTGACGCCGCTCGCGTCATGGAATGAGAAAGTGGTCTGCAAGTCGTAGCCCTGCCGCCGGCGCTCTTCGTCATTGGCTGTGATGCGTTCTACCTGTCTGGTGCCCACATTTTCGATACGATGGAGTTCCCGTGTAATGTCCGCGCTGCTCAGCGGATGCCGGCAGACGTGACACTCTTCCGGCGGCTCGCCGTCATGACCAGCGCCACACACGGGACAAATCGCCGTGCTGAAGGTCGGCAGATTTCCGTCCTGTCCACCTCCAGCTTCCTTGAGGAGAGCTCGATCGACGCGATAGGCTCGTCCCTCGTGATAGACGAGGCTCCCGGGACCGAACTCTGCAATGGCAAGGAACCTCGCCCGCTGGAGGTAGCGTTGGCCTTTACCTCCCTGACCGCCAGGAACGAAAGCCATAACGGGGAGCCGGGGAAAGTTATAGCCCGGCAAAAACCCCTCTGTGGCTAGGTAGCGATAGACATAAAAATCCGACCCTTGCCCCTCGGCTCCTCGCAACAGAAGGTTGATTTGAATATTGCCGGCCGCCTGGCGTGCCTCCGCCCCACGCCGTTCCTGCGGAGAAATCGAATAATCCCTCAGCGTACGGGCAGCGTCTTCCACTTGCCTTTCGGCTGCTGCCAAGAGATCCCTCCAGCGGTTGAAAGCGTTCGCAAAGCGCTTGGGCGCGGCCGCAACGACGCTGCGGGCATGGGGCACCGGCCCCGCAAACCATGCGGGTGGCGCATCGCCGTAGTCGCGTGACAATGCGGACAGGACGGCTGATACACGCTCTTCGCCGGCCTTGCGCGCCTCCTCCGATGTCACGCGCTCCCAGTGATGCGGGAGAAGCGGTTTCCCCGCGGCGCTCATGTCCAGGTTTTCTGAAATCGAGGCTGAAAGCGCGGTCCCGCTGGCGGCGAGCCACTCCGCGTGGAGATGGCTCTCGACGAGATCCGGGTTGGCAAGGTCGATCGAGGGGGGGATTACAATCCCGTCGACCATTGCGCTTGGTCGCTGGAAGAAATACTGATCGTGCGGGCTTTGGGCCGCGCAATAGGTCACAATTAGTGCCGCTTGACCGCTGCGTCCCGCACGCCCGCCGCGCTGGGCGTAGTTGGCCGGTGTTGGGGGCACGTTACGCAGGTATACGACGTTCATCGACGAGATATCGACGCCTAATTCCATTGTAGGGGAGCAAAAAAGCGTCGGCAGAAAGCGGCTGTCTTCTCGTAGCTCTCTAAGCCGTTCCGCCTTTTGTTCAAGGGCTTTCCGATCATCTGACTCGAAGCGGAATCGTGCCTCTCTCAGCTCTCGTAGGTCACCTTCCACCTGAGCAGTGTGTTCTCGCCCCTCAAGCCCAAACAGAGCTCCGCCCCCGTCGGCGAGTAGGCGGGAAATGCCACGATAGAGTTCCTGGAAGAAACTATTGTCGCGCTCGGGATCGACGCGGCCTCTTGCAACACCAAATGTGATTGAAGACGCAACGAGCCTCCAGCCTTCTCCCCCGACTGGTGATGCAACCTGAGTCGCCAGACCATAGCGATTGGCGGCAGCCAAAAGCCCTTCAACAATTTCAGTGATCTGTTTGCTCGTCGGGCGCTTTCCGGCAAAATCCATCGTCTTCAGCACGCGACCGATCGTGCTGGATGGGCTGCCGCGAAGAATTAGTTCTTCATCCCTTTGAAGGATTTCACGACGCGTCGGCGGTCGGGGCATGAACACAGGTGCGGCAAGAAAGCGCTCTTCATCCAGAATCCATGGCGCCTTGATCAAGCCGCGCATCCGACCGGAAAGACTCTCGATCTTCAGTCGGTCTAGGCCGTCGCATTCAACGGCCAGGCCCTTTCGCATAAAATCCAGCAACGCGCGTAGAGCGGATGCCCGCTCGGCAGCGGAAGATTTCCGCAATATCGGCACTCCCTCGAATTCAGCATCGTCACGCGCCAGATCTTCCATTGAGAGGTAGCGCGCCTCGATCAGGCCAAGCTGTTCAAGATTGGGGTTCGTGTATCGCCACCCGCGACGCTGATCGATCCAGAATCTATGCGTGAGAGCTTCACGCAGCGTGCGCTCGGCACCCAGCAAGTTTCCACCCCTCAGATCCGGCTCGACCAGCCATTCAGACCGCCGGGAGACATTGGTGGCAACGAACCCAAGCTTCCGCTGCACCGCCTGCCCGATTTGGTCTTCATGCAGCCCATCATCTCCGGCTTCGGCTAGTGCCGCCAGGATTGCCCCACGCAAGAGCGTAACGAAGATAAAGTCGTTGAAGTGCCCAGCCTGCAGGGCAGCGTCTTGTCGGTTGTCGGTGAACGCGAGCAGCTTCCGTGTCGTTGTAGGAATCGCTGCAACAGGATCATTCATCCAGCTCAGAATCGCAGAGATGATAATAGTCGTGGCGGAGCTACGCCCCTCTGCGCTCAATGAGGCAAGGCGGTTGATGTCGCGAGTTGAATCACTGTGATGCTCGCCGCAGGCAGGACAGAATTTGAAGCGCCCGGGCATAAACCAAGCGCGGCATCCGCCAGCCCCAGCGGAGCCGTCTGGCAACACAGAAAACAATTCGGCTTTGGTTTTTCGATACGTTGCCTTCAGTCGGAATTCGCCGGTCTTCGTTTCTTCGAGCCAAGGTTCGGGATAATCTTCATCCCTGCCTTGGAAGGTGAATTCGCCATCCACGGGCTCAGGCATAAGAAAGCCCCAGCGATCGCCGACGCCATCAAGGTCTTCGTCCTCGTTAACCGGGACGTCGTCGATCTCTCGCTTTTCGAAGCGCCTGGACCCTAAATCATCCAGGAGAGAGACCGGGTGGTGCTCTTGTCCGCATCGACGGCAGAAATGTGTGGCGTAGAGGCGTTTTTCGGGGTGGGCAGGATCGAAAATTTGCCCCTCGAAAGTGATTGTTCTGGAACCGGATATATCGAGGGTAGAGTAAAGCCTGCCAGCACCGGATATAAACTGATGGAGTTTAAACGCAAACAAAGGTTCATCTCCGCCGTCTGAGTACCCACGGCTTTTCTCTGATAAACTGAACGCCAAAAGAGAGCTCTTCAGTGCTCTCTCACAGACGTCCAAGCTCTGCCCCGATTCGTCCGACAATATTTTCGCCGCGTCCTTGAGAGATTTGGGACTCGCCCGCACAGGCTTGCGGTTAACCTCCTTAAGTCCAAGACGTGTTTCGACCCAGATCGCCAGAGGGTCTTGAGAGATTTGGGCGTTGGATTTGTGGTCATACGGGGAGCCGTCAGCTGCGAGATTAACCGCTTGACCCAGGCCCTGCAGTCCTTGGTCTGCTGACCTCTTGGGATCGGTGGCACGGCGCAGGGTCTCGGTTACGATGGCATCACGAGAGATACTTGTGCCAAAAAGGCGCGATGCAACACCTGCAACAATTTCATTACGATCTTCCTCAACTCCTTCGCTTGCCATCGTAGCAGATGTTCCGATGCAAATCGGCGGATGATCTGGATCCCCGACCCTCGCCCGCAAACGGCGCATCAACATCGCGACGTCGGCTCCCTGGCGACCTCGATAGGTGTGCAATTCATCCAATACTATAAAATTGAGCCCGCGACAATTTTCAATAACAGATCTGTCCAATTCTGACTGCCTGGTCATCAGCAACTCAAGCATCATAAAGTTAGTTAGCAGAATGTCGGGAGGGTTATGCCTTATTTTCTCTCGCTCTTCGCCGCTTTCCTGTCCCGTGTATCGCGCAAAAGTGACTGGTATTGGATGGTCTTGGTCGATGAGAAACTTTTTTAGCTCTTCAAGTTGACTGTTCGCTAGGGCATTCATGGGGTAGACCACTACAGCACGTGTACGCGCAGTTTCGCCCTTGAGCTTTGCCTTAACTACCGAGTCTACGATCGGAATAAAGAAGCAAAGGGATTTTCCGGATCCGGTACCGGTGGTAACCACGAAGCTCTTTCCATCGAGGGCTAGTCCAATCGCCTGCTCTTGATGACGACGCAGCTTGAGGCTCTTGTCAGAGCTGTTTTGCGCGGGTCGGCGAGCGCGGAAAATTCGTGCGCAGTCCGAAGCCAAGCACTTGGGGCCGACGAGGGCCTGGACCGAGCCGCCATCCTCGTAATGCGGGTTCAACTGAATGAGAGGCTCAGGCCAGAATCGGCGGCCCGCGTATAGTGCATCGACCTTGTCCTGGATTTCAGTCGCGCGGATTCGCGTAAACGAACGCGCGAAACCCGTGTACTGCGCCAACAGCCGGTCATCTAAGGCAAATACGTCCATTAGGCCCTCGCATCAGAGATTTGATCCATTAACAAGACCGGTGCGCGGATCATATAATAGTGCTGCAACGTCTCACCCTCACTCTTTAGTCGGTAAGCATAGACATATGCACGACAAGTATATGCAATGTTTAGCATCGCGCGCCTGATATAACACGTCGTTTGTCTGTGAAACATTGTTTTCCCGACAAAATTCTGACGGCGGCGTTTTTCACTTTGGTACATGGCGCGGATATTTTCCACAATCGCACCGTGCGCTGACAGACTACCTGAGGCTCAACGGGTTCGTTTAGCCTTGTTTACAATTTACAGAATGTCTTAGGGAGGGTGCCGCCCTCCCTTCCTTGGCGCGTGTTCTAAAGCCCAACGTTTCGAGGCGCGCGTTGCCCTGGGCGATCCCGGTGCGGTAAGCCATCGCCACTTGCAAAGACGACAGATACACAGCGCTTCTGGAAGATCGACTCAAGGGGGTTGAGTGAAAGGCTAAACTGACCGACGCGGGCCATCGTTCGGGGATAGCCGGGGGCCGAAATTGCAATTTAGAAAACCTTCGCAGATGGCCGGCCCCAGAAATCGATTGCTACTGCAATGACATACGAGTGCCCAGTTTCATCCTGTCGGGCGCCCATAGTTTTCAATCAGTTATCACTTTTCCTGTTTGGTCGGGGTTGGTTCGGGTAGCACCTGGGTAGCACGCGCTTAAACAATCCGGCCGAGCGGTCGCCGACGAGCATATCACGGACGGACCGAATCGTTGACCCGAGCGGCGAAACCCGGAAGATCAAGACCAAGACAAAGTAGGTACGAATCGGAGCCCCGAAAACGGGACTCCTATTCGCGCCGAAAGCGAGTCGAATCTTCGGCAATGCGGCGATGGATGTCAGAGCGTTGTTCCTTCATGGTTTTCTCGCCTTGGGGGCCGGTTGCAGCTGCCGCTGCAACCCTGGGCCTCGCCGAGAGTGGGGTGTGCAAGACGCAAGGAGAATCTTTGGGGGTGGTGCGGGCGCAGCCGTAGGCGAGCCACGGCCCGCTGCGCTTCAGCTTCTGCTGCGCCCGCGACGGTTGCCGCACACGCAGAACGCCGCCGTCGCTCCGGTTCCTCGGGCGCAAGGTCTATCTCGCCGCGATAGTAGTGCTGATCGCGATCATGCGACCACCGCGCGGATGCGACAGCTGTCCGAGTTGATTGGCGTCAGCGCGGCCTTCATCGGGTCGGAAATCCGATAGCCCCAATCAACCCGCCATCAGCCGCTCGGCCGACGAGACGGCGAAATAGAGCGTCAGCAGGCCGGTGGCGAGATCGACGAAAATCGTCCACCAGCGCTTGGCCGCGCCCTCGAGGCTGCGATAGAGCAACGCGTTGGACGTCGCCCGGATGACGCCCCAGGTCAGCGCGCCGGCGCCGCCTCGGCCGCCGCCCGCATCGACGCCCAAACGGCGGCCACGTCGCTTGCCTCTGTCGGCAACGCGCCGACGGACACCCGGACGGTCCAGCGTCCATCGATGATTCCAGGCGTCAAATAGGCGGCGCCTGAGCGGTTCACCGCCTCCACCCAGGCGGTCGTGTGCGTATCCAGAGCCTCGCCATCCAGCACGCTTCCGTCGGGCAGCATTGGTTCGTGGCGAACGCATACGGTTTGCAGGTGGACCGGGGCCACGACGCGCCAGCCGGGAGTCGCAGCGACCTGCTCGGCCAAATGGCTTGCGTTGGCCATGTCCCGCCGCAGTCGCTTCTGCAGTCCGGCAACACCCTGTTCCCGGATGAGGAACCAGAGCTTCATCGCTCGGAAGCGGCGGCCCAAGGGAATGCCCCAGTCGCGCAGGTTTTTGACTTCGCTGTCCACCGACGACTGCAGGTAGCTCGGGTTGGTCGACATCACCCGCATCAATTGTTCGGGATCGCGGACATAGTAGACCGAACAGTCGAACGGCGCTCCCAGCCATTTGTGTGTATTGACCACGAGGCTGTCTGCGCCTTCGATCCCCTCCCACATCCACCGGCACTCCGGCAGGATCATCGCGCTGCCGGCCATCGCAGCGTCGACATGCAGCCAGACGTCGTATCGCTTTGCGACTGCGGCGATGGCCGCGACTGGATCGATCGCCGTCGTTGCTGTGGTCCCAACCGTGGCCACGATAGCGCAGGGCCGATCGCCTCTGGCCAAGTCCGTAGCCACCATTTGCGCAAGCGCGTCCGCGCGCATGGCGAAATTGCCGTCGACTGGAACCAACCGCACGTTGTCCCGGCCGAAGCCGGCCAGCAGCGCGCCTTTTTCCACGGAACTGTGGGCGTGCGCCGACACGTAGACGCACGGTTTGCGGGTCTCGCCCTGCAAACCGCCGCGCGCCAGCGCAAACCCGGTCGCCCGCTCGCGCGCGCAAATCAGCGCCACCAATGTGCTGGTGGATGCGGTGTCCTGAATTACCCCGCTCCAGGTCGGCGACAGCCCGAGCATTTGCCGCAGCCAATCGGTGACCACCTCTTCGATTTCGGTGATCGCCGGGCTCGACTGCCACGAGAGCCCGATCACGCCGAGACCTGTGCTGACGAGATCGCCGAGAATGCCCGCGGGCAGCGAATTGGCGGGGAAATAGCCAAAGAAACGCGGATGCTGCCAAAGCGACAATCCAGGCAAGACCACCCTGTCCAGATCGGCGATCACCGCAGCGAAGTCCTCCGGCTCATTCGGAGGGGCGGTCGGCAATGCATCTCGGATCTCGCCAGGCCGCGTCACGGCCATCACCGGCCGGTCCGCCATACCTTCATGGTAGTCGGCCAGCCAGTCGATGAGTTGATGTCCGTAGTGGCGGAATTCTTCAGGCGTCACTGCGATCGTCCTCGCGTGCTGGGAAAGGGCTTTGTCCAAAGCGTTGGAAACTTGACTCGGATGACCTCATCAGGCGGCCGGGCGGGCGAGCTGGCCGAGAAGAAAGCCTGTCGCCAGAAGGGCAGGGAGAGAAGCGGTCATGGCCGAGCCTGCATCACGGCTTGACCGGACGGAGTCAACCGGAGCGGCGCGGCGACAGGGCCCGTGCGGAGGGGCTGGAGTCGTCTTCCAGGGATCCGACCGTTGCTGTTGAATGCGGCGACGCGTCAGGTAAAGATCATCGACGCCGCCGGCAGGATGGCGGCCAGCTTGGACAGGTCGCCCGGCGCCGCCTCGCGCCGCCTGCCGTGAGCCGGGACCAATGGATCGCATCAAGGAACAGGCCACGCGCATGACGGGAGCCAAAGTTTCGATTGCGGACCTGAGACCGGCCCAGCTGACGTTGGGGTTGTCCGAGGTCGAGAGCCGTGCGGCGAAGATGGCCGGAATGACGCCCTCGGAGCGCGAAGCCTATATCCTGAGCAAACCCATTCCCTACGTTCTGGGTCCCGGAAAGCAGATCTTCATGGTCGACCACCACCATCTCGCGCGGGCGCTCTTGTCGCTGAAAATTTCGGAAGTCGTTCTTGGCGATCAACTCGCGGACTGGTCCGGCCTGCAGACGAAGGCGTTCTGGCGCATGATGGAGTCGAAGGGCTATTGCTGGCCCATCGACGCCGACGGCAATCGCCGGCCCTATGCGGCCATTCCGAAATCCATCGCCGACCTCACGGACAATGTCTGGCGCACGCTGGCGCGAAACGTGCGCGGCAAGGCGTTCGAAGACCTGGACACGCCGTTTCAGGAGTTCATGTGGGGCGACTATTTTCGCACCTTCATGAGCCGTCGCCTGATC
>Ga0074046_10003671_pt1 | contig 12749 bp, 12 predicted proteins | sample BogForMeECP23OM3_FD_94441 | JGI IMG/M metagenome (GOLD analysis project Ga0074046, IMG submission 94441) | Bog forest soil microbial communities from Calvert Island, British Columbia, Canada - Bog Forest MetaG ECP23OM3 | ecosystem: Environmental > Terrestrial > Soil > Wetlands ...
CATGAGTTTACTCGTGATTTTGTCTACAACTGAAAACACTCCGATCGGTATCGTAACGCTTCACGATGTCCTTCGATTGCAAAACCAGCTATCGGATGCGGGTTCACTTTAGTTGGGGAGAACTTTTGGCAACCAAGTGTACCCGAACTGGCGTGTGCGCCAAACCTTTTCATGGTCGGAAGTTTTCAAGCACTCCTTACGAGTGCCTATGGGCATTTACTGGTTTCTAAGCTCATTCTCTTTTTTGCGATGGTCGGGTTCGGTGCTTGGAATCTTTTCTTGCTGAAGCCAAGAATAGCGATTGGTCTCCCGACTGCTAATGTTGCACAATAAAAGAAGGCCGTACGTTTATTGCTTCGAAATGTGCTTTGGGAAATGGGGTTGGGTGCTGTACTAACGTTGGGCTTGGAACCACTCCGCCGCCGATGCCATGATTTGCAAAATGCTTGCTGAAAGTGACTAACGGCTGACGCTCATGGCGAAAAAGCGTACAAGAGGCCTGGCGCGATTGTTCTTCGGTACGGTTCCCGACGATCAGATACACCGGGCCTATGGAGTCCGTGTAGCCCTTTTTTTTATTCTGGTTGTTGTACTGGTCGCGGCGCTGTTCCTGATCTACCAATTCATTCAAACCCTCTCTCAGTTATACGTGGCAGAGGGTAAGCGGGACGGTTGGCAACGGCCGGACGACGTGATCGGGTCCCTTAAATTGAAAGACGGGAATGTGGTAGCGGACGTAGGTTGTGGAGTAGGATACTTCTCTCTAAAGCTTGCGCCGAAAGTTGCCGAGCACGGCAGCGTTCTGGCGGAGGACATTCTCTGTGAGTCGTTGACGTTCTTGTGGATCAGAGCGCTTTTACAGCATCAATCCAACATTCGCGTTATTCACGGTAATCTCGACGACCCTCGTCTCCCCAAGGAAGGCGTTGACGCCGTGCTCATTGCTAACAGCTATCACGAGTTCACGAACTCTCTAGCCATCTTGGACCATACTTTTCGCGCACTTCACTCAGATGGACGACTCGTTGTCCTCGATCGAGGACCTCGGTCATACCACGGAGAGTCCCGCGAAATCCAGATGCAGCAATACCAAATCGCCGCTTCGATAGCAGAAGACGAGATTCGCCAGAGAGGTTTTGAAGTAATCAGTCGGGACGACCGTTTTATCGATCGGCCGGCTGCTGAGCGACCGGGCGACCGGCCGGATGATCACGTTTGGTGGCTAATCGTTGCTCGCAAACCGTGACTCGATTGATAGCTCGCGGTTGAACTGTTCAATGTTTAGCCGAAAGTTTCGGGATGCTCGGTGACGACACGAAAGTACGGGAGGTTTTTTGCGCTTCAGTGACTCGCAAAAATGCGAAGCCGCTTTTCGATGGAAACTCGCTAGCGCAAGTAGAAGTTCTGAAGCTACCTACTCCTTACATTTTGAGTCAAACCGCTTAAGCAAAATCTCATGAATGACATTATCTATATCGTAGTAAGCATTCTTGCAGTCGGTATCCTGGCCCTATTTAGCTGGTCGCTCAGCAAACTCTGAGAACCAGCTGAGTTATGGAAAACACAATTGTCGGCTCCTTAGTGGTGATCCCTGGGTGAACGTGTTGAGGCTGAACCTGGCTCTCGACGCGCTCGCTCCAAAGGGGCACTAGCAGAAGACAAGCCATAATTTTCGCGCATGCGGCGCGGGTCGGCCTGCGGTCCGGCGGTTTCCGGACCCGCGGGCCGAACCATTTTCGGCCTCTCACTCTTAGTCGTTACGGACCGATCCGTATGGAGGATGTCCAAGCCGATGATGTCATTCGTCCTGAGAGCCTGCCGCCCAACGTCCCGGCCAAGGATTTCTGGTCCTTGCTTGCCGTGGCCGATTCCGCCGGTTCGTCGAACAACTCGATTTGCGAGCGACTGGCTTTTTCTAGCTGACGCTTATGGAAGCAACATAAACGCTGCTCCGGCGATCAGCGTCGGCACCAGGGCTCCGAGGAAGAGGTACAGCGGCGAAATTCCGGCCTCCCCAAAGCGCGACGCGAGGATCGATTGACCGGCCGGATTTGGCGCGTTGGCTATTACGGTTAGCCCTCCACCAGTAACTGCCCCAGCCATCACCACATATTTGAGTGCGTCAGAAAATCCAGGGACAAGGGATGCAAGGTACGTGATCGCTGCATTGTCGTTGAAAGCAGTAAGGATCGTAGCGGCAAGCATCAATGGCCATTTATTCAAGCTTCCAAGAACCGGCGCTATCCACCATTGCTGACACCCTCCGTGAATGATTAGAGCTGCAAGGAAGAAGCCGACGAGTAACGGTGGCCGCAGCGCAATTGCGTGCTGGTTCAGCCGCGTGGCTGAGACGAACGCGAGAAAGAAAAGAAGACCCAAAATCACAAGCACGGGATAGTGGGCGTTCGCTACTGTCCAGCAGAGAAAGAGGATATGGATGCCAGTGATCCGCCACGGAATTGGTCGGCGCCCTTCTTGCTCTTGCTCTTCGTCTGGAGTGTTGGTCGCAAGTCTGGCGAATTCTCTCCGAAACACCGTGAGATAGAGCAAATTGGACAAGATGATTCCGATGACAGCTTTCCAGCCGAAATGGGTCAGCATGTACACCAAGTCCCAATTCCAAACGCTGGCGACGATCACAACCGGAGGGGACGCAAACTGGGTTAATACCCCGCCGACCGAGATATTGACGAACAGCAGGCCGAGCGTTGCGTATTTTAGCCGCTTCGATGGTTTGAGGCTATAGAAACGATGGCGCAGTAGAAGGGCGCAGATCGTCATTGCCGCCGGCCCGGTGATGAAGGAACCGAGCAATGGGCCTAGCGTCAGAATTGTCATCCACCACGAAGCGGGTGTTCCGTTTCCGATTGCCGAAACTTTGGCGATCACGGTTTCCGTAAAACGGATGATCGGCAGTGAACTGGCCATGGCCATGATCACGACAACAAAAATTGCATCCGCGACGTTTACGTTTCCGACATAATCAACCATCGTTGACCATCCGTGGAACGCAACAATGGCAACGAAAAGCGGGATTAGCCAGACACCGAAAACCGCTTCGACTTCGCCCATGAAATAAAAGAGCTGAGCCCTGAAGAGTAGCTTGTCGTGTTTCTTCCCGAAATCCGGTGGGCCGTCTGTTGCATGAAGCAAATACTCGATCGCCTCATAGCTCTGCTGATAGTTATGAGCAAGCTTACGAAACCGAGCGGCCAGAAACGTGTGAACGATCGCTGCGAAGAAAATGATGGTCGCAACAAGGTTGAGCGGTTCCCGCTGAATACGCCCCGTGAGTTTTCCGAAAAGCGACGGAATCTGTTGGTCATGGTAACTATCGACCGGCAACGGAAAATCTACAGCAGGCCTCAGTAAACCTGCAGCCGTTGTCGAAAGAGTAGTCAGACACAATGACAATCCGAGACCAAGAAGTAGCAACGTTCTACGCATGGAACCCAATACTTTATCGGAACAAACTCACGCGAACCAGTAGTTGCGGCTGCACGTATACGCCAAATAGCGTGGGAAAAAAGACGCCAAATAATTTGGAAATTGTACAGGGATCACCGACCGTCTTCCCCCCTGATTACCCTGCATAACCTGCATTCCGATCGGTTATCGCTTTTCGTTTGTATGCATAAGCTACTGTGCATCAACTGGTTCCATCAAATTGCAAACTGATCCGTAAAGAAGAGTCGGTTCAGAGTCACACCACCATGTCCGAACGCAATCGGCCAACAATGTCACCGGTCGAAATCAAACCAGCCACGAATGGTCGAAGTGACCGCTGACAACAACGTTTACCGATCAGCTACGCCAAGGTGATGTGTCGGTTGTATGGAAGCTTCCCATAAAACTCCTTTTCGCTAACGATTCGCTTCCTCGGCTTCTTCAGGTTTCGCGAGCGGACGTAACACTTCAATACAACGTTCGAGTGGGTGGTAATCCGAAGACGTGAACGGGCCGCGGCTGTGGCCATGGTCGGCGGATGGATTCCGCCGGAGGATAAGCTAAGCTAGATAGCCTTTGAGAAGGACACGGAAAGCGCACTAAGGCAGCACCGTGAATCCCATCAGCATCGCCGCCGCGCGCTGCCTCATATCCGCCGTAATAAATTCCGGTTCTCCCGCGACTTTCGCCGAAGCGAGATGCAGCGCATCGTTAGTGCGGATAAAGGTCGGCGGTGTTTGCGAAAAGCACGCCTCAAGCACCACGCCAAATTCCCGTTCCGTATCCGCTGTCTCCGGTTGAATCACGATGTCGGCTGCTGCAATATCCGCAGTCAACTCGTCGTAGAGTGCCGCAGCTTCGCCGCTCGGGAGAACGCCTTCCGCCTCCCGGCGCCGAAACACGGTCCGTACCTCATGCCGCGTGAGCGACCCAGTCGCCACACGGCTTGCCTTTACCGCCAACTCGCGGAACTCCGCGGAATCCAACTCCTGCACGTAAAGCTTTACCAGCGCTGAAGAATCCCAATAGCTCATCAGCAACGCTCACCGCGGATGTCGTCGAGGATCTCCTGGAGTGCCACGCCCGTCTTGCCGGTAGCCCCGCGGTTCCGCAGCCGGTCGAGCTTTTGGAGCCAGCTTTCGCGTTGCGCCCGCGACCCCTCCGTTATCGTTGGGCGCGCACCGAGTTTCCGGGCGAGGTGTTCGAGCAGGATCTCCTGTTCCGGATGGGGCAGTTTGTCCACGGCGGCTTGGATTTCGGAGAGAGTGCTCATGCGCGGAAAAGTAGCACGCCCCGTTCAACGCCGCCAAGCCAGTCGACAGGTGGATAAGGTTGCACGCGAGTAGTAGGGCAGGGAGAGTGGGGGATCGGCAACCGGATTCTCCGGGTCGTTGCCATTTTATATTTGAAACCGTTGGACGATGTTATGAGCAGTGCGGTTGCCGATATTTCCAGATGGAATGACGCATATCACTGCGGAGATCGCGTTCCAACGCGACGCAGGGAAGGTTTACTATTTCAGCGGGCATTTACCGGTCTTTGTGCATGATGAGCGAGACCTGGCGACGTTTCGGATGTTCACAAGCCAGCTTGCGATCAATGGCAACGTGACTCAAGCGCAGATCTCGCGCATTTTTGGAGTGCCGCTTGTGACGGTTAAGCGCTATGTGAAGCTTTACCGCCACGGTGGCGTACGTGCCTTTTTCGTAGCGCCAAAGCGACGTGACGGCCGCAAACTCACCGCCGAAGTGTCTCAGCAGGCGCAAATGCTACTTAATAAGGGCCTGGAGGTGCCCGAGGTCGGGCGACGGGTGGGGATTCTTGCAAACACTCTGCACAAGGCGATCCGGGACGGGCGGCTAGTGCATAGCATTAAAACAAAATATTTCTGAGTCCTCTGGTAAGCAGTACCAAAAGCCAGCGTAGTGCTGCGGATAAAGCGGCAGTGGGTTCAGCAAGTGCGGTTTGAAATTCTGCCTTGGTAATCTTGAAGAGGATTGAGAGGCGGTGCATAGCAAGAAGAGCAGTCTCTCTAGGCGTTCTTGCGTGAATGAAGCAGTGCGTACAGCAACCTGAAGCCGGGTCAAGCTGCTCCTGTCATATCGTAGATCAGCCGAAGGTCAGTTCCTGGAAAAAGAGTGGCGGTAGCGGTCAGTTCAGTGTACAGGTGCCGGAGAGCTTCGTTGTGCCTTCGCACCGCCCGCGGGTGTAGCAATACGGTTAGCGTCTTTTGCTCAAAGTTCGGCACCAAGTCTGCTGGGCCTTTGAAAATATCTCTTAGGATGGAATCAGCACGCTCGTAATCAGGTACGTGTTCCAAGAGGATCCGTATCACCATGTTCTCCGCACGAAAGGCGATCAGCTTGATAGCGCTGAGAAAATCTGTTGTGCCAGAATCAACGTAGGACGCCCGCATTAGTCTGCTATCATCCGACCGGTTGGCGCTCTCACCGCTTTGGGCGTACCCAGTTGCCAAGGAATGGTTATTCTCAGTAGGCTTGTACGTTGAGTCTGCTTTGGAACACTCGCGTCCGCTGATGGGCCAGCGTCCGGGTTCGAGCGTCTCTCTGGTGAGATCAGCGATGTCCTCGCAGAGTCGGTCCAGAGTGACGTTATCGCGCTGATACTTCTGAAAACGATCTGCAGTGAACTCGAGCGACGTTCCGCCTGTAAACGACGCTTCGTCGAAATATGGCGTCTCCTTAATCCACCTTGCGGCCAACGCTGTTTTCCACGCAGCAACTCTGCCAGCGTTTTCGCCAATCAGGCGGATTATCTCGCCGAGCGTTCGATTAGCTGGAAGGCGTTCCCGGCAAAAAGCCTTTCTCCACTCCGTCGGCGCGACAAACTGGAGAGCCTCTATGGATGGAAACCGCGACAGATGGAGAACGGTGATCAACGTTAAGGCGATTTCTTGGAAATACCTGTCGATGTGTGTCGGAAACAGTTGCTCCACGTATGTCCAGAGCCCACTTTTGTCCAGAGCTGGCAGAGCCAACATTGTGCCCCCGGTGGGCACACCCTCGAACCGTTCCAGCCGCGCCGGAGTAAGAATCACTTCGGCCCTTTGACTAATGTCCGAAGGAATGATGAATTGACTCCAAGCATCTGGTTCGTCTTTCGCCAACTCTCGATCATCGTGAACGATTGCCTGGTCACGAGACCCCGCTTGATTCCCTGACCACTCAACTGTCGAAGCCGCGCCTTTACCGTCAGGAGTGCCAACCTTTAAGAATGAAGTGTTTGCTTGTACTTGTCTGGGATTCCTCTTGGAATACCCAGACCTATTGGCTGCGAAAAGTTCAACGCTGCTCTCACCGGAGATTAAGAAGTCGAAGAAGCTAATTCCCCTGCGTTTGCATGTCTCACAAATACTTAAAAGCACAAGGTATTCTCGCAGCCCTTTTTCAGTGGTTATTCCCCGGATAATGGTGCGCAATGCTGCAAAAGCCCGCACTGCATTCTCTGCATTGTTATTGTTCCAAGGAACGCCGTCGTGTGTCAAAAACGTAAAGAGCTTTTCCCGATTTTTATGAAATCGCTTCCGGTAGCTCTGAGCGATTTCCGAGGCGAAATCTGATGTTGCAATCCATCTGAATAACTCTTCTACGGCGGGCAGGTGCTTTGCCAAGAAATGGGTTTTTAATCCATGCTTATCCACTGTCTCGACGATGCTCCTAAGCACAGTAGCGTATTTCTGCGCGACCTCTCTTAGCTCTTCATCGTAGGGATACCTGTGCATATCGTCATTAATGTCACGCATAAGGTGGATCAGGCATTTCTGCTGCGGACACTTGAAGGCGTCATAGGCCGCATAGAAGTCAGAGACCAGAACACCACGAAAGTCCTTCAGCAGTGCATGGACCATATCTCCCTCGCGTGTATCGCTGCAGAGGAAGACGACATCCTCCAAGCTTGCTAACACCCACACAAATCCAGATTTTCCAATCATCCGTGCCTTTGTTTCATCTGCATGGACTAATGAGCCTCGCGCTATCCTCTCGATTAGCTCCGTAACGGTTTTTGTGTAAAGCGTGGCGAAATCCGACTTGAAATCGGAAATGTTGGATCCGGTCACATCGAAATGGAATAGTTGATTCAATGACTTGGCAACGGTGATTCCCGATATTCTGAGCTGGATCAACTGGTATACAGCGAACGCGCGAACATGCAGGCCATATTTGCGAAAGGCGAACTTAGTTGTGCCAGGTGGTCGTACAAGACGTTGACATTTTACACAGTACCAGTTTTCGCAGATGTGTCTTGTGACCCATCCTTTTACACCGCTTTGCGTGAATCGAATATCGTGCACAAAGACGTCAGTTGTACCCCATTTTAAAAGGGCGGCGCCTCCACAGTATGTACAGGAAACCGGGGCGGAGTACGCCAGCGTTTGCTTTACGGGGAGTCTCTTGACTTTGCGTGTGAGCGTCTTGTGACAGGCTTTCTTGATTATCTTGCTGGACCGAACGTAAACTCTTTGTCTTTGATAGTCCCAATATGCTGCTCGGTTGATCGCTTTGAACTCAGGCAGTGCGGCACCGTCTTTATTAATCAGAATAAATGGTGGGAGTGGCTTCATTCGATCCACATGGATTGCGTCGATGGCTGATTGCGATACTCCTGAAGGCTCGCCGTGGCACAATTTGTATAGGAAGCCGGTCAGGATTTCCATCCCGTTGCAGTCCTCTGCATTGTAAGTGAAGAGGCGCCGTTTCAGCGATAATTCAGCCGATAGTTCCCATTTAAGGCGACAGGCGATGGAATTCGGGCCAGACAAATTGGTATGTGACCACACGAATCCTAGCGAAGATACGACCTCCTTCAGGCTATTCGAGTAGGTCGGGAAGTAGATTTGCGCGAAGATAAAAGACAGAAGGTTCACCGCGGACTTGATGATTTTAGCCGGCGGAGAATCTTTCATTGGTTCTCCATAGCGGCTACACATTCGCTTTAAAAAGGTTGTTTCGTAGCCGCCGTAGTGGACTAACACGGGGTTCTCGATTCCCGACAGGATGCCGAGAAAGTCGCTCCAGATCCGCTTCTCGTCATCCACACTGTCCGCCCAAAGACTGTGCTGGATGACTTGCTCAGCGGTTTTGACGCGAAGACCAATGAGGTAGTAGAACTCACGATCTGGAATTCCCTCAACATCCAGATAAATAGGTGTTCCCTCAAGCTCCAGTTCCGGGCTTCCGACGATGTGGATCTTGCGCTCCCGGATCGCGAGGGCTTTTAGTGAGTGATGGTATTTCTCGCGCTTGCCAGCGAGCCGCTTTGGTCGCCGGCGTGCCCGGAAGGTGTAGGAGAGTTGTTTGACGGTGAAGATGCCTTTACTGTTGAACTTTCTTCGCTCCTTTTCCGTCATGTTCGACAGCAGGCTGAGGTCGTCTTGCTCGATCGACTTTTGCCGACATCGGTCCCTAAACTCGCACTCGACGCAGTGGCGATTCAAAACGAGGTCCGGCGGCGAATGGCTGGCAAGCAATTTGGCGATCTTCCCGATTATTTTCCTCACCTTTCCCGCCAGGGCCGCGGTCTGCACCTTCCGCGTCGCATGGTCGTCGCCGTGGACGATATTGCCGCAGCTCACGTCGCAGCACAACATTTCCGAAAGCACGAGCGCATCGAACGCCAGCAGCAACTTGTCGTCCCAGTATAGCTTATTGGTGAAGGTGAATCGAATCGGGATAAATTTGGCATGCTGACCTCCTCCTTCTGACGAAACGCGCTCCACCACGTGGAGTTCGGATTCCAGGACGTAAGAATCCATCTGCGCCTGCACCGCCAAGCCGGAGGCGAACCGCCACTTAGCACCTTTGACATTATCCATGTCTGGAGAGAACACGACCTCCTCTTTCGGAGAGTCGGTGAGCAACCGTTCCGTGCCGGTCTTGCGGTAAGAGTCATTTTGCGCCTTCACCCATTCTGGGTAGGTGGCGCCAGCGGAGGGTTCACCGGTTGATCGCAGCCAGCATTTCGTCGGACACTTCAAGTAGGCTTCAAACACATCGGGGGTGATTTTCATACGCGGCGGCCTGAGCGATGCTGAGATTGAAGAGGAGTCGGCATGTCAAAACAGGCCGCACCCAAGCTCGTCCATGGCGCATTGAACGTCGTATGGGAAAGCTGGAAACCCTCGGCTTCCTAGGTGTGTGGGCACGCAGGCCCCTCCCGAAGTCCGTTGGGTCCTCAAGGACGAAAATCAAATGGGTTGACCAGCCTCAGGCCAGCAATCCATTTGAAATCATCCACATTCGCGACACCAATTCCGAATCATTTCCGACGCGGTGGAGCCAGAATAGAATCGGCCAGGCTCATTTTTCGCTGTTGACGGAGTGCGATTGCCTTGTTGACGGTTTCATCACTGATGGGAATGACTACGAGATGAGTCTTCGCACGAGCGAGGCTTGGAGCTGCCATGATCCACTTCATGCTACGAAGACTCACCTAAGCAATCTTAGACAGGTTCTAAGAAGGTTCTGTGGTGCGTCTCCTCAGTGGTAGTGTAGAAATCCGCAGCCTCCGAGGATCAATTGTAACAAGAGCTCCGGCCGATAAATCCTCTGCGGCGGCTTGGAGCGCGAACAAGACAGCATGTTTGGCACTCGCCGGTCGAATGTCCTCCGTGCGAATCTGTATCACGCTTGGAGAAGCGGCGGCCGTGGCAAACTCATTGGATCGGGGATGGAACCGAGTCGTTCGCCGCCACGACTCGGTCACGCCAAATAATTCGCAACGTCACATTTTAAAAAACAAATTTAGCCTGACCTAAGGATTGCCCCACATAACCCCCGCGTTTCGAGCGTTTATTGACCCCGATACGTCACGACCGGAGAGGGGAGGGTGGAGCAGAGGAGAACTCACAAGAACCGAATAAACGGTCACAGTGTGACTTCACCCCGATTTTCCATTAAGCTCGTCTCATGGACATGGACGGCGAGCGTGTTCTCACAATCCTGTACGTCTCCAATTTCGCAGAGCTTCCACGCAGCGTCTTTATTCGGACGCAAATCCAGACCAGCGATGTTATTTGGGGACCATAGAACCATAAGTTGGGTAACCAGAGGAGATACCGCAATGACTTACGAGAGGCGATCAATGATACGAATTCCCACAAAGCTGAAGCCCTGGTTTGAGGCCAGAAGGCGTTTCAAGTTGAGTCATGCACACACGCAGATGGCCCGCGAACTGGGCATGAATCCGCGGAAGCTAGGGTCGCTTGCCGACAGAGGGCAGGAGTCATGGAAACTGCCGCTCCCGGAGTTTATCGTCGAATGCTACCGTAAAAGCTTTGGCCGATCAGAGCCAGAGCATGTGCGATCTTTGGAAGAAGTGGTACAGGCTGAAGAGATGCGGCGCAAAGAGAAGCAAGCGCGCAAGGCCGAGAAGACGATCATTCCGGCAGGGTCCACCCATTCCGCGGTTCCAGCCGATGGTCTTGCCTCCGCTTCGCACCGGCAGACCCGTAGCCGAACCTTGGCGTTAGTTTGCGATACGCGAACCATGCGGTTTCACGCGAACCACGTATCCAGTTCGGCCTCCGGCGACTACTACCAAGCCATGTTCGAGGCCGAGGAGAATACGAACGATCCGAATAGCCCTTATTTTCTGATCCAACGACAATTCGAAACGTCAGATGGTGGTAGGTGCTATATCGAGACGCACGACGAAAAGTATATTGGTCATTTTCGTCTGCGCCGTGTCGAGTTCACGCCTGAGAGTTTGTCAATTGAGTTCGACCGGCCGAGCGACAATCTTGTCAACGTTACCTTTAGCATGGCGGTCTCGGACTTCGAGGAAGCATCACAGGTAATAAAGATCATCAGCGGGGAGGTCGACCCTCAATGACAGGGCGCCTCTTGAGGCGGCCACCAAACAATTCACCGCCAAAACACCGGAACCATGCTAGTTACAACCGAGTGAAAAAGATTCCTTACTAGGTTTTCGTCTCAGATCTTTTGACATTTTGACAGCGACAAAGGTTTAAAAGTAACACCGCAATTTGGCGTAGCCTAATATTTGGTGCACGTAACCTTTTGCGAGCGGTTATTGACACCGATGCGTCACGATCTTGAGAGGGGAGGGCGTCCAGTGTCTTGTCCAACACGTTCATTATCGGCAAGGTGCGTGTCCGGATCCGGAGTACAGGTTATGCAGCGACTGGTTGGGTGGCTGCATAGGTTGCAGACACGACGCTTCTGTCACGACCGACTCAGCTCTCAGCTCCTCCAAGTAAAGCAAACCATATTACGCCCGAGAACATAATGCCGGCGCCAGTGAATATGCCAGCTATCACCGCTCGGCCCCAGGCCTGCGGTCGATATAACAGCACAGCAGAGGACGCAATAGCGAACATGCAGCCACCATAAGTAAAAATGATCCAGAGCGGCGTGTGGGAGAGCATCACCCCATGTGGCGGATAATACCAGGCTCGGGCTGAGGGCGCCAACTCCTCGTACCAAGGCGGCAGAGTCATTCCAAGGGCTGTCGGTACTCCAACAGCAGACCAGGCTGGCCAACGGTCGGCCAGGCGTAGTGCAAGATAACCGAATTGGACGACGGTCAGCCACCAAGCGATAGGCATATAGGAGGGTGAGGCGAGAAGGTGGAAGCCGAAGTAGTCGGTATAGACGAGCGAATGGAAGTAAACGACATGCACCCAGTCGGCCCAGAGTTCGAGCACGCCCGCGACCAGGCCAAACACGAGTAGCCAGGAAAGTCGCGGACTGTGTGTGACAGACCAAGCGATGAACAGTAGGCCGATAACGGTCAGGGCAGTGACGCCGAACGCCCGTGGCTCAGTGAGCAGGGCGCCCAGGATAATTCCGCTCAGGGTCAAGGCGATGGAACCGATGACCCAGCGATCTTCGGTAGTGATTGTGGACGAGAGTTTCATGAGCATTTTTAGGGTGGTTGGACCGAAGAAAATCGATCGCTTAGTCACAAAAGTTCGAAAATATGGCTTCGATGTTCTCGAAAACCATGTCCGTTGTGCGGAAAAGCCGGAATTCGGCTGGTGGCCTTTACTGATGCCACGAGTGTTCTGCACATGAGCCGCTATGTTGAGAGAGCGGTCTTTAGCCCGGACGGCCGGCGGGTGCTCACCGCCTCATCGGACAAGACCGCGCGGCTCTGCAGGCCCACCACGATTACCTGCTCCAGCGGGTTGATCTCGAGCATTCGCCGCATCTGAGAAGTCGAACATTTCCCCCGGTGACCCGGACGACCGCCTATGCCAAACAGTGTGGAAAAAAAGACGCCAAAATAACAGGAACAACTTTAGCCGCCTAGCCTAACCA
>Ga0074046_10003675_pt1 | contig 12741 bp, 9 predicted proteins | sample BogForMeECP23OM3_FD_94441 | JGI IMG/M metagenome (GOLD analysis project Ga0074046, IMG submission 94441) | Bog forest soil microbial communities from Calvert Island, British Columbia, Canada - Bog Forest MetaG ECP23OM3 | ecosystem: Environmental > Terrestrial > Soil > Wetlands ...
CAAGACTAGTGGGGCCAGCGCCCCACAATCACGAAGAGCGCAAGCAGAAAGGCAGAAATGGCGGGTGAAGCCGATTCCCTGCGCCGGAGGTGATAGATGGTGGCGCCGACCATGAGAAGCGCAAGGCACCCTGCCGCCGCACGGACCAGCAGGTAATCCGCGGCCAGCGGATCCGGAGTCCACATCGGCGGCAGAATGACGCCAATGGCTCCTGCGATTTCCAGCAGCCCCACCACGACGCCCTGCGCCCTGGTCACTCTGATGGGAGCGGTTTTACGCCGCTCCTCGATCGTCTTGATCAGCGATTTATACGCGAGCAGCTTGGCCACTCCGGTAGCCAAAAAGACGGCGGCAAGCATGATCTGCCCGATCCAAATCAGCGCGTTCATTTGTCCTGGTCTCCTTCATCCTTTCGTAATTTGTGCGCGATACAAGCGGCCGTTTGGACCACCGTAGGCCCCGATTGAAAACCGAACGCAACAAGCCTGTCAACATGAACGGCGGCACACGGCGTGAGGCCGTTCCTGAGTGGTCATCAGGCGCCGCGAGCATGATTATGAAATAGCTGTCAACATTTCACCTGTATGTGACTTGAATCACCCGACGGGTCACGCGGCGACTGCTACGCTGGAGGGAGCACGCAAACTCCCCTTTTGCGAGGTGCGCCATGCTCGAAACTGCAGCGAACGAGACTGCGATTCAAGGCCCGTTGAGCCCCGAATTGCTTGCCCAAATGGACGCCTACTGGCGGGCTGCGAATTATCTTTCCGTAGGCCAGATCTACCTCAAAGACAATCCTCTGCTGGAGCGGCCGCTGACGCTCGCCGATGTGAAGCCGCGGCTGCTGGGACACTGGGGCACCACGCCGGGCTTGAATTTTCTCTACGTGCACTGGAACCGGCTCATCCGCGAGCGCGGGTTGAATATGATCTACATCATCGGCCCGGGACACGGCGGCCCGGGAATTGTCGCGAACACGTATCTTGAAGGCTCCTACTCTGAGATCTATCCATATATTGGTCAGGATAAGGACGGCATAAAGCGCCTGTTCCGGCAATTCAGTTGGCCCTACGGCATTCCCAGCCACGTGGCGCCGGAGACGCCGGGCTCCATCCACGAGGGCGGTGAGCTGGGCTACTCGCTGGTGCACGCGTATGGCGCGGCCTTCGACAATCCCGATCTGATTGTGGCCTGCGTGGTGGGCGATGGCGAATCGGAGACCGGGCCGCTGGCTACAAGCTGGCACTCCAACAAGTTTCTGAATCCCGCAACCGACGGCGCGGTACTGCCCATCCTGCATCTGAACGGCTACAAGATCGCCAATCCCACGGTGCTGGCGCGCATCCCGCATGCGGAGCTGGAAGACCTGATGCGCGGCTACGGCTATGAACCGTTCACGCTCGAAGGCGACGATCCGGCAGTGATGCACCAGCAGGCTGCGGCCATTTTCGATCGCATCTTCGATCGCATCGCGGCCATTCAGAAAGCCGCGCGCGAAGACGGCGCGACGGAGCGTCCGGCGTGGCCCATGCTCATCCTGCGCACGCCCAAAGGCTGGACGGGACCGAAGTTTGTCGACGGCAAGCCCGTGGAAGGCACGTGGCGCGCGCACCAGGTGCCGCTGGCCGAGCTACGCGAAAAGCCCGAGCACCTGCGCCAACTGGAAGAGTGGATGCGCAGCTACAAGCCCGAGGAGTTGTTCGACGACAGGGGCCGGTTGCACGCCGACCTGGCCGAGATCGCGCCCAAAGGCCGCCTGCGCATGGGCATGAACGAGCATGCCAACGGTGGATTGCTGCTGCAGCCGCTCATCGTCCCCAACTTCCGCGACTTCGCCGTAAAGATCGAGGGGCGCGGGCGGAAGGATGTGGAATCGGCACGCGTTCTTGGGGCACTGCTGCACGCGGTGATGCAAGCCAACATGGAGCAGAAGAACTTCCGCGTCTTCGGTCCCGATGAAACCGCGTCGAATCGCCTCGGCGACGTCATCGTGGGAACCGGCAAGAGGTGGATGGCGGAGACGCTGCCCGTGGACGAGAATTTGTCGCCCACCGGCCGCGTGATGGAAGTGCTGAGCGAGCACCTGTGCGAGGGATGGCTTGAAGGCTACCTGCTCACCGGTCGCCATGGCTTCTTCAACTGCTACGAGGCCTTCATTCACATCATCGACTCGATGGCGAACCAGCACGCCAAGTGGCTGAAAACCACGCGCGAGATTCCCTGGCGCAAGCCCATCGCTTCGCTCAATTACCTGCTCAGCTCGCTGGTGTGGCGGCAGGATCATAACGGCTTTTCTCATCAGGATCCGGGCTTCATCGACCACCTGATGAACAAGAAGGCCGATGTGGTGCGCGTTTATCTGCCGCCCGATGCCAATACCCTGCTCTCGGTGTCCGATCACTGCCTGCGCAGCCGCAATTACATCAATTTGATTGTGGCTGGCAAGCAGCCGGCGCCGCAGTGGCTCACCATCGACGAGGCCATCGCGCATTGCACCATCGGTTTAGGAATATGGCCGTGGGCGTCGAACGACGAGGGTAATCCCGAAGTGGTGATGGCCTGCTGCGGCGACGTGCCGACCATGGAGACTCTTGCCGCGGTCATGCTTTTGCGTGAACGCATTCCCGATCTGCGCATCCGCGTGGTCAATGTCGTGGATCTAATGGCGCTGCAGCCACAGTCGGAGCATCCGCACGGACTTCCCGACGAACAGTACAACCAGATCTTTCCGCCGGGCGTGCCCACGATCTTTAATTTTCACGGCTATCCGTTGTGCGTCCACCGGCTCACCTACAGGCGTCACAACCACGACAACCTGCATGTGCGTGGATACAAGGAGGAAGGTACCACCACCACTCCCTTCGACATGTGCGTGCTCAACAACATCGATCGTTTTCAGCTCACGGTCGACGTCATCCGCCGCGTGCCCAGGCTGGCGCCGCACATCGGCCAGGCGCAGCAGTGGTACTCCGAGCAGATTCAGCGGCACAAGCTCTACGTCTCTGAAAATGGCGACGACCTGCCCGAAATCAAGGATTGGCGGTGGCGGGAAAGATAGCTCGCCAATTTGTTCCGTGCCCCATCCTTTCGCGTTTTTGGCGAAAGGGTGGGAAACCGCAGCGGCCAATGTGCTGACTTGCTAACTTGCTGACTTGCTTTTTCGCCAGCTCACTTCGAAAGGTTCGACGGTTCATGTCTTCTTTGCCGGTTTTAGTCCTGAATAGCGGTTCTTCTTCCATCAAGTTTTCCATTTACGAAGCCGGCAACGGCGAACGAACCAAGCTCTTTGAGGGCGCGGTCGACGGCATCGGCACCGACCTCGGCAAATTCTGGATTAAGGACGCCGGCGACAAAAAGCTGGTGAACCAGACGCCGTCTGTGCCCAGCCGTTCGGTGGCGTTCAAACTCGTAGCTGACGCGCTGCACTCCGGCGACTTCCCTGCTCCGGCTGCCATCGGCCATCGCACGGTGTGCGGCGGACCGACCGTCCGCGAGAACCAGCTCATCACGCCGCAGCTCATCGACGAAATCGAAAGCTACGAGGCTCTGGCGCCGCTGCACACGCCCATCGCCGTCTACATCATGCGCGAGGCGCTGCGCCTGTTTCCCGGCATCCCCAACTTCGCCATCCTCGACACTTACTTCCATCGCACCATGCCCGAAGTAGCCACGCGCATGCCGATTCCCACGAAGTACGCCGACATGGGCGTGCGGCGCTACGGCTATCACGGCATCTCCTACGAGTCGATCATTTACCAGTTGCAGCCCCACGTGCCCGAGAAGCTGGTTGTGGCGCACCTTGGCAACGGCGCGTCGATCTCAGCAATTCTGCAAGGCCAATGCCTCGACACATCGATGGGCCTGACGCCGACCGGCGGCATCATCAGCGGCTCACGCACCGGCGACATCGATCCCGGCGTGCTCATTTTCATTCTCAAGCAGATTGCCAAGACCGCTCCCAACACCGACGCCGCCGCGGAGCAGCTTGAAAACGTGGTCAGCAAGAATTCGGGGCTGCTGGGCGTGAGCGAACTTTCCAACGACATGCGCGATTTACGCGAAGCCATCGCTGCCGGCAACGCCAAAGCGCGGCTCGCCGTGGATAAATTCTGCTGGACCATCGCCCGTTGGATCGGCAGTTATGTGGCGGAGTTGAACGGTCTCGACATGCTGGTGTTTACCGGCGGCATCGGCGAGAACGATATCGCTTCGCGTGCCGAAATCTGCGCGGGACTGGGCGCGCTGGGTATTGTGCTCGACGCCGAGCGCAATAACGTGCGCGGCGCCGCGGTCATCTCCGCGGAAAATTCTCGAGTGACGGTGCGCGTGCTTCCGCCCCTCGAAGATCTGATCATCGTGAACCACGTGGTGCGGCTGCTGGGCGTCTAAACTTCACCGGCGTTCGCCGGGCCGCGCCAGCGTGCTGAGTCATTGGTTCGCATCACCATGAAGTTGTCATCCTGAGCGACCGAGCGCTTTCCCTTCACCAAGTGAGAGAAGGCGCGAGGGAGTCGAAGGATCTGCGGTTGTTTTTCATCCCCATCGGATTCACCGCTCCAGCGCTTATTCATCCTGCGCAAGTCGCTCCCCACCCTCCTGACGCGCCGTTGTTCTACACTGGTGGGTTCATTGCGGAGTCATCCTTTATGTCTGCCACCGCCGTCCCCGTGCCCACTCATCGCCCTCCCTCGCCCGCATTGCAGCGCTTTGCCTGGGGCGTGCTGGTGTATTTCATCGCCGTCATTCTGTGGGGCGGTCTGGTGCGCGCCACCGGTTCCGGCGCCGGCTGCGGCGACCACTGGCCGCTGTGCAATGGCACGGTCATGCAGCACTCGCCGCGCATCGACACCATGATCGAGTTCACGCATCGCATCACCAGCGGCATTTCCTTCTTCTCTGTCGTAGCGCTCCTGGTGTGGACTTTCGCCGCCACCGTGCGCGGCCACCTGGCGCGTGCAGCTGCCGTAGCCGCTGTGGCATTCACCGTGATCGAAGCCGTGCTGGGAGCCTTCCTGGTCAAGTTAGGGCTGACCGCGCAGAGCTGCTCGCCGTTGCGCGCGCCCTATCTGGCGCTACACCTCACCAACACGCTGCTCCTGCTGGCCGCGCTCACGCTCACGGCGCACTTTCTCAGCCGCCGCACCGGTTATATGCGCGACAAAGTTCGCATGACCGCGCCGTTTGTGGGCATTGCATCGGTGGTGATCGTGCTCGTGGTCGGCGTCACCGGATCGCTCGCCGCGCTGGGCGACACCCTGTTCCCGCCGAGCTCGCTGGGGGCTGCGTTCGCGCAGGATTTCACTTCCACCAGCGAGTGGCTGGTGCGCTGGCGCTGGACGCATCCCACCGTCGCGTTTCTGGCCAGCGTCTTCCTCATCTGGCTGCTGGTGCGCGCCGCGCAGCGCCGTTCGCACTGGGACAACCGCGCGCTCTCCGCGCTGGTGTTGATCCTGCTCGCTCTGCAATATGTACTGGGCATTCTCGACGTGGCGTTTCTCGCGCCCGTCTGGCTGCAGATCCTGCACCTGTTGGGCGCAGACGTCCTCTGGGCCGCTATTGTGGTACTGGCAGCGCGGCTCACCATCGAACCACTTGAAACTAGTTAGCGAAAAGACCCCTCGCGGGGCCTTTTCTGTGTAGCGGATTGCCGGCGCGATGCGCCGTTATTCCTCCAGCGCCGGATGGTAGTGACTCTCCCACCCGAGGTAGCGCGCGGCTTCTTGCACCGCCTTCGACACGTCGCTGAAGTTCGCGGCCACGTGGTGCTCGAATCCCTCGCGGCAAATGTACTTGAGCAGCTTCTGCAGTTGCGGAATCTCGGCCACGCCCGCGCCACCAAACGTTTCAAGAGGATCGTCGGTGAAGCGGCCTGCGCCCGTGTAGCCGCGCACCACGCCGCGCCGGTCGTCGGTGGAGAAGCGCGCGAAGCTCATGGCGCCAGACTTCACGCGGCCCACGCAGGTGCCGAAGGTGTTTTCCTTGCCCACCGTGCCCGCAATGATCTCCTGGTAATCCATGCGCACGTCCTTGAAGAAGTGCTTGGGCAAGTTGGAGCAGTGGAAGCAGACGCACTTGTTGGGGTCGGTACCGTAATTATTATTCCAATCGAGCAGCGCCGAAGGGGTGCCGCTTGCCAGCGCCATCATGTACATGCTGAGCGTACCGGGTACGTCAACCTCGCAGGCCGAAGGAATCAGATCGTTCGACATCATGCTCATGATGGTGCAAGGCACCACGCCGAAGAACTCTTCCATCGAGGTCCAGCACTGCACGGCGCTGATGGTGATATGCGATTGTTTCATCCAACCATCGATCACCGCTCCCAGCTTGGCCATTTTGAGCAGCGCGGCATCGGGGATGCCCGATGTCGTCACGTACTTCTTGATGGCCGCGAGCTTACCCTGAGCGGCGTCGTCCGTGTCCTTCATTTTGTTGATACGGCCGAAAATCTCTGAAAGGTCGATGGTCTCGATGGTGATGCCGCTGGTTTCGAAGATGCGCTCGGAGTAGCGCACGGTGTTGAAGGCCGTGGGCCGCGCGCCGATGGCTCCGATGCGGAGATTCTTCAAGCCCTTCACGATGCGGCAGACCTGCGAAAACCATTCGAGATCGGCCTTGAATTCGGGCGATGCCACCGTTTCCGTGTGCAGCGTGGTGAGCGAGTAGGGAATGCCGTACTGCATCAGGTTGTTGCAACAGCTCATCTTTCCGCAAAAGCTATCGCGTCGGTTGGCGATGGTCATGGTATCGGCGCGATCGGGCGTGGCCTGCACCAGCACCGGCACCTTTAATCCCGACAGGCGGATGGCGTCGACGATGCCGCGTTCCTCGCCGAAGTTCGGCAGCGTGATGATGATGCCGTCGATTTCTTCGGCATGTTTCTTGAAGAGCTCGGCGCACTGCTGCGCTTCCGCGTAAGTTTCCACTGCGCCGTAGTGCGATTCTTCAGGGCTGAGCACGATGGGCGTCGCGCCGACGGCATCAAGTGCTGCGATGATTTCTTCCCGTCCGGTTTTGGCCAGGTGATGCGGGAAAAAGCCGCGATTGCCTACGATAATTCCGAACGTCATCTTGCGTTGCGCTGCCATGTTGTTGCTCCTTTGTTGCGCCGGCCTTCACGCCGGCTTGTAGCGCCGGCCTCCAGGCCGGCTGTACTGGCGGCGTCCACGCCGCCAGACGGGTAGTTTCGAAATTTGCGGTGCAGATCTGGAGATCTGCATGACAGCCGGTCTGGAGACCGGCGCTACCTCAAGAGACCGGAGTTACTTGCTGCGGCCGGGACGAAACTTGACGACGTACAACAGGCCCAGTGCGGTAAGCAGCCCGCCCCACCACACCGGCGTATGCAACTGGGTCAGCTGCACGCCCGCGGGGTAGTTTCCCGTGGTCCATTCCGCGACGCCGTAGACCAGGATCATGGCGCCGTAAATTGTGAGCAGCACGCCAATAAAAAACCAGATCGGAATTCCCGAACCACGCATAACGATTTTCCCTTCCCTCTCTGCGCTCGCGCGTGTCTGCCGCGCCGCGGCAAAATCGATCGCTTACCAGAAAATGATGTTGAGCGCGGCAAAGATCACCACCGCGACGATCGCCCACGTCCACTCCCGCTTGAACCACGGCGCCGGTTCCTCGGCCGGCAGTTTCGTTGCGCCGTATACCAGGCCTTCCAACTCCGTCACCGGCCGCGGCTTAGTGATCGCACTCGTCACCATGATCACGATGGCGGTAAACAGAAACGCCCACAAGGCACGGAATACGTTTTCGGCCATCGGCTTGGCGTCGGGTGAAAGCGCTACAGTCGCGAGCGCCGCGGGATTGAACTTGACCCACATGAACAGGCTCGCCGAGAAGATGATGCCCGTCAGCAGGCCCAGGAAGCCGGCCAGCCGCGTGGCGCGCTTCCAGAACATGCCGAACAAAATCGTCGCCAGCAACGGCGCAACAAAAATACTGAACAGCGCCTGCACATAATCCATAATGCCGTGGAACTGCTGCACCAGGTACGCGGCGCCGATCGACACAATCACGCCAGTAATGATCGAAAGCCGCCCCACCATCACATAGTGGCTGTCACTGCCGGTCTTGTGGATCAGCGGCTTGTAAATGTCGTAGGTCCACACCGTGGAGAAGGCGCTCACGTTGCCGGCCATGCCGCTCATGAAACCCGCAATCAGCGCCGTGATGCCGAGGCCGAGCAGGCCAGGCCCCATGTAACGCACCATCATCAGCGGCAGCGCCTGGTTGTACGTATGCAGTTCGGAATCGGGCGCACCGCTCAGAACTTTCTGCTGAACATCGGCCGAGAGATTCGTCTTGGCCATGGCGGCCGAGCAGGCGCCGGAGTTTTCGAGCCCTCCGGCGGTTGCCCGCGTGCAAGCGGCAGTTACATCCTCGCCCACCAATTGGCGGTGGCTGCCATCGGGATTCTGCAGCAGCACCAGGCCGAGCAGTCCGGGCAGAATGACGATGAACGGCACTGCCATCTTGAAGAATGAGCCGATGATGGGCGCCATGCGCGCGGCGCGCAGATTGTGCGCGGCCAGAACGCGCTGCACCACCAGAAAATCCGTGGTCCAGTAGCCGAAGCTGATCACAAAGCCCAGGCCGAAGACGATGCCCGTCCAGTGCACGCCCATGGGATTGGCGGCAAAGGTGCCCGTGTCGCGCCAGAGATGGAAGTAACTGTCGGGCGCAACCGTGGAGCTCATGGTCTGCAGGTTCTGCATGATCTTGGTCTTCAGGCCGCTGACGCCGCCCGCCTGTATCAGCCCCAGGATGGGCACCAGCAGCGCTCCGCCCCAGATGAGCACGAATTGAAGCACCTCATTGAAGATGGCCGAGCGCAGCCCGCCCAGTCCCACATACGCAGCCACGGCCAGCGAGGAAACGATGATGGAGAAGTTCAGATCCCAGCCCAGCACCACCTTCATCACCACGGCCATGGCAAACATGTTGACGCCGCTCATCAGGATCATTTCCACGGCGAAGGCGAAGGCGGCCACGCTGCGCGCGTGTTCGCCGTACCGCAGGTTCAGGTAGCCAGGCACCGAGTGCGTCTTGCACACGTAGTAAAAGGGCATCATCATCAGGCCCAGAAAGAGCATGGCGGGAATGGCGCCGATCCAATACCAGTGCGTGGCCAGAATGCCGTACTGGTAGGCTGACCCGGCCCAGCCCATCAATTCGAGCGATCCCAGATTGGCGCTCACAAAGCTCAGACCGGCGATCCAGGCGGTCATCTCGCGGCCGGCCATGAAGAACTCTTCGCTGGTGTTGGTGCGGCCCTTCAGGTAGAAGCCGATCCAGAGCACCATGGCGAAATAGAGACAGATCACCACCACATCGAGCGAGCGCAGATGCGCCAGCGGCTCCGTGTTGAACAGGAGCATGGCTGGCAGGGAGCCTGGGAAACCGGAGGCGATGGGAGCAGTGAGCAAACCGAACATGAGCGTCACCTAAAAGGACGAGATTGCGTTCGCGGAGGCTTCAGACGTCCGCACTAAGTAAATTGCTTTACTCGAGCACCTGTCAAGCGGCAAAGCGCGCTTGTGCGCGGCAAATATTCTGCTTCTGCCAGGGTCGGCGCGCGGTCACTCGAAAGGCGGCAAAATCCGGGTGGCAGAGATCGAGAAAGCGTTTACCCACCGAAGTGTACCACAGCCCCCGAGACCCGATTGTGATCTATTTCCGGTCATCACCTGCGACCGATCCGCGCAATCCGGCCGCACACGCAATTGTCGCGAAAGAATCCCCGAGTCAGCACGGCTATATAATCAGGCGTCCTTAATTCGAACGTTTTCGAAAACACGGAGGCTGGGTTTGGCTGCCTCGTCACACTTCTCTCTCGTCAAGTGGTACATGGATTGCGTAACCGATGCGGGAGAGGTCGCGATCGTTTACAGCGCCCGCGTGCGCTGGCGCGGCATCCGCCTCGCGTACAGCAACTTGATCTGGATGGATGGCGCGGCCGTTAAGTCTCAGTCGTCGATGAATGGTGCAAAGATTCGTCGTGACGGTCAGCAGATTCTCGTCGCATCGCCGCAGCTTGACATGCAGGGACAATGGTCGGCGCGTGCTGCTCCGGTTGAGCGCACCGTGTATGCATGCGAGTCCGGCTCGGTGGTCTGGAATTGCCTGCAACCGGCGGCTTCGGTCTCTCTCAGCGTCGGAGAGAATAAGCTGGCGGGCGCGGGATATGCCGAATGCCTCACGCTGACGTTGCCTCCCTGGCAACTGCCCTTGCGGCATTTGCAGTGGGGCCGCTTTGTGTCAGACGCCGGCGCGTTCACTTCCGATGCCGTAACCTGGATCGACTGGAAGGGTCCTTATGCGCTAAGCGTGGCTGTCCACAACGGCCGAAACCACGAAGGCGCATCCATCTCAACCGCTGTGGTCGCCTGGGATGGGGGAAAGCTGCGCATGGAAGAACCTCTTGCTCTGCGCGCCGGACGGCTGGGATCGACGGTGCTACCGGCAGCGCCCGCATTGAGCAGAATCTTTCCCCATTCCCTTTTCAACATTGAGGAAAAGAAGTGGAGGAGCCGGGGAATCCTGGAAACTCCCGATCATCAAAGCCGCGGCTGGGTCATTCACGAGACAGTCGATTGGAGTCCCGATTGAAAAATTTGACGCGCTCTCGTCTGGCAAAAACTTTTTACGGATTTGCGTTTGTAGTAGCCGTGCCTGCCGCTCTTGCGGCGTGGGCGCATGCATCGCGCAGTGCGATTCATCTTGCCGTATTGCACTTGCCGGGCTTCGGCGCCTGCCTCACGGGAATCGGCGTTGCGACGATACTCGCCGCGATGCTGTCGCTCTGGCGCGACGGCGGTGGGCTGCCGATGAACGCGTTTCCTCCTCCGCGATTCGTCGACCGAAGCATTTATGGCGTGGTTCCACATCCCATCTATGCGGGATTCATAATCGCCTGTGCGGGCGCCGCCATTTTTTGTGGATCGGCCAGCGGACTGTGGCTGGTGACGCCTGCCGCGGCGCTGGGCTGCTCCGCGTTGGTGCTTGGCTACGAGTTGCCGGATCTGCGCAGACGATTTGGGGTTCCGGCCGCTTCGTGCTGGCTGCCCCAAGCCGCGGCCGGCAAACCATCGTTTCTGGAACGCATCCGCGTTTATCTCGTGGTTCTGTTGCCGTGGTTCGCTATCTACGAGTTATTCGGCGTCCTGGGGAGGCCGCTGGGCGCGGTGAGCACGTATCTGCCATTTGAAATGCGCTGGCCGGTGATTGAGCAGACGGAAATCATTTATGCCAGCACCTATCTTGTCGTGTTGTTGACTCCGCTGCTTGCAACCTCGGGCTTTGCGCTGCGGCGATTCGCCCTGCGCGGTCTCAGAGCGATGTCAGTCATCTTCCCGTTGTATCTGCTGCTTCCCGTTTTTGTGCCTCCCCGACCGTTTCAGCCGACCGGTCCGATGGGAACGATGCTCGCAATGGAGAGAACGCCGTTCTCGGGAAGCGGCGCGTTTCCCTCATTTCATGTGGTGTGGGCGCTGATTGCTGCTTCCGCGCTCGGCGAAGGCAGCAAATGGAAGAAGCGTCTGTGGTGGATCTGGGCGGTGCTTGTCAGTTTAAGCTGCATTACCACCGGCATGCACTCCGTGCTCGACGTGATTGCCGGGGTGATTGCCTACATCGCGATTGTTCGTATCGACCGCATCTGGGCGCTCGTCCTGAAATTTTCCGAGCGCATTGCGAACTCGTGGCGGGAGTGGCGCATTGGCCCGGTGCGTATCATCATTCATGGCGCCTACGCAGGCGCGGCGGCGCTTATCGGCGTGCTGATCATAGAATCCCTCGTGGGACGCGACGGGACCTTCGTGGCAGCCGGCATTTTTTTCGGCGCCATCATTGGCGCGGTGCTCTGGGCGCAATGGGTGGAAGGTTCGCCTTCTCTGCTGCGGCCGATGGGGTTTTACGGAGGAGTGATTGGCGCCATGATCGGCACCATTCCCGCTGTGTTTCTCGGCATCAACTTTTGGACCGCGCTGGCCGCGTTCGCTGTGGCCGGGCCATGGATTCAGGCGGCCGGCCGCCTTCGTTGCCTCGTGCAGGGTTGCTGCCACGGCCGGGCAACTGTCGATGTGTCGGGCATCCGCTACACGCATCCGCGTTCGCGCGTCTGCCGTCTCGCGCAACTTGCAGGAGTCTCGATTCACGCTACTCCGGTGTATTCGATTCTGTGGAACTTTGTTGTCGGCGCGTCGCTGCTACGCCTGCTGGCGGTGCATGCGTCCGGCACCATGATCTGCGGAATTTATTTTCTGCTCTCCGGCGCCGGCCGCTTTGCCGAGGAAGCCTACCGCGGCGAACCACAGACGGCGGTGTGGTGCGGGCTGCACATGTATCAGTGGATTGCGGCCATCACGTTTGTGCTTGGAACCGTATTCACCACACTCCCAAGTCCGGTGATGAATGCATTCACTCCGCTCAGTGTAAGTGCCATGCTTCTGGGCGTCGCCTGTGCGGCCATTTGCTGGTTCGTGAGCGGTGTCGATTTCCCTGAGGTATCGCGCCGCTTTGCGCGATTAACGTAGAGCGTGATGTCCGGGAGGCCCGTACATCAGTCGAAGCGCGAAATGCAGGTCCTTCGACTCCTCCGGGCACGCCGGGACTCGCTCAGGATGACCGCTTCATCGGCCACGATGATCTGACTGCTGCGTGGTGCACAGCGGCATGGTCGTGGCTGTTCCGCTTGTCGCGCATGAAGCCTTCGCCCTTGGTCAGCCA
>Ga0074046_10003676_pt1 | contig 12741 bp, 16 predicted proteins | sample BogForMeECP23OM3_FD_94441 | JGI IMG/M metagenome (GOLD analysis project Ga0074046, IMG submission 94441) | Bog forest soil microbial communities from Calvert Island, British Columbia, Canada - Bog Forest MetaG ECP23OM3 | ecosystem: Environmental > Terrestrial > Soil > Wetlands ...
AAGCGCTGTTTGATGCGGCCCTGCTTTTCCAGCGCGGCGACGGTCTGCTCCTGATTGACCACCCGCTTCGTGCCGCCATTGGCGTCGCGGATCTCGTCATAGATTTTCGGGGCGCGGAGGTTCAGCGCCTGCTCTAGCAGGGCCAGGCCATCGATGCGCTTGGTCCCGAACTCTTCGGTATTGGCGACCGACCCTTCCGCGTCGCGATCGCCTGAGACGCTCCAGAGCGCGTCCTTCGACAGATGGTCGATCAGTATCGAGTGCTGGCCGACGTCGAACAAATCGGCGGCAAAGGCGCGGATGACATCGACCGGAATCCACGGCGCGCCGAGGTTGGCGTCGATATCGCCGGGGAGGATGTCCTCCGGCTGGATCGCCTCAAGCGCCTTGATGTTGCGTTCGATCCCCGCTTCCCGCGCCGCTGTCAGCTTCCTCCGGACGTTCCCGGACAGGTAAGCGTCGCGGGTTTCATAGGTGCGGGTTTCAGGGTCGAGGAATACCAGCTCGCCCAGCTCGGCCAGAACAGCATCCCCGTCCTTGCCGTACAGCGCCGCGATATAATCGAGATCGACCCGCCCGCGCTCATTGAGCGAGACCAGCAAGCCTTCCTCCGCCGTCGCGACCGACGTGACGGGCGAAGCCGGCCCGACCACGTCCTCGAGCAGGATTCGCGATTTCGCGGCCTTCCCCGTCGCCTCGTCATATTCCTCGAGGGACATGACCAGAAAGGCGTCCGGATCCTCGCGAAACCTGACCAGGTTCGGCATGCGCCGGACCTCGTTTCCCTGCGCGTTCACCGAAAAGGTCGTCTTGTTGATCGGGCCATAGAGCGGGACGAAGGCGTCATAGGCCCGGTTGAGCCGCCTGCGGGCATCCCGGCGCTCATTCTCCGGCCATCCCTCATTCTGGGACTTCAAGACCAGGCGGGCGCGATCGCGCAGCTCGATCAGCGCGGCCAGCCGGCGGCCCATCTTGCCCAGGCCTGCGCGCAGAGCCGCCTGGCCATGCATGACAGGGAGGATCCGCCCGCACTCGATCTGCAGGATCGCCCCATCCTCGATCAGGAACGACCCTTCGCCGAGACCGGCGGGGACCGGGACAGGCTGACAAGCCGCCTGCGACGCAACCGCGGCCGCGGAGAACACGCCTTCGGGCAGGCTCCGCAGCGCGCCGAACAGCCGATCCTCATAATCAGCCGGCGCGTCCACCTTGAGCGTGTTCCGGCCATAGCGGCCGCGCCCGATGGCGAATTCGCCCACAACCATATCCGGGCGCTCGGCGAACCACGCGTTCACCTGCGTCTCGCCATCGAGCGGGAGGGTAACGAGATTCAGCCAGTCGCCCGCATGATCCTCGGCCGCGCCCGGATGGCGCTTGCGGAGGAAGACGATGTCGGCAACGACGGTCGTGCCCTGATCCTTGAAGGCCTCGTCAGGCAGGCGGATCGCGCCGAGGAAGTCGGCCTGCGCCGCCAGATATTCGCGGGCGCTCCCCTCCAGCTTGTCGAGCGTGAAACGGCTGGTGACGAGCGCCAGCACGCCGCCGGGCGCAAGCGCGTCAACCGACCTGGCGAAGAAATAATCGTGCAGGGAAAACCTGCGCGCGCCATGCTCGTAGCGGATGTCCGCGAACGGGACGTTGCCGATCACAGCGTCGACGGCCGGAAGGCGGCTGTCCCGGAAATTTTCGATCCGGATATCATGGCCGGGATAGAGCGCGCGGGCGATCCTGCCGGAAACGCTGTCCATCTCGACGCCGATAAAGCGCATGCCGGCCGGTGCGGCTCCCATGAAGCCCCCGGCTCCGCATCCCGGCTCAAGCGCGAGCGCGCCGGCAGGAAGGCCGAGCCGTTCAAGGCCGGCGAAAGCCGCGCGCATGACGACAGGCGACGTGTAGAAAGCGTTGAAGGTCGTGCGCCGGGCCGACGCATATTCATTTTCGGTCAGCAGCTCTTGAAGATCGCGCCCGATCTGCTGCCAGCCTTCCCTGAACTGCCCGGTCTTCGGGTCGGGGAAAATCGACAGGGCGACGCAGCCAAAGCCGGGGAAACGGCGCAGGATGGCGCGCTCGTTTTCAGTTGGCTCCCGTCCCTCGATCTCTTTCAGGGCGCGAAGGGCGGCGATGATATCGCGGCCCCTGGCTTTTTCTCCTGTTGAATATCCAGAGACAACCTCATTAAAAACAGCGTCAAACAATAAAACCAGCCGGCCAAATGTTTAATCACATACGCCATTTTCAGAGCACTATTAGATAGACAGACTTTCTTAATTCTATACTATGATATACTTCTTATGCAAATATTTTACCCGCACAAATACCACGATGACGCGGAGACGACGAAAAAACGCCATTGATCTGAAAACGGCGTTGTTGGTGCAGAATCAAGCTCCTATTGTGTAAAGCCACTACAGAGCCGTTGCAGGAAAACCACAATCGTGCGCAAGTCAATGCATGGCAAGGGCTCAGGACATTATTCCAGTCGAAAGCATTGCGAGTCGCATTTACCTTATGCGCGGCGAAAAAGTCATGCTCGATAGTGATCTGGCGCAGCTATACGGAGTACAAACGATGCGCCTGAACGAACAATTCAAGCGCAACCGTGATCGTTTCCCGGCAGATTTTGCTTTTCAGATGACCAAAGAGGAATTCGAATCTTTGATATCGCAATCTGCGATATCAAACATCGGGCGGGGCGGACGCCGGACACTGCCTTGGGCTTTCACCGAACACGGCGTTGCCATGCTTTCAAGCGTCCTGCAGCGCCGCCGGTCGAGACGGATTACGTCTACATGGACGATATGCCGATTGCGGCGATCCAGCCCGCAGCGGCGACGATTTCAGCGCTCCACACCGACAATATCGGCACGGCGCAGCGGGCGACCAACGCGGCAAAAACCACCGTCTGGACTGGGGATTACAACCCGTGCGGCGCGGTCACGCCGACGACGACGATCACCATGGACCTCCGGTTCCCCGGCCAGATCAATGACGCGAGCGGCCTCTATCACAACGGTGCGAGGGACAAGAGCAATGTGTTCTGCACGTATTTGCAGGCCGATCCGCTTGGGATCACACCATGGCTGCTCAACCCGTCTTCGGCTTCGGTCAATGGCTATCCGTATGCGCTCAATAATCCGATTACGAATATTGATCCACTAGGGCTATTTTTGTTTCCATGGGAACAACCCGTCACTATTCAGGGAGGAACTGATGTTCAACAAGAAGAAGTGCATTTACTGTTGCAAGAGATTTTTAAGACCCAGCGAGGCCAACAGCTGCTTGCACAAATTGAAGGACCTTGGTATCGGCACGGGTCTCCAAAGGTGATTGTATTAAACTGCCATGGCGTCAATGAGTCGGATCTCGGAGGACCAGAAGTTGATATAGATCCGACCTCCCATCCAACTATCATGACAACTAATGGCACGTTGCCGGCTACGACCCATAGGATTCTTCCTCACGAATTGGGGCATGCTGTGACAGGCACTGACGATACGGGGCCAGGTAGGCTCGATAACGTTAACCAAAATGAAAATCCAATTTCCAGACAACTTGGTGATCGTTATTCGAGAACCAAATATTAAAGCGCCTCTCCTATGATGGTTGAAAACACAACAAAAATACACAAAACTGCGGTTGCGTTGTGCATTGTTGCAGCTTTATTAGCCGTATCGTTCTTTGCTGGGTTCAGGCAACCTTCGAATGTACCGCCTAGCGGTTTTCATAAATTTAACGTCGCAACTGCGACTGAAGATGCGCAAGCAGCCATAAAGGCTAACGACCTTAGACTTTTTGCAATTAACAGTTATACGATTGAAGTACCGGGCGCGAATGAAAATGACTTATCCACAATACAATCTGACTATGGAATTAAGCTTATAGAAGGTACCAGCGATGCGCTTAATGGGGCCGAAAAACGAGCGTTCAATGACAATGCACGCGCATACGCCGATAAATACAATGCAACGGTAATAGCGTATAAAAGAAGCCTGAATACTAGAAAGCAATAAACACCTCAAGATAATGGTGTCGGTGACGGACCCGCGCGGCAACGTCACGACCCTCACCTATGACGGGCTGGGGAACAACACTCAGATTTCCAACCCGGACACGCTCGTCACCAGCTACAAATTCGACAGCGCCGGAAACCTGACCAAGGCGACGGATGCCGCTCATTGTCTCAGGTTCAGGCGCTGAAAACACGGTGATCTTTTTTAAAAGGATACACGGCCGGCGGTCTGTCGGAAGCGGAGCCAAACGCCCGCGGCCGACGCGGTCTTGTCCTGAAAAACCCTCTCCTTCACTTTTCCTGCATTACGGCTTCGGCGTCGGCCCCTTGTTCCTGTGCCAGGGCTTCGCGATTCGCCTTTCCGGCAGGACGACGGCGCGCTCGATCGCATCGGTCATCCGATGGGCGTCGGCGACCGATACATGCACATCATCGTGGTGAGAGATCAGCGGGTCCTGCGGATCCGCTTCCATCACCAGGATCCCGAGCGCCGCGAAGGGCGCGCCCGCCTTGATCAGATCCGGCAGCGCCACGATCGCCATGGCCTCCCGCATGAGATTCATCGGCAGGCGGCAGATCTCTATTCCGGACCCCTCGTTGTTATCCTTCGTGGTCTCGATCACGATTTGCTTCGCCTTGTGATCGCGGTATGCCCGCACCGGGCCCTTCTGGAACAGGCTCGTTTCCGTTTTAGGCGGGGCTTTCATCTCCGGCCACGCCAGCCTGAGGCCGCGCCTCCCGCTCGCGTATGTTTCCCCGGCCGGATACGGCTATGCCAGAAGGCAAAATCAGGTCGATCATCGCAATCTCCCAATTAATTGATTAGATAATGAAACTGATTTTATCGGATGATTCTTGTTAAATTATTAAAGACTGGCGATCGAATAACCGTTACCGCTGCGAGAGCCTAGGCCGTCCCCAACAAAGAGGCGGGCCATCATTGGACAGCTTGTGCCACCGTCATTTCCTTGCAATTCAGGGCTTTTGTGATTCAGAACGGCTCGTTTTTCATACCGTTCCCGGGTCAATACTGCTTGATATTCCCTTGGTTCAAGCGCACAATTTTCGAGTCTAGGAACACTGCGTACAACCCCCCAACATTACGGAGAGTAATGCCTTAAAATGAAGAAAGCCCGCCGAAGCGGGCCACACTGTTGAAACAGCTTTCTTCTGAAGTACTGTAAACCTGACAATTTCCAGTATTTCAGAAAGACAGACCTGACGCAAGAGAAATCTTGCGGCGTTTTCGTGTGCCCCGAATTTGAGCGGGTTTTCTCCAAACCAAAGGAGAAAACATGCCGATCACCCACACCAAAATGACCGAATCTGAGCGGGCGGCACGCCCCCGCCTTGCCGGCGAGGCCGCATGAGCTATCGCGCCCTGGCATGGGCCGTCGAGCAGGACGTGCCCTCGACGCACGCTTTTGCCGTGCTGTGCGCGCTCGCCGGATACGCGAGCGACGCCGGCGAATGCTGGCCGTCGCAGGCGGCCCTCTCCGCAAAGACCAAACAGACCGAGCGCAGCATCCGCAATCAGATCGCGGCCCTGGTCGAAAGCGGACACATCGAAAAAGCCATTGTGCAGGGCCGGCCCGGCTTTCGTCTGCTTATGGACAGGAAACAGGTTCCGGTTGAGGGGAATGACGTTCCGGTCGAGGGGAACGAGGTTCCGGACACAGATGCGGCGCAACCGGAAACAGGTTCCTCCCCACCGGAACCATATTCCGCAGAACCGGAACCATATTCCGCAGAACCAGTCACTGAATCAGTAAGGAATAAAGATTCTCCCCCCATGCCCCCCGAGGGGGGCGGGGAGATCGAAATTCCTCCCTGGCTGCCTCCCGGTATCTGGAAAACCTACTGCGACCATCGCGGCCGAAAGTTCACCGCCGCCGCGAAGCGCCTGGTCATCGGCCAGCTCGATGACTGGCGACAGGCGGGCCACGACCCAACCGAGATCCTCAGCAATTCGATCATGAACGGCTGGAAAGGGATATTTGCACCGAAAGAGCACAGCAATGGACACACTGGAAAAGCTTCTCGACCGCATGAGCATGCAGGGTCTCTCCGTACCGTTTCAGGCCGCCCCGGCGCAGCTTCCAGCCTTGACGACCGGGTCGAGGACCTTAAGCGCAAATACGGCTCGGGAGCCCGTCAGGCCGAGCCTGCTGCGTGAGGACGGGCACGGAAGGGACCAGCTGATCGAAACCCTTCGCTTCTGCTGGAACACGCTGCACCGCTACGGCAAGACATCGGATGATTTTGACGGCATCGTCAAAACCTATTTGAGCTTTCTCGGCGGCTATCCCACGGAAGCCGTGGCATCCGCCTTTGACAAGTATATCCGCCATCGCCGCGAGTTTCCCACGCCGGCCGACATCATCGGCATCATCGAAGGCCGCGTGAAACGCGACGGCGCATACTACACCCGCCTCTGCCGGCAAATTCAGGAAGGCGCTTTTGTCACCGACGACGAGCACGCTTATATGAGGAAATACGAAGGCCAGGTGCGCAACGAGTGGGAATAGCCGGCAGTCCCTCGACGATCTTCCGCGCCCCGCTCAAAAACACGCTCCACCAATCAAGGGCCGCCGCATCGGCAATGGCGCTGAAAACCCGGCTGTAGGGCAGCGGAGAGATCGTCAAGAGGCTCGGCGGGGGGAGAATTTGGCGGGCCTCGCGGACAAATTAAACGATACGGCCGGTCCCGAATTTGTAATGGTCCCTTTTCTTCCCATATCCACTGCATGTGGACCTTTCCCAAACTCGCCGAATGGCAGGTTATCCAGAATATTCTGCGCATCATCACTCCGGATTACGTGTCGCCGGTCGCGCGGGAAGAACACCGCCAGAAACAGGCCGGCAATCCGTCCGAGCGTGAGACCGCCCGCGAACGCATCGAGCGCGAGGCGGCGCATTACCGGCGGGGCTTCCCCGTCGCAGGGCATGGCGAGCCGGAACCGGTCAATCAGCCGCGTCCGCGCCAGAGGCAGAGCTTCTAGCGCCCTGCCCTGGACCTGAATTTCCTTCCCGACGGCCGGCCACCCGGCTTCGACTGCGCGGGCCCGACCCGCGCATCCAGATCCTGCCACGCTGTGGCGGGCGCTGAATGGGTCTGACGATCCGGGGGGTTCGGTGGAGGGGAAAAATTCAGGCCGCTGTACGGGCAAAAAAACGGGCCTGGCGGGCTGCTTTTTGATGTCGCAAATTGCGATATCAAACCGTCAGTCTTTCGGGGGAACATAGCCGATAGGGTGCTTCGGCGGGTTTGGCGGCGCGAGAATCTTCTGAACCCTGTCGAACAGAATGGCTATCTGGTGGTCGTGCTGTTCGACCTTGCGGGCTAAATCCTTGTGGGTGGCAAGAATTTCCCGCAGTTTTACGAAGGCGCGGATGATGGCCAGATTTACGTCGGCGGCCCGGTCGCTGTGCAGAACGCTCGAAAGCATGGCTACGCCTTGCTCCGTGAAAGCATAGGGCGGGGTTCTGCGTCCGCCGCGGCCTTTTGCGGTTCCAATTTGGAACCTCAAAGCCTCGAATTCTTCCGGGCTGAGTTGAAACATGCAATCTCCCGGAAAACGCCGGGGGTTGCGCTGAACGGCTTTATTGAGATTCTTGGTTTCGACCTGGTACAATTTCGCCAGGTCGCTATCGAGCATGACTTTCTCGCCCCGGATCAAGTAAATCTGGCTTGCGATGCGCTCTACAGGAATGATGTTCTGAGCCTTTGCCATGCGTTGACTTGGGCATAATTCACGATTTCCCGCAATGGCGACGTGTTACTTTTACACAAATTGCCTGGCCTGCCTTTGCCTCTATGTCAGCCAGGCCCGTCCCCGGCCCTTAATCCGGGCGGATGTCAGGCCTGAAACACTGCGCGGCTGACCGGCAGGTCTGCTTCCCTCAGATTATCCTCGAGAACTCCAGCCTCCTGCATGCATCGCCATCTTTCGGTTTCCGGCCCGTCCAGCACGGAATCGCCTGCGTCGGCTTTGCATGCAGGGCACGCCGCAAACGGGCAGTAGAAGCCCCGCTCATTGCGCCTCAGATCGCTTTCGCAGAACCAGCAGCACATTCCCATCCCTCTTTTGTCGTCCGTCACAGCCGGGCCTCGGACGCTTTGAACCTATGGAGTCGCACCCCATCGGGCTCGGGGCAAGGTCTAAAGACCGCGGCGGGCGTATCCCCAAAATTTTTCCGCTTATTTGATTTTTGGGTTTTCACATCTTTGATTTTTTGAAGGAAAACCCCTTTGCGGAAAAATCCCGGGTGATCCCCCTCGCCCGCCGCGCCCCGCCCCCGACAAGGCCCCGCGATCCATAGGCGCGTCATCGAGGCCGCGCTGTGCGGGCTCCAAAAAGAAGAAAGGGAAATATCATGCGTCAAATACTTATCGACATTGCCAAGCGCGAGCTACGCATTCCGATACTCGAAACGCGCGGCAGCGACCGGCTCGACTTCCATGAAGTCCATGCTCCCAACCTCGGCAAAGCGCTGATCGCAGCATACGAAGCCGGCCAGCAATCCATTCTGGCGCAGCCGCTTCTGCTCATTACGGCGGCTCTCGCTGACCTTCTCAAAAGCGCCGCAGCCGCCGCTGACAGCGCCGTCGACGACCTCTCGGAAGCGCAAACAAATCAAGCGATCGGCGGCCTTCTGCCCTTTGAGGACTCGCTCAAAGCCGCAGATTCACTCCTTCAGACCATCTTCATTCTCCACCGCCTCAACCCCGTGAAAGGCGGTGCGCAATGACTTCTCAGGACCCTCACAATTGCTCGACCTGCGGCGCAGCGCTTGCTCAGCCGCAGGAGCAGCAGCCTCCCGCGCCGGCTCGCAAGACCTTCCTGATTGAATATCACGCGCCGGGCGGCGTCATCCGCGAAGTCGCTGTCGCGCCAGACGATAACGCTGCCGGCATACTTAAAACGGCCAGACAGAATGTCGAAGACGGAGCTCTCAACGAGAACGACTTCGAGCCTGACGACAATGCCTACTGCATTCGGCAAATCGTCATCATGGATGAAAACAACGTCGAGCAGGCCATATGGACCGATCCTGATTATTTCGCCCAACTCCACGCCGGCGAGATACTTGAACTGCTCGAAGACATGATCGAGGCAGCCGATCAGCTTTCCGATCAAAAGCACGCCTTCGAAAACAGCGTCTACGAGATGGTTTCTGCGGGCGAACACGTCGGCCGCGCTTTGGAAACCATCCGCAGGGAAGGCGGTGCCCAATGATATCGCCCAACACCATCCTGCACGGCGACTGCACCAACGTCATGCGCCGCCTGGCTTCGGAATCGGTCGATTTCTGCCTGACCGATCCACCGTACCTCTGCAATTACCGCAGCCGCGACGGCCAGAGCGTCAAAAACGACCGCTCCGGCCACTGGATTTATCCGGCGTTCCGGCATGTCCAGCGGCTGCTCAAACCCGACAGCCTCTGTGTCAGCTTCTATGGCTGGCACAAGGCCGACGAGTTCATGGCGGCGTGGCGGCGCGCGGGTTTCCGGCCCGTCGGCCATATCGTCTTTCGCAAGAAATACGCATCGAGCGCGCGCTTCATGGAGGCGACGCACGAGCAGGCCTATCTGCTGGCGAAAGGCGATCCCGCCTTGCCGGAACGGCCGATCCCGGACGTTCTGGAATGGCAGTACACCGGCAACAAGCTGCACCCGACCCAGAAGCCGGTCGGCAGCCTGAAGCCGCTGATCGAGGCGTTCTGCCCCGCAGGCGGCGTGGTGCTCGATCCCTTCGCCGGTTCCGGCTCGACCCTGGTCGCGGCGAAGGAAACCGGGCGGCAGTACCTCGGCATCGAACTCGACCGCAGGCATTGGGCGACGGCGCAGCGCAGGCTGAAAACCCTGCGGCGCTGCAGCGACTTCACCGAAGTAAGGGAGGCCGCGTGATGCAATCCAGAAAACCATATACGATGTTTAAATTCTATAACGGAAAGCAGATCGGCAGCGTCTGGGCCGACTGCATCGACGATCAGGCTGCTTTAGAGCATGCTCGCATGCATCTCCGCGCAAGCCCGGCCAATGTGCTGCATCTTCATCGCGGCCCACCCTTCTATCCACTCGGCGAGAGAATCGCCGAACTCAAGAAATACGGGCCTTATGACGACATAATCGAATCAGGGGAGGCCGCGTAATGCGGCCTTTCTTCACCCGACAACTCGATCAAAAACAAAGGAGATTTTGCCATGCCTTATTTCGTCTTTTCGACCTACGAAGATACCCGCGTCGACTGGCTGTTCGAGGCCGATAGCATCGAGGACGCCGGCCGGAAGGTGACGGAGGACACCTTCGAGGACGTCATTTCCGAGGAAGGAACCCGCTGCATCGGCTCCGCGACCGTCGAGGCGCGGGAACTCTGCACCAGCAGCGGCGATTCCGGCGACGCGGCCGACATTGAGGAAATCGACCCCTGGAAACAGACGTGGGCGGTGCAGGACCTCGAGGAGGACCTGATCGAAAAGGCCCGCAAAACGCCTCTGCCCGACAACCGGCCGGTCAGCTCCGATCTAACCCGCTTCGACGGATTCGAGGCACATCCTGTGCGCCAGTATCGGGACTGGTCCAACAAAATCGAATTCTACTGTGAGCAATGCGACAACGGCGAACAACCGACCTTCTGGACGGTTTACGGCCATTACGATCCTGACGACGAACGGAACAAGATGGCGGGCCTCATCGGCGTTGAAGCGCTTATCGACTGCTGGTCGTTCGCCGACGCGCAGCGCCTGCAGATCATGTTCGAGCGGTTCCGCGCGATCCAGATCGCCGCGCAGCCGGCGCAAGAGGCCGCCGCATAGGCGGTCTCTTCTTTCACATGCCAGGCCCGCGATCCGGGAATGGCAGCGCATCAGACGATCGGGAAAGCTCACCCCGTTTCAGGCCGCCGGGTTTTCCTGCCTGTGCCTTGCGTATCTCCAAAGCCTGTTTCCGGCCGGACCCGCATCGCCAGCCTTAACGTGCCAAACCTCTACAGACCGCCGTGTCGTTTGCAAAAACTTTCTTCGACCCCATGCCCAAGAGCATGGGGCCCCAACAAAGTACGTCGAAGCATTTCCACCGGTGGACCCGCTGCGCGGGAGTCTTTCCACCGGGCTTCTCCTTTTTGCAAAACGCCCCGTAGCGCTCAGTACGAGGAAGGCACGGCTGGCAATGGTGTCAGCCAGAAACAAAGGAGATACGACAATGGCACAAGGCAAAAAACCCAGCTTCCGGATCAGCTTCATCCCCGAGGGCGATAGCGCCAACTGGCGCGACATCGGCGCGGTCTGGAGCACCAAGAACGAAAACATCCACACCGGCGAGATCATCATGCTCCCTCTGGAAGCGCTCGCCACCGGCAAGCTCCGCATCGCGGTTCAGGTTGTCGACCAGGAGACGGGGGCGTAAGCCCCCTCTCTTCCCTTCCTTCAACCCTTTGATTTACGGAGATATTCTATGACGCTTCCACCCGATCCAGAGGGTATGAATGACGCCCGCGCCGAATGGGCCGACGAAGCCATCAAAACCTTCATCAAGCGCACCGGCACCGATTTCGAAGACAGCCTCGGCGATCTATTGTGCGATCTGATGCACTGGAGCGACCGCAACGGCATCGATTTCAATACCATGCTTGAGCGGGCGCAGGATCACTATCGCGAAGAAACCGGGCAAATGCCCTGGCAACAAGCAGAGGCCGCCGCTTAGGCGGCCTCTGGCTTCGCCATCCCGCGCATTGCCTTCAGCGCCTTCAGCTCCATCTGCCTTATGCTCTCCGACGACAGGCCGAACCGCGCGCCCAGATCCTTGAGCGGCGTCGCCTGATGGCGCAAATGCCGCTCCACGATGATCAGGCGCTCCTGCTCCGTCAGGCGCTCCAGCGCCGCTTTAAGGAACGCCAGGCGAAGCCGGCCTTCCTGGGCATTCGCCAAAGCCTGTTCCTGATCTTCCCATTCCCCCATCTGCAGCCGCCGCGCCTCGACATGCGCCTCCACCGCCGGCGCGCTCAACGACCGCATCCACACAGACCGCTTCTTGCCACCGGCGTCGTCCTCGGCCGGCGCATCCACGGGCTCCATCCGAACCTGCCGTTTCGTATATTCGCGGATCTGCGCCCTGATCCATTCATGGGCGTAACCGCCAAACCGCGCGCCATGCTCAGGGTTATAGCCCTTAAGCGCCTTCATAAGGCCGACGAAGCCCTCCGCCACAAGATCTTCCCAGGAGCCGAAGAATTCAGCGGCGATCCGCTTCACCAATGGCATGTAGGCTTGGGCCAGTTTATGGCCGGCCTTTTCGTCGCCCTGGCGATAGCGCCGGGCCAGATCGCGCTCCTCATCCGCTGTGAGAAATAGCTGCGGTTTCACTGCGCCGCCTCCAGATTTTCCTTTTCCAGGCAGTACATCATGTCCGGGTCAACGCCATATCTGACCAGGTAATCTATCGCGAAGTACCGCAGCACCGGGTCGCTGCATCGCGCCCGCCGCAGCTGCGCCTCGCTGTAAACCCAGTCATCCGGCAGCCCTAGAGCCCTGCAGGCTGCATTGTATTCGTTGCGCAGATTGTCGACGCAGAACACGCCGATCTCCTTGGCCTCCTCTTCCGGGTGGTCGCGTAACTCCCAAGGTGGGGGTTACCCGGACAGGATCTGAATGAGGGAAAGAGGGCGGTCGGTTAGGGTCTGGAGGATGTTCCAGCCTCGCTTGCGGGCGGTTGCAACGAGCGAGCGCACGGC
>Ga0074046_10003679_pt1 | contig 12737 bp, 9 predicted proteins | sample BogForMeECP23OM3_FD_94441 | JGI IMG/M metagenome (GOLD analysis project Ga0074046, IMG submission 94441) | Bog forest soil microbial communities from Calvert Island, British Columbia, Canada - Bog Forest MetaG ECP23OM3 | ecosystem: Environmental > Terrestrial > Soil > Wetlands ...
ATCGGCCGAATCTTGTCCTCCTTAGTAGGGAGCTCGGTAATGCCCTCGTATTCGGCGCTGGTGTCGGCGTAGGTAAATTTGCCTACCTTGGCTTGTCGTGCGGCCTCGAGCAGATTGACCGTTCCGAGGGTGTTGACGCTGGCAGACTCGAGCGGATGGTCCAGACAATCCGTCAAGGAACTCTTGGCCGCCAAGTGAAACACGGCGTCCACCCCGCGTACTAGAGGGTACACTTCCGGGTCGCGAATGTCGATCTTATGAAACTCCACCCGCGGATCCACGTTTTCGAGCGTTCCCGCACTCAGGTCGTCGATCCCGAGGACCGAATAACCTCGGTCGATCAGGTGCTTCGCCAAGTTGCTTCCGACGAACCCTGCTACCCCTGTTACTACAATCCGTTTCTTCATAATCGTGAGTCTTCCTCCTCTATCGACTCAAACGCATCTGCTTTCGAGGCCGGAAGCAAGGCCGGCTTAATGGGTCCTGGGGACCGCACCCCACATCCTACGTCCTCCGGTTAGTAAGCTCCCTCGGCGCGAAGCACTTTCCAAAACGTTTTGGCGATGATCAGCAGGTCCAGCCAGATGGACCAGTGGTCGATGTAAAACATGTCCATCTTGATTCGCTCCTCGTGAGTCGTCAGTTGCCGCCCCATGACTTGCCAGAATCCGGTGAGGCCGGGTTTGACGGAAAGCAGTTTCGGGAGTAATGGGCCATATCGTTCTACTTGCATCTGCATGATAACTCGAGGGCCAACCAGGCTGATGTCCCCACGGAGAATACTGAAAAACGTTGGGAACTCGTCGAGGCTGTACTTGCGTAGCACCCGCCCGACCCGGGTAACACGGGGATCCTGTTCGAGCTTGCATTGTAACTCGAACTGCCTACGAAGCTCCGGATTTTCTTCCAGAAGCTGATCAGCGTCCACACGCATAGTACGGAATTTGAGGTAATACCGGTCCTCTCCATTGCGGCCAACATAGGTACTTCGGTAAAAAATCGGTCCGCCGTCCTCCAGCTTGATCAGCGCTCCGATCACTGGGCCAACGAGCACAGTCAGCAAGCTTCCCACCAGCCCGGCGAACACGTCCACACAGAATTTGACACCCTTCTGCACTCGCCGGGACCAAGCCGGTACTGCATAAAACCGGAAAAAGCCCGAAAACTCGTCTAGCTCGAAATTGAATTCGGAGGTGGCAAACAGGTCCGAGTATACCCCTACGTCGACACCCTGCGCCTTCCCGCGACGAAGAATCTCCCCAACAAATTCGTGTGATCCAGGGGTCGTGCTGGGGAGGCAGACAACGACCAGTTGCACGCGCAGCCTTGAGACCATTTCATCCCATGTGGCCAGAGCGTCGGATCCAGTTCCGCTCGACGCTCCGAAAGGACTCCCGCCATCGAGTTCGGAGGCGGGGATGACGCCCACCACCCGGTAGCCCTGATACCGTTGCACGGAAAGCAGGTTCTCGAATTCGGCGAGCTTTTCTGTCAAACCCACCCAGAGGGCTCTTTGCTGGGCTAGCCCGCGCCGCCAGAGCGCCCCGTAGATAGACCGAAGAGCCAAGCGGAATAGCGGAATGACCAAGAGGGCCAGAAGATACCAGAAGATGAACAGTCGCCGCGAGAACCCCAGTTCCTTTTCCTTGAAGAAAATAAAGTTCGCGCAAACCAGGGCGAGAAAGGAAAGCGAGACGGCGTGGAAGGTGACGGCGAGTTCCTTTTCCGGCCTTCGCAGATCCGGGCTCTGATACCCCTCCGCCAGAAAAAGCACGACGAGCAGGAACGGCAGATAGAAAACGGGGTAGCCGTGCGGACTCAGTTTGCTCGTCTCGATTCCAAACAGCTTGTGCACGCCGATCAGCGAGACCCAATTCGAAAGGGCTATGGCGGCCGCATCACAGCCCAGGAAGAGTATGCGCTTGACGATGCCCCGGCTGAGCGCGTCGAGAAATCCTACGTGGCGCGTACTGCTTTCCTCCGACCGGGCGAACGCCGGCAGGCTCTCCTCCATCTTTTTCCCCCCGACAGTGTTTACGCTCATTTGCCCCACTCGGTGGACTGTATCGCGTGCTCGACCAATTTCGATTCCGCGTGGCGTCGCTAGGCTGGAGCAGCGCATCGGCCCAGCGCGACGTTATGAAAGCCGCTCCGGCCGCCCACTTAGCAGTTCACCTCGGTGCAGTCACCGGGTTCGAGAGAACTGCCGGATCCTCGTCCAGCCGGGCCGTGCGGCCCTCTTTTGCTGCCCGGTAGATGGCTTCGGCGAGAAGCAGAGTCTGCAAGGCGTCGAGCCCATCGCTCTCGACCTGGCCACCGTTCATAATAACACCGGCGAACGCCTCCCATTCGCGGGCAAGCGACGCGTCAGGCCCCGGGAACTCGAGTAATTGCTCGCGGGGAACTTCCCCGAGCTTTTCCCGCACGCCCAAGCAAAGCGTTTCGGGCCCATAGCTGCCGCCGAGTCCGTTGACCCGCAGGTATCCTCGCTCCCCAAAGACTTCGAACCGGAATGTGTTCTTCCACTCGGTCCAGCTCCCATGCAGCTCGGCGACGGCGCCTTCGTTCGACCGCAGAAGAGCAAAGACGTTATCTTCGGCCGGCGCAACCGGCCAGAACGCAGTCGAAATCATCGCCGCCGCCTCCCGAAACTCCCCGGCGAACCAGCGGAGCAGATCCAGCAGGTGGACTCCCTGATCCAACAACTGCCCGCCGCCGGATAGCTCCGTCCGTGCGCGCCATTCGCGATCGTATCCCGGACGGCCGCCATGCCCGTAAATGCAGCGCAGAAAGATTGGCCGTCCGATGGAGTCCTGCCTGAAAAGCTCGTGCGCGCGCCGAATGGCGGGGTGGTAACGGTGGTTATATCCCACCTTCAGATGCACACCCGAGGCACGTGCCACCTCCACCGGCGTGCGCGCTTCTTCCGACGCGCGCGCGAACGGCTTCTCGGCCAGCGTGTGTTTCCCCGACCGAATCGCAAACAGGCTGATTTCGGCCAGCACCGTGGTCGGCGTCGAAACGATCACCGCGTCCACGTCGCTCCGTCCCACGGCCCGCTGCCAATCCGTCTCTGCATCGCAGCCGCATTCACTCGCCAGCGCCTGCGCACGTTCACGTACGGAGTCGGCCACCACCACCAACCGGCTTTGCGGATGCCCGGCCACGGCTCGAGCGCGCTTGGTGCCAAAGGGCCCCGCGCCAATCAATGCCACACCCAATGTCCTGCTTCCGGAATCCAACGGGGTCCTCCTAGCTGCGGTCGGTCAGTCGTTCGGTTGGCTGCCAAGCATAGTCATATTTCCGCCTGGGCCAGCGCAGCCACCCCAGTCCCACCGCTGCGTTGGCAAACGTGAAGTAGAACGGCACGTAGAAGAGCTTGGGCCGGTGGCCATACTTGGCCAGAATGGCTCCGACCGCTGCCAGCAGGTAAAAGACGACCTGCGCCAGGCAGATCGCCAGGTAAAAGCGGCTCGCCAGCGCCAGAGCGGCGGAGCAAACGAGCATCAACAAGAGTGCCGGCGGCACGAACATTCGCCCCAATTTATGGGAAATGTACTGCCACCAAACAGGACTGCGCCAGGGTAGGAGCAGGTCCCACATCAAAGGCAAGGTCAGCAGAAGCGACATTTGCGCCCGCATCTTGCGCTCGAACTCGATGCTCAGACTTGCCGCCGCCGGGATCGCGGCCACCGCCTCCGGTTCGTAAATAATCCTTTGGCCGGTCGTGGTGACCACCTTCATGGAAGCGTAGAAGTCCTCCCCGACCTTTTCGACGTGCGGAAAAACCGCCTTACGAATGGCGTAAAGCTGCCCATGCGCCCCCAGGCAGGAGTGCATCCGGCTTTCCGATTCCTTGATCCAAGAGTCGTACCGCCAATAAAGCCCTTCCCCCTCGCTGGGCACGCTTCGCTCCTGGATGATGCAGACCCTTCGCCCGGTGGCGCCTCCCACCGCCGGATCGGAAAAGTGACGCAGGAGCTTTCGTAGGGCATCTCGCGCGAGTAGCGCGTTGGTGTCGGTCGCAACGATAATCTCGCCGGTGGCCTTGGGCACAACCCGGTTCAGCATCTCTTGCTTGCCCAACCGGGTCGGAAAAGCCACTACCCTTACCCCACGGTCGGCAAACTCCCCGGCAATCACCGCAGTTCGGTCGTCCGAACCGTCGGAGGCCACGACAATTTCCATCTGGCCCTTAGGGTAGTCCAGATCGAGTGTATTCTCGATTTTGCGGCGGATCCACTGCTCTTCGTTGTGAGCCGGGATAAGAACTGTCACTGAGGGTAACTGCGGAAGCGCCTTGAATGCATCGCGGGAAACTCCCCGCCAGCGCGAAAGCAGATCCACCAACACCGGGTACCCGACGTAGACGTAAACAACTAGCCCAGCGGACGCCCAGAACAGGAGCTTCAGCATCGATTGGCCTCCAGCTGAGACTGGTCATGGCTTCGCTGCCCTGTTCCGGAATGGTTTACATGATCGCGAGCATATACACAGAGAGCCGTATCCGCAATGCGCCAGAGCGGTAGGCCATTTCGATGGAGTTCGATCAGGTACTTTCTGACGCCCCTCCGGATTTCAACCGTTCTGTAGTCGTGCCAGACCACGATGCCGTTCGGAGCCAATACCTTCATGACTCCTTCCGTGTCCTTTCGTATATGGTCGTAAAGGTGGCTACCGTCAACGAAGGCGAAGTCGATCGGCGCGCTCAGGAAATGTTCCCACTGGATTGTCGTCGAATCCTGCAAAATCTGAGTTATCTTCGGATCATTTCCAAAGACTCTCGGCACAGCTCCACACCCCTTCACCATATGGGAATCGCTGTAGAAGGGCGCCTTCTCGGTGAACTCCGGCGGCAGGTCGACTGTGAATATCCGGCAACTGTCAGGCGTGTTGCGACTGAGATGTAGAGTTGTGAATCCGCGGTATGTCCCGATCTCGACGACGACTCGCGGGCTGTGCGCCTTCGCAAGCGAGCAGACATAGGAGAGCTCCGCGGCAGACATCTCTTTGGATGGTTCGCTCAGGTCAACCCAGATTTCCTGGCCCTTCAATAGGTTCGCACTTAAATGAGAAAGGGTAATTTCAGGAATCGGATCGTCTTCGGCCAATTCGTCATAGAGCTGGCGCGCGCGCGACGAAAACTCGAACGCGATTAGGAAGCCCTTATTCAGGGCGCGGATAGATAGGGGGCTCATGGCCCCGGCGACGACGGAGGCTCCTTTAGCGAGATGCGACAACTTGAAGTTCCTACCGTATATCACCATCCGAAGCTCCTATGCGCACTTTGTGCAAAGACTGTAACATATCCCGCTTACTTCTCCATCCCCATAAAGGTTAGCCATGCAAATCGGCGCAGCTCCGGAAATAGGTGCATCCGTTTTTCGTCCATGCGGTCCAGACCCCGGCACTATGGAAAGCATTTGAACAGGACTCCCTAATGAGCCTGGCCTACTTCTCCATCTCCATCACCGTCAGCCAGGCGTACCGGCGAAGCCATGGAAGCAGGCGCATAAGTTGTTCATCCACGCGGTCCAGGGCGCCGATCAGGGACAGCGAGAAGCGTTTGCCCAGCAAGCGCGCGGGCGCAGCGCAGACGGCAAAGAGGAAATGTTCGCGATGGCGGCAAGACCTAAACCACTTTCGCGCGCTCTCGATGTCAGCGAAAGAAAGAGGCCGTTCGTCGGCGGTATGGTCGTTGGGGGTAAGCCGACGCAAGGTCCAAAGCAGAGGGTGGTGATACATCGGCTCCTGGAAAACAGCTTTGCCACCGGGCTTGAGCACGCGCGCGATCTCGGCAAAAGCCCCAACCAAATCGAGGTGGTGCAGGGCGCCATTGCCGACGACATAATCGAACATGGCGTCGCCGAACGGCGTGTGGTGCGCATCGGCGGCCACGAACTGCGGGGTGCCGCCGTTGCACGCTAATCGCGAAGCGCCGGCGCGGGCTTGCTCGATGACTTTGGAAGAAATATCGATGCCAAAAACGCGGGCGCCCCGGCTGGCAAGCAAGGTGCTGAAACCGCCATCACCGCAGCCGTAATCGAGCACGGTCGCGCCTTTGAGGTCGGTGGTTTCCCAAAACGGACTCCAAAGCCGGCCACGGCTGCCCTTTTCGTAGAAAGCCTCTGAGAAGCGGGCCAGGAGATTGTGCGTCGATGAGCTTTCGGTTGCCAGCGCATCAAAGTACTCCCTTTCTCGCGCTTCTCGTCCACCCATGGATAAATCCTTTTCCTACAGTCCAAACAAAATGCTCCGGCAACCTTCGGGCGGATTAGTGGGGATTTCCCGCCAGACCGTGCCGTTCGCATAGAGAAGCCGGAGGGGCGGGACTCCAACCCCGCCCCTCCCTTTCTCTAGCGACAAACACGGGTTAGGGTGGCGGGCTTGCGTTGATGCCCTTTCTGGCGCAGAGCAAGCCTGCCATCGCGCCCAATAAGCAGGAGGTATTGAAGTTGAAAAAGACAGGCTCGCTGAACATCGTCACCAAAATCATGGAAAGGAAACAAGCCGAGAGGGCTAACGACTTCCGGGACACGCCACGCAACGTTGTTGCCAGAAACCAGCCGAAGACCAAGATGCCCAGGCAACCCATTTTCACCGCCACATACGCCCATCCATTGTCGACGTAAATCTGTTGAACATATTCCTCAGCGCCCGGTACTTCAAAGGCAATCTGCGCTCCAAATCCTTCTCCCAATATGGGAGACCTCTGAAGGGTCTGCACGGCCAGGCCAAGTTCAATGTTGCGTCCTACCAGGGAATACACATCGCCGCCCCCGAAGGGCAAAGCCCCCCTCATTCCAGGAATGCTCTGCACTGTTTCCAGCACGAACCCAGCCCACGATACCAGAATGGCGGACAGCATCCCAAGCAGGGCGACAGCTAACCAAAGATATCGCGCCTTTCTTGAGGACGTTTTGATGGCAAGCGCCAGCGCGGCCGCGACTGCGAATGTAACAAACATCCTGCGCTCGAAAAGCAGGACAGGAACGGCCGTCAGCACGAGCGCCGACACCATCCACCCGTGCCCTCTCTCGGTCAGGCCTTTGACGAAGCACAGGATCCCGGCAGCCCCTTCCAGCGTGGCCAACGCGGTGATTTCTTTGTGGAACCCTAACTCACCGAATGTCGCGGCGTAGTAAACAAAGAATCCAGCCGCGCACACCAAGCCAAAGGTCCGCAAGCGACGGAGGAACAAGTCCTCGTCCCCTATGCGAAAGGCGATGGCAAAGTAGGCCACGAGCAAAAGAGAACCATAGAGCTGCCGGGCAACGAAGCTGACTGCATTACCACGAGCAAAACCGACCAAGGTCGCGATCAACGCCACCGCCAGGAAGGCTTTGACCGAAACAGGAATACGCCAGAGGTCACTAATCCCGATGCGGGCAACTGCCGCCAAAGTGATAATGAGCAAACCCGCTGCCCAGTACGCCATTTCCCACGGTTGGTAGTAGCGCCACGTCCAATCGAATCGTGAAACGGTCGGGAAGAGTACGTTGCAGGCCATGAGGAATAAGACAGCGGTGGACGCTGCCTCCTTGGGCCGCGCCCAAACAAGCACCGCCAATGCGACGGCTAAGCCCATGATTAGAATTTGCATGCCACCAAAAAGCGCTGCCATACCCGCCAGAGAAAGCAGCCCAACGCAAAACGCCACCGTGAGTGAACTCGCGGTGACGACTGGCCGACGGTCCGGGAGGACGACGGAACTGCTTGTAATCATAGTGCTTCAATCACCTAGAAATTCGGCTTCTCTTCAAGAGAACCGGGGCCATTCTCCCCATGGGGGCGAAGTCTCTACTCCGTGACCACAACCGCAGAGGGCTCCAAACTTCGCTCTACAATCCGTGAACCGGGTTGGACAACCTCCACGGGCTGCTTTGAAGCAACAGACCCAGATTTCAATTCTGCAAGTTGAGCGTCTGCCGGGACGTACATCGCTAGCCAAGTCCCTTCGATGTGGTAAATGGCCCAGTCATTCGCCAATCGCTTGACAGCACGCGTCACATCGCGAAGGTTTGCAAAGTCGTGCCAGAGAATGATGCCACTTTCACTGAGCAGGTCAAAAGCATTCCGGGAATCAGCCAAGACGCCTTCGAATACATGGCAACCGTCCACAAGCACAAGATCGACGGACCGGCGGTAGGGAGTAAAGTCAAAGACCCTTGAATCGCCGAATAACTGCCGAATTTGGCCGTTCCGGTTAAATGGCCGATAAGCTCTCCCAATCTGATCGCGAGGTTGCAGCAACGACAAATCTCCAGGGCTATAACCCGCAATGTTGCTGGCGAGTTCCCTCGGCAGATCCAGCGTGTAGACTTCGGCCTCGGAGTTCATTGCCATGTGAGCTGTGGTGATTCCCGCGGAGGTGCCGATTTCGAAAACCCTCCTGGGGTTGAGCCACCTTAGAACACGCAGAATCGCGTACAGGTCCTGGGGCGGCGTATCACCGGGCAGCCATCCGCTGCTAAGCATCTGGATGGGCTTTTCAGAACTTGGAATGTCAGATAAGTGCAGGCTCGTAATGCCCGGATGAAAGAGCATGTTGCTTACTCGCCAGAAGTCGAGAGCTGCCACCCGAAATCTCCCGGGAGAAACAACGGCATCCACGATCGCACGTCGCCAGACCGTGGCTACAATCCCAGCCGCTTCGCGTATACGAGTTCTCATGGCTGGAAAACTCCCCTGGTTAAGTACGATCCTCGGAATCGAACCACCATGATTCCGCCATAGGCCAATGTGAGAAGCACTGCACTGGGAAACAAACTCAGACCAAGCACCTTGCTCCCTGCGGCCACTCCGAGTCCGAGAAAGAGGGGCAAGAGCAAGGCGGAACCGTGGTTGACGTGTACAAATCGCCGGCTCTTCGTCATGAAGGCGAGTAAACAAAAGGCCTGGGTGAACAGAACCGCCAGACTGGCGCCCCGGATCCCATCGAGCGCTGTGAGGAGGCAACACAAGGGGAGAAACACGGCGGTAGTCAAGGCCAAAACTTTTTGGTAATCGCGGTCCCGATGGAAGGCGAGTACCGCGCCCGTACCATAGAGGTTCCAAAGCGCCGTCAGGAGAAAGGTGACCTGAAAGATGCGGAAGACTGGAACCGTCGAAAGGTATTCAGGTCTCTTAAAAACAGCCAGAATGATCTGGGGAGCGTAGAAGACAGCCCACAAGGACCCTGGGAGAAAACACAGAGCCATGTCCTGGTAGCAGCGCTGGAAATATCGACTGAATTGAGCCGTACCCTCGCTGCTCATGCGGCTTAGTAGTGGGAACGCCCCTTGAACATACATACTGGCAAGCATGGCAAGGGCCAGAGCGGCTCGATTACCGGCGGCGTAAAGCCCCACAGACTGTTCCCCGCGCAGAGACCGCACGAGCACAGCGTCGCTCCATAAGATTACAGTAATCAACAAGGTTCCCCATCCAAGGGGTGCGGCCGACTTGAGCATTTCCCACGACCTATCAAAAAGGGGCCTCTGATGATTTTCGCCTTGCTGAAATGCGGTGGCTTGCCTTAACCAAATATAGCCTATGATGCTAGCGAAAAAAGCGGAAGCGAAGAGTGCCAGCGCAACACCCCGAATCCCCAACCCAAGCCGTACACTCACGATGGTCAGAACAAGCCAACCACCCTGCCAGATAACGTTCAGAATCGCGGAAATCTCTTGATGATGGAGCCCCTGAAAAGCCCAGTCGAAGAGTCCGGCTTGAGCGAAATTGCTCACTCCGAAAATGCCCACGAGCTGCAATTCCAAGCGGCTGACGCCAGGAACAAGCGCCAAAATGCCGACCGCCAGGACCGTTGCGAAGAGTGCCAAGCATGCTCGCAACCAACAGATCTGTATCACCAGCTCTCGGGACACGCGGCCCGATTTGGCGACCGCGCGGCTTCCAAACACGGGCAGACCAAAATTGGACACAATGAACATGTAGGCATTCACGGCCACGGCAAAGGAAAACAAACCGAATTCGGGAACAGAAAATTGCCGTGCGACATAGATGACCACAAAAAACTTCAGAGCTTGCGAGATGAGCCCCCCCGTCATGTTCACGGCGGACTGGCGGGTCAGGGCCTGAAGCGAAAAGCCCCCTCGGGGGACCGAAGGCGCCCGTCCTGGCGCCTCACACAAGGCCATCTCGCCCGCGCCCATCGCGATGCGTGGTTCGGTGGTTTCCTCGAACGAAGGCTTCACCATGGGGGTCCTGACATCTGTTCACTTACAGCTTCGCCCTGTCACTTACAGGGGCGTTTGTTACCTAACCGACGGTATTACAGAGAGATACAGAAACTTCCTGTCCTAACTGCGTATATCTTTCGAGACGCCCGGTGGGTCGTCATGACCCGTTCTTCGACTCTCTGCACGAAGCTAAGAGCCGCTTCGTGAAGCCCAAGGCATCGCCCCCCTCGCAGTATGGAAAACCTCTTGCGCCAACAGTTTTCCAGGGCTGGACGGGTCCGTCTGCTCCCACATCCGCCGGCCAAACACCCAGGTCACCCCACACGAAAGCGCCAGCACTGTCCCCAGTAGCATCAGCGCGAGGCGTGGAGGAAATGACTTCTTCTCCGGAAGGTTGGGAGGGTCGAGCACCTTCACGGTCGCGATTCCTTTCGCTTCTTCCACCCTGGCTAGCTCATACTCTTGAGTCAGCATATCGAACAGCGTTTCCCGAATCTTGGTCCTGCGGTACAGGTCGGCGTAAGCGACGCCGAGCAGGGGCAGCTTCCCGACCGAGGGACCGAGCGCATCGCCCTGCTTCGCCTTCTCCAGAGAGGTACTCTCATCTTTGCCGCCGACCTTCTCGAGTTGATTTTCCAGCTCGGCGACTCGTGTTTGCAAGGGGCGCACACGGGCGTTGCTGTCCGCGTCAAGCTGCCTGAGCCCCTCAGGTCCCGATCGCGTGGCAATATTTTGTCCCTGGAGAGGCGCTGCCGCGTCGACCAAGGCCTTACCCTGTGCCTTGATATCAATCGCCGTATTCTTGCTCGAAAACTGGCTGAGCTCCTTCTCGTCTGCCTGCAAATCCTGCTCGACGGCTTGCAAACGTCCTTCCAGGAAAATCCGCTCGCGGCGCGCTGAAGACGTGCTCACCTCGGCCACCGTTCGGTTCAGTTCTTCAATGTAGGTTTGGGCCATCGCCGCCGCCCTCTGGGGGCTTTTGTCGGTTACAATAATCGTGATGACTAGGCTCCTGCGATCTACGCTAATGCCGGTCATGTCCGCCAACTCCTTGCGCGCATCCTCCATCCGGCGCTCTCGATAGACCTTTCTTAAGTCGAACTTCTGGATGAGCGTATCTGCCACGGTGCGGCTGCTTAGCACGCTGACCAGAAGGTCGCTGTTGTTCTTCTGACCCAAAAGCTCGCTCGCGATCCCCCCTAGCCCAGCCGCACCCCCGGCAACAGCCACCACGGCTTCGCTGAGGTCGGTTCTGGGCGGGATGTCGGGCGGCATCAAACGCGCCACGGACTCATAACGGTTGGGGATGAGAAACGCGATGAGCGTAGAAAGCAGCAGGCCAGCACCTGCAACGCACCCCAGGAACCGGCGGCGCTCCCAGAGCAAGCGGAGGTTCGCAACGATCCGAGCTTGAGTCGTGGGCTCGCGGGAATCCTGCTGCGCCTTCCGCTCGTCCGCCATAACCCCGCCGTTTTCGGTGCCCACCGAGATCGGAGCTTCGAGGTCCGAAAGTCCGGCCGAAGTTTTCGGATCTGGTCCCTTCATAGATATCCTCCCTGTTTTCATTTTCTCCAGCCCCAGCGCCGGGACCAGAAAGTCAGTTGTAACGATGTCGTCACGTTGTTCTTGGGGCCCGGAGCGAGTACGGGCGCCAGCCATTTTTCGTACTGAACAAAGAGCGACACGCTAACCTAGCCGCCCATGTGCCAATTCACTTTCACTGGACCGCCATTGAGCGTCTAGCCGTGCGGGTGTCGCCGACAACCGGCCACTCCGCGGCCACAACCGTATCGCCAGGCTGAGCCGCCGGCCACCTCTCCGTCGCTTTAATGTCAAGAACCTAGCATTGATTCTCTCTCATTGTCAATGTTTAGGCCCCGCAGTCACCCGCAGTCAGCGCGAAGATAGACAGCTCTGTACCGTTCTTCCGGATGCCTCATTGACTTAGCTGCAGACGTAGCCTAAGATTCTCCGCACAGGGGGGTTGCTTTCATGCTAGGCCGCACCATCGGGCACTACCGGCTCCTGGAGAAGTTGGGGAGCGGTGGCATGGGTGTGGTGTACAAAGCCGAGGACACGCGCCTGGGCCGCATGGTAGCGCTGAAGTTCCTGCCGGAGGACATGGCAAAAGACCCTAAATCCATCGAGCGTTTCCGGCGCGAAGCCTGCGCCGCCTCCGCCCTCGACCACCCCAACATTTGCAGCATCTTTGAGATTGGGGAGTACGAAGGCAAGCCGTTTATTGCCATGCAGTACCTGTCGGGGCAGACGCTGAAGCAGAAGTTGGACTGGCGCTATTCCCGGACTTCCTCCGTCGAGCGCAGGGAAAGGGACGCCCATTCGCCTCCGGATTCCGGGGCACACGAAGGGGTGGTCAAACCGCTCAAGGTAAACGAAATACTCGACCTGGGGATTCAGGTCGCCGACGCACTCGATGCAGCGCACTCCAAGGGCATCGTGCATCGTGACATCAAGCCCGCGAACATCTTCGTCACGGAACGCGGTCAAGCCAAGGTGTTGGACTTCGGGCTTGTGAAACGGGTGACGGCGCGCGAG
>Ga0074046_10003680_pt1 | contig 12737 bp, 10 predicted proteins | sample BogForMeECP23OM3_FD_94441 | JGI IMG/M metagenome (GOLD analysis project Ga0074046, IMG submission 94441) | Bog forest soil microbial communities from Calvert Island, British Columbia, Canada - Bog Forest MetaG ECP23OM3 | ecosystem: Environmental > Terrestrial > Soil > Wetlands ...
CCGGACCTGTAAGCCGAATTCTGTCCGCCTTGCGGCGGGACGGTCATTCCTCTGGGCCACGCATTACTGCGAGGCTCAAGCGACCTACCCGGAGGTTGTGGCGCGCCGAGCCGGCACGCGTCCCCGGCGCAGCCGAAGCTTTGTCAGGAAATCCCTCCCTATTTGGTCTTGCTCCGTGTGGGGTTTGCCCTGCCCGCCGCATTACTGCGTCGGCGGTGCGCTCTTACCGCACCTTTTCACCCTTACCTGGGCCTTGCGGCCCGGGCGGTATGTTTTCTGTGGCACTTTCCGTCGAATCAACCCACCCTTGCAAAGAACGCAAGGATGGGCCACCCTCCCGGACGTTATCCGGCACACTGCTCTGCGGAGTTCGGACTTTCCTCTGTTGTCTTGCGACAGCGACCGTCCGGTCCGGCTGCCAACAGATTCATTATAGAGCAGGCAGATCGAACCGCCGGGTGGCACCAGCGGATCGTGTCCGCCCGATGGCGCGTTCTCTCACTCCACCTCTTTGGGTGCGAGGAGGAACGTGTATGTCAGCAGGGCCAAGCCGATCAACAACGGAATCAATCCGGCGAGATAGACCGGCTCGTCGTTCACCAGCCCATGCAGAAGCGCCATGACACCGATGCCGACGACGGCCGTAATCAAACCGCCCAGCTTCATGCCTTCGAGGCGGCGTTTCGTAGCGGTCTTATTCTGTTCACGCATCAGTTCGATCGCGGCCTTCGCGCCCTCGCCTGAGCTCTCTGCGATTTTCTTCAGCGTTTCGTTCCTGTAGTATTCTTCTCTCTCTTTGCGGCGCGCATCGGACCATGCGGCGACGGCTAGGAAAGAGAACAAGGCAATGCTTCCCACAACGGGTATCGCCACGGCTACCATCCCGACGGCGTTGCTGTCTACATCGAATGCCATAATCAGCTCCTTAGGGTTCGTCTGCTTTCGTCAAGTAGGACCAGCCTTGCGCAGGTCCGGTTGCACTTTCTTCGTCTAAAGTCCATTTTTGAAATAATGCAACCTGCAGCAAATTGGTCGTGTCATACCGTTTGAGGCAAGTCCAGAGTGAGCGCGAGCGACGACCAGGCCGATGTCGAGAGAACCCTGGCTGGCGACCTTTCTGCTTTTGAGGGGATTGTCCGCCGCTGGCAGGGGCCTCTGATCAACTTGGCCTACCGTTTTTGCCGCGAACGCGGCCGGGCCGAAGAGATGGCACAGGAGGTTTTTCTGCGCGCTTACCGCGGGCTCGGCCAATGGCGCAAGGATGCGGTCTTTTCTACCTGGCTCTTCGCACTAGCGACGAACCTCTATCGTTCGGAACTCCGTCGCATCCCGGCGCGAACCGTCTCGCTCGAAGACATTGCTGAACCTCCGGATGCGCGTGCTTCTGACGGAGGCCTTGAGGACCATGACCGCGATTTGGCGGTGCGGCGGGCGGTTTTTGCTTTGCCGGCGAAGTATCGCGAAGCGTTGACTCTTTTTTACTTTCACGACATGGACGTACCCGCAGCGGCGCGAACCCTCGGCTTACCCGAGGGCACGCTCAAGGCGAGGTTGTTTCGCGGTCGAGAAATCTTGCGCAGCAAACTTCCGCAACTGTTGGCTGTGCCGCGTTTGAAGGAGGCTTAATGAAACGCTTGATCAGACACGAGGAGATCGATCGCATTCTTTCGTGTGAGGATGAAATCCTCCCGTCGTCGGGCTTCGCTGCCTCCGTCATGGATGCGGTTCGGCGTGAGGCCGCAGCACCGCCGCCGATCCCGTTCCCTTGGAAGCGCGCTCTGCCCGGCCTGGTGGTTGCGGGTTTGGCATTGGCAATGGTTCTGATTGCGGGAGTTGTGGCGATTGCGCAGTTGGGGAGAGCATCAACGATCCCACAGCTTTCCATGTCATGGCCGTCCGTGTTAGCGCCCATCTTCCAGCGGAACATGGAGTCTGCGGCGATTTGGACCGTGCTGGCCCTGCTGGTGACGTTGGTGTCGGTGAAACTATCGATGCGGCTTGCTTCCGGCAGGGTATGAGGCTCCCCTCTGCTTGCTGGTGGGGCCCCGGGCGTCCCCGCCCGTCTCTCCACTGCTTCCCCACATAACACGCTCGCCCTGTAAATGCAGCCCGCGCGAGTTCTTCGGTGTTAGGTCTCAGGTCGCAGGAGTCCACGGCCGGGGCTGTTAAACTGATGGCGAAGAGTCTGGGACAAGGCATTCGTGGCCTGAGACCTGGAACCTAACACTTGCGACCTGAGCGCAGCCCATGAACATTTCCGAGGCGATCAAGATCGCGTTCCTGTCGTTGTGGGCGAACAAACTGCGCTCCGCGCTCACCTTGCTCGGTGTGGTGATCGGAGTGGCCGCGGTGATTGCCGTGGTCACATTCGTCAACGGCATCAATGGCTACGTGGCTACGAAGATTTTCAATCTCGGCGCCGACGTTTTCATTGTCTTCAAGAATTCACCCGCCGTCACCAACATCGACAAATTCCTCGAAGGCGAAAAGCGCAAGAACCTCACCATGGAGGACTACGAAGCCGTCCTCGAAGCCTGCAAGCATTGCGAATGGGTGGGAGCGTCGCTGTATAACACCACCGGACACGTTAAGTACGGAGAGCAGTCGATCAGCGACACCATTGTCCGCGGCCTGACGCCCTCCATGGTGACAATTCTCGATATCGACCTCACTGCCGGGCGCATGCTCAACGATAGCGATGTGAGGGACAACTCCGCCGTGATCGTCGTTGGACCGGACATCACGGATAACCTGATGCCCGGCATGGATCCCATTAACAAGGAGGTCCGCATCGACGGCTGGGTCTATCGTGTGGTCGGCGTCGGCAAACGCAAGGGCAAGACGCTTGGCCAGACGATGGATAACTACGCGCTCATGCCGATCACCGCGTTTCAGAAGCAGAATGGCTCACACGAGGATATCCACATCTCGGGCAAGGCCGCGGCCAGCGGCGCCGGATTCGATGAAGCGATGGACGAAACGCGCGCCACCCTGCGCGCGCGCCGCCACGTCCACCCCGGCGACGAAGACAATTTCGACATCGAAACCAATGACAGCCTGCTGAGTATCTGGTCGAACTTCAGCGGCACGTTCTTTTACGCCATGATAGGAATTGCCGCCATCTCGCTGGTGGTCGGCGGCATCGTGATTATGAACATCATGCTGGTTTCAGTGACAGAACGAACCCGGGAGATCGGCATCCGCAAGGCCATGGGTGCGCGCCGCGGTGACATCCTGCTGCAGTTTCTGATCGAGTCTGTCGCCTTAGCGCTGCTCGGAGGCGCGATCGGCGTGCTGTTTGGCATTCTGATCGCCAAGGGTGTCACGCTGGCAATCGGCATGCCGTCGGCGATCAAACTCTGGGCCGTGGCGGCCGGACTATTTGTGGCGGTGAGCGTGGGTGTTTTTTTCGGCGTGTATCCCGCGCGCCGTGCGGCCAAACTGGATCCAATCACGGCGCTGCGCTTTGAAACGTAAGAAAAATTGAACCACAATAGGTTTTCTCGGTGAACGGGGCGTCTCGGCAGTAAAGGAGTTGTGAAGCAGTGCTGGTCAAGGGCGAACTCGGTGAAGGCCTGAAGATGGCGGTAGACACGATCCGCAGCAACAAAATGCGCTCGTCCCTGACCGTGCTGGGCATCGTGATTGGAGTTGCCGTCGTCATCGGAATTTCGTCGATCGTGCGCGGCCTGAACGACAACGTTAGCCAGGTCATCACCAGCCTGGGCTCCAACATCATTTTCGCATTCCACCTGGAGCCTTTCACGTTCGGGCGTCCGACGGAAGAGATGCGTACACGCAAGGAACTGACCTACGACGACGCCATGGCGATGCGGGATCTGCCGCACGTGAAAGCGGTGGGTGTCGGCGTGCGTTATTTCCGGCAGGAACTCGGCACCGGCACCTACTCTGTCAAGTACAAAGACCGCAAGGCCAAACAGACCATGCTGGAAGGCGACACCAGTTCCTACAAAGATGTTTTTGACCTTGCTATCGACTCGGGCCGCTGGTTCAGCGATATCGATGAGGATCGCCGCAGCCCAGTCATTATTATCGGCCACGATACGGCGGAGGAGCTTTTCCCGAATGAGCAGGCGTTGGGAAAAGAGTTGAATATTGAGGGGCAGATTTTTACCGTGATCGGTGTGGCGAAAGTCCGCAAGAGCGTGTTCGGCGGAGGGAAGAATCCCGATGACAACATTGTTTTCTTTCCGCTGAGCACATTTCGGAAGCTGCACCCCGAATTGAAGCAATACTGGATCAGCGTCAAGGCCACCTCACACGACGATATGCCCAAGGCGATGGATGAAATGCGTGAACTGCTGCGGCGGCGCCGGAAGGTTCCGCCGGAGAAGCCGGACAACTTCGCCATCTTCACGCAAGACTCCATTTCCGACGTGTGGAATCAGATCACGGGTATGATCTTCATTTTCATGTTCGCGGTCTCGAGCGTCGGCTTGATCGTGGGTGGCGTGGGCGTGATGAACATCATGCTGGTTTCGGTGACCGAGCGGACCCGCGAGATTGGAGTGCGCAAAGCCATGGGAGCCCGCAAGCGCGACATTCTTGTGCAATTCACGCTCGAAGCGGTCATGCTCACCGCCGTCGGCGGAGTGATCGGGCTCTTGCTGGGCGGCCTCATCACTGCCATCGTTCCGGTTGCGTTCCCGTCGCTTCCGGCCACGATGTCGGTGTACTGGTCGATGTTCGCCTTCTTCGCCTCGGCCGCGGTCGGACTGATCTTCGGGATTTATCCCGCGTGGAAAGCGGCCAACCTCGATCCCATCGAGTCGCTGCGCTACGAGTAACCAGCCGCGAGTCAGTACGCGTGTGTAGCGCGGACACTCTTGTCCGCGCTGCGTGCAGCATCTAAAAGGGTTCGCGGACAAGAGTGTCCGCGCTACACAAAACCATTCGCGGTTGAGGGTCCTCACGGTTTATTCTTTCGATTCACATGCCGCCAAGTCCCAGAGCACTGCTCGAAATCGTAGCCACAGTCGGAACTCTCGGCAGTCTTTTTTTCTATTTCCTCTCCGCGTTTTCGATGGCCAGTTTTCTGCGCGACGCGCGCAAGAAGGTAAACCAGCCCCCACTGCCAGAAAGCCAGCTGCCGCCGGTTTCCATCCTCAAGCCCTTGAAAGGTGTCGATCCCGAGATTTGGGAGAGCTTTTGCAGTCATTGCGAACAGCAGTATCCCCAATTTCAAATTCAATTGATCTTCGGGGTCAGCGATCCCGGCGATCCTGCCATCGAAGTCGTGCATAAGCTCCAGTCAAAATATCCGAACCTTCCGATTGAGCTGATCGTCTGCGATCGCGTTCTGGGAGCAAATATCAAAATCAGCAATCTCGCGCAGATGTTGGCCGCGGCGCGTCACGAACTCCTGCTGGTGAACGATAGCGACATCCGTGTTCCTTCGGATTATTTGCGGAAGGCGATCACGCCGCTCGTGGACTCCTCTATCGGACTGGTGACCTGCCTCTACCGTGGTGTCGCCAGCCCGACCCTCGGCTCCCGGCTGGAAGCGTTGGGCATCAGCACCGACTTTGTGCCTGGCGTTCTGAGCGCCAGGTTTCTCGAGAAAGGATTGCGCTTCGGATTAGGCTCAACGCTGGCGTTTCGCCGTCGTGACCTCGAAGCCATCGGCGGCTTCGAAGCCTTGCTCGACTATCTGGCCGACGACTATGAACTCGGACGGCGCATCACCGCCACCGGAAAGCGCGTCGAGCTCAGCGCCGCAACCGTTACCACATTTCTGCCTGCCTACACCCTGGGGCAGTTCTTTCGCCATCAACTGCGCTGGTCTAGGACCATTCGGGACGCCCGTCGCTGGGGATACGCAGGACTGCTTTTCACCTTCGGCCTGCCCTGGGCATTGGTGACGCTGCTAGCGGCCCACGGGGCTGCGTGGGCGTGGCTACTGTTCGCGCTGACGTTCACTGTGCGGCTGGCTGTCGGGTTCGTTGCTGCGGTAGCCGTGCTCCACGACCGCCAGATTTTCCGCAACGAAGTATTCCGCAATATTCTCTTGCTGTTCTTACGAGACCTGATCGCGCCGTTCGTCTGGGCGGCGAGTTTTATGGGCAACCGTATCCACTGGCGAGGCGATGTCTTCGATCTGAAAGATGGCCGCCTGACTATTGCGAAGCCGGCGCCATCGGATGGTTGGCAAAAATAGTCTTGCCGCCGCGACGCGCAACCACATAGCTCGTCAATCCCCGCAACGCCGTCGGATCATCCTCTTCAGCCCACAAGAAGACGCGCTGCGGCCCGTTCCACATCTCGACAAACGAAGCCTGCGTCTCGAAGACCCGCGGCGCTCCCGGAAACTGCGTGCCGTACCACATGTTTCCGCCCGGCGCGCGCAAACTGTGCAACGGGATCCCTGAGTAGAAATTCAGCGTGGACGCATTTTCATACAGCCCTATCACCACGATCTGATCGCCCGGCCGGTACTGCTCGCGAATCGCCATCGCCAGGTCCTTTGAGGAAAGAATAGGAGAAAAAATGCCGAACGCAATCCGCACGCACGCCAGCAAAACCACCATCATCGCCACCAGCGCTCCATTCCCCGCCCCCGCCCGACCGCGACGGCGCAGAATCCAGTTGGCGAGCGTTCCCAGTAAGAATGCGAGCGAAAAGCCGAACAACGGCACACGGAATGCCCCCATCGCTTGCGGGGTTAAATCCAGAAAGTGCCCGAACGAAAGCGCGTAGTCCTGCGGATTCTTCCGCAGCAGGTCCGACAGTTCCGTGCCCGGAGCCGGCGCCTTCGAAAAGATGAGCAATGCAAACCCAACCACCGCGAGGATGACGCCGACCGCCAGCAATACCGCCGACGAAATCCGTCCGTTGCGTCGTTCCCGGCTGTCCGCGGCGGATGCTCTCTCCCGCTGCAGCCATCCCCCGACCAGCAAGGCCAATCCCGGAATTGCCGGGATCGTGTAGTATTCCTGGCGGGTCGAGAGGCTAAAGAAGCCCACGATCACCAGGTTCCACAAGAAGAACAATAGATACGCACGCTGGCGCCGCGACATTTGCGAACGGAACTCGCGCCACCGCCGCGGCACTTCCTGCAGCGACTGCGGAAGAAACACAGTCCAGGGAAGCAGCCACAAAACCAGCAACGCCCAGAACAGCACCAGCGGAACCGTGTCGTAGTCGCGCGGCACACGCCTGTTCAGGAAGCGCAGGATGTGCTCATTGACGAAATAGAACCACAGAAATCCGCGTACCTGGCCCTGCGCCGGATTGCGCAGCGCCGCCAGAATGTGCCATGGCGCAGCGATCGCGAAGAATACCAGTGCGCTCGAAACCAGACGCAGCTTAAGCACGTGCCGCAGATTCCCCGTCAGCAGCAGATAAAGCCCGATCACTCCGGCCGGAAACACCAGTCCGATCAGTCCCTTGGTAAGCACGTTGAGCGCGCACACTGCGGCGAGTCCCCAACAGGCGAAGCGCGCGGGTTTCGGTTGCTCCAGTGAAACCAGAAAAAGCCAGAACGTCAGGGTCAACCAAAGACCCACCGCCACGTCCGGAATCAGAAAGCGCGTAAAAAGAAATGGTCCGAGCGCGGTTACCAGCACAAGGCCGGAATCGAGACCGCCTTCGCTGCCCAAAGCCCAGCGTCCCAAACCGTAGGTGGAGAGAATCATCGCCACCACGCCCAGCACGAGCGGAAAGCGGGTACTCCACTCGCTGACACCGAACAGCGTGTAGCTCGTAGCCACGCCCCAATACATCAGCGGAGCTTTTTCCAGATAGCGGATGCCGTTGGCGTACAGCGTCACCCAGTCGTGCCGTTGCAGCATTTCCTTCGCCGCCTCGGCATGCACCGTGTCGGCATCGTCGAGCAGCGCAGGCGTGGAAAGGCCGACCATATAGATGACAAACCACAGAGCGGCGAGGACCAGCAGGGCGAGGCGCCCGTCCGAAAAAACACTGGCAGGACGATTCAGCGTTTCAGTTCCTGACGGCTTAGTGCCAGAAGCCAAGGTAGGATCCACGGCGGGAATTCCGATTATATAGGTACGGGGAATCGGCGAAGCATCAGGTCAGCCGGGCAAAGCGCCGATTCGATTCGGGGAAATCGACTCCCGTGACGAACCAGGCAGCCAGAGCGCAGAGTAGGGCGACGGGAAGCGAAGAGGCATCGAATCCCGGCCTCGGTGGCGAAGGAGCATTCGTAAACGTCGTGACCACAGCTCCAGCTACAACGGTTGCGATCGCGATCCACTGGTAGAGGCGCAACCCTAAGACCACCGGAGTTTGTGGCTCGCCGCGGTAGGCCTCCTCGACGAACCTCCCGATTCCAGAAAGGATGAGATAGATGCCAGCAATCATGGCGGCGTTCACTTGCAGAAGATAAAGGCGGGCTAGGAGCAGCGCAATGAGGACATTCCAAAGAAGCGAATAGAGAGGCGTGGCGTGAATCGGAATGTCACGAAGCCCGGGAACGCGGCAAACACGAGATCGGGGATGGGAGTAGCGAATTCCGATCTCTGGTGTGGTAGGCCGTCCGTGGCAGCACCCCTGGACCAGGCATCGCAGGCGGCCAAGACCCTGGATCCAAGGAGCGGCAACGCAGAGGGCGGCAAGAGCGAGCCAGATATTGGTGTCAGTCCAGCGCGCCGCTAGGAGGGCCCCGAGAATTGTGCCCAGCAGGCCGCCGTAGAATCCGAGCGGCCGCAGGAGAGCTGGGGAGCCTTCGATCCATTGAGCCCAAAGGGCAGCCCCGACCGTGCCGCCAACATAAATCGCGACGGGTATGGCGATCTTGCCCGGGCCCAAACATGATTCGATGAGCACGATTCCGGCGAACACGCCAGCCGCGGCGAAACCGCCGTGATTGATGATACGAACGGGGCCGATGCGCCATTCTTTCCAGGAGTTGGCGATCCACTGGGTTGCATTGCGCAGTCCCGCCCAGACCTTTTCCACGTGAAGCAAGACTAAGGCGAGCATCAACCCTGCTACGACATCGAGCAGCGCATGCATTCCGGTTGTCACGCAGCTTGCGCTCAGGAGAAATGCCCAGACGAGCCAGAGTAGTTTTCGACGGCTACCGCCGCTTCCCAGTGCGTCCGCCGCGAGAAAAGCCCAAATCACGTGATAGGAGGGGAAAGCCCCCACCGCGCTGTCGAATGCTCGCTCGAAATTGAGGAGATGTCCCAAAAACGAGGTGGCAACAAAAGGACGGGGCGGAGAGATCACTGGTATGCACAGGAAGATGGGAAAGACGATCGCCATCGAAACGAGAGCCCGGAGACAAAACCTCCGCAGCGTGGATCGATCCGACACCACAAACGGGACGAGCAACACGACCGGATAAACGCTAACGTAGAAGACTTCGGTCCACTCCAGAACACGCAGATGAGGCTCGAAGGGCAGATAGGCAATGACTGCGTTCTTGGGCACTCCGAGGTGCACGGCCGCTTCGTAAAAAATCAGCCAGGGCAAGAACACGGTCAGAAAGCAACGGATACGGTCCAAGTTCGATGGGGGTGTGGTTTGATCGGCGGGCAGAAATCGGTTACGCACCACGGTCTCGCCGAAGCGCTTGCGCATGTCCTGCAGTTCGTACCCGAGCACCAAAGCTGCGCTCGCCATCGCCACAACTGGAGTCGTCAACCATAGTCCACTGGGAGAGCCAGTCGCAATCGCAAGGCCGGCGCAAATGAGAACGAAACCAACGTAGATTGGATGGGAGACGAGGCGGTAGATTCCTGTCGAAACATAACGTGGTGGAGGGAAGGCGTTCATGGGAAGTCCTCCGCCAATTCGCCAAAGGGCGGCCATTCCCAGGAGCAGCAGCAGGAGTCCAATCAGTGCAGTAGCGATGCCGCAGGAAACGGAATGGATTGCCGGCAACCTTACTGCCGGAGCCGTTCTTGCCGTCCAAAGAACCATTAATCCTGGAACGACGACGGCGAATAGAGCGCCGTAAAGCAGCTTCCCCAGGCTCTGCTTCATTGCCTTCCCCACTTCACAACTTCATGAATCGCCCACGCATCGGCAGAGCGCTCCGCGTCGCGGAAGACGCCTTTGCTCCGCCACTTGCTTTCATGAACTCCGAGCATTTTCGCGGGGAGAGCTCCTGCCAGGCTCGCGATTGCTGGGAATACGGTGTCACCCAAAATTCCGCTGCGCAGCACCAGACCGCGATCAAGGGTGAGCTTCAGTCGTGAATCCGCGCTCCTGATTTCCTCAGGAGAGATCAGAGCGGTTTCCCGTTCTGTGCCATTGTGTACGACGAGACGGTAGGAGTGATTGCCTCGCCAGTCGATCCAGACCAGAGAATCGCTCTCGGAGATGAACCGGCCCCAATGCAGTTCGCTCAACGGCAGGTTCCAGGGTGGGATCGAAATCTTTACAAGCTCAGCGTAACCCAGGCCAGCCACCTTCTTCGATCCATCCACGGACAACTCCACATGAGAGGCAGGTTGCAAGCATGTCCAGACGATAGTTCCGTTTCTGTTTTCGAAGATCGTGCGCTCGATAGGATCGGCAAACCCTTTCCACGTTCCCTCAATACCCAGGTGTGGAAGGTTCAGTCTAACTTGCCCCGGGGCGGATTCGGGCAACGAGCATTTCCGAATCGAAGCCGCACTTTCGACCTTATCTTGGAAGAATCGCAGAGTGCTGGCATACCGCACCTGCCATGATTTCCAGCGAAGCTCGGCAACATACACGATCACCCCATCCCCATTGTCGGCGATGCAGTCCAGATACCACTTCGAGAGCAAAAAGGATGAGATTTCGTCCACGCGTGCTTCTTCTCCGGAAGTGTTTTTCTAGTCGGCTGCGACGTCGGTTCTTGCGGAGGTTCCGGCGACCTCGCGGTAAATCTCAAGGATTCTCGATACCGAATTCGTCCAGGAAAATCGCTGCGCCTGCTCATAGCCGCGTTGTTTCATCCGCTCGCGCAGTGCCGGATCAAGCAGCACTCGCTGCAAAGCTCGCCGGATCTCAAACACGTTTTCCGGATTCACGAGCAACGCCGCGCTCCCCACGACTTCCGGCAGGCTCGACGTGTTCGAGGTGACCACCGGAGTTCCGTGGGCCATGGCTTCGAGTGGCGGCAATCCAAATCCCTCGTAGAGCGATGGGAACACAAAAATCTTGGCTACATCATAAAAAATGCGCAGCACTTCGATGGGCACGAATCCCAGGAAACGCACGTCGTTCTGCACGCCGCTGCGCACCACGGTGCGTCGCAGCCGCGGATGGCTCGAAAGATCGTCCCCGATGATGATGAGCTTCAGGTCCGGGAACTGCTCCTCTTTCTGCAGTTCGCTCTTCAGCGCCGAAAATGCTTCGATGATTCGAATCACATTCTTGTGCGGCCGAATCGCGCCCGCGTACAGAATGAACGGATAGTTCACCAGATAGCGCTGGGCAATCAGTTCGCGATCGGCTTCGGTGGCATGGCCGCGCAGAAAACGCTCGTCAATCGCGTTGTACACCACCTCGATGCGCGCACCTGGAATGACCAGGAGCTTTTCGATTTCGTTCCTAGTGAATTGAGATACCGCGATCACGCGCGCCGCCCTGCGCAGCACGCGCCGCGTCAGGTAAAAGTACAGGTTTCGCCGCAAACCGGAGGCGGTGCGCGATCCATACATGTGCTCCAAGAGGTCGTGCACGGTCAGAACATAAGGACAACTCAGCCCGCGCGGAATCCAGAACAGGTGCGGGATGTGAACCACGTCGCACTCCAGGCGCCGCACGATCGCCCGGAAAGCGAGATTCCCTTTCAGCGTGTCGTCGCGCCCGCCCAGTTCTACCGCGTGGAAGTTCGGCGGCAGCGGGCCACATTCCGCCACCTTCGCTAGCGATCCGATGAGGAAGTACTTGCTGTCGCGGTCCAGGCGCGCCAGCGTGCGGACCACATTCCGGATGTAGGTGCCGATCCCGAATTCCGTCATGCGACGGATGTCGATGGCTACTTTCACAACCTGAATTTAACCACAGGGTGCACAGAGGGACACAGGGAATTCAACCGCGCGGGTGCTGCTTATCAGCGCGTAGTGCAAGAATGAGGGTCGGCGCATGTTTAGGCGTCGCGCAATTCAGTGGATGTTCCCACGGTAAGCTGCGTTCAATTTTCTTGATGTTTGCCCGGAGGAAAACCCCCTGCACGCAGTTTTTATATCGGTTCCCGCCAAAATTACCGCCAGGCGCGGTTGGCTGCAAGGGGACGATAAGATACAATATGTATGAAAAGAAAGCACTTGCATCCTGCGCCCATCATCCGGGCATTTGGCACGCAAACTGTTTATAGAAATGCAGGCCCGTGACACGGGCCGGCTTTTTGAGGTATTTGTGGCGTCGGCGCTTGCCTCCCGAAGTTTATGGGATCAGTTATTGAAACGACGCAATCAAAATCGCGCCGGAAGGCGCTTGGAGTGGATCTCCCGCTCCCCACTTGGAGGAAGTTTAAAATGAAAAACCGCACCATCTTCGCTCTACTGCTGGCCGTAATTCTGGCTGTGCCAGTTTTCGCGCAGCAGAGTTCCACTTCCGCGACTCAGCCCGCGACAACGCAGTCTTCGTCGGCTCAACCCGCAGCCCAGGCGGCCAGCAAAGGCGACAGCGCCACCGGCAAAGACCCTTTGCAACCGGAGACTCGCGAAGGCTTCTGGGGTCACCTGAATCCGTTCGCGCGCAAGAAATACGTTGCGCGGCAGACGCAACCGATCCGCGACCGCCTCAACGAACTCGATGAGCTGACCGCC
>Ga0074046_10003682_pt1 | contig 12735 bp, 7 predicted proteins | sample BogForMeECP23OM3_FD_94441 | JGI IMG/M metagenome (GOLD analysis project Ga0074046, IMG submission 94441) | Bog forest soil microbial communities from Calvert Island, British Columbia, Canada - Bog Forest MetaG ECP23OM3 | ecosystem: Environmental > Terrestrial > Soil > Wetlands ...
GCAAATACTCGGTTCGGCCGTCCAGGCGCTGAAGGTCTTCACCGACGATCGTGGCTTCTACTCGGTCGCGAGTCTGCTGCCCGGAACGTATAGCGTCAAGGTGAGCGCGCCTTCGTTCCTCCCGGCGCTGCGCGAGAAAATCGGCGTGCGGGCGGGCGCGAAGCTGACGGTGAATGTCACGCTGACCACGCTGTTCGAGGCCATCCAACTGGTTCCGCTGCGGAGTCCGGTGGACGATGACGACTGGAAGTGGACGCTGCGCTCGGTCGCCAACCGGCCCATCCTGCGCGTGCTTGAAGATGGCACTACCGTGGTCGCGCAAAGCGGAGAGTCGGCCGCCGACCACGATTTGAGAGGCGCCTTGACCTTCCTGGCCGGATCGCCCGGGCAGGGTTTCGGCAGTCCGTCGGACATGAATGCCGGCTTCGTCGTGGAGCGTTCGTTGTTGTCGAGCGGCACCCTGCGGCTCAACGGCAACCTCGGTTATGAAAGCGACGGACAGGGCATTCCGGCGGTGGTGCTTCGCACCACTTACAGCAACCGTTTCAACGGTGTTTTTGAACCTTCGGTGGCGATCACGGCCCTCAGGCTGAATTCGCCTGAGCACTCCATGCCCGGCGCCTCGCTGCAAGCGCTGTCGGTGACCAGTTCCGATCGGGTCGTGCTGGGCGACGTGCTGGAGATGAGGTTCGGCAGTGAATTGCAAGCGATCCAGTTCATGGGGCGGGTAAACACCTTCAAGCCCTTCGGAGCGGCCGACCTGCATCTCACGCCGAATACCGTGCTGGAATATCAATACGCGAGTTCAGTCCCGCATATGGGAATGAAGGGCCGGTTGGGCGACGATCGTCCGGGCGACGATCATTCCGATTCAGCTTTCTCGGATCTGAGCGAAATTGCGCCGCGCATGAGCATCACCGGGTTTTCGCCGGCGGTGGAGCGAGCGCACCACCAGGAAGTGTCGATCTCCCAGCGCATCGGCAAGAACAAGATGCAGATCGCATTCTACTCGGACAGCATGATCGATCCCGTGCTTACCGGAATTGGCGAGATGACGCCTGCAGAAATGACGGCCGAATCGGGCGAGGTGCTGTCCGATGTGTACTCCGGCACTTTCAGTTATCAGGGAAACGATTTCGCGACCCGCGGGATGCGAATGGTGCTGCAGCGCAAGCTGTACTCCGATCTGACCGCAACCATCGATTATGCCTACGGAGGCGTGCTCGACCTGTCGCGCCCCGACATTCAACTCCAGGACGCGCGGGGGTGGATTCGCGCGGAACAGCGCCAGGCTGTGGCCGCGAAATTCAGCGGAACTTTGCCCAAGGCGAAGACGCGCTGGATCGCCTCCTACCGTTACACCGGCGGCCGCGCGCTGACGCCGGTCGACTTGTTCAATACTTCGGCCGGCCAGTCCGATCCTTACTTGAACCTCTTCATCCGGCAACCGATTCCGGCCAGCTTCCTCGCGGGACACATGGAAGTTCTCATGGACCTGCGCAACCTGCTGGCGCAAGGGTATGTGCCGGTGATGGGACGGGACGGACACACTCTTTATCTGGTGCAATCGGCCCGCTCGGTGCGCGGCGGCGTGACCTTCAGCTTCTAGTGTTGTCCCCCTAAGTTCGTAGCCTCTGTCATCCTGACCCTGAGCGCAGCCGAAGAGGAAGGACCTATGTATTTTCTTGCACCACGCAGATCGTTGCCCCGGCTCGAAAACGACGTCCGATTTTATTCGCGTATTTCCGGGACGCCACACTTAGACGGGGTACGGAAAACCTCCGGTTTCGTATCAGGCGTCTCTGCGGGAAATTCCCGCAGCCTTCTAGAATCTGTAGATTCGCATCTGTGATTCCATATTTGCCCCCGAGACACTGCTTTCGGGCGACGCAAATTGCGAAGTGATCCACTCCATCAAAATCTTCCGATATATTTCGGCGCTATGCGTACGCGGTGGTTATATAATTCGGCGCATCTCAAGTGGAACGTTATTTGTTACTCGCGGAGCGTGGGTTTGTTCCAATGCCCGCGATGAACTGAGACTAAGGAGCGTCGGGAATGAAACTGCATTTATTGATAGTGTTCGTTCTGCTCTCAACGGCCTTGCTCGTGGGCCAAACGTTTCGTGGGACAATCCTCGGCTCGGTGACCGATCCCTCCGGAGCATTTGTGGCCGGAGCGACGGTCAAAGTGCGCAACCCGGCAACTGGGCTGGAGCGCACGACCGTAACCAGCGGCGACGGCAGTTACACCGTCGCAGAGTTGCCCATCGGCACTTACTCCATTACCGTAACCCAGGCTGGCTTCCAGACCGCAATCACCAACAATGTTGAAGTGAACGTGGCTACCGAGCGCCGCGTGGACACGCAGTTGAAAACCGGCCAGGTCACGCAGATGGTCGAGGTCTCCGGCGGAGACCTTCCCCAGATCGAAACCCAGTCCAATGAACTGGGAGGGGTGCTGACCAGCAAGTCGGTCGAGGATATGCCCATCAACGGCCGCGATTACACCAAGCTGATCTATCTCAATCCCGGTGTCGCGGGCTCGCCCGATCAGATCACCGATTCGCCGGGATCGTGGGGTGAGTTCTCGATGAACGGCGCCCGCGGACGCTCCAACAATTACCTGCTCGACGGCACCGACATGAACGATGGATACCGCAACGACCCTGCCATCAACCAGGGGGGCGTGTTTGCCGTTCCGTCGGCCATTCTGCCGATCGGCGCCGTCGCTGAAATGAAGGTGCTTTCCAACTTCCAGCCCGAGTACGGACGCAATGCCGGCGCCGTGGTCAACATCGTGACCAAGAGCGGCACGAACAGCCTGCATGGAGAAGTCTTCGAGTATTTCCGGAACAGCGCTCTCGACGCCCGCAACTATTTCAACTATGCCAGTCAGCCACGCGCGCCCTTTCACAACAATCAGTTCGGCGGCGCTTTCGGCGGCCCGATCATCAAGAACAAGACCTTCTTCTTCATGGACTACGAAGGCCAGCGCGAACCAGTGGGCACGGTGACTCTGGCTTGCGTGCCGGAGGGTTCAGGCCCGGGCGGTTCCCTGAGTCCAAACGATGCCAGCAATTCCGTCATAAAGCAACTGCTTCAGGAGCACAATCCCTGGCCAGCTCCCAATATTCCTGGGGTTCACTCGACGCCCTCGGGATGTCCGGATGGCCCCAACGCGTCGTTGATCACTCCGTCCCTGAACAACCTGAGCAGCGTGATCGCCAAGATCGACCACAATTTCAACACCAGTAACATCTTGACTGGGCGCTATTTCTTCGGCGACAGTACGCAGAAGTTCCCGTTGGCGCTCACGGGCAGCGGCGGCCAGCTCGCCGGCTTTAACACCGTCACGCCCACCCGCGTGCAATTGGTTTCACTCTCATACGTGCACACGTTTGGCTCGAATATCGTCAACGAGGTGCGCTATGGCTGGAACCGGTTCTCGGAAGGTTTCTTTCCCCAGGATCAATCGTTCCACCCCAGTTCGGTCCAGATGTGCGCCTCCAGCGATTGCGTAAGTGGTGGTCCACACGATTCCGGCCTGCCCATCTTGCTGGTGTCGGTGACGCCCAGTGGCGCCAGCAGTTTCTTCTCGCAGCCCGGCACTACCTCGGGCGATCCTCGGAATCGCCACGACACCAACAATCACTTCGTGGAGGACTTGTCGTGGAAGGTTGGCAAGCACGATGTAAAGATGGGATTTGAGTTCCGTCGCACCAGCATTCAGCAATACATCGACAAGTACTACCGCGGCCGGCTGAAGTTCCAGGATCTCAACGCATTCCTCGCTGGCGATCCTTTTAGCGGTCTTCAGTATTCCGGCAATTCGCAGCGCCATGGCTACGAAAACAACTACGGCCTTTACCTGCAGGACGCCTTCCGCCTGAACCCGCGATTAACCTTGAACTACGGCCTGAGGTGGGACTACTACGGAGTGATGCAGGAGAAGAACAACCTCATGGCCAATTTCCTCGTCTCCAGCTTCGACCCTGTAGCAGACGTCGGCACGGGTACTTTGACGGAGGTTGGCACCAATGGATACAACAGCCTGTATCAACCCGATCACAAGAATTTTTCACCGCGCGCCAGCATCGCATGGGACGTGACCGGCAAGAGCAAGACGGTAGTCCGCGCCGGCGCCGGTCTTTTCTATGATGCCTTTTCCCTGGACATGTTTCTAGGCCACGGACCGTTCTCCGATTACTACTCCCCCGGTCCCGCGTATTACGGCAACTTCGGGGGCGCCAACCCGATCACCGGCGCGGCGCTTAGTCCGTCCACGGCCGCTAACGGAATCACCGCCATGTCTCCTATCTACGGGCCTTCCAACTGTGTTGCGCAGGAGTGCGACATCTTTGGGGTGGACCCCCATATCAAGACCCCTTACATGGAGAACTACAACATCAACATCCAACAGCAGATCGGCAGCAAGACCACGCTGCAGGTGGGCTATGTGGGATCGCAGGGCCATCGCCTGTTCCGCTTCTACGACATCAACCAGCCCAATCAGCAAGCCATTTGGAGCGCCGATTGCGCCGGCCAGTCGCCCGTGCCGGCGAATGGTATTGGGCCTTGTCCCGAAGGCGGCGGAGCTATCCAGGATTTCGGCGTGCCGCGTCCGTTCGGCAACGGTGGCGTAGGCGCGTTTTATATCTATCAGGAGAAATCCACCGGTAAATCGAACTACCATTCCCTGCAGATCAGTTACCGGGTCAACGAATGGCGCGGGATTACCTCTGTGGTCAACTACGTCTGGTCCAAGTCGCTGGATAACTCCAGCGATCTCGAGGACTTCGTTCCCAACGCGGCGCAGCCTCAAAACAGCAACAATCCGCAGGGTGAAAAGGGGCCCTCGAATTTCAACATTCCCCATCGCTTGACTTGGGTGTTCAGCTACGAGTTACCGCACTTGGGGGGCAGCATGAGCCGGCTCAAGAACGGTTGGGGCATCGAAAGCACGGTTTCGCTGCAAAGCGGGCAGCCTTTCGAATTTGCCTACAATTGCGAAGACGACTATAGCGGCGGCTCCGAGTGCTTCGATCGGCCAGACGTGGTTGGCCCGATTGTGTACCACAAGCACGATCCGGCGAACTACATTGACCTGAAATCGTTTGCCATGCCGTGTCAGCCTACTGACGCAGTCACTAATCCCAGCAACCCGAACTACACTGGGGCGACAGGGCTGGCTGGTGATTGTGTTCCGGGTACCCGGCACTATGGCAATCTGGGGCGCAATGCGCTCGTCGGTCCCACCTATAAGCAGTGGGACTTTGTCCTGTACAAGAACACGGCGATCAGCGAGCGCGTGAAAGTGCAGATGCGCGCCGAGTTCTTCAACTTCCTCAACCATCCCAACTTCTCCAACCCAGTGCTGCCGGCATTCATTGCGGACCCGGCTTCAAATCTCGGGACTTGCGGTACCGCCTCCAACCCCACTGCCTGCGGTTTCCAATTGGTAAATGGACGTGAGGTCGGCGGCCAACCCAACAACCCTGGTTATCAAATCACCGCCACCGGCGACGTCGGCATCGGCAACCCGTTCCTCGGCGGAGGAGGCCCCCGCGGCATTCAACTGGCCGTCAAGTTCAGCTTCTAACCTGGTAAGGTTCCTTCCCTGGCTCCTCCCGCGCACCTGCGGGAGGAGCGTTTTTGTGTCCAAACCGAATGTCCCGTGAACCCCGCGCCGTTGGAGCGACGGGCGTCCTCGCCCGTCCAGCTATGGAGATGCCGATGAAACAGTTCGCCAGTCTGCCTGCGGCCCAGCAACTCTGAATTCGCTATCCTTGACACAAGAGCTATAATCAAGTTTAGGTTGCAGCCCAGCGGGCCAGCGCCGCGGTTTTCCGTAAGTTCTTTGAAATCTAGACTTTGCACGACTTAGTAAGTCCAACTCGTTGATTCTAAAGGCCCAGCCCCCAAAAGGTCGCCAGTAACTCCTTTGTTATGAATACTTTGTAAGTTAACTCCTTTAAAGTCAAAGACCTGGCGAAAATTTCCCCGTAACCCTATGATTTTAGTAGACAGGGGGGGAGGGGGGGTACCCCCATCAGTACCAATAAGTAAACATAGTCAAAAAACCAGGATCAAGCCACCACCGTTTCCCGCAAACTGGGGTAAACTTCCGATGCATGACTGAGAGAACTACAACTACTGAGAGGCGCTCGCGCCCGCGGGTGCCGGTCCGCGTCCCGGTCAAGGTGCGTCACGAGGGCGGCGAGCACCAGGGCTTGACTCGCGATCTGAGTTCATCGGGAATCTTTCTCTATTCCGAGTCAGGGATGAAAGCGGGCTCGAAGCTGGAATTGGTCATCATGCTGCCGCCCGGCCTGGGACTGGGGCCCGGAGGATGGACGCTCTGCCAGGCCTCGGTATTGCGGGTGGAAGAATCGAAGGGAAAGGGTATGGGCATTGCCGCTACCCTCGACCGCATCGCGTTGTTGCCGGAGATCACCTGAAAGCCGGAACCGGGTTCCACGCCAAACCCGGCGGCGGACGCCTTTTCTCACGCCGATCCCGGTAACGGATATTTTCTCTGGAAGCAAAAAAAAGCTTCCCAATGCCCATTTCTGGTGCAATAATACCGGGTTTTGATTCAAGCCAAGGCGGAGTTGGCCGCCTTACCCCCGGGTAGGCCAGGTTATGTGGATTGAAAAACTAATCGATGGCGTTGTCGAGCTGGACACGCCGATCGGGTCGCGATACATACAACCGAGTTTCGCGCAACGCGCATTTCTGATGTGGACGTTTCGGAATTTTTTTTCGCTGCCGCAACAAGTGCTGCGCCCGCGGGAACTGCGATTGATCGATCGGCTGTGGAGCGAGAGCAGATTCGTTGCACTGTCGGCAGCGGGCGCGCCCGACAAACCAGTCATCGGAAGGGTCGAGCGGCGAGCGCCGGCTCGGGCCGAGGTTGTGCCGATTCGCAAACCGGTTTCCGATGCGAAATCCGCCCTAGCCGAGCAACGCCGGGAAGCTGCCTCGGCATAATCTCAAAGCCGCGCTACAGTCGCCGCGCGGGACTTCGCTGCGCTCAAACTCAAGTTAGTCTCGAACTTAAGCTGCGCCCAACTTCAATTGGGGTGAGCCGTCTGGTTCGTCGGCGTTTCGTCCTCCTCCATGGGATGGGGCTTGATCCCGACCGGCATCTCGCCGCAGGGTCCGCCGTGCCCGCCCCCAACATGTCCGCCGCCGCCGTGGCCGCGCTGTTCCTGACAGGACCGCATCGCCTCCTGCTGTGCCGGTGTGATGATGGCATCGATCTCCTGCCGCTCCCGCTCATGAATCTGCGCGATCTGTTGCCGTTTCTGCTGTACCGAGAGCGATGAGTTCGCGCACACCGCTTCAATTTCCTGGCGCGCCTGCTGCGCCAAAGTTCGACGCTGCTGCAAAGCCGATTTGGAAACGCCCGCGACCTCCCAGCAAGGTTCCTGGCGGGAATGTTTAGCGGCTCCGGGCGCGGTGGAGGGCCCGGTCCGAATGGGAACCTGGGCGCCGGCGTTTTCGGTAAGCGCCGCCGAGAGAACGATCGCGGCAAAAAGCGCTGAAAGCACAGTCTTGTTCCATGGCATAAAACCTCTCCTCCGGAGAACCCAAACCCGGCGCTGCCGGGAAAGTTGCACAGCATTGTACTGCGATATAACTCATCGCGCGATCACGGCGCCAGCTTCCGGAAGTGTTCCAGGATCGCTTCGGCTTGAGATTTGGTCACAACCGCCGACAGCGCCGCCACGTCCGCTTGCTTCACGGCTTGCAAGCTGCCGAAATGTTCGAGCAGGCGGCGGGTGGTGGATTCGCCTACCCCGGGAATTTCTCGCAGCTCGGTGGCGCGGTCGCGGATCTGGCGGCGCTTGCGATGGAAAGTAACGGCGAAGCGATGGGCTTCGTCGCGGATCTGCTGCACGAGATGCAGGACGGGAGAATGATGGTCGAGCACGACGGGATCGTCTTCCTGTCCGTGAACGTAGATGATCTCTTCTCTCTTGGCGATGGCGGCCAGCGGCTGGTTGATGATTTCGAGGGCTTCGAGGGCCTGGGCGGCGGCGTGGAGCTGTCCCAGGCCGCCGTCGATCAGCACCAGGCTTGGCATGGGCTTCTTCTCTGCGCAGACGCGCTGGTAGCGGCGCGTCACCACTTCGCGCATGGAGGCGAAATCGTCCACGCCGGCTACGGTCTTGATGATGAACTTGCGGTAGTCCGATTTGTTCATCCTGCCGTCTTCCCACACCACCATCGACGCCACCGTTTCCGCTCCCTGAATGTGCGAAATGTCGAAACACTCGATGCGTTTGGGTGGCTCGGGGAGAGCGAGCGCGTCCTGAAGGGCTTCTTGAATGGCGCGCGTGTTTGGCTTGAGGACTCGGAAGCGCTGATCGTAAGACTGCTTGGCGTTGTTGCCGGCTAGATCGATGAGCTCGCGCTTTTCTCCGCGCTGCGGGACTGTGATGTACACCCGTGTGGCGCGGGCGCCCCTTCGGCTTCGCTCAGGGCATGCCTCGCCCGCGAGCTGTTCGCTGAGCGCTTCTTCCAGTTCCTCGCGGTCTTCGAAGTCGACGGGGATGTAGATGTTGCGGGGGACGTAGGGCTGCGCGAGATAGAGCTGCTTGACCAGGGCGGAGAAGAATTCGCCGGGATGGAATTCTTGCGTGGCGGCGGGGCGGAGCCTGTCCTGAGCGGAGTCGAAGGACCCCGCCGTGGCCGGGTCGGAGACCCGGGGCCACACGAACTCGGGCAGGTCTTCCCAGAAAAATTCTCTGCGGTCGAGGACTTTTCCTCCGCGCATGTGGAAGAGGTTGACGGCTAGCATTTGATTTTCGTAGTGGAAGCCGAAGACGTCGGCGTCGTCGCCTTCCGCGGCGGCGATACGCTGCTTTTCCTGCAATTGCTCGACGGTCGAGATGAGGTCTCTATAGCGGGCGGCGCGTTCGAACTCCTGCGCCTCGGCGGTTTCCGACATGCGCTCGCGCAGAGACTTGAGCAGATCGGATTGGCGGCCTTCGAGGAAGAGCTTCACGTCGCGCACGGCTTCGGAGTAGATCTCGGGCGTGGTCAGCTCTTTCACGCACGGACCTAAGCATCGCTTGATATAGAACTGCAGGCAGGGGCGCGGATGGTTACGGGTCAAATCGACTTTACAGGATGGAATCAGGAAGTGGCGATGAATGAGGTCGACGATGCGATAGGCGAGATTGGCGGGGAAGTACGGACCGTAGTAGGCGCTGCCGTCCTTGCGCAGGCGGCGGGTTACGTACACGCGCGGGAAACGCTCGGCGAGGGTTAGCTTCACGTAGGGATAAGTTTTGTCGTCGCGCAGCAGGATGTTGAAGCGCGGTTTTTTTTGCTTGATGAGGTGATTCTCGAGGGCGAGCGCTTCTTTGTTATTGGCGACGACGATGTAGTCAACGTCGACGGCTTCGCGGACGAGCGTGCCGGTTTTCGCGTCCTCCCAGCGGCCTTCGTGGAAATAGGAGGAGACCCGCGAACGCAGGTTCTTGGCCTTGCCGACGTAGATGACTTCGCCTTCGGCGTTTTTGTAGAGATAGACGCCGGGGGAAGCGGGGATGGAGCGGATTTTTTGCGGGAGGTCCATCCTTGAAACTTGATTCTAGTGTAACGTAAAACATTAAGACAGAAGTGTGTTACAATAATGAGGTATGGGTGACACAATTACAATTCGTCTTACAGAGGAACTAGCGGGTTGGCTGAGGAGCACTGCGCGCAAGACAGGGGTGCCGGTCGGCCGGCTGGTTCGCGAGCAACTCGAACGCGCGAAGCGGGAAACCGGGACCAAGTCCTTCATGCGTTTTTCCGGATCGATCGATGGTCCTCCCGATCTCTCCTCGCGCAAAGGATTCTCCAGAAAATGAAGGGCATTGCGGACACCGGTTTTGTAGTGGCATTTCTGAATCGCTCCGACCGGCATCACGAGTGGGCCGACGAGATCGGGATGCACATTTCAGAGCCGTTGCTGACATGTGAGGCGGTATTGGCGGAAACCGTTTTCCAGGTGGATTCGGTGGCCACAGTTCTCGGGCTGCTGCAGGAGGGATTCCTGCAGGTTGCTTTTGATCTTCGAGGAAACCTCGGTGAGGTTCTGGAGCTCGGGGAGCGCTATCGAGATCGCACGCCCGATCTTGCCGACTTATGCCTCATTCGCATGAGCGAACTGTATGACAATCTGCCCGTGCTCACAGTCGATGAAGCTGATTTCCGTGTCTATCGGCGGAACCGAAGAGAAGTAATTCCGATCGTGTGTCCACCCCGAGGCTAATTCAATTCTTAGGTGACCACGTCCCGCGGGCCGGAGGGAGACGTGGCAAGCCGCGTCTCTACGGTAACGGACGAACACAGTACGGCGTGCCCGCAATTTTTTCCCAGCCGAGTGTTGCTGCTGGACAAGGCGGACATGACGCTACCACCAGTTTGGCGCGGGCCTGCGCCATCATGTGATAGACGTTCTGTTGCACTTCTTCGGGAGCGTCCCAGAACTGCTTGGAGTCCTGGTTCCTATCCATGCTCGTATCCATGATCTCGGTGACGATGCGCAGCTTGCCCAAGCGGGCCCAATACGCGGATGCGCCATCGCCGATCACCGCGACCTTGTCTCCGGGGCGAGCCCCCATGCTCCGAAGCTCTTTGGCGGCGACAAGGTCCTGCCGGGTTGAGTTCGGACCACTGCCGGCGATGGCGAGATGGTTGGTGAGGACGCGAACCGTGTAGTCGGCCGTGCCCAGCGCCATTACTAGAAACACGGCGAAAGCCACGCAGGCGCCAGCCTTTCGAAAGTCGGGGCGAAGCCGCACCGCCGCGATCAAGGTCAGAAACACCAGCAGAACAAAGCCTCCCAGATGACGATCGTGTTCAAGAAGAGGAAGGTAGATGCTCAAGCCGGCCATCGACATCACCACGAGCGGCCACAGCTCACGCAAGCCGGCCAGCCAAAGCTGCCCGCTGAGTAACGCCAGGATGATGCCGCCGGCGATCAGCTCCGGACGGCCGCGAAACAAGAGTCGCGCCTCGCTTGGGACTGTACTGGCCAGCACTTCCAATTGAGGTCTTAACTTGAAATGGCCTTGGAGCCCCTCGTTCCAATACGAGGGGTCAGCCCACGGCGGATAAGTGGCGGCCACGGGACCGTCGAACTCAAAGAGCGGAGGATGCCGCAGCAGTTGGCGCGTAGGATGAACCGCGGTTCCGCTGCCCGGGACTTCTCCTTGTCCCTGCCAGTTTCTCCAATACGTTCGGGGAGACACAAACCACGCATAGTTCAGTTTCCCTGAATCGCCAAACGTGAACCGGCCCTTCTGGTGAGACAGCAGGAAGATCAACGGAGCGGAGGCGCACAGAAAGACCAGACTGGTTACTGCCATTCCGCGTCCCCAGCCTGGGCGCGAACGTTTCCATAAATAGCCTGCGGCGAGAGTCACAAAAGCTAGCGGGAACAATATTGCTTTCGTCCAGTAGCCTAGGGCGAGAATGAGGCCAAACAACGCGAACTTCCAAAGCGCGCCGCACTGCCCGAGGCGCAACAGCATCCCCGCCGTCAGGCAAACGCAAGCCAGCACGGCTAGATCGGGCGTGACCTCAAACATCCTTTCTACTTCCAGGGCAGTCCAGAGAAAGATTGAATAGGCCAGGATCACCAGCGCCCACTCCGGCAAGGCCTCGCTGTCATTGTTATTCGTCTTTGCGTCAACAGTTCGTTCGCTGGCGAACGTGAGCAACGCGTGCAAGAGGAAGCGAAAAGCGAACAACGCGACGACAAAGACGCCGAAGTTGACCAGGTGAACCAGAGGGAATTCCCACTTCGGAGAAGGCTGCGCTGCTCCCACAACGAGCCCGATTGTCCAGGGGTATAAAGGACTCCAATAGGCGTTCACGGCGTTTGCCCAATCGTGACGATAGAAGGAGTCGCCCACATCCAGATACGACATGCCATCGCGATTCATGGCATAGCGGCCAAGCCACGCGTGCAAGAAGCCAAGCGCGAGGCTGGCAAACAGGAGAACGCGTTCGAGGGGCGACTGGGAAGAAATACGGTCTGGCATGAGGAGACTTTATCGATCATGTCTGTGACTCGGCTCGCCGTCTGTGACCGCGGCCACAATGGTTTTGTTCAATTAACTGGAAGGCGCTTGCAGATGGATGGTGGCACTTTGGACTTGGGGCTGCGGGGACTAATGCCGACGGTAAGGCGCACCGCAGGCGCTAAAGCGCGTACACATTTCAACGACTTAACGGCACGAGTAAACTCGTGCCCTTCCCAAAACCTGCGTGAATCGGAGTTTTTCCGCAAGTTGCTAAGTCGTGCCCTTCCCAACCCCGACTGAATCAGAGTTTTCCGCGGAGCGGCGGGAGACGCGGCGATCCGCGTGTCTACAGAGGCTGGCTCCATCCTTTTACGAACTCCACCAGACTGCGCACGGCGATTCCCGAGGGGCCTTTGGCGATCCACGGTTTCGCCTCTTCCATCCAGGCGGTGCCGGCGATGTCGAGGTGAATCCACGGAGTGTCTTCGGCAAATTCCTTCAGGAACATGGCGGCGGAGATGGCGCCGCCCCAGCGTCCGCCGGAATTTACCATGTCGGCGATGTTCGACTTGATGATCTCTTTGTATTCGTCGTCGAGCGGAAGCCGCCACATCTTCTCGCCCGCTTGCTGGTTGGCATTCGCGAAGCGCTCGTACATCTGGTCGTCGCTCGAGAAAATGCCGGCATTCACGTAGCCGAGGGCC
>Ga0074046_10003684_pt1 | contig 12733 bp, 12 predicted proteins | sample BogForMeECP23OM3_FD_94441 | JGI IMG/M metagenome (GOLD analysis project Ga0074046, IMG submission 94441) | Bog forest soil microbial communities from Calvert Island, British Columbia, Canada - Bog Forest MetaG ECP23OM3 | ecosystem: Environmental > Terrestrial > Soil > Wetlands ...
ATTCGTAGTTCTGGGTTTCGGATGAAACCTCGCCAGCATACAGCTCGGCTGTTTTGAGAGGAACCGGGTTGGCGTTGGAATACCGCGGCGACAACGACTGTTCCGTTGCGGAGCGACCTTGCCGTGTGCCAAGTGCGCGGCGGTTCCATGGTAGCGATGCCCTAAGGCCACGTAGGAAATCTGAAGCAGGACGAGCCCTGCACCTGGACCGTAATCGGGAAGGACTGTATCGCTGCGGGAGTCGACAACGGTTAAGGTAGGATGCAGGCAGGACTGGGGCGCAGAAGAGTTAGAATGTGGCCGGTCGACGTGACTGGGCCATCGAGGAACCGGGAGGGATCCATGAAATTAGATCGAGGTGCATTGCAGAGTCTCCCGAAAGTTCTGCTGCACGAGCACCTGGATGGTGTTTTGAGACCGCAGACGGTTATTGATTTGGCCAAAGGCACGGCTTACGACGAACTCCCCACCGAAAACCCTGAAGAACTTGCGCGGTGGTTCCACCAAGGGGCCAACCAGGGGAGCTTGCCGAAGTACCTCGAGGGGTTTCGACATACGATTGCCGTGATGCAGACAGAAGAGGCATTGGAGCGGGTGGCTTATGAACAAGCCGAAGATTTAGTACGAGATGGCATAGTTTATTTTGAGACTCGCTTTGCACCGCTGTTTCATACTCAAAAGGGGTTATCCCACCAGCAAGTTGTTTCTGCGGTGCTTAAGGGGCTCGAACGAGGCCGGAAGGAATTCGGAATTTCCTCGGGCTTAATCATTTGCGCGATGCGAAATATGGACGTTTCACTGGAAATGGCAGAACTTGCCGTTGATTTCCGAGAACGGGGAGTTGTGGGTTTTGATTTGGCAGGTGAGGAAGGCGGGTATCCTCCGAAGAAGCACGTCGATGCGTTTCATTATATCCAACGACAGAATTTTAATATCACGATTCATGCTGGGGAGGGATTTGGAAAAGAATCGATCTGGCAGGCCATCCAATACTGCGGAGCGCACCGTATCGGGCACGGAACACGATTGGTCGATGACATAACCGTAACGGATGGAAAGGTTGTGCAAATGGGCGACCTCGCGCAATACGTTCTCGACAAGAGGATACCGCTAGAGATTTGCCTGCTGAGTAATGTGCATGTCGGTGCGGCACGCAGCCTGGCCGAGCACCCCTTCAAGCTGTTCTATCAGGAGAAATTTCGGGTCACCCTGAATACCGACAATCGATTGATGAGCGACACCACGATGACCAAGGAATTTGCTGCGGCCCAAGATACGTTTAATCTAACCATCGATGATTTCGAAAAGATTACGATCAACGCCATGAAGAGCGCTTTCCTGCCCTACGACCGCCGCTGCGATTTTATCTACTCGGTGATCAAGCCAGGTTATGCCAAAGTCCGCAACTCTCCAGCGTAAAATGATTCCAGGAACTTGGCATGGCTAATTTGATTAAGTCTACGCGGCAAGAGAGGCTAGAGTTTCCGCGAGTACGATGACCCCGCGCTCGATTTCTTCCGAAGAAACGTACTCGTCAGGGCGATGGCTGTAGCCATTCCGGCATGGAATAAACAGCATCGCGACCGCGGTAATGCGCGACATGAAGAGCGAGTCATGATATGCGCGGCTCACCATGGGCATAAAGTTTAGCTGATGTTTTTTGCAGGATTCAGCAAGCGTTTCCACAATCGAAGTGGCACACTCGGCTGGGGCATCCGCGTTTAATACTTCTTCATCCAGCACAACTTGCCGCTGTGCTGCAACGTTTTGACCAGCTGCTCTTATCCTTCGCAAGATCTCATCGCGCCGCTCAAGGTTGGTATCGCGCACATCGACACTCAGCTGAACGCGACTGGGGATACTGTTGACGGCGCCGGGAAAGACCGTGCAGATCCCCACGGTCGCGACTGAGTCCCTCGCATTGCTTGCCCGCGCAGCGGTTTCAATTGCCAGGATGAGCTCCGCTGCCGCACACAGCGCGTCTCTGCGCTCTGGCATCAGCACGGCACCCGCATGCCCCCCTTCTCCTTCGATCGAAATTCGCAGGCTCGCCGGCGCGGCGATGTGGGTAACAAGGCCTAAAGGAATGTTCTGCTGCTCGAGCAGAGGACCTTGTTCTATATGCAATTCCACAAAAGCTTTGTAATAGCCGTCTGGCAATTTCACTTCTTCGAGCGCGCCCGTAACGCCGGCATTCGCGCGTACCTCTTCTAGTAGAATTCCATCTCGGTCCGCCAACTTTCTGGCCTTATTGACAGACAAGCTCCCCGAAAGCAGCCGGCTGCCCAAACATCCAATTCCAAACCGAGTGGGCTCTTCGGAAGTAAACATCAACAACTCGATCGAGTGTTTCGGGCGGAAACCGCTGGCCTGGAGTGACCGGATCGCTTCAAGTCCTCCGAGCACACCGACCACGCCATCGTATTTCCCAGCGTTTGGGATGGCATCGATATGAGAACCAGTGCCCACGGCTGGAGCATCTGGTTGGGAACCCGTCCAACGCGCGAAGATATTTCCAACAGGATCCTGGCGTACCGTCAACCCGGCTTTTTTGCACTTAGCCATGAGCCAGTCGCGAGCCTTGAGATCTGTGGGCGTAAAAACAACGCGCGTCACCGCAGGAACTTCGCCGTCAGAGATTGCGGCAAGCTCCTCAATCTCCCGCGACAAGCGTTCTTGATCTACAGCAATACTCATCGATCCCGACCTGCAAGCGGATGACGGTTCCAGTCCTTATAGATCAGATACTTTGCCGGAACTTTCCCGATGGCCCCAAACCATTGCGGGCACCACGGTCCCATCCAAATGAAATCGCCCGCTTTGACCGGGTACCAACAGTCTCCCAGCCGGTAGATGCCACCGCCTTCGAGCATGAGCAGCCCGTGCTCCATCACATGCATTTCCACCATGCTCAGGGCAGCTCCCGGCTGATACACCATGGTGTTCACTGCGAAGTCAAAACTCACGGCATCGGGAAGCAGGCATTTTACCTGCAGGTCCGGATCATCGGCGAGGGCACGGGAGGGAACCGCGTCTTCGCTGGAAATGATGGCGGCGGGTGCGGGAACGGAGCCGAGCGCTTGGTATGTCTTTTCGATGACCGCAGCGCGCGTCGCCCTAGCGGCGACCACTCGGTGCGGCAAGCTTTGCGGTAGGTAGGCGTAGCCTCGAGCTCCTAAATCGTGCTTATGGCCATCCACTTCCAATGTAAGTTGACCCTCGAGCACAAAGAGCAAGCGCTGCGCTGGAGTCTCCCCCAGCTCTCCGCCGGATTCGAATTCCACCGTGTACTGCGTAAATTTCGCGCCGATGGCCGGGCCTGCATGCACAATAGCAGCACACCCTTTCATGCCCGGTATCGTCGTGCGCACAAAAGTGTCTGCTGTCAGGAGCAGATGATTGTGTTTCTGCGAACTTCTGGTTTGACCAAGATTATGCACGGCACATCCTTTTTTGAAGATCCCTGGTATTCGCCAACTGTTCGAGCAAGTGCGACCCGCATTGGAGCGCCTTGGCCACATCCTCTACGAGCACCGATTCCGCCGGGTCATGGCTGATTCCCCCCGGGCTTCGCAGAAAGATCATCCCCGCGGGCACCTTCTCAGCCAGAATCATCGCATCGTGGCCAGCCCCGCTCATCATGCGATGCGGCTGGCAGCCCGTTTTTCGGATTGCGTGTTCGATCTGCTCAATCAGGAACCGATCCATCGCTACCGCTCTTTGGTTGAGAAGTACGGATTGACGCAACGCCAACCCTCGTCTCCGGGCAATTTCCTGGGCTTGTTGCCCGAGGAGTTCTGCCGCCCGGACGCACGCTTCGTCCGAGCTGTGACGCACATCGAGAGAAACTCGAGCCTCTCCGGCAATCACATTGATCGCACTGGGTTTTGTTGCGATTTGGCCAACCGTTGCGAGCAGGCCAGGATGGTTCTGGGCGGTGCGCTCCACGGCAGCGATCCATTCCGCGGCTCCCGCGAGGGCATCGCGCCGAAGATGCATGGGTGTCGTACCGGCGTGGTTGGTCCGGCCCAGAAAAACGAATTCCATGCGAGTTTGAGCGGCGATCGACTCTACTGCTCCCAACGGAAGTCCAAGCGACTCTAGAACCGGGCCCTGCTCGATATGAAATTCCAGGAACGCCAGCGTATCAGCGGGTAGTATGGCGCGAGGTAGTTCCGCTGGATCCTGTCCAAAACTCAGGATTGCAGCGCGCAGTGAGATTTCGTCCCGATCGACGTGATTCAGGAACTCTTCATCAATTCTGCCGACCAAAGCGCGGCTGCCAATAAACGGTATACCGAAACGAACACCTTCTTCTTCCGAGAATCCAACCACCTCAATGGCAAAAGGAAGCCGTCGCCCTTCTAAGGCTTCAAGTAAGGCGACGGCGAGAGTGACTCCGAGAACACCATCATAGGCTCCAGAATTTGGAACTGTATCGAGGTGCGATCCGAGGAGTACTCTAGGCGCAGCCGATTGCTCCGCGGCATAGAATCCATGCAAATTTCCCGCGGCATCCACGGTCACATACGCTCCGAGCGCGCCCAGCCATTTGGCAATCTCTTCATGACAAGCATGCATCGGGACGGAAAGAAAGGTCCGCCGTGTGGATCCTTTGTCTTCTGAAAATGTCGCCAGTTTCTTGCAGCGAGCAATAACCTGTTCCGCGCGGATAATTGCGTTTTCAGTCGTTCGCACGGGTTTTATCCTCCCCTGCGAATGCGTGCACGGATGGTGCCGTGCGGTTCGTCGATGGGCACAAAAATCTCATTTGGGTTGTCCTGCCCAAATCGCGAAAGGTCCATGAGCAGACAATGTTTGTTGGGCATCGTCAATTCAATGTCCGCAATCTCCGGAACACTTCGAAGAGCAGATTCGCCCATCGCATAGAGGGTGTGCTGTACGGATTTGCTAGTGTGCGTGGCAAATACGTTTAGCAAAATTTCGCGAATCCGGGAACGCAGCATTGGGAACGGAACAACTGGCGCCGAATAGCTCCATTGGGCTCTTACCGCAGTGCCGAACAAGCGGTCTGTAAGTTCGGGCAGCGTCGTCAAGCGATCCTTACGAAACCCCACGAATTCCGAACCCGCTGTTTTCAAGATGACCAGATTTTCGAGCCCCGACCTGACCCGCGGCGCACCATTTCTTGTCGTGGCAATCTCTGTCGTTTGGCACTCGCCGCTGGATTGCACAAAGGTCGTGGGGTGCGGCCTTCCCTCTACGGTTAGATGCTCCCAGGTTTTTTCCGATAACCTGACGCGCGCTTCGGAGACTTGAGGATTGCGTTCGAGCAAGAACGCGAGTAGTTCCGTGCCAAACTCTTCCATGCATTCGGCTGAGGAATCGCGCGCCAGTGAATAGACGGTGTTTTTCATCGTGTCGGTGGGGAGAATCTTGCTGTTGTCCCCATCGACAAAACAGGACTCGAAATCTCCCTGTAGTAAAAGCTCCACTGTCCATTCGCGAAAGTCATGCCGGTCGGGATGCCGCTCGACTTTCACAATGCGCACTCGCGATTTTCCGTAGCTATTCTCTGCCAGCGTAATCATAAGATCAGCTTCCTCGGTAGGTCGCGTACCCGTTCGGACTCAGGAGCAATGGAATATGAAACTGTGTTTGGCCTTCGCGCACCTCGAAGGTAATCTCCACAACAGGATACAATCCTTCGACTTTCTGTGCGCGGTGATAGCTTCCGGTGTCAAAGCAAATCCGATACCAGCCCGGGCGAAGAACTTGGCTCTCTGGAAGCAATTGGTTGCAGCGGCCGTCTTCGTCTGTGCGCGCGGAGTGTAGGAAAGTCCATGCACCGACGGGTTCACCTTTTTCGAGCCTGACGGTTACGTCTTTTGCCGGCTGACCCAGGGTGGTATCCAGAACGTGCGTTGAGATTCGATTCATGAACCGAGCCATTTCCTTAACCGCAGTTGGGCAATCTGTCGCTGTTGCTCAGCGGCTTCGCCTATCTCCGTCGCTTCATCGTTGCCGAGACGTTGCCGCAAAATTCCTAGAATTTCCAGCGGTGATTTCCCGGTCGCACAGACAATGAAAATGTGCTTGAAACGCTGTTCGTAGGCACGATTTCCCTCCGCCAAGGCGGCTTTCACATCCTCAGTCGCCGTGTCCACCATCCTTTGCTCCTCCCTGGACCACGCCGTGGACCGCGGCGCGCCAAACGCCGGCGAAGGCGAATCGCCAATCCGTGGATGACTCTTAAAAGCTTCCATCCAATCGGTTTCCGGCAGACCTTTCCAAATCGCGTCGCTCGCCGCGAACAACGAACACTCATCAGCAATCGGTCGGCGAGCCGCCATCCCGTGTGCCCACGCCCTTGAACCGCAACAAAGCAAGATCTCTTCCTCTGCTTGATCCGATTGCAATCCGTTCCATCGCACTAGCACACTGTTCATTTCTTTGATCGATCCGTGACCAGTTGTTCCAGAAATTCTGCCACGAGGTTTCCCGCAACAGCTGCGCGATACCGTGCCGTGGATCGAATGTCGTCAATCGGCCGGACTTCTGCGACGGTCGCCTGACGAGCATCCTGAACGAGCTGCGGGCTGATTCGTTTTCCCCTGACGATTTGCTCTGTCGCGGTCAAGCGAATCGGGATGGGCGCTACGCTCCCGAGCGCAAGACGGATGTCTTCTACAACCCCATCCACGATCTGCCCCAACCCTGCCAAGCATACCTTCGAAATGGCCTGGGCTTTGCGGGCCCCAACCTTCCGCGCACGCGCATAATACCCTGAAAACCGCATCGGCAGACAGACGGCTCGAATCAGTTCATCTGGTTCGAGTCGCGTCTTCCGATAAGCAAGGTGAAAGCTCGTGTAAGGCAGTCGGCGTTCCCCCCACAGAGAGACCAAGAGCAATTCTGCCTCATAGACCAAGAGGGAAGGAAGGGAATCAGCAGCGGGCGAGGCATTCACGATATTTCCGCCGATCGTCCCGCGGTTCTGGTTGGCAATGCCCCCAGTCGAGCGGGCGGCACTGGAGAGTAGCGGGAACTCTTGGTTAACTAGGTCATGCGCCAGCAAGTCTGTATAGGTGCAACCAGCGCCGATCTGCAGTTCGCCGCCAACAACTTCCATTCGACGCAACTCCGGAAGGTTCCAGATACTGACGAGTTTCATCGTTCGCAACTGACCGGCCGAATATTGCACCATAACATCCGTGCCTCCGGCAATCGGAAGCCATTCCCGAGGAGCCTCAGCCAGAAGCGACAACACTGCGCGCAACGTGCCCGGGGCAACAAGTTCATAGTCTGAGGGATGGGCCCTCACGTCAGCTTTCCCCTTCGTCCGGCTTCCGCAACTGCTTCGAATATTTGCATGTAACCGGTGCAGCGACAGAGATTACCGGCTAGGCCCTCGCGAATTTCATCGAGTGTCGGCTGAGGTTTTTTCCTAAGTAGCTGAAGCGCCGCAAGAATCATCCCTGGAGTGCAGATGCCACACTGGGCGGCACCGCAGTCTAGAAAGGACTGCTGTATGGCTTGCAAATGGCCGTCGGGAGCTAAGCCCTCGATCGTGACGATGTTTGCCCCATCCGCCTGAAGGGCTGGAACGAGGCAACTATTCACCAACACCCCATCCATCAAAACGGAGCAGGAACCACACTCGCCTTCGCCACAGCCCTCTTTTGTTCCGGTCAATCCCAATTCCTGCCGGAGCACGTCCAAGAGTCGCGCCATGGGATACGCATGTAGGGTCACCGATTCGCCGTTTACGGTCAGAGCGATCTCGTAGCTCTTGCTTCGAAGCGAAGAGTTGTTCACCGAGGCCCTCGTGCCAGTGGGTCGACCGTCTGTCCGGACGATGTTTGATTCAGCCGGTCAAAAATGTCTTCCGGAAGTAACGGGATGGAATCGAAGGGGATTCCCAGAGCGTCCTCGATGGCATTCAAAATCGCCGGTGCCGGGCCGTCGATCGGCAGTTCGCCGATTCCCTTCGCGCCAAACGCCCCATGGACGTTTCCCCATTCCTCAAAATAAGCGCGAATGGACGGCAGATCGGCGGAAGTTGGCATAATGTAGTTGGTCATCTGGCCATTTTGCATGCGCCCCTGATCCCAGATCACCTTCTCATAGAGAGCGAAGCCGATTGCTTGCGCCACGCCGCCAATAATTTGGCCTTTGGCTAAAACTGGATGCAAGACCTTGCCCACTTCCTGTAACGCCACGAAGTCGTCGACCGATACGCTGTATGTAGTCGGGTCGACCGTAACCTCGGCCACATAAACCGCCCAAGCAAACGCAGCATAGGCCGACCCTCGATATTTTTCCTCGTCCCAAACTATCTCCTCGGGTTGTTCATACTGTGCAAAGCTACAGAATCTGCCATGTGCGGCAAAATGGCCTCGAGCTGCCGCGCGAAATTCATCCGGGGAGTACGATTCCCCCAGCCTACCGCTAGTGATGAGGGTTTGCCTGAGGCCTATGGCTGCCGACTGCAGCAGCTTTCCCACCACCATAATCGTGCGCGATGCTACCGTTGGGCCGCTGTTCGGCACCTCTTGTGTATCCGCTTGCGCGATCGTGACGTCTTCATAGCGGAGATGGAGGGTTTCCGCTGCAATCTGGCACAGCACGGTCTTTGTTCCCTGGCCAAATTCCGTGCTTGAAACCAGAACACGGACGCTGCCGTCCTCGCAGGCTTCCAGTCCGACCACGGAGCCCAGATAGCGTTCGCCCGACCCGGTAAATCCTGCGCCGTGCAGGAATGCGGCGAGCCCAATTCCTTTCTTGCAGCCGTTTCGTGGGTTGTCGTGTACGAATTTTTCTTTCTTGGCGTGATAGTCGGAAAGTGCGAGCGCTCGGTCAAGGAGTCTTCCGAGATCGATTTCTTCACGTATGGTTTGCTCGGTTGTGGTTGTCTCGCCAGGCCTCAGGAAATTCCTACGCCGGATCTCAATAGGCGAAAGATCAACCGCCTGAGCGATGCGATCCATGTGACGTTCCAGCGCGAAAAGAGACTGTGGCGCACCAAATCCGCGGAATGCGCCGTGTGGCGGTGCATTGGTGGCCACGGCCTTCGCCCGAATGCGAACACTAGGCCAAGAGTAAGGGCCGCCCGAATGAATGGCGCCGCGCGAGAGGACCACGGGCGATAACGTCAGATAAGCCCCACCATCAATCGTGAACTCAATCTCTCCACCGAGAATTTTTCCTTCCTTTGTCACAGCGGTACGGTGGCGGGTCCTCGAGGGATGTCGCTTGGTCGTAGCGGTCATGTCTTCCATGCGGTCATAGATGATTTTCACAGGCTTGCCGGACTTCATTGCCAGTAGCGCCGCGTGGGCAGCGATCATTGACGGATACTCTTCCTTGCCGCCAAATGCGCCACCGGTTTCTGTTTGCACTACGCGCACTCGATCTCCGGGCAAGTCGCAGAGCTTCACCAATGCTTTGTGCACATAGTAAGGGCATTGCAGCGAGCCCCACACGGTGAGGCCTTCCTTTGGATGGAAAGCGGCAATCATGCCGTTGTTTTCGATGTAGAGTTGTTCTTGTGCGCCCGTCCGGTACTCGCCCTCGACGATATAGTCCGCAGTTTGCCAAACGGCATCGACGTCACCTTTTTCGATCAGATAGGTTTTGAAGGTGTTGTCGGTGCCCCAGATGATTTGTGAGCGCTCCTCGCTCGCTTCCATGGTGAAGATACCCGGTAGTGTGTCGTATTCCACCAAGACCGCATCGACCGCCCTCGGCAGAAGATTCCGGTCTCGATGCGCGATCAGTAGGAGCGCCTCTTCCGGGTGATTGACCATTCCATCCGCCAAGCAGGGCTGATCGTCCTCAATCAGCGCGATGCAATTCTTTCCGGGAATGTCTTCTGGCGCTACAATCACAAACTCGGTCCAATCGATTCCGGGGCCGAAGGTAATCCTCTTGATCCTCCCACGGGCAATGCGGCTGCGGACGGTGGCACCGTAAAGCATCTCTGGCAAGACCATATCGTCAATATAGCGCGCCTGCCCGGTAACCTTTTCTCGGCCCTCGCGGCGTGGCACGGAAGTACCGACGATCTGAAATTTCTTCATACAGCTCGGGGAATCCCTTCTCTCTGCGCACGGCATTCCCTGCCTGTCGGTTCCGAAGAAAAATTGCCATCCGCGTAGACCGGGATACCACGCAAGAAGGTGGCTTTCACCATCCCTTGCAGCTTTTCTCCAAGGTACGGCGAGACCGCATGGCGATAATGCAATCGATCCCGGGTCACGATGAACCAAGCTTCCGGATCGAACACCACGAAGTCAGCATCGTATCCGGCTGCGATTCGACCTTTTCGCATTTGGCAACCCGCGAGAACGGCAGGGCCTTCCGCCATCCAACGGGCGAGGTCGCAGAAGGTAAAGCCGCGTTCGTTCGCCTCGGTATACATCACGGAGAGCGCAACGGATAGGCTAGCAATGCCGCCCCAGGCATTCCGGAAATTACCTTCTGCAAGTCGCTTCATCTCGGGTGGACACGGAGAGTGATCGGTCACGACCAAGTCGATCGTCTGGTCGCGCAACCCTTGCCACAATTGCTCGCGATTCTCCCGGCTACGAATTGGCGGGGCGCATTTAAAGAGCGTAGCTCCATTCGGAATTGATTCCGCATCGAGATGCAAATAGTGCGGGCAAGTTTCAACTGTCACCGGGAGACCGCTAGAACGCGCGGCGCGCAGCTCGGCTAGTGCGCTGGCGGAGGAGAGATGAACAATGTGCAGCTGGAATCGATATTCCCGGCACAAAGACAACAATTGCCGGATCGCCTCTAGTTCCGCTTCTTCTGGCCGGGATTTGAGGTAGGTCTGGTAGAGAGACCAATCCGCATCTTCGAGTCTCTCTGTGGCTTTGTCGATTGGCCCGGGAAGTTCCGCGTGGACCAGGAGGGGCAGCCCTGTCCGTGCGACGGCAGGCAACGCAGATCGCAACTCGTTCTCGGTAACCATCGTGAAGCCATCAATCCCTGGATGAACCAGAAAGCACTTGAATCCGGGAACTAGAGCCTCCGCGAGTGGCCCGATGTCGCCTTGATTATCGCCGACAACCCCTCCCCAAGACATCCAATCCACCCAGGCCTGCCCCCAAGCTGCTCTTCGCTTTTCCTCGAGCGCGGCAGCGTTGATCGTTGCGGGAAGGCAGTTCAAAGGCATATCCACCAGCAGGGTGTAGCCTCCCGCTGCCGCGGCTCGAGTTGCAGTTGCAAATCCCTCCCACTCACTCCTACCAGGTTCGTTGATGTGAACGTGTGAGTCGACTAGGCCCGGAAGAATTACAGAATCTCCAAAATCCTGCCTATCTTCAACATCCTTCGGTACTCGTTCCGCCGCAACCACGTCGCGGATCCGGTCTCCCTCGACAAGCAGAGCCGCGTGACGCACCCCTTCCGGTGTTACAACCCGGCGTGAGAGAAAGGCGCGCATAGTCATAGCTCGAAGCAGCTGCTGGCCAAAGCCGACCTCATCGTGAGGCAAGAGGGTAGCCCGATATCCCCAGTTTTTCAACTTGGCAAAATCGATAATTCAACGCGAAAAAAGTGCTGATTGGCCACTTTCCAGGCATATACTTGGCCCCCGGCGGCGGAATCTGCTAAGTTCATCTGGCGGCCAGCCTGATGAGGAGCGGCACAGATCGCCTGCGAAAGAGCAGTGGCGAAAACACATGCGAAACGTTTTCATGGCCCGAGCGATTGAACTTTCCATCGAGAGCGTTCAGTCCGGCCGCGGAGGCCCTTTCGGTGCGGTGATTGTCAAAGAGGGGAAGATTGTCGGCGAAGGCTCAAATCAGGTGACTTCGACCAATGACCCTACGGCTCATGCGGAAGTCTTGGCTATACGCCTGGCTTGCACCAAACTGGGGGTCTTCGAACTGAAAGATTGCGAGCTGTATACTTCTTGCGAACCCTGTCCGATGTGTCTTGGGGCGATCTACTGGGCTCGCCTCTCTCGTTTCTATTTTGCCAACACCGCCGAGGACGCGGCCAAAATCGGTTTTGACGATTCTTTACTATATGCCGAACTAAAACAGCCGCTTTCCTTGCGCCGTATCCCCGCAGTCCAGATGATGCGAGAGGAAGCACTCGCGGGATTTCGCGCGTGGGCAGACAAGCACGACAAGATTCCGTACTGAGTGCTTGGCCCGGTATTTGCAGCTTCAAAGGGATCAGCACTTGGCTAAAAGGCTTGCAAGAGGTGACGCTAAATCTCAATTCGGACTTCACGCGTTGTCACAAAACTCTTCTCCTCAAGCAGATGCGTGTTGGCTCCGCTGAAAGAATGCAAGCAATTCCGCGTTGATCTGATCCTTTAGGGTTGAGCACATACCGTGCGGAGCACCGGAAACAACCTTCAGCGTTGAACCTTTTACGAGCTTTGCGGATTGGAGAGATGCGGCGCCGATAGGCACGATCTGGTCGTCGTCACCGTGAAGAATCAAGGTGGGCACGTCGATCTTTTTAAGGTCTTCTGTAAAATCAGTCTCAGAAAAAGCCTTGACGCAATCGTAGACGGCTTTTAAGCCCGCCAACATTCCCTGCAGCCAGAATGATCCGCGCAAGCCTTCTGAGGCTTTGGACCCGGGCCGATTCGCGCCGTAAAATGGAGCGCTCAGGTCTTTCCAGAATTGTGAACGATCGCTGAGGACGCCGCTGCGGATTTGATCGAATGCTTCGATAGGCAGGCCCCCGGGATTGGCGGCAGTCTTGAGCATCAGGGGAGGAACGGCGCTAATCAGGACGGCCATCG
>Ga0074046_10003685_pt1 | contig 12733 bp, 10 predicted proteins | sample BogForMeECP23OM3_FD_94441 | JGI IMG/M metagenome (GOLD analysis project Ga0074046, IMG submission 94441) | Bog forest soil microbial communities from Calvert Island, British Columbia, Canada - Bog Forest MetaG ECP23OM3 | ecosystem: Environmental > Terrestrial > Soil > Wetlands ...
AAAGGTCCACCCCGGCAGATGTTCCATACCATTGGACATCTTCACGCCAGTAGCGGCCCCGCCCGATGGAATGATGGGCTTTCCGGAAAGCGATCATCAATTTAAAAAAACGAAACATATCCCCGTTGTGATCGAGAAGATCCCAATCTACCCAGGTGATTTCATTGTCCTGGTTGTAGGGGTTATTGTTTCCCTTCTGGGTGTTCATGAATTCATCGCCGGCGCAGAACATGGGAGTTCCGTTGGCGAGCATGAGGAGGCAGAAGAAGTTCTTGACCTGTTTGCGCCGCAATGCCATGACCTCCTGAGAAACCCCTGCATCGCCTTCCCAGCCGCAATTCCAGCTCAAATTGTCGTTCGTCCCGTCCGTGTTGTTGTGGCCGTTGGCTTCGTTGTGCTTTTGGTTGTATGCCACCAGATCGTAAAGACAGAAACCGTCGTGGGCGGTTATGAAATTTACACTCTGGTATGGATGGTAGACCTCCACCGGACCTTCCGGAAACAGGTCATCACTGCCGTACAGACGCTGCATTAAAACCCCGACCATTCCAGCGTCGCCTTTCACGAAGGCGCGGATGTCGTCGCGGAATTTCCCGTTCCACTGCCGCCACCACATCAGACCGGGGAAGCTTCGGCCAAGCAAGTAACTCCCGATATCCCAGGCCTCCGCCACGACTCTTACGTCACGCATGTATGCGAGCAGACTGATTTCAGCGATCAGCGGCGGGTCCAGGGTGTTGACGGAGCCATCGAGTGCGCGCGTAAATATCGAAGCCAGATCAAAGCGGAACCCGTCCACGCGCATGTCTTTTGCCCAATGTTCAAGGCTGGACATGATGAGCACCCGAACAATGGGATGCGCGCAATTCATCGTGTGCCCGCAGCCGGTGTCGTTGATGTAATCGCCGGTATCCCGACTAAGGAGATAGTAGCTTGCGTTGTCTATGCCGCGGTAGCAGTAGGTGGGACCATCAGCGCCGGCCTCGCTGGTATGGTTGTAGACCACGTCAAGCCACACCTCGATCCCGGCGGCATGAAAAGCCTTCACCATCGCGCGAAACTCCCGGGCGGGGTCGCTAGCGGCGTAGCCGTGGTGAGGCGAAAAGAAATTAAGGGGCATGTACCCCCAGTAATTGCCCTCTTGAGGATCGAACTGATGAACGGGAAGGAGCTCCACTATGGTAATCCCGAGGTCCTTGAGATACGGAATCTTCTCCGCGAGCCCGGCGAAGGTTCCCCGTTTTTCAGGGCTGACTCCCGAATTGGCCCTCGCCGTAAATCCCTTGACGTGGAGCTCGTAGATTATGAGATCGTCAGTGCGGCGAGGACGCGGTTCCTCACCCCAGTCGAACGACGTTGTGTCCCTGAAGAGCCGCCCAAGAGGCGCCATACCATTTGTGGGCCCCGGCGCCGAGGCCGAAGCCCTACTGTATTCCGGTGGGAAATAGACTGAAACTGCGAAGGGATCGAGGAGCACCTTCTGGGCGTCAAACCGGTGGCCTCTGACCGGATCGTAAGGTCCATCAACCCGGAATGCGTAGAGTGTGGCGCCACGGAGTTCGTCCTCTGGGACCCGGCAATGCCATATCAGGCCGGTCTTATTGAAGATCTGGTCGAAAACATAAATGTGGACCGGGTTGGCAGGATCGTTCTCGGTGTAAAGGAGCAGAGCGACGCTTTCAGCGTTGCGCGAAAACAGCGCAAAGTTATACGCCCTCTCCGATTCCATCCAGGTCGCCCCGAGGGGCCATGGGGCGCCCTCGAATCGTTCCCACTCTTTGGCTCCTTGAAAAGATCCCATGTTTTTTCCCCTGGGAAGGGATTTACGCCTGCATTCGAATTTGCATTTTGTACCGCGAAAAGGCGTTAAGGACGCCAGGACCTAAGCAATTGCCATTTCGCGTGTTCCAGGGCCTAGTGCAAGAAGGCCAAAGCAAGCCACTCCCCGTCAATGGCCCCCATCAATCCAAAGATACAGGGACTGCTTTGACGTTCCAAATGTCCCTGCAATACTCGCGGATCGCGCGGTCTGAGGAGAACTTGCCCATCCGCGCTACATTGAGGATCGACATGCGTGTCCAGTGTTCCTTGTCGCGGTAGGCTTCGTCGACCTTCGCCTGGGCCTCGACATAGGCCCCGAAATCTGCGAAAAGCATGAACGTATCGTGAAAGAGAAGTGAATCGACCAGAGGTTTGAAAAGATCTTTATCTCCCTTGGAAAAATAGCCCGAACTGATGCGATCGATGACCCCCTGAAGTTCGGGGCTGGCGCGATAATACTCCAAAGGATCGTATCCCCTGGTCTGGAGAGAGTGCACAGCCTCAGCCGTCAGTCCGAACAGGAAGAAATTCTCAGCGCCTACCTCCTCCCTGATTTCCACATTGGCCCCATCGAGAGTCCCGATCGTCAAGGCGCCATTCATGGAAAATTTCATGTTTCCCGTCCCCGAGGCCTCTTTTCCGGCGGTGGAGATCTGTTCCGAGAGGTCGGCGGCGGCATATATACATTGCGCGTTCTGTACATTGAAGTTCGGGAAAAAGACGACCTTTAGCCGCCCAGCCATATCTGGGTCATTGTTCACAACCTCTGCCACGGAATTGATCAGTTTGATTATCCGCTTCGCCATGAAATACCCAGGGGCTGCCTTCCCCGCAAAGATGAAGGTCCGGGGCCACATGTCATATGCTGGATCCTGTTTGATACGGTTATACAGTGCAATTATGTTGAACACATTGAGATGCTGGCGCTTATACTCGTGGATACGTTTGACCAGAATGTCAAACATTGAGGATGGGTCAACTTCAATACCGGTGCGTTCGCGGATGAGTCGGGCAAGATTTTTCTTGTTATTGGTCTTCACCCCGCGCCAGGCCTCTCTAAAGGCGCTGTCGTCAACAAACTTCTCGAGCTGCCTGAGTTCATCCGGCTTGCTGACCCATGTCCCACCGATTTTCTCCGTAATGAGCCTGCTCAGTCCGGGATTGCTCAGCAACATGAAGCGGCGCAGTGTGACCCCATTGGTCTTATTGCTGAATTTCTCTGGCATCATTTCGTAGAAGTCACGCAAGACTTCTTCCTTGAGCAGCCTCGTGTGAAGTTCAGCCACCCCGTTGATGGCATGGCTTCCGACGCAGGCCAGATGAGCCATGCGGACGTACCGTCCCCCCGCTTCGTCGATGAGGGACATCCTGGCCACTCGTGTTTCATCGCCTGGATATTTGTTCCTGACCTCATCGAGAAAACGGCGGTTGATTTCGTAGATGATCTCCATATGCCTGGGGAAGAGGCCTCCGAAGAGGTCCACGGGCCACTTCTCTAAGGCTTCGGGAAGAAGAGTGTGGTTGGTGTAACCGAACGCGCTTCGAGTGATCTCCCATGCCGCTTCCCAGTCCATATCTTGTTCATCAACCAGAAGACGCATCAGTTCGGCGACCCCTATGGCAGGGTGGGTATCGTTGAGCTGGATAGCGAAGTGCTTGTGGAACTGACTCAGGTCACCAAATACCCTCTTGCAAACGTACACCATGTCCTGGAGAGAACAGGAAACAAAAAGATACTGCTGCTCCAACCGCAACTGCTTGCCCTGAACGGGTTCGTCGTTGGGATAGAGCACTTTTGTGATGTTCTCGGAGAAAATTTTCTCATCGACCGCCCTGTAGTAATCCCCCACGTTGAAAGCGGCAAATTCAAAGGACTCCACCGCTTCTGCCCTCCATAGGCGGAGCCCATTGCACGAATTAACAAGGTATCCGACGATGGGAGTATCGTAAGCGACACCCTTCACCGTGCGGTGGGGGACCCAGCGAGTCCTGTAACGACCATTCTCGTCATTGTAGTGCTCCGTGTAACCGCCGAAGCTCACCTGATAAGTGATGTCGGGTCTCCGAATTTCCCAGGGATTCCCAAAATGGAGCCATGTGTCACTCTTCTCCACCTGCCATCCGTCTTGAATCTCCTGGTCGAAGATCCCGAATTCGTAGCGGATGCCGTAGCCCTGAGCTGGTATGTCAAGGGACGCAAGAGAGTCCAGGTAGCAGGCAGCAAGCCTTCCCAGGCCGCCATTCCCGAGCCCTGGCTCCTCTTCTTGGTCAATCAACGTTTGGAGGTCGAAGCCCGCTTCCTCCACGGCCCGTCGAACCTGGTCGTAGATGCCCAGATTTATTAAATTGTTTTCCAGATGAGGACCAAGCAGGAATTCCGCGGAGAGATAGCTGACGACTTTGGCATCGGCCTCCAGGCATCTTGTCACCGTCTTGATCCCTCTATGCACGAGTTGATCCCTTACGGTATAGGCGAGGGCCATGTAGAGATCATTGGGGGTGGCAACCTGGACAAATTTTCCCTGGGTAAGAAAGAGATGTTCGAGAAAGGTGCGCTTCAATGCCTCCACGTTCGCATCTGTTCGACCACCATAATAAGCACTCTCTGCTGAGGGTGTGGCTTCGGTCTTTTTTGCCATTCCTGTGCTCCTCCCTATCTTCAACCGTCCGTTCTTCAGGTTGACCGGCTGAAGGTTTTCAAGACGGGTCGATTCTGCTTTGTCAGATTAACCGCATGGCGCAGAGCCAATTAACTATTCGTCTCATGTATGAGGCCCTTAAAGGACTCAATCACACCCGTCATTTCGGTGAAAGGCGGAATCCAGAAGCTGAGGAAAATCCGAGTTCCGGTTCAAGCCCGATAGACTTGAACTAATGTGTTCCCTGAAGGGTGGTGCCGGTCCCTCTCAGAGCATTGACAGCCTCCTTGACGCGTTCAGCCATTGCTGCCTCGGCCATTTCCAGGTAAGATCGGGGGTCGTATTTCTTCTTGTTCCCCACTTCACCGTCCACCTTGAGCACTGCGTCGTAGTTCCTGAACATGTGGTTTGCTATGGCCCTGGTGAAGGCATACTGAGTATCCGTGTCGATGTTCATCTTCACGACACCGTAATCAATGGCCTCATGGATTTCTTCCGGAAGTGAACCGGATCCGCCATGGAACACGAGATAGAACCGGCTATCCTTGCCGTATTCCTTTTCCACCGCATCCTGGCCGTCTTTGAGAATGGATGGTTTGAGCTTCACATGTCCGGGTTTGTAGACCCCGTGGACGTTGCCGAACGTGGCCGCAAGAAGAAAGCGCGCTCCTTTGACCGCACCTAGGCGGCGAGCAACCTCAAGCATGTCCTCGGGCGTGGTGTAAAGCTTCTCGGCGGGCGCGCCTTCCGCTTTGATTCCGTCCTCCTCGCCGCCAACCACCCCGGCCTCAACCTCCAGGATCAACTCGCTTCGGTGGCAGCGCTCAAGAAGCGGTACGGCAATGTCCAGGTTCTCCTTCAAGGGCAGGGCACTTCCGTCAAACATATGACTGTTGAAAAGATTGGGAAGCCCCGCTTTGCGACGCCGTTCCGTTTCCTCGACGAGTGGTACAAGATACTCGCTCAAAACCTTGGGCTGGCAGTGGTCCGTATGCAATGCGACAGTAATGTCGTAGCGATCGGCAACCCTGTGCACGTGCTCGGCGATGGATATGGCCCCCAGCACCATATCCTTCACCGATGATCCGGAGGCGAAAGCCGCTCCACCTGTCGAAATCTGAACGATCCCGTCACTTCGGCTCCCGGCCAGTCCCTTTAGAACTGCGTTGGCGGTGGTGAGGGAACTGACGTTGATTGAGGGATAGGCGAAGTGGTTTTCCCTGGCTCTATCGAGCATTTCACAGTATGTCTTGTAATCAGCGATTGGCATGACGCCCCCTGTTCACTGGAATTATGCCGGTTAAAGAATGCATGTTTGGTTTCAACCTTCACTGGTATACTTGGTAGGATATCCGTGCTTGCGAACAGTCGACATGTGGGTGCGGACCACCATGGCCGACCGGCAGCTCATCTGCCGCCAAAGTCCACCGTCAAGCCATCGAGCGCGGCCAAACGGGAAATCAAATCGTCGACGCGCGAACTGTATCCCCACTCGTTATCGTACCAGGAGATCGCCTTGACGAGGGTGCCCTCCATGACCTGGGTGAGTGCAGGGTCGAAAATGCTCGAGTGGCTGTTTCCTATGATATCCGTTGAAACAATTGGGTCTTCCTGATATTGCAGGATCTCTTTGAGGTCACCCTCAGCCGCTTTTCGAACCGCTTCGTTCACCTCTTCCCTGGTTACTGTCTTTTCGAGCTCGACCGTGAGATCCACAATACTTCCGTCAGGCACAGGAACCCGCATAGCCATCCCGTCAAGCTTGCCCGCCAGTTCAGGAATGACTCGGCCGATAGCCCGCGCCGCCCCGGTTTCCGTTGGTATGATGTTAATGCTCGCGTGGCGTGAACGCCGGTAGTCTTTGTGCGGAGTATCAACAAGCCGTTGATCGGCCGTGAACGCATGCACGGTGTTAAGAAGGCCGCGCTTGATGCCGAACGCTCTGTGCAGGACTAAAGCAAGCGGTGCCGCACAGTTTGTCGTGCAACTGGCGTTGCTGATGATCTTTGCGTCTTTGGTCAACACGTGATCATTTACGCCGAGCACTACGGTGCTCTCCAGATAGTCCTTGGTCGGCACCGTTACGATCACGCGTTTGGCGCCTGCCCTGAGATGACTTTCGAGTTCGCTGATCTTGCGGAACCTTCCTGTGCTCTCAATGACATAATCCACCCCCAATTCAGCCCAAGGGAGCTTCTCAGGGTCCTTTTCGCCGAGCACTTTGAACGAGTCGCCGTCGATGGTCAGGATATCGCCCTCCAGACGAACCTCGCCAAAATATATCCCATGAACACTATCGTATTTGAAAGCGTAGGCTAGGTGCTCGGGGTCGGTAAGATCATTGATCGCGACCACATTGAAGTGACGGTGCAATTTCGCTATCCTTGTGACAATCCGGCCGATACGGCCAAAACCATTGATTGCAATCTTGGGAACTGACATAGTGCTGCTCCTTTGCATTGGGTTGCTTATTCAGGCTCTTCAGTCTTTCTTTCCTTCGTGGGCAATTGTCGGCCTACGGAATCTAATGTGTGCAATGGTGAAAAAATCACATCGTCCTTGGCTGACCCGTTGATGCCAGAACGCTAGTCCATATCCATCCGTCCGGATCGATCTTCTTTGGCCTGGAGACGGCCATGGGAATTGGTACGTGGGTGAATGCGCCAGCCCAGTCTCCAACCACCATGTTGGTCCGCCCGGCCATGCCCGCATGGGCTGCATTCTGGCCGAGGAGCAAACAGAACGCCGAGTCGTGGGCATTGGCCGGCACGCTCCGTATGGTGTAGCTGGGATCGATGTACTTGAGGTTCACCTCTTTGCCGAGTCCCTTGAAGTGGGCGTTGATCCGATCGCGCAAAAAGGTCCCGATATCTCCAAAGCGAATGTTTCCCGAAGGGTCCTGCTCTTGGGTTCTTTGCATGAGATCCTGGCCTGCTCCTTCTCCCACTACGATAACGGCATGTCCTTTTTTGTCCAGCCTCTCTTCGAGGATTTTAAGAAAGCCCTCAAGGGTAAACGAGATCTCCGGGATCAGGCAGTAATTCACATCGTTGCAGGCAAGGGCAGCGAATGCAGCAATGAAGCCCGATTCGCGCCCCATGAGCTTCACCAGACCGACTCCGTTCCTTGCCCCCGTTGCCTCGCTGTTCGCTGATCTGATTGCGGCTCCGGCCTCGGTGACGGCCGTCTCAAAACCGAAGGACGTCTGCACATATGATATGTCGTTGTCGATGGTCTTCGGGACTCCTACCACAGCGATCTTCAGCCCACGCTTCCCGGCTTCCTCCGCGATACCCTGTCCTCCCCGCAACGTGCCGTCACCTCCTACTGTGAAGAGGATCCCTATGTTCATCCGCTCCAGCGTGTCGACCATTTCTGAGGCATCCTGGGGCCCACGCGAAGAACCCAGGATCGTTCCTCCCTGTTCGTGGCTCCTTGCCACCGACTTGGGAGTCAATTGGATCGGAGCGTGCTTGTACCTGTAGCTAAGTCCCTCATATCCAAAGGGAAAGCCGTATATACTCTGCACTCCGTAATGGTGGAAAAGGCTCATCACGATAGCGCGAATGACATCATTCAAACCGGGGCAAAGACCCCCGCACGTCACAATCCCGCATTTCAATTTGGAAGGGTCAAAGTAGATCCTCTCCCGGGGACCCGCTTTTTCAAAAGATGGCGGAAGCCTTCCCACTTGGAGATACTCTTCCAATTCCTTCAGATTCTGGTGATACAAAACATGGTCACCGTCATTCACAAAATGCCCGCTGATCATGGGAGACGGGATGCGACATTCCCCTAGTTGAGATATGGAAAAATCCAGTTCCGCTTGTTTCACGGTGGGCCTCCTCGATGGGCTTTAACGCTCCATACAGACATTTGGCTCAGGTGAAGTGATATAATGAAACGATAATTATCGTCTACACGCCGAGCAACTGCACTCCTCCAAACCTAATGGATTTCCTGCTCCCGAGGCTGAGACTCGATGCAGGCAGCAATTTCGCGGCTCATCTCTTCGACTGCCCGGCTCTGCGCAGAGGCTATTGCCTCAAACCCGGTGGACTGAACGGGCACGGTGAGCCTTGACCGCTTCGTCGTGAGCAATTTCTGGCCGTCACCGCCGAAAACGCTCCAGCTGGCAACGAGTATGGCTTTGCCGTCCGGCGTATATTCCAGCTGTGTAACGTCCACGGTTACCTGATACAAAACGTGCATGGACCCTGCCCATGGAAAAACACCGACACGATCTGTCGAAAGTAGTATTGCAAGATTTTCGGCCAGGACACGGGTCAGGTTCTTTTCCAGAGGTTCAGCCCATTTGTCGAACTCGGCAAATTGGAGGCTGTTTTGGGTTGACCTGGTGGCCATTTGCGGCCGCTCGAGATATTCGGGAATTTTGACGGGGCCCACCCCTATGGTCAGGTTTCTATCTGCTTTCGCCATCTTTACACCCGGCGCCTCGTTTTGAAGCGAATGCAGGACGTAGTAATTGGGCGACTTCGAGGCGCACCCGCAAAGCAACAGCAAACAAAGCAGGAAAATTGCCGGAATCCCTGAATTTAGAACTTTATAAGCCATGCTTTTTCCTTTCACTTTGCCAGGATCAACCGGTCGCATCTTTTGCTCCATTATTTGCCTTTCCCTTTGATGAGAGCTTCGGGGTGGTTTTCCAGGTATTCACTGAAAATGCGGAACGAACGAGCCGCACCGGAAAACTCGCTCAGAGCCTTTATCAGTTCAATGCGCACGGGGGAGTTAGCCCCGGCATACCTTTCAATAGCATTATCTGCCGTCTTCATGGTTACGCCGGCTGATTTGGAGGTATCTTCCAAACTGGCTATAAGCGGTGGAATACTCAAGTCTAGGTTGCGGGCTAATTGTGCGCCATTTCTGAATAGCTTTCTTGCTTCACTTAAAGTGAGTTCCGTACTTGTCGCCAATGGCTTTACCTCGCTATCCAAATTTAGCAGAAACACATGAGCTTCATCGAATGTCTGATGAAAAGAGACCAAACTCTGTTTAAGGTCCGGCGAAGTAGCCAGCTTTTCGATTGCGTCCAGAGTTTTTTCAACCTTGTTGGCAATTTCTGCGAGTGGTAGATTCTCCAGGGTTTTGGAAAGCGCCGAAAGGCTCGACTCTATCGTAGGGATTTCCTTATATGAGGGTTCTGCACCGACAAGCCTTAGAGGTCTATCCGGGTAGAAATCAAGGTGAATGCCAAGTTGGCCGGTGATAAGGCTCTGCATCGAAAGTTGCGCTTTCAGTCCATTGTCGATCAGCAGTTGAACATACGTTCCTATTTCAAGACGTTGTATTAGCTTGCTCTCTGCGCTCTCGAAAGTGATCCGATCCAGGTCGATCTCTATAAAAACTGGAATCAGCAGGGAAAAACCGTCTTTTGCCACAACGACCTTGATTTCCTTTACCGTCCCGATATTGACTCCTTTGAAATCAACCGCCGCCCCAATGTTGAGCCCTTTCACGGAATCTTCAAAAAAGAGAACAAATTTTTTCTGGTGGCTGAAGAACTTTCCGGACCCGAAAAGCAGTATTCCGGCCACGGTCAGCACTATCGCCCCGACAACAAACCCACCAATCAGTTTTGTGTTTGCCTGTTTGCTCATTGTTCTCCGAGCCTTTTCTGGAAGGTCCAGGATTATTGCCTCCCGCAATGCACTGCCAGGCGACCGCCGCCCTGAATCATTGTGCTTTTCATTTCTCACCCCTGGTCAGGAAGCTCCGAATTCTGGGGTCATTGCTTTCCGCCAAGAGTTTCTTGGGGTCCCCAACCGCAAGCATTGTCCTGGTTTCCGCATCGAGAAAAACCGAGTTGTTTCCGATGGCAAAGATGCTTGCCAGTTCGTGCGTTACAACCACGATTGTGGCTCCCAGACTGTCACGGAGTGCCAGGATAAGTTCATCGAGGCGCCTTGCGCTGATCGGGTCCAATCCCGCCGAGGGTTCGTCGAAAAAGAGGATATCCGGATCGAGGGCCATCGCACGAGCGAGGCCGGCACGTTTAACCATCCCGCCGCTGATCTCGGAAGGGTAGAATTCTTCAAATCCCGCCAAGCCGACGAGGGAGAGTTTGAGCGAAACCAACTCATTTATCTGTGACGGGCTCAAATCAGTGTATTCGTCCAAAGGGAGGGCCACGTTTTCAGCCAGGGTCATGGAGCTCCACAGCGCCCCGGCCTGGTAGAGGACCCCATAGCGCCTCATGATGGCCTCTTGACCTGCGGGATCGCAATCCCAGAAACTCACGTTATCGTAGAAGACCTGCCCCTTAGCAGGTTCTTTTAGACCGACGAGGCCCCTGAGAAGTGTGCTCTTGCCGCATCCGCTCCCACCCATGATGATGAAAATATCACCGCTCTTTACGGTGAAATTGAGATCGTGCTGAATCACAAAGCTTCCGTAGGCCATTGTGAGGTCGCGCACTTCGATGCGGGCTTTCGTCTTATTTGCTTGATTTTCCATAAATGACCTATACGCCAATTCTGTCATATATTACGGTCAGCACGGCATCCGAGACTATGATGGAAACGATTGCGGTCACGACCGCCGAGGTTGCCGCCTCACCAACCGCGGAAGCGCTTCGACCGCACTGCATACCGCGAAGGCATCCCGAGAATGCGACCATGACGCCAAACACCCCCGCCTTGATAAGACCGGTTGTAAACTGCATCACGTTCAGAGCCGATACAGTTTCATTGAAGTACTCAACCGGCGAAAGATTGAGCGTTCCGATACCGATTATCCCGCCGCCCAGGATTCCCATGAAGTCCGCATATAGGCACAGCAGTGGCAGCATGAGGACTAGCGCCAGCATCCGGGGTAAAACGAGAAACTCCATGGGCGAAATGCCCAGGGTTTTTAATGCATCAATTTCCTCATTTACCTCCATTGTTCCAAGCTGTGCTGCAAAAGCCGCTCCAGTGCGCCCGGCCATGACAATTGCCGTCATCATAGCGCCCATCTCGCGCGCCATGCCTATACCGACGAGGTCTGCAACATAGATCTGCGCTCCGAAGAGTTTCAACTCCATGGCTCCCACAAAAGCAAGGATCAGTCCCACCAAAAAACTTACAAGGGATACTATCGGCAGTGCCTGGGCACCACATTCCTGGATCAGCCAGGTCAGATCGGAACCCCGGAATCGGGCTTTGCCCCTTAGGAGCTTGATGAACGCAAGGAATGCCTCGCCAATGAATGACAACATTGCACCTGCCGATTTGACAGCCTCCAGGGTGGCCTCTCCCACTCTGGCCAAAACCGGCGCCCGACTGCTCTTTTTGCGCGCATCCTTTTTTTCCGGGACAGCGGAAGCGAGATCGATAAGTCGTGCCACCCCTTCGGGAAGCCCTTGGTTGGAGACGCGGATGGATTTCTCGCTGCAGAAATTGGTCAGCTTAATTAGAAACGTCAGTAGACTGCTGTCCCACCCTCTGAGTTCCCGCGTATCGAAGGCAACTCGCTCGGGGGCCGGCGTCGAGCCGATCTGTTTTTGAAGTTGTTCTGCCGAAGGCAACCCGTAAGCAATGTTCCAGTTGCCGCCAAGCCGGACGAGAAATGTATTGTCGGGTTCCCGACTAAAGCTGATATCCATATCCTCACCATCCGTCAGGCCGGCTATTTCCGGGCCGCGCTCAGGGCCGCCTGCAGTTTTGTCTCATCATTATGCGAGAGTGAGGTCTTAAGGACCTTGCCTCCCGATCCCCTCAGCTCCTCGAGCACCTTGTCCGGTGTCGCCTTCCTCACCAGGACGAACAGCATGGAACTGCCCGGCGTCATGTTGGCCGACAGATCCTTCACGAACTCGTCATCAAATCCCATATCCGTCAGCTCACCCGCAGCGGCTTCCCACATAAGGCCGATCATCATCCCACAAAAGCCGCTGACAGAACCTGCCGCGGTGAGGCTGATGGCTTGATGCAGTTTGACCTTTCCTGTGTCATCCTTCACGGCAACAACCGCATCCTCCAGGTCCATCGATAGTCCTTCTGCATCTTCCACAACTTGAGACGAATCTCTTCCGCCTTGAACATATCGTTGTAAGCAATGACTACTAACGTGCTCATATTGCCGCCTTATCCACTGTTTTATGAGTTATGCGGCGGTCTTGCCATTGTCGAGGATGTTTGGGCCGGCGCCCGCTCCAAGGAGCGTTGCTCTGGTCCCGACAAAGCCCCCGTATGGTCCCCCACAAGGCATGGGGGAGGCAAAACCGTCCTGACGTTGTCAAGAAAGCCCTGTCAGCGGGAATTTCTCCTTGA
>Ga0074046_10003686_pt1 | contig 12729 bp, 9 predicted proteins | sample BogForMeECP23OM3_FD_94441 | JGI IMG/M metagenome (GOLD analysis project Ga0074046, IMG submission 94441) | Bog forest soil microbial communities from Calvert Island, British Columbia, Canada - Bog Forest MetaG ECP23OM3 | ecosystem: Environmental > Terrestrial > Soil > Wetlands ...
CCGTCGTGGTATTGAATTTCATGACGGCCGGACTCCGCGTTCAGATCGAAGCTAGCAAAGGGCTGGCCGTTCACCGTCATCTGTTCGAGCAACCCTGCGGCGCTGTAGCGGAATTCATGGCGATTTCCGTTCGCGTATATTATTGCTCCCGGCAGGTCCCACTCGTCGTACAGAAAAGCCGTCCTGTTTCCGTTTACATCAGTCATGCTTTCCAGCAGGCCGCCGGGGCCGTAGCCGTAGCGGGTGACATTGCCGTTTCGGTCCCATGCGGCGGTAATTTGCCGGAGAGTGTTGTGTTCGCTTTTGGTCGCAGTCCCGTCGGGATATTCGACCGCCAGGAGCGTCCAGGATTCGTCGTGAGAAAAGCCGTAAACGCGTCCGTTTCCGCAATCGATCCTGGTAGGCCTGCCATCGTCTAGACGTTCAAAATAGACCCGGTTCCCCGCCGGGTCCGTGACGGACCTTATTCGACCGTATTCATACTGTTCGGTTACAAAGGTGCGCCTCTCACCCGTTGTGACCGAACACTTGTGACCTTGGGAGAGAACCCTGGCGGTCCCCCCCGCACTATCCTCGATCAGAAACTCACCGGCCTCCGGTCCCTGCCCGACATGGAAGCCCAGGTCCCTAAGTTCCAAAAACCGCTCGCGGCGGAAAGCGTCCATCCGGGCGCCACCCAACCTGGCTCCACTCAGCAGTTGCATCTGTTCGTCGCGGATTATCAGCATTTAAGTTCTCTCAGCGTCCAGCCGGCCCGCGTTTTGTCACGGTCACCGCCTTCTCGATACGGTTTAGCTGATCTCCCAAGTCCTCTAACTCATCTTCCATGTCTCCAATTGACTCGGACAGAGACCTGGACAGACTGGCCATACCATCGGCCAAAACATCAAAGGCCCTGCTCAAGTAATCAAAGGAGCTATTAAGGGAGGAGAACACATTTATAAGCTCTATTTTGTCCCCATGAGGTATTGTATTGGCCTGTAAGAACTGAACAACATCTTCGCTGAGTCAAAACGGTCCCTAGCCAGGTTGAAATTTTTCTGAGATGAATCTCGATTATCCATTGACATCTGGTCATCCTCCTTGTGCGATAATTACCGGCATGGCCGATGAACTAACAACTAAAAGCTCTTTAACGATTGAAATTGCACCAGTGGATTATCGAAGTCGAATCCGAACAGCCTCGGGTTTTCTCCGATTACCGATGCCGAAACAATGTAGAAGACATAATCGTAAGTTTCCTGGGGGATCTTGGCCCTGTACTGTGAAAGGAGGCGCCAGAAATTCCTTTCTCTCGGATTTTCAGGCATCGAGTTTATCAGTGGGATCACCCGGTTTTCGCCCCAGTTGTAGGAAGCCATCACCAGGAGTCCGGAAGCCTGTGCCTGGGTATCGTATATGTACCTGATGTATTCGGCAGCCGCCCGGGTGGATTTCACAAAGTCATGGCGCTCGTCTTCGGGATCGAATTGCTGCAACTCCACAAGGGGACCGGTTCGAAGCCCGTAATTTCGGGCAGTGGTAGGAATGAACTGCCACATTCCCTTGGCTATCCCGAACCTGGTGGGCGGCCCGCATGCTCTTGCATCGAAGTTGCTCTCCACCAGGCCAAGGTAGAAGAACTGGGGCGGCATGCCGTTAGCTTGCATGGTTTGCGCGATCTTTGCGATATAGCCGTTCTTTTTCGCCACTTCGAGGGCCCTGGCGAGTCTTGGCGTCGATTTCCACTTTGCGATGTAATTTCGCACTTCCTTAATAAAAGGATCGGGCATCGCTACTTCACATTCCCCGAAAGTGTGGGCGATAGAGAGGATCAAACGTTCTTCTTCGCTTTTGCTTTTCCCGTAAACATCGAGTCCTTTCAAGAATTCATTGTATTTCCCCTCCAACTCCGAGCGCCTGGCCTGATATTTTCTGATGGTTTCGAGCGCCTGGACATCCTTGCTCTGCCTGGCTGCGCGCAACATGTCGGCGAACTCGATATCCAAAGATTTTATGGCATAGAAGATGTCTTCAGCCAAAGCCTTCTGTTTGTTGGACTCAAGATGCTTCAAGACCGCATAAACGCCCAGGAAAACGACCAAACAGGCAAGCGCCCCGACTATCGAAGAAAATCTTCTTTGCTGTTTTCTCTTGAGCTGACCGTAGACAGCCCTGATCATCATGGTGTGAGCGCCTGCGCTCTCGTCGGGGCGCTTTTCGAAGTAGTGTTTCTGGAGTTGGGTAAGCGAGAGATCTTCAGGTTGGACTTTCTTGCCTTCATCTGGCTGCTGGACCGAAAAGGAGAGTACCGGCCCACCCAGGCCGAATTCGACCTTTGTGGACCCGGTCAATTCAATATTCTCTTTAACTTCGCCGTCTACGTATGTGCCGTTTGTGCTTTTGAGATCGATCAACCACCACTTGCCCTGCGCCAATCGCACCTCTGCATGAAACCGGCTCACCTTGGAATCCGACAGCCGAACCTCACACTCATCATCCCGGCCAATCTTAAAAGGGCCGCTGAAGGAATACTCGGTTTCCTCCGCTTTGCCTTTCTCAACCGAGATCCGGATTGCCGGAGGAGGGGTATTCACTTCCGCCTCATAAATGATTTTTGCAACGGCGGATTTCGGGCCGCCAATTAAAGCGGGTCCGCGCTGCTGTTAAGGGAACATCCGGTTCGGACTTATTTCACCCTTTTTCCCGGTGGACCGACTGCCGGGTCTCTCGGCAAGTCACCTGATGATGACGCCGGACCACGATTGGTGAAAACATATAATCTACTTGAAGAAATACTATCCTCCGATAATCACTGTGGGACAGCCCGTTACAATGACACCTCCGTGAACGGTCGGATCACCGATGCGAGCGACGGGCATACTGCAGACCATTACCGTTGAGGACCCCATGGCGATCGCATCGGGCGGGCCGACACAGGTAGCCATGTCGCCTACCTTGGCGGCAGGCATGCCGCAGATAATCACCGTGGGGCAGCCCGGCGGCAGGATCGGCCCCCCCACGTGCGGGGGCGGTGTCACCAAAGGGCATGTGTGCATGTCTCCAACTCTGGCTGCAGGCGGCATAAATCAACTCCTTTCAGAGAAGCTGGAGCAAGAAGCGAGAAGCAAAAATCGAAGAACACTCCCTGCTGACCACTACCTGCTTCCTGCTTCCGCACTAAATACGCACCTTACGCTCGACGAGCTTTCCGCCGGCGAAAGCGTAGTGGATCAAATAATCGGTGTCTTCCGCTTCGACATAGAAGGAGTTCACCGGTCCAAAGACAGTCTTGAGCTCCGATTCATTGCACGTTGGCAGGTAAATACGGAACACCCTTGGGTCGTAATAGCGAAAGTACAAAGGTTTTCCTTGAGGGTCGTAAACCATAATGAAGCCCTGGAAATGCCGCCCGAGTTCCTTCAAGCCTGCCGAAGACTCGATCAAAATTCCCCAACTGTTCCCCCATCCGTAGGTAAAAAGCCAGTCGGTGAAACTATCGTCGCGGTAAAGCTCGACAAGATAGGGAGCGACATCAGCCAGTTCCCTGGCCTTTTCTCCGCGAAAAAGGGACACAGCCTCGATGCCCGATTCGTAAAGCCTGGAATGAATACGGGTATCCCTGGCGGCATCCAGCAGCGCATACAACCGAAGAGACGGATCGCTTCCTACGCCTTGCCATACAAGATCGATAATTTTGTCACTATTGGGGGCCGGCATGTTTTTCTGTTCCTTTACCTCTTCAGGACCGCACGGGTCCGGGCTTTAAGTCGGTCAGGAATCACAAAAAGGTGCGCCGGAAACCGCCGCCGCCCTGAACGCATGCGACTGCGGCGACGGCGCGGGAGGAACAGGGGGTACGGTCTCCTTTTTTACAGCCGATGACTCGCCGGGTTCCCGGGGTGCTTTGGGCGATTGGGGCGAGCATCCCGAGCCGGCACCGGCTGAACCGCCGCTGTTGATCAGCACGGGTGTGCCCGATATGGTCACCCCGGCGGGGCCGACAACGATGAAGCCTCCCCCGGCTTTAAGAGTGATGCTCATTCCCGCTTCCAGGACCACGTTCATTCCGGCCTTGAGGTAGATTTCCATACCCGCATCAAGCGCGTGCCTCATGCCCACTTTCTCCTGCATGTTAATTCCGGCCTCACGGGAGATTGTGCCGTCTACCTTTTCATTCCGGTCACCTTTGACCGCCAGGTTTTTGTCGCCCTTGATTATCTGGAATTGATCACTTTTCACGGTAAGATGGTCTTCATTGCCTATTAGTTCTACCAGATCGTGTTTTACCCTGATTTCCTGGTCTTTTTCCGCCTGTATAAAAATGAGTTCTTCGCCTTTTTTGTCCTCGAAGCGCAACTCGTTTATGTTGGTCGGACTTCCCCCTTTGGAGCTTCGGCTCTTGATGCCGCTCTGGGTAGCATTGGCAGGAAGGTCGTAGGGAGGCATATTATCGTCGTTGTACACGCGTCCGGTAACGATCGGCCGGTCCGGATCGCCTTCGAGGAAATCGACAATCACCTCCTGCCCGATGCGTGGGATGTGGATCGCCCCCCACTTGGCGCCGGCCCACAGTTGCCCTACTCTTATCCAGCAGGAGCTGTTTTCATCGGCCTTGCTGTACCGGTCCCAATGAAATTTGAGCTTCACCCTTGAGTATTTGTCCGTATAAATCTCGCTTCCGGCAGGTCCCACCACGATTGCGGTCTGTGGGCCCTTCACAACGGGTTTCTGCGTGGTGCGCGCCGGACGGAAAGGCTGTCTGGAAGGTACGACGGTAAAGCTGCAGGCATAGATGTCCGCCTCGCCGCCGCCCGTGCCGGTTTCGTAGACGTCTGAAACTATCTCGTGGGTTGCGGAAACGATGAGATATTCGCGGTTCTGGTCCTTGCGCGTGTATCCGGTGAGTTCGAAAAGGCTGCCTACTGAAAGGCCGCGGGCATTTCCTTCTCCGTATAACAGTTCGTATTCGGATTGCTGCTCCTCTATACGGACACGGGCGTACGTCTCGCCTTCATCGCTTTTGAGATATCTGCCGGGGTAATCGTAGACTTCCATATCGGAGACGACATGGCCATGTTTAATAGCCGATTTAACGTGCAGGTTGGCTTTAGGGGTTTTAAAATTAAAATCGTTCAGAGCGTAAACCCCGGGTTGAATCTCCTGTGAGATGCGCCAGTCGAAGATATGGTCGCGCTCGCGGCGAAGAGTGGAGTCGCGTGGATAAAAGGGCAATCTTTCGTAGCCGGGAAAGGGTTGGTGGGAGTTCGCCGAATCGGATAGCACCAGCGTGTGTTTGTCGTTTTCATGCTTGAAGTAGTAATAAATTCCCTCCTGCTCCATCAATCGGCTGACGAAGTTGAAATCACTCTCCCGGTACTGCACGCAATATTCCCAGGGTTGATAATTCCCGCTGAGCGCCTCTTCGTAGTCGGTAAAGCCCTGGTTTTTGAACACCTCCTTTATTATATCGGGGATCTTTTTCTCCTGAAAAATGCGGCAGTTTGCGGTGAGGCTCAGGAACCACAACCATGGATGCACGGTCGCATGATAGGCAAAAAGGTCTCCGACTGTCCCGGATTGACTAAAGCCGCTCACATGCCCGCTAAAGTACCGCTGTTTGCCCTGGCCCAAGTCCAGCCGGACGGTGATCTTCTGTCCGAGGAGGTCATCGAACTTGATGTTTGGGTTCTCGCTCAAAAGGTCGATTTGAAACTCAAAAAGCCCTCCCAACGACTCGGTGGCGCTCATGCGGCCGAACAACAATACATCCTTGCCCAGCGGTGTAGCTACCGCAACTGCTCTATGCTCTTGAGTCCTCTCCATGGTCTTCCTTCAGTCATGAAAAGCCATACACGAATTCTCCATCTGCAACACTTGCATGTACGCGGCTGATCGGGGTCCCTTCCATCAGGGACATAAGTATTTTCCGGCTTACCTCGGGCAGTACCGTATTGGTCAAAATGGCGTCGATCATACGGCCGCCGCTCTCCAGTTCCGTGCAGCGGCTGACGATGTGCTGAACCATCTCAGGATCGTAGGTGAATGGAATGCCGTGATTTTCGAGAATCCTTTTTTCGATTCGGCCAAGCTGCAGCCGCACTATATCCGCCAGCATGGAATCGCTCAGCGGATAGTAGGGGATAATGACCAGCCGTCCCAGGAGGGCGGGCGGGAAAACCCCCAACAGCGGTTTTCTCAGTGCCTTGGTGAGGCCTTCCACATCCGGCGTAAGCTCAGGGTCACTGCACATATTCATGATGAGGTCCGTGCCGACGTTGGTCGTGAGTATAATCAGCGTGTTTTTGAAATCGATCGGACGTCCCTCGCCATCTTCCATCCACCCTTTGTCAAAAACCTGGAAAAAGATCTCGTGTACGTCAGGGTGCGCCTTTTCGACTTCATCAAGCAGTATCACGCCGTATGGTTTTCGGCGCACCGCCTCCGTCAGCCTGCCGCCCTCTCCGTAGCCTACGTAACCTGGAGGAGCCCCCTTGAGCGTGGAGACCGTATGCGCTTCCTGAAATTCGCTCATATTTATGGATATTATGTTCTGTTCCCCGCCATAGAGGGCTTCGGCCAGCGCGAGGGCCGTCTCGGTTTTGCCGACCCCGGATGGTCCGGCCAGCATGAAGACGCCGATCGGTTTCTGAGGATTGTCCAGTTTCGCCCGGGAGGTATAAATGCGCTTGCTGATCATCTCCAGCGCATGGCGCTGTCCGATGATGCGCCGATTCATGATGTCGGCCAGGTTCAGCACGGTTTCTATCTCGTTTTTTACCATCCGGCCAACGGGAATCCCGGTCCAGTCGGCGACCACCGAGGCCACGGCCTGGGCGTCGGCGGTGGGCAGGATGAGAGGCCTTTCCCCTTGCAACTCCTTTAACCTGGCTTGCAACACCTGATGCTCCTGTTCCAATTGCTGAAGTTCAAGGCCGTTCTTTTTCTCCTTTTCTTCGGCGGCGGTTTCCGCTCCGGCGCCGTTACCATTTTTCTCCACTGTGCCCGTCAGTTCCCGCAGGCGTTTGCGTTTCTCCAGTATTTGTCCGACCAGTTCCTGTTCCGATGTCCATCGCTCCTCGAGTTGCTGCAACCTTTGCCGCTCCGTCTCCAGCGCAGCATCTGCAACAGCCCTCCGTTCAACCGTATCCGCCATGATGGAGCGTTCCCGCTCGATGATCTGCAGCTCCGTTTCCAGGCTGCTGATCCGCCTGCGGCAATCATCGACTTCCGCAGGCACCGCATGCTGGCTGATCGCCACTCGGGCGCAGGCCGTGTCCAGCAGGCTGACCGCTTTATCAGGCAACTGCCGATCCGGTATGTAGCGCCGCGAGAGTTTAACAGCGGCTTCCAAAGCCTCATCGAGAAGTTGCACCCGATGATGCTGCTCCATGACCGAGGCGATGGCGCGCATCATCTGAACCGCTTTTTCTTCACTCGGTTCCAGTACCTGCACCACTTGAAAACGGCGGGTCAGGGCCGGGTCTTTTTCGATATGCTTTTTGTACTCAGCCCATGTGGTGGCCGCAATGGTGCGCAGGGTACCGCGAGCCAGTGCGGGCTTGAGCAGATTGGCGGCGTCCCCGGTGCCGGCCGAGCCCCCTGCGCCGATTAGCGTGTGCGCTTCATCGATGAAGAGGATTACGGGCTTTTCAGATGATTGGACCTCGTCGATTACCTGCCGCAGACGCTTTTCAAATTCACCCTTGTAGCTGGCGCCTGCCTGCAGCAGTCCCAAATCCAGAGCGCGCAGCACCACATTCTGAAGAGGCGGGGGCACGTCACCTGCCGCTATTCGCAGAGCGAACCCTTCCACTACGGCCGTCTTTCCCACACCGGCTTCCCCGGTGAGAATCGGATTGTTCTGCCGGCGGCGCATCAGAATATCCACTATTTTTCGAATCTCTTCATCCCGCCCGACAGTTGGGTCGATTTCCCCTTTGCGGGCCTTCTCCGTAAGATCGACCGAATATTGGCGCAAGGCTTCCTGTTTGCCCGGAAGTCCCCGCCTTGGCTCCCCTTCTGCTTCGGCAGGCTCCACGCCACCCAGCTTTGTTCCGTCCGAAGCGGCCAGATGCTCTTCCGGTGAGCCGCCCACTATCGTGTCGAACTTGCCTGCAAGCGCATCGAGGCTGATTTTCTTGAACTCCGGTGAAAGGCCTTCCAACGAATAGCGCAGACTCCGTGTCTTCAGAATGCCAAGGAGTATGTAACCGGTACGCACCTGCGACTCGCCGAACATCAGGCTGCCGTAAACCCAGCCGCGCTCAACAGCCTCCTCTAGCTGAGAAGACAAATCCAGGCTGCTGGTAGATCCTCTTGGAAGATGATCAAGGCCCGCAGTCAAGTCCTTTGCAAGTCTCGATAGGTCGATTTGAAAAAAAGAAACGATGTGGTGCAAGTCGGAATCCTGCAGTTGCAACACCTGGCTTAACCAGTGCACCAACTCGACATAGGGATTGCCGCGCATTTTGCAAAAGACGGTAGCACTTTCCATTGCATTGAATGCCAGGCTGTTTAGCTTACCAAAAAGAGCGCTGCGGCTGATTTCACTCACGCGAGGTTTCCTCAATTATGAAGGGTTGCCAAAACGGGCGCATTGAATACAAGGTCATCAGCATCCGTGTCCATAGACCTTTCCCCCAGCCACGTGGTCCATCCCAGACGGGACTGTCCGTCAAGACTCATTAGCGGTACTTCTTCACGCTTTAGAACCAAATTGACATCCCAGGCCCACTCATCACCTGCGTAGTTGCGGGCCAGCGCAACCAGACGGCTGATCCGGGCCTCACTGGGCAGGAAACCCAGGTAATCGTCATATCCCAATGGACCCAGCACGATACGGAACTTGTGCTGACAGCTCCAGACTTCCGCCCCGAGAATGATCGAGGCGCCCAGAGTCCCGCTGGACGGGTTTTCGCCCATACGGAAAATGTCATTTTTCGGAAGGGGTAGCCACTCTCCGACAAATTCATTCAATCTTGCGGGCACGCCGAAATACTCTGTCAGAATTGCCTCCAACCCTTCAGGATGTTTGGTTTGGCATGCCAGGAGCCCGCAGAAACAGAGCTTGGTCCAGTCGGAGATTTCATCCCGGTTTCGAAGCGCCGGCATGCCGAGCCCTTCGAGCGATCCGACGTAGGCGGCAAACCGGTCCGACTCCGGCCGGTCAAAACTCACCGTCGGCTCATTGTTGGCCCAGGCGCGGTAGAACAAAGAGAGCATCCGATGATGGAAAACGTCTAGAAACCGGACAAAAGTGGGATCTTTGTGCTTTTTCAACCGCTCCTGGGCGTACTCCGTCAGATGCAGCGGCAGAGGACCGTTGGGGCCCAGTAGTCCAAAAAGGCGGACTGTCAGCCTGTGAGGCTTGTCATCCGTTTTTGGCTCGAACGCAGTCAGGCTGGCCGATTCAAAGTGCATGTACGATTCCTGAGCCAGTCGAACGGGGTCCTCACCTGGCCGTCGCGACAAGCCCAGCCTTGGCGCATCGCGATAAAGGCACTCGATCAATCGCAGTGCCTGGAAAAAGCCAAACGCATAAGGATCTTTTTCCAGTTTGCCAATTAGAGCCGTTAGATGCTGTGTCTGTTGCCGATCTTCACCGGCCATCGCATGATTTCCCCACGTCCAGGAGTCGTTATAACCGTTTCCGTGAACGAATTGATGCTGACATATTTGCGGAAAAACTGCTCCAATACAGCTCCCAGCAGAAATGCGCCGCTTCCACGAAATGCCGCTTCGTCCAGTGAGACCGTCAATTCAAGCCCCCTGCCGTAAGTAGCAGGAATGGGAGCGTTTACGCCTTTTGGAATATCGATTCGTCTGACTATGGGTTTTGAACTGATCGACAGCACGCCGCTTATCTGTTTGCGTACAACCGGGTCACTGTTGTCCCCATAGAGTGATAGAATCTGCCTCAGGGCTGCGGCGCCCTGTTCCTCATCATTGTCGGCAAGCGAAAGGTAATTCAGGGCCAAATGGCTGATCAACTGCCAGGCGATCTCCTTAAGGGCATTTGACGCTCTTGGCGGTGTCGGTCCGGCAAGACAGCGTACCGAATCGTATGGTCCCCCCGATTGGAGTGTAAAATCCGAGGAATAGACCCCAACCGGCATTCTCATCGGCAGGTGCCTGTTGGTGCAAAGGGCCTCGATCCCCAGTTGTTTCAGTGTCCCTGGCCAGGGGGCTTCCACGGCGTCGACCAGGGATATGAAAGTCTCACTTCCCGTATAGGTAGAACGGCTTCCGCGAAGCTGCCTGGCCGACAATCGCCGATAGTCTCGATAAAGGGTATAGAAAGCCTCGCCTCCCTGCCGGACGTGCCTGTCCAGGACCTTGTAGAAAGGCAGAAACTCGAGCTCAGGATCGGCTCGATCACTGAATCCCAGGGCTTTAGTTACGCTGTGAACCTCGAAGTCCATCGCACGGGTGCGATCCGGCACAACGTGGAGTTCGGTTGTCCGGTGGGATAGATGAATACGGTCGCATCGCTTGGGAAACAGGTTGATGGCCGGAGTACAGAAGAGGTTTAAGTGGGAAACATCAACCACTTCGACAAGTTCGGGATCGCTTCGATCGAAAAGAAAGACCACATCCAGCGCATCCTCTTCGCATCGGCTGAGGGCGGATTGCAACTCAGTCAGTTCGACAAACAGAAAGCGCTCTGGAAAAGAAAAATACTCATGCAGCAGTCGATATCCCTGAAAGGATCTCATGGTCCATGGGAGCAATGCCTGGTCGTCCTCGAAGCCCATGCGCCTGATTGCAGTCTTCGGCAACGACTGTGCTTCCCATCTGAATGGCCTTGATACAGGCTGCACCACGATTTCAGTTAAATTTGCAAGGAGTTGCTCATATAGCCTAACGGCCGTCTCCCCACCCCTGAGGTACAGCGGCAGCCGTTCCAGGGGCAATTTTGCGATCTGTAGTCCCGCCGTGCAGCGCAAGCGCAAGCGCAGCCCCGCCTTAATTCCCTGCTTTTTGGGAATTCTCAGCCCTGCAACTTCACCGGGGCTCCCAAGGTATTCGGCCTCAGTGATTTCGAGCGGCCACAGGACAAGGTCATGAGAAGTACGGTATTCGCAAGCTGTTTGCTCACCCTCGACAATGCCGCTGCGCAGTTGAGAGCCGCGGGGGACAGCGAAACCTTCCGCTAAAGACCCTTCATTGAGGTTGGGCAGCACCTGCACGATGGCCATTGACGGGATCGGCGGCAGATAATGTGGGTAGACCATTTCCAACAGATGCTGGGTGAAACGTGGGAACTCGGCGTCCACTTTTAGCTGCACCCGGGCAGCAAGGAAAGCGAAACCTTCAAGAAGCCGCTCGACATAGGGATCGGCGCACTCGAACGCATCCAGCCCGAGGCGCCCTGCAATCTTAGGGAACTCCTTGGCGAACTCGCCTCCCATTTCCCGTATGTACTGCAGTTCACGATCATAGTATTCGAGCAGGCGCGGGTCCATAAATGAGTCTCACTACTCGCTTTTGAATTTCCAGCTATCAAGATCCAGTAGAGCTTTCAGGTAAAACCTTTCCGGAAGAGGCTGCCACCAGAGTTCCCCCTGGATTTCCAGGACCATCGTGTTTTCGCTCATTTTAGTGTCATCGATGCCAATGCCGACCTTGAGAGTCCCTGGAAGGATTCTGGGCTCGAAGTCCAGAATAGCCTGCCGAATGTCCCGCGCGATTGACTCGCTGTTCCTGCTGGCGACCGAAATGCCGGAAATGTCGGGGATACCGTAATTGAGCACTGACTTCCTGACCTCGGGATAGCTGTCCAGTTCCCGCGAGGTTTCAAGGCAACTGGTATTGAGCAGCCATTCCAGGTCGCGTACGACAGACTCTCTGAGACGACGAAAGGACATAACCCGCTCGTCGAGAGTGTCCGTTTTGGCGCCCGGATTCAAATCAGTCAGCCGGTCCAGCAGCGATGGCTGCAAATGCTCCTTTGAAGTCAGATCCGCCATTGGAATTCATCACTCTATACGGATTTCCCGAATATCCAGCAGGGGATATTCATCCTGATCAGTTGCAAGCATCCTCTGGCCCTGTCCCCGATAGAATCCATCGGCCAGCGCAATCCAATCCGTTTTCCGCCCCAACTGAATCAGCGGGTCCTGCGAACTCTCCGAACCTGCGTAGCGGGCCGGGATCAGCCCATGGGCCTGGCCGCCGTTTGCCCAGGTAAACTGCGCCGGCAACCATACTTTGTCGCGCAAGTCCCTTGGCTCAGGTATCGTGACGGCTTTTATCTGTTGAAACGGGATCCAATAATACCGGGCGTTCAAAATCACCTCGATAATCGGTCCCAGGCTGGAATCAGCATCTGCAATCCAATTAAAGGATTGCCCGTTGATGGTTCCCGAACTTCCGGGCGCCTGTTCAAAAGCCTGGTTTCTAAGGGACAGGGAGGGCTCATATCGTCCCTCTCCCAGCAGCCGCAGGGATTCCAACAGGGTGGCTACCCATTCGGGAGGTTCGCCCAGAACAAGTGGTTTTCTGCGGCCGGCGAAAATCTCCCGCCGCAGAGACTCGCACTGTATGGCTTCCCTGTATATGTGCAGCATGGGCAAGGTGGCCACATCCAGGTCGCTCAAAACGTTCAATTGATTGAGGGCGCGCTCCCATTCGCCGACAACGACGAGCAACTGAAAGAGGAAAATCCGGTAGCGGCTGTTCTCCGGCTGTTTGCGAACCTGCTCTTTCAAATCCTGGAGCGCATCCTGCAGTTTTCCTTCACGAACC
>Ga0074046_10003688_pt1 | contig 12723 bp, 10 predicted proteins | sample BogForMeECP23OM3_FD_94441 | JGI IMG/M metagenome (GOLD analysis project Ga0074046, IMG submission 94441) | Bog forest soil microbial communities from Calvert Island, British Columbia, Canada - Bog Forest MetaG ECP23OM3 | ecosystem: Environmental > Terrestrial > Soil > Wetlands ...
GAGACGCCCGCGCCGGCAGTGGTCAAACCGAAAGTCGTCAAGCCAAGAGTTGTCAAGCCTGAAGTCGTCAAACCTGCAGTCGTCGCGCCAAACGTGGTCACCCCGAAAGCGAGCAACTAAGTGACAGGTCTTTCATCAATTGAATACCGGTTGATGTTGCCGATGGTGGAACTCACCATTTTTGCGCTCGGCATTCTGCTAATCGACCTGATGGTTCCGCGGGGATGGAAGTGGATCAACGCCGTGGGCGCCTTTGTCGGCGTGGTGTTTGCGGCCTTATGCGTTTGGCAAATTCAGTCGGCGCTGCCGCCGGGAGGCTCATTGGGCTTCTACAACTCGCTACTGGTCGATGGCTTTGCCATTTTTTTCTGGTATCTGTTTCTGGCGGGAGCGGCTATCGCAATCGTGGGGTCGGTGCACTATCTCGACATAGAAGACGAACACCACGGCGAATACTATGCTTTGCTGCTGCTTTCCGTGGTGGGCATGATGTGCATGGCAGCGGGCATCGACATCGTGCTCATCTTTATCGGGCTCGAACTGATGGCGATTTCCACTTACGTGTTGGTTGGCTTCTTGCGCCGCGACCGCCGCTCGAACGAAGCGGCCTTGAAGTATCTGCTGCTCGGGGCATTCTCCTCGGGTATCTTTGCCTATGGTCTCTCGCTGTTATACGGAATATCCGGCGGCACCAATCTGGTGGTCATCGGGCGCGCGGTGGCGGCACAGAATCCGCACAATCCGGTAGTGGTGATAGCGCTGCTCGCGACCATGACCGGATTGCTGTTCAAGATCGCCGCCGTTCCCTTTCATCAGTGGGCGCCGGATGCCTACGAGGGGGCGCCCACCAGCATTACTGGTTTCATGTCGGTGGCGGTGAAAGCGGCGGCTTGGGCGATGTTAATTCGATTGTTGGCGTACCCAGCGCATGTTCGTGGTCAGTTAACCTTCGGCCTGTTTCCGCTGCGCTCGGTTTATACGCCCCTGATTGTAGTCGTCGCCATCGCTACCATGACCGGCGCCAACTTCGCGGCACTTACACAGACGAACACCAAACGGCTGCTCGCTTACTCCTCCATTGCGCATGTTGGCTACATGCTGCTTGGGTTTGTGGCCATGGGAACTTCGCAGCCCGGCAGCCCTGGCTTTCTCGACGGCTTCAAGGGAATCCTGGTCTACTTGCTGGTCTATACGTTCATGAATCTGGGCGCGTTCGCGGTGATTACTTCGTTGCGGCAGCGCAACGTGATTGGCGACGAACTCGACGACATGGCCGGGCTCTACCAGCGCGCGCCGGTCGAAGCCGCGCTCATGCTGCTGTTTCTGCTGTCGCTCGCCGGCATTCCACCCGCGGCCGGGTTTCTGGGCAAGTACTACATCTTCCTAAGCCTGATCGAAAGCCAACATTACCTACTGGCCGCGCTCGGCGTGCTCTACTCGCTGTTTGGACTCTATTACTACCTGAAGATTGCGAACTCCATGCTGATGCGAGCTCCGATGGAAACTGCACGACTTCCCATCAGTCTTGGAATGCGTTGCGTGCTGGGCGTGACGGCGCTGGCGACTATCGTGATCGGGGTTTATCCGGAGCCGTTTATCCGCGGCGTGAATTGGTCGCTGGGAATTGCGCAAGTGCCGCATGTGGCGGCGATGTTGAGGTGAGGCTGGCTGTCAGCGCTCAGTTTCCGGCTCCAGGATTCGCCGGTCGCAACCTTGCTTGCCGGTGGAGAGCCGGGCGTCCCCGCCCGACTGGACGGGCGAGACGCCCGCCGCTCCATTTATTTAGAGCTTCCCTAACGCCATCGCGACCATATAGACAATTTGCGCGGCGGCCAGCCCGATCCAGATGCGCTGGCGGATGCGCGAGCGGCGTATATCGCGCAGCAGATCGGCGGTCGTGGGCTCGATGGCTAGATATTCCCGCTTTGCCACCGGCGCCGCCGCCGGTTGCAGGTTGACTGACCTCTCGGCCGGCTTCGGTTTGTCGGGATAAAACACCTTGGGCGTGTCCACCACTTCCGACCACAACGGCAGCAGGATCCACGACTTTGGAATGATATCCAGAATCGGCTTGGAAGTCAGATTGAGAGCCGGCAGCGTCTCCGGCGCCACGCGGTCGGCCAGATTCCGCAGCAGCGAGCCCCACCAGAAGTGGCTGAGTTGATCGGTGATGAGTTCACCGACGTCGACGGGCAGCGATTCCAGTTCGAGCGGCGGCAACGTTTCGGGCGAGATCACATCGCCGATGTTAGTGAACACCGTGCGAAACCAGGGCAGGCGCAGACGCTCCCCAAGCGGCAGGCCAACATGCACCGGCCGCGAAGTCAGTTCGAGCGGCGGTAGCTTCTCGGGCGCGAATGTATCGCGCAGATTGCCGGCCAGCGATCTCCAGAGCGGCTGCGTCAGGCTTGGCGGCGGGAGCAAATCCAGCGGAATCTCCGGCTGTGCCGGCGTGGACTGCGGGTCGGGATACCGGGCTTCGGCGGCATTTGAGCGGTAAGACATAAGACTTCAGATCACCCCAGCGCGGCTCCGTCAGGGCGATCCCCAGAAGCCGACCCTATGATGTTAGACGCCGCACCGGGCATCTGTCACGTGTCTTTACGCAGCTTTACAGCCTCGAACCGGCGCCGGGCAACTGAAGAAAGAAGCGCAATCGCGGCAAACGTCGCGACCGCCTCCTCGCTCGAATGGTAGTTCGTTGGTACATGGACTTTAATGCCGTTGAGGGCAGCCCTTGCGCTCAAGCACAATCGAATCGTAGGCGCTTTGAAAGGGAGACCTGAAACGGAGAGATCGGTTTGAGCGACCACGCACAAGCGACATCCAAAGCTCCAAGGCGGCGGCGGTTCTCCCGTTATCGTTTTGACGCGCGCGTTCAAGTGTCGGTGTTTCGCGAAGGCCTGACGACCAAATACTGGGGCCGAACCAGCGAACTCGGCCTCGACGGCATCGGGGCGACTCTCAGCGGCGAGTTACAGGCCGGCGAAGTTGTTTCCGTGCAGTTTCCCATTCCCCTACCGCCTCACCAAATAAAGGTGCGAGCCGTGGTGCGTTATAGCGACGGACTGCGCTGCGGATTGGAGTTTCTGGTCGTGACCGAAGAGCAGAAGCTGATACTGCGCCAGATCTGCGTCGTATTGGCGAACGCTTCGTGAACTTTCTGTCTTGCTTCCATTTGCTTCCATTACCGGGGTAACTATCGGCAAATAGCCGGGCCCGCCTACCATTGGAGCATCGCCAAGTGCACGCTGGGAAAGGTCTGTATGGGTGAGAAAGTCGTCCCGGCAGCAACTTCGACCGAACTGCCGCGGGCCGAGGCGCTGTGCAGTACTCCTGAGTACGGTGCGCCTCCGATCCCTACCCACATCATCGATCCAGCCCCGCCCCCTTCGCCCACCAACGGCAATGCTGCCGAAGTTCCGCTCGCAGTGGAGAAAGCCTGCTTAGAGCAGATCATCGACAACGCACCGGAAGCGATCAGCATTGTCGACCAAGAGAAACGCATTCTGCGCATCAACGGTGAGTTCACGCGTCTGTTCGGCTATACCGCGGCTGAGGCGGCAGGGCAAAGGATCGACCAGCTCATCGTGCCGCCCGATCGCTATGCGGAAACCACGTGGATCGCCGAGACCATCAAGACAGAAAGCAAACTTTCCCTGGAGACGCGGCGCCAGCGAAAAGATGGCTCAGTGGTCGAGGTGCTGCTCTCCACCTCGCCGGTGATGCTTAACGGCAAAAGAGTTGGGGCGTACGCCTCCTATCGCGACATCACCGAGCAGAAGCGCGCCGAGGGGCTGAATGCCGCCTTGTATGCCATCGCTGCGCACAGCCAGTCGGCTGAAGATCTGCAACAGTTTTTCGCCGCCATCCACAATATCGTCGGTCAGTTGATGAATGCGCGCAACTTCTATGTTGCCCTCTACGATGCGCAGTCTCAGTTGTTAAGCTTTCCCTACTTCGTCGATGAAGAGGATCCTACCCCTGCCCCCAGGCGTTTGGGGCGCGGTTTGACGGAATACGTGCTGCGAACCGGCGAGCCCCTGCTGGCGACGCCGGCGGTCTTTGACGAACTGGAGCGGCGGGGCGAAGTGGAATCGATCGGTGCTCCGTCGCTGGATTGGCTGGGCGTTCCCCTGAAAAGCGGGACGGCGTGCATTGGCGCCCTGGTGGTGCAGAGCTACGACGAAAACACCCGCTTCGGAGAGCGCGAGCGCGAGATTCTGAAATTCGTTTCGCAGCAGTTGGCCGCTACTATCGAACACAAGCGCTATGAAGAGGCGCTTCGCCGCTCCGAAGTCCGCTCCCGCTCTCTGATTTTGAGCGCGGCCTTCGGTATTGGCCGCTGCACGCTTGGCGGAAGATTCCTGGACGTGAATCCGGCGCTCATCAACATGCTGGGGCACGGATCGGTCGAAGATCTTCTCAATCTGGACGTGAGGCGCGACGTCTTTGTCCATCCCCAGGAGTGGGACCGGCTGGTGGAGGACTATCGCCGCACCGGAAGTCTGAACGGCGTGGAAGTTCAGTGGAAACGCAAGGACGGCCGCGTCATCATCGTGCGGCTCAGCGGGAGCGCCGCGGTCAGCGCCGATGAGCCTGAAGAAATATTGGAGCTGATCGCCGAAGATATCACCGACCGGCGTCAGCTCGAAGAGCAGCTTCGCCAGGCGCAAAAAATGGACGCCGTCGGCCGCCTTGCCGGCGGTGTCGCCCACGACTTCAACAACCTGCTGATGGTGATCAATGGATATACCGAGGTGTTGCTGGAACAGCTGGAACCGGGCAGTGCCATGCACCATAAAGTGCAGTCCATCCAGCAGGCAGCCGACCGGGCCGCTACGCTCACCCGCCAATTGCTGGCTTTCAGCCGCAAACAGCTCCTCGAACTCAAGGTGATCGATGTCAACGTCGTCGTCGGCGACATGGAGCGCCTGCTGCGGCCCCTGATCGGCGAAAACATCGATTTGGTCACGCGGCTCTCTACAGAAACCGGACACACCCGCGCGGACGCCGGCCAGCTCGAGCAGGTCATCATGAACCTGGTCGTCAATGCCAAAGATGCCATGCCCGAAGGCGGCAAGCTCACCTTGCGGACCGCCGACGTCACGGTGCGCCCTAACTTCAGCGAACACCGTTTTATCCACCCCGGCCGCTATGCTGTGATCTCGGTTTCCGATACTGGCCACGGCATGGACAAGGAAACTCAGTCCCGCATCTTCGAGCCGTTCTTTACCACCAAGGAAAAAGGGAAAGGCACCGGCCTTGGCCTTTCCACCGTCTACGGCATCGTCAAGCAGAGCAATGGATACGTGTTCGCGCAAAGCGAGCCCGGAGCGGGCACGACTTTCTACGTTTATTTGCCGCGCGTCGAAGATTCCGCCGAAGCGCTGTGCCCGGCCAAGTCCCAGCAGAACGAAGTGGGCGGCTGCGAAACCGTCTTGCTGGTGGAAGACGAGGAATCCGTGCGTGAACTAGTGCGTGTGACCCTCGCTGCCCGCGGCTACAAGGTCATGGAAGCCGAGAATGGCGAGTGCGGTCTGCGCGTCGCCGAAGCTTTCAAAGAACACATCGACATCCTTATCACCGACGTCGTCATGCCCGGCATGGGCGGCCGCGAACTGGCTAAAAAGTTGCTCGCGCTGCGTCCTGGCATCAGCGTGCTCTATCTTTCGGGCTACACAGAAGATGCCGTCGTCGCCCCGGGCGCGCTCGGTCCCGGTACTGCATTCCTGCAAAAGCCCTTTACCCTTCAGAATCTCGCGAAGAAAGTCCGCGAAGTCCTGCGCGCCCGATCCGCCCCAACGCCCGCCCCCAAGTCAATAGCGAAATCGGCTTCGAACTGACCTCGCCCTCCCGGCTGCAACTTTTTCCCTGTTTTCGCATCCTATACTCAGTGCAAGTAAAGACGTTTGGGCTTTGGGAGACACATCCATGTCCTCCTGCCGCGTGGCTTCAACCGGGGTGAACAGTAACCATGCTGATCGGGAAACCGGCTGCGATTCCGTCTTCTGAAATTACTCCTAAAGCGACCTATCTGAACCGGCGCAACTTTCTCGCCGGCGCAGCCATCGCCGGCGCGGCGGCTGCCACCGGTATCGCCTTCCGCGATCTGGCTGCGCCCGCGCTCACCGCCCAAGCCAGCACCAAAATCGATGGCCTCCAGAAAAGTCCCTTCAGCACGACGGAAAAAGAAACGCCCTACAAAGATGTCACCAACTACAACAATTTCTACGAATTCTCCACCGACAAATACGAGCCTGCCGGCCTGGCAAAGGGTTTCAAGACGCGTCCCTGGACGCTGACCATCGACGGCGAGGTCAAGAAAAAGCAGGTGCTCGACGCCGACGCGATCATCAAGATGGCTGCTCCCGAAGAGCGCATTTACCGTCATCGCTGCGTCGAGGGCTGGTCGATCGTCGTGCCCTGGATCGGATTTTCGCTGAGTGAACTGATCAAGCGCGCCGACCCTCTGCCCAAAGCAAAGTTTGTCGAGTTCACCACCCTCTACGATCCCAAACAAATGCCCGGCCAGCGTACCAGCGTATTGCGATGGCCTTACGTCGAGGGTTTGAGGATGGACGAGGCCATGCATCCACTCGCGCTGCTCTGTTTCGGTTTGTACGGCGAGGTGCTGCCCAATCAAAACGGCGCCCCGCTCCGCATCGTGGTCCCATGGAAGTACGGTTTCAAGAGCGCGAAGTCGATCGTCCGCATTCGCTTCACCGGCGACCAGCCCATGAATACGTGGCAAGAGTCCGCTCCCCGCGAATACGGCTTCTATTCGAACGTGAATCCGAACGTCGATCATCCGCGATGGAGCCAAGCCAAGGAGCGCCGCCTGGGTGAGTTTCTCAAGCGGCCCACCCTGATGTTCAATGGTTACGATCAGGTGGCGAGTTTGTATTCCGGCATGGACCTGAAGAAGAACTTCTAGTCAGAGGTTAGAGGTCAGAGGCTAGATTGCAGAGGTCAGAGGTAAGATTGCAGAGGTGAAATTCTGTGCGACGAAAATGTTCGGGATCGAATCCTGCAGTCTCACATGTTAAAGGTTCTAACCTCTGCAATCTGACCTCTCACCTCTAACCTCCTTATGAACAAACTCCGTTTCACAAGAATCGCGATCTTTCTCTCCGCGCTCATTCCGCTGGGGCGCCTCGTTTGGAAGGCTTTTCATGACGGCTTGGGGGCAAATCCCATCGAAGTCGTCACGCACACGACCGGCGACTGGACGCTGATCCTTGTGCTCACCACGCTCTCGATCACGCCACTCCGCCGGATCACGCGCCAATACTGGCTGATTGGCGTCCGCCGCATGATCGGACTGTTCGCATTCTTCTACGGAACGCTGCACTTTCTGACCTACATCTGGCTCGACAAGTTCTTCGACGTCCACGAGATGTTGAAAGACATCGCCAAGCGCCCATTCATCACGGTAGGATTCTCCGCCTTCGTGCTCATGATTCCCCTGGCCCTGACCTCGACTGCATGGTCGATCCGTCGCCTGGGCGGCAAGAACTGGCAGCGCCTGCACCGGTTAATTTACTTGACGGGAATTCTGGGGGTTGTGCATTACATATGGCTGGTGAAGGCCGATCTCCGCAAGCCCATCGAGTACGGCATCGTGCTAAGCGTCCTGCTGCTCTACCGCGCGGGTGTCTGGGTGTCCGAAAGAGCTTCCGAACGGCGCAAGCAGCCCGGCGTGCCAGCCCCCGCCCGGAGTCGGACGGAAGTCACCAAGGCCTGAAAAACGCACCCGCCAATTCTTTCCACCGAAACTCTCTTTGGGCATGGTGAGGGCTCCTTCGATGGACTTGAACACCGTCACACGAATGGAGATTGAGGGAACGGTTTTCGGGGAAAATGGGCTGACTTACTTTTCATGAAAGACGCAAGAGTTTGCGCAAATGTTCCATTGACAGCGGAGGGGGCTTACACGATAATCTCCGCCTCGAAGCGCTGGCGGAGAGATCGTCAGCTTCGTATCCTCAGGAGGATTTTCCAATGATGAAGTCTCGTTTGTTTCAAGTCGTCTTTGCGCTGGCAGTTGTTGTCTTCTTTGTTTGCGCACAACAAGCGCAGGCGCAACATCACATTCAGGTCCATGTTGTGCCCGGGATGCATCAGAATTTGGCCAAGAGTGGAGCCGGGTTTGATGAACTATTCCTGCTGTCGCTGGGCATGGGAACTCTCCCGCCGGTCGATGGCGGGGGCAACGATTACTGGCCCTGCTTCCCCAACCCGAACAACCTGAATTATCCGGATTGCTCGAACATTCCAGCGGGTGGAGTTGTAATTGGTGCGCCAGCCTACACGCAGTCACTGGCGAACTGCGACGCCAACGTTGCAGGGGCTCCGAATTGCGGACAGATCTTTTGGTTTTACGAGGACGACACAGGGGATAGCACGGATCACCTCATCGTTTCCATCACCGTCAAGCAAGGGCTGAATTACATCCTGGACACGGGCAACTTTGACTTTGGTCCCAATCCGTTCCCGACAGGCTCGGTCATCGTCATTTCGGATGACGTGGCTTTCGGCACTTTGGGGCAAACCGGGAAGAACAACGGATTTTGTGCCGGCAGTAAGAAAGTGTGCGTGGATCCCGTCGCCGGCATCGCCACGGTTAGCATAACAACCAAGGTTGGTGCGTCGAAGATTACCGGCAAGTTCAATATCAACCTGCAGTAGGCACCCTGCCTGTCTGCTATAGCTTGGCGAGGCGAGGCTCCATCTTTCGCATTCTTCATTATTGCGAAGGGTGGAGTCTCGCGAAACGCTTCCCCCAGCCGGTCCGATTTACTTTCCGATGCAGAAGGGAAATGCCGACAATGAGCAATGCTTATTGTGGCGTCAGGCGTCCGCCGCTTCTCTGCGGTCAGGCTCTTCCCCGGAAGTGAATGATTTTCCGGCGATCGCGTTTTGATGGTCGGCCCGCGGGTAACTGTTCGAACTGCTTCATCGCCTTGCGCTCCGCTGCCGCTTTCAGGCGCAGTTCCCGGCTGGCCTCCGTTTCGCGGTAGAGCGTTTGCGCAACCGAAGCCGGGCCGCGCACTTCGCTCAGAAGCAGGACTTCCACCTGAAAGTCGCCGCCGTCGTTGGTCACTCCCAACATGTCGCCAATCCGGACCTCGCGCGCAGCCTTGGCGGGCTGCCCGTTGGAGTGAATTCTGCCAAGCTCACATGTTCGTGCAGCCAAGGCGCGCGTCTTGAAGAATCTGGCAGCCCAGAGCCACTTGTCCATTCTCACACTGGCCATTGCTCTATTTTGCTATAGGTACTGGATTCTAGCTGGGAATTGAAACTCATTCCATCCTTCGATAAGGAACGGAGGCGTGCGCTCGTCGATGGGGGCTAGGGCAGCACTTTCAGCGCGACCGCAGTAATATCGTCATGCGGCGGGCTGCCATCGGAGAACGCCAACTGGCGGGCGAAGACGAAATCCAACGATCCGGTTGCCGATGTGTGTCCACATTGTGCCCAAACCTCCTCCAAATCGGAGGTGCAGAACTCGACTCCGTCCCCGTTGCGCAATTCATGAAGACCGTCGGTTGCGAACAGAACGCAGTCTCCCCGGCCGAGCTGCACGACGTGCCGTCCGTAAGTGGCGCCCGCGAACATTCCCGAAGGTAATCCCCCCTCGCCGAGCTGCCGGCAAACGCTTCCGGAGACAAGCAGCGGCAGTGGCATCGCGGCATTGGAGAAGATGAGTTGTTGCGTGGCGGGGTTGAAAAGAGCGTACAAGGTCGAACAGAAGCGGCCTCTGATGGGTCGCTGCAACAGGCGCTCGTTCAACAGGGAAAGAACTTGGGCGGTATCTGTCCCGCTCTTGTGAATCCCGCGCAGAGTTCCCATCACAAGGGCGCCGTACATGGCCGCCGGCAACCCCTTTCCGACCACGTCCCCGAGGTAAATTCCAATCAAACCGTTCGGTAAGAGGAAGAAGTCGGCAAAGTCGCCACCGACATCGGAAAAGGATATGAATCGGGACACGATTTCGACGGACTCGCAGCAGAGCTGCTTTGGGGGCAGCAGAGAGGACTGGATGAGTTTCGCTTCCCTTGCATGGTCGTCGCAAATGCGTCCACAGGCGAAATTTTCGTTCACGACTCCACCACGCTCGCCAGTTCAGACATGCGCGACTACTCCGGCTAGTGGTTAGATCGGCAAAGGGCTGGTTCAACATTAGCGCTCGAAGTCGCCTGCATCACTTACAAGCGATAACGGCGCGCGTCCCACGTATTTCCCCTGGTCCCGGCTTTTCTAGTTCCAGTGGTGGGAGTGCCACCAGATTTTCTGGATGTCGAAGGTGACGCCGTGGCAGAGGTACATCGGAGCGTTTTCTTCGCCCATGCCGAGGCGCTGGTAGCGCGGAAAGGCCTGGAATGAAGTGCAGTTGTCGCGCACGTCTTCGAAGCTCCACTGGATCACGATGAGGTTCTTGTAGACCTGTGGCGGCGGACCCCAATACCAATGGTTTTGGTGGCGAGAGTAGGCGCGTGGCAGGCCGAGCTTGGGCCCAAACAAATTGATTGCGCCGGCTTCGCCATAGTTGCCCGCCCAGATGCCGGTCTGGTCGCGTTCTTCGGGTGGCAACGAGTTATAGATCGCGGCAACCTCACTGGCCATCTCGGGCCATCCGAACTGGTCGGCAATCGGTTGCGGCAGCAGCGACTCGTGGTGCACCTCGGCCTTGGCGGGTTTGAAGCCGATGGCGTTTTGATAGGCGAGGAGACGCTCCGGCGGCAGCATCCACGTCGCCAGCGGGACGGCGGGAAGCGCCGCGAGCAGGATGATGGCGACGACGGCGGCGCGGGTCGTCGTGCGCACCAAAGCGGCGCGGTTGGCCAGCCACTGTTCGATCGTACGGTCAATCACGGCCGCGCCGCCCGCGAAGAGCATCGGATAGATGGGGAACACGTAATAACTCTTGCCGTGCGCGACTTCCATCAAGACAAAGAAGACTGCGAAGGTGAGGCCGAGCACGCGCCAGCGGCGGTCGCGCAGGAGCCAGACCAGGCCGGCGAGCCAGACCGGTAACAGGATCGGGTGCAGGTCGACGATCTGCTCTTTAACAAACGCGAGCGGGCCGAGCACGACGTTCTTGCCTTCGCGGTGGACGTTGGCCAGATCTTCAATGGTCGGGAAGTGATGGCGGATTTGCCAGACGATATTGGGGAGAAAAAGCGCGAGGGCGATAGCGCCGGCGATCCAGATCCACGGTTGGGCGAACTCGCGGCGATGATGCGTCAGCAGCAGGGCGACGGTGACGGCGAATCCGAAAGACAGCGTGGAGTGCTTATTCTCCAGGCCGAGGCCGGCGAGCACGCCGAACCATAGCCAGAGCCGCGAGTCTCCGGCGCGCAAGATGCGAGCGACAACCCAGATGCAGGCCATCCAGAAGAGCGGCTCGAAGGCGTTCATGGTAAGAAGACTGTCCATGGCCAGAACAGCGGGGCAGAGCAGAATGGAGAATCCGGCGAGAAACTGGGCGTGGCGTCCGCCGCCTAGTTCACGCGCGATGAGGATAGTAAGCGCGATGAGTGCCGCACCGGCGAACGCGGGAAGGATGCGCAGCGCGGCGAGCGATCCGCCCATCAGCATCGCGACCTTGGCGTAAATGGCGATCAGCGGCGCGGCGTCGACGTAGCCCCAGTCGAGGTGGCGGGCCATGTCGAGGTAATAAAGCTCGTCGCGAAAGTAGCCGTACTGGCGGACGCTGGTGAAGATGTGCAGCAGCAGCTTGGCGGCACAGAGCGCGACCATGACGCCGACGGCGAGGCGAGGCAATGGGCCGGTCGAGTTCGCTTCGGGGTCAGGCGAGTAGAGGTCAGGTACGGACGTGTTAGTACCCAATGCAGGCAAGTGATTGCTCCGTGGGTCAGGTAAGACGGAGGCGAAGAACCGTCACCGCCGCCCCTTCCGTAATTTCGCAGACTGGTCTTCGGAAAGCAAATCCGATGGGGTGTGCAGGCATTGGGGGACATTCCTCAGATGGTTTCGGTATCATGCTCTTTGGAGGAATGAATGCTCTCGACGACGAAATCTCTCGCCGTTCTTTTGTTCTTAGCCTGCTCTGGCATGGCGTTCACGCAAACGCCCAGCCATGCGCCTGCTACCCGCGGCGACACGCAAACTTACTCGCCCATTCCCGGGCTGGACAAAGGCCTGATGGATGCCACCGCCGACCCTTGCGTCGATTTTTACCAGTACGCGTGCGGCAATTGGAGCAAGCTGCATCCGATTGCGAGCGACGCGCCGTACTCCGGCCAGTTTTACAATCTGGAGCAGTACAACCGGCAGGTACTGCACGGGATTCTTGAGAAAGCGGCGGCGAACGATCCCTCACGCGATGCGAATACACGAAAGATCGGGGATTACTACGCCAGTTGCATGGATGAAGGGGCGGTCCAACAGAAGGGGCTGGCACCGTTGCAGCCGGAACTGGACCGCATCAATGGGCTCACCAGCAAAGAGCAACTGCCGGAGTTGCTGGCGCACTATCAACTGATCGGCGTGAATGCGTTTCTGGGATATGGATCGCAACAAGACTACAAAGACGCGACGCGAACGATCGCGGTTGCGGTCCAGAGCGGACTGGGGCTCCCAGAGAAAGATTATTATTTCCGCGCGGGCGTGAAAGATGAAGAAATTCGGAAACAATATGTGCAGCACGTTACCAATATTCTGAAGTTGCTCGGGACGAGTGAAACGGAGGCGGCC
>Ga0074046_10003689_pt1 | contig 12723 bp, 10 predicted proteins | sample BogForMeECP23OM3_FD_94441 | JGI IMG/M metagenome (GOLD analysis project Ga0074046, IMG submission 94441) | Bog forest soil microbial communities from Calvert Island, British Columbia, Canada - Bog Forest MetaG ECP23OM3 | ecosystem: Environmental > Terrestrial > Soil > Wetlands ...
CGCCGCGCGCAGCGTGCATACTGCGACGGCTTCGTTCAATCCGGCTTATGTGAGGTCGCCCATTCGCGACGCCCAACCCGCGCGCCGGCGACCTCACATAACCCTCCAGATTCCACGCGGTCGACGCCGCGTCTTGGACGCGATGCGGCAGCGGGACCGTGGCAAGCGTCGCGGCCACGACGGCGTCGGCGCGATGAAGCGCCGCCGCCCGCGCCGCCGGCAACGGCGAGGGGCGGCCTGACGATTCAAGCTTTCCCCACTTGCGAAAGGAGACGTTGATGCCGAAAGGCAGCGCACGCCCTTCCGCTCGGACCGACCGGACGCCTTGATCGAAGCGGCGGCATTTGAGGTCGCGCCTCGGCGTGTAGAAAGCGCAAGTCGTGTAGCATGTCGGCATGACGCATTCGGAACAATGCTCCCCCCAGACCATTGCTGAACAATAAGCGATCGACTCCCGTGTCTGATCGAAGCGGCGCAAAGCGTCCGCATCCAGATTCACTGCCACGGTCTCGTGTTCGCCAACAACAGTTTGTCGCATCACCATCAGCCTTGGTAAGTCGTCTCTTCGAGAGTCGTTGCTATGGAAACGCCGCGACGACGAAGGGACAAGTGTTACGACTTCACTACCGGCCGCGGCGATGAGCAGTCGTCGTCGCGACGCCCGGTCTGTTCAGTTCGCCTTGAAGAAACTGTCCGGACGTCCGATTTCTCCCCTCAGACCAGCGACAAGCCCGCGGAAACCCGCGACCATATTGCCGAAGGCTCCGACTGCGCCGTAGATCGCCAGAAAGCCCGTCTGCGTCACAAGCGCCCAAGGGACGCGCAGCGGGTTTTTGCTCCGCTCATATAAGATCAGGTTGCGCGCGCCAAGATAAACGGAAAGCCTGGAGCGCGCGGCGCGTCTCGCGGTTCCCCCGATGGTCGTGCCGCATTTGTGAGGGACGCGAGACCGATGGGCGTAGCCGACCATGCCGAGGCGCTGCGCCCGCAGCCCCCATTCAAGATCTTCGAAATAAAGAAAGTACCGTTCGTCCATGAGCCCAATGGCGTCAACGACCTCTCGAGTTACGTAAATCGAGGCGCCGGATGGCGACGCGAGGCGCGTTTCGATCTCCTCCGGGTCCGGCTCAACCGAAATTTCGGCGCCCCGACCGATTGCTTCCGCTCGGCACGCGAACCGGTTCCACGCCATGCCGCGCGTGAACACGCGATCGGGCTGGTCGGTCCTGATAATGCAGCTGCCAACCATGCCCTTGCCGTGACTCCGTGCATAGGCCGCCAATTCCGCCAAAGCGTCCGGCTCGGGAAGAGTGTCGGGATTGAGAACCCAAACGGCTTCCCATTCCGGCGCCGCGAGGAGAGGCCGAAGCCATGCGTTGATGCCGCCCGCATATCCCATATTCTCAGCCATTTCGGCGACATGCACCGGCTCGCCTGGACTGCCGTCGGGGCCCACCAGGGTGTAGTCGCGGACGCGCTTGGCGACCTCAGGCGCCTCAGGCGGAGCGGCGCCGCCCGGCCGCCAGGCCGCATCTCCCTCGTCGAGTCGCGCAATCAGAGCGTCCATACCCCCCTTGCCGCCGTTCTCGGCGATGAAGACCTCGAAGCGGGGTTCGGGCTTGGCGGACGCGAGCGCTCGCAAGCAATCAGCGATATCGCCGGCGTTGCGATATCCGACGATGATAACCACAACCGCGGCCATACCCGTGAAGCCCCCATTTTCTGAAAAATTGCGCCCCTGTTTCAGATGCCCTGCTCTGCGTCAGCTTTGTTAACATATCGCGTTTGCGCCGCACACGCCTCTTTAGGGGGGAAGAGTCGGCGGCGGCGCCGCCCAGCCCATCAGTTCGCGCCGCGCCACGGCCTCAATGACCGCCATGCCGTCGGGGCTGTCGTTGAGGCAGGGGATCGCGGCGAATTTTTCGCCGCCGGCGTCGCGGAAATAGCCGGCGTTCTCGACCCCGATCTCCTCCAGCGTCTCCAGGCAATCGGCGACGAAGCCGGGCGTGATGACGGCGAGGCGCCGGATGCCGCTCCGCGCCAGTTCGCGCACCGTCTCGGCGGTGTAGGGCTTCAGCCATTCGGCCCGGCCGAAGCGCGACTGGAAGGTCATCCGCAGGCGATTCTCATCCCATCTCAGCGCCTCGCGCAGGAGTCGCGTCGTCTTGGCGCACTGGCAGTAATAAGGGTCGCCCTTGTCGAAATAGGCCTGCGGGATGCCGTGGTAGGAAGCGAGGACGACCTCCGGCTCAAAATCGAGTTTTTCCAGGCCGTCGCGCATCGAGCGGGCGAGCGCTTCGATATAGGCCGGGTCGTCGCACCAGGGCGCGGCGACGCGGAGCGCCGGTTGCCAGCGCATCGCCTTCAGCGCGTCGAACGCCTTGTCGGCGACCGTGGCCGTGCTCGCCGCGCAATATTGCGGATAGAGCGGGATGACCAAAATCCGGTCGCAGCCGGCCGCCTGGAGCGCTTGGAGGCGCTCGGCGATCGGCGGCTGACCATAGCGCATCGCCCAGTCGACCACGACGGCGGGCTTGAGATGCCTGAGCGCCGTCGCGAGTTTCTCGCTCTGGGCGCGGGTGATGGTCTTCAGCGGCCCCTCGTCGCGCTCCGTGTTCCAGATCGCGGCGTAGTCGCGGCCCTTGACCGCGGGACGCCGCATCAAAATGAGCTGGAGGACCGGGCCCCAGACGAGCCGCGGCGCCTCGATCACCCGCCGGTCCGACAGGAACTCGGCGAGATAGCGGCGCATCGACCAGTAGTCCGTCCCCTCCGGCGTGCCGAGATTGACGATCAGCACGCCGACGCGACCGCTTGCGATCGGCGGATGGCCCGCGGGCCGGCGGCCGTCGTCGGCAGCGGCGCTAGCCGGGCGCAGCCGGGAGGCGACGCGGTCGCCGACCGCGTCCACGGGCGTCATGCTTCGGCCGGGATGAACGTGGTCGCGACGCCGTTGATGCAGTAGCGCAGGCCCGTCGGCGGCGGCCCGTCGGGAAAGACGTGGCCGAGATGCGAGCCGCAGCGCGCGCAGTGCACTTCCGTGCGGGTCATACCCCAGGAATCATCGACCGTCCTGCCGAGCGAGCCCGGCACCGGCGAGGTGAAGCTCGGCCAGCCGGTGCCGCTGTCGAACTTCTCCTGGCTCTCGAACAGAGGCTGACCGCAGCCGGCGCAGACGAACGTGCCCGGGCGCTTCTCATTGAGGAGCGCGCAGCTTCCGGCGCGCTCGGTGGCGTGTTCGCGCATGATCGCGTACTGCTCGGGCGTCAGCAGGGCGCGCCACTCGATTTCCGTGTGGGTGACGGGGAATTGGCCTTGGCTCATCGAGGTCTCCTTGCCGACGATCCTGAAGCAGTCGCGACCCAATAGCAGCCGCGATCCATAGCCCGTCGAATTGACGGCTTCCAAACCGAAGCCCTATGGATCGCGGCCGCCGCGGTCAACGACCGTGCCTACATAGTGCGACTCGTCGGAACAGCAATCGGCTCCTGCACATCCGCCGGGGTCGGCGGCAGGTTGTCATTCGCGTGTCCCGGCCGGGTCGTTACGCATGCGCCGGATCGGCGCGGATCATAGACTGCGCCCTCGCCCGCAACGCCTTCGAGCTGCGTTGCTTTTAGGCGAATCGAAGGCCAAAATCACGCCGATGAGGCCGCCGATATTCGACCGACGCCGCGCTGTCGCCGTCGTCGCGATGGTCGCGGCGGCTTATATCGTGCTGGCCTACCTGGCCGCGCCATTCGCCTGGCGCCACTACGAGCGCCAGGGCGGGATTGCGGATCTTGGCGCCCGGACCGTCACCGCCCTGGGCATCCCCGGCGACGTGATCAACGTCGGCCTCGAAGGCTCGGAGGACGACGTCTTGTGCGCGATGAACGCCGCCGGCTGGTCGCCGTCCGATCCGGTCACGCTCATATCGTCGCTGCGGATCGTGGGCAGCGTCGCCTTCCGCCGGCCGTACCATCGGGCGCCGGTGAGCCCGCTTTTTTTCGACGGGCGCAGACAGGATCTCGCCTTCGAGATGCCGTCAGGACTGAGCGCTCGGACGCGCCATCACGTCCGCTTCTGGAAGGCCCTCGAAAAAGGCGACGACGGGCGGCCGGTCTGGCTCGGCGCGGCGGAGTTCGACGACGGGCTCGGGATCAGCCACTACACCGGGCAGATCACCCACCACACCGCCCCCGACATCGACGCCGAGCGCGATTTTCTGATCCACAGCCTGCTCGACGCCAAACGGGTCGACAAGACCTACTCGGTGAGCGGGATCGGTCCGACCCTGTTCGGCCGCAACGGCGGCGGCGACCGTTTCTATACCGATGGCGAAATCGCCTTTGCCGACCTCGCGCCCGGCTGCACAACGCGCGAGGCGCCGCCGGAAAGACGCGCCCCGCCGCCGCAGATCGCGGTGAAGAACGACGTCTTCGGGTGGCTGGCGGCGGTGCGGCGGCTCGCGCCTTGAGCGCGGAGGGCGCGCGTCTACCGCGCCTTGGGCGGCGGGACGCCGCCCCTCCCGTCACGCGACGACCGCGAGCGCGAAACCGTCCCATCCCTTGGCGCCGACGGTCTGGATGACGGTCGCGTGAAGCCGCGGCTCGCTCTTCATCATGTCGAACATCCGGTGCACGCCGACGACGTCGAGATCTCGCGAGGCGGCGTCGAGAATCCTCCCGTCCCGAACCACATTGTCGACGACGATAGTCGTTCCGCGGCGCGACAGGCGCAGCGCCCAGGCGAGATAATTCGCGTTGTTTTCCTTGTCGGCGTCGATGAAGACGAAATCGAACGGCGCAAGGCCTTCGGCCTCGATCTTCGGCAGGCTGTCGAGCGCTGCGCCGACCCGCACCTCGACCCTGTCGCTTAAACCCGCCCGCGCGATGTTCGCCCGCGCGACCGACGCGTGCTCCTCGACGGCTTCGAGCGTCACGAGCCGGCCGTCCGCGGGCAGGGCGCGGGCGATCCAGATCGTCGAGTAGCCGCCGAGCGCGCCGATTTCGAGCGCCTTCCGCGCGCCGGCGATCCGGGCAAGGAGGTGGAGCATCTTGCCGTGCGCCGCCGACACGTCGATCGGCGGCAGCCCCGCGGCTTCGTTGGCGGCGAGCGCGGCTTCGAGCGGCTGGTCCTGCGCGACGATCGGCGCGAAATACTCATCGACCGCGTTCCAGCGAGTGTCCCTGGCCAAGGTTGAAGCTCCCTCTCAAAGTCCGGCGCCGTCTGACCGTGCTGCGTCACACCGGCATAACGAGATTGGCGTCGCGGGCCATGCGCCATCGGCCGTCCGCCTCCTTGCGCAAGATGCTCATGGCGTATCCCGCCATCGGCCGCGGAGGCTGGCCGCCCGACGTCACGATTGCCCCGATCCGACTCCGGACATAAGCGCGGGGACCGAAGGTCTCGACTTCCAGGACCTCTGCCCGGGCGTCCACGGAGACCCCCGTCATGCGCTCGCTGTCGACGGCGAATTCCGCCTTGCCGAAGGGCGCACGCCCAGGCGTCATGAAGACGACGTCGTCGGTCATCATGTCGAGCAAGGCGAGGAGGTCGCGGGCTTTGCTCGCCGCGATCCAGGAATCGACCAGGTCCCGGATCTGCCGTTCATCATCGGGCACGATGCCACCCTTTGTTTGTCGCGAGGGCCGCGTCCGAACACACGCATGGGCTCGGGCCGCCGTTCCCGGCTACTCCTTTCCTGCGACGCCCGCCTCGGCGAAAGTCGCCATGCCGTTGTGGCAGGCGACTGCGGCCTTTATCACGCCGACCGCGAGCGCCGCGCCGGACCCTTCTCCGAGCCGCATGCCGAGGTCGAGGATCGGCGCCTTGCCGAGCCGGCTCAGCGCCTCGCGGTGGGCTCGCTCGGCCGAGACGTGGCCGGCGAGGCAATGGTCGAGCGCCGTCTTGTCGAGGGCTTGCAAAATGGCCGCCGCGGCGCAGACGACGAAGCCGTCGAGCACCACGGGCGTCCGGCGCAGCCGCGCCGCCAGAATCGCCCCCGCCATGGCGGCGATCTCCCGGCCGCCGAGGCGCGCCAGCACGTCGAGCGGGTCGGCGAGATGGTCCTTGTGGAGGGCGACGGCGGCGCGCACGGCCTCCGCCTTGCGCGTCAAGCCCGCATCGTCGACGCCGGTGCCGCGGCCGACCCAGTCCTCCGCCGCTCCGCCGTAAAGCGCGTGATAGATCGCCGCCGCGGCGGTGGTGTTGCCGATCCCCATCTCGCCGAGGACGAGCAGGTCGGGCTCCGAGGCCAGCGCCTCCATGCCGAAGGCGATGGTTCCGGCGCAATTGCGCTCGTCCATGGCCGGCTCGCGGGTGATGTCGCCGGTCGGATGCTCGAGCGCGAGTTCGTAGACCTTTAGCGACAGGTCGAAGGTCTTGCAGATCTGGTTGATCGCCGCGCCCCCTGCGGTGAAGTTGGCCACCATCGCCTGCGTGACCGACTGCGGGAAGGGAGACACGCCCTGCGCGACGACGCCGTGATTGCCGGCGAACACCGCGACCAGCGGATTGTTAACATGAGGCCGGTCGGACCCCTGCCAGCCCGCGAGGAAGGCCGCGATCGCCTCGAGCCGACCAAGTGAGCCGGCGGGTTTGGTGAGTTCGGCCTCCCGCGCCTTCGCCGCCGCGGCGGCCTCCTCGTCCGGCCCGGGCATTTGCAGGAGAAGGGCGCGGATGTCGTCGAAGGGGCGGGCGGCGTTCATGGATCGCTCTCGTTTGGAATGGAGGCGTCCCTATAGGCGAAAAGCGGACCTCAGCGAAAGCTCGCAACAGCTCCCGGTCTTCTTGAGCGGCGCTCGAGGGAGACCGGAGCAGAGGACGTCAGGGTCGCGCAGTCGGCGCACGCTTGACATTACGCGCGCTTTTACGCTTGCGGTGGACTTTTGCTACACGTACTGCAAGCTAAATTTGTATTAACAATGAGCGTTATCGCTGCAACTGCAATCAGTATTCTTCTCATACGGAAACGCACCCTGTGGAGGCGCTCGTTGACCACTTCGACCGAAGAGTGCTGCGATCGAGAACAAATCGTGTACATTCGTGGGAATCGGGCCGATGCTTGGTCTTGAGGTCGAAAACGCCCTGCAAGCCGGGCATCTCGCGAGGCCCTAAACGGGGTTCGCGATGACGTTCCGCATGGGGCGGAGCACGGAGTCACGCCTTGAAATCACCCCCTGCGCTCTCCAACACCTTGAAAAGGCTGAGAACGGCAATGGGCGCCTCTTGCAAAAGGTTGGCATGGATTTGGCGTCGGCGCCGCGCTCGCTTGGCGCCTCCTTGGATTGGTTGACAATTGTGAGCGCTTCGACGACGGCTGCAGGCGGGAGCGCGAGGCCACTCGAGGCAGGCTTCTGAATGAGACTGTCGGCCGTCTCACGGCGCTCCGTTCGTCCCAGCCCCGGCGGTGATGGCGGCTCGGAAAAGTCGCTGCAAGCCTTTGAAACAATTGATTTCGGGCCCGGAAATTTAAGACCCCCGCGCTTGCGCTGAGTCGCCGCCGGCGGGCGCCCTACTCCGCCGCCTCGCGCAGGGCGCTATAGCGGGCGAGTTGGGCCCTGAGCGGCGCCGGCTTCAGCGGCTTATGGAGAATCACGATGTCGTGGCGCGCGGCCTCGTCGCGCGCCTCCGGGCTGCGGTCGGCGGTCGCGAGGATGGCCGGGATCCGGCGCCCGAGGTCCTCGCGCAGAGCGCGGATCGCGGCGATCCCATCGCCCTGGTCGAGGTGGTAGTCGGCGATGACGAGATCGGGCGCGCCGAATCCCGCTAGCGCCTCGCGGGCCTCGGCGAGGCCGTGCGCGGTGGCGACGACGCACCCCCAGCGGCCGAGCAGCGCCCGCATGCCGTCGAGCACCCGAGCCTCGTTGTCGATCGCCAGCACCTTGAGGCCGCTCAGCGGCTCGTCGGCGGAACGCGGCTGCGGCGCCCCCGCATCCTCGGCGCGCTCCGCGACGGCGGCGCCGATCGGCGCCGTCACGAAAAAGACCGAGCCGTCGCCCGGCCAGGATTTTAGGCCGACCGGATGGTCGAGCACGCGACCGAGGCGATCGACGATCGACAGGCCGAGACCCAGGCCCTTGGCGATCCGGGCGCCCTGGTCGAGCCGCTGGAATTCATCGAACACCACGCGCTGTCGATCCGCCGGGATGCCGAGGCCGGTGTCCCAGACCTCGATGCGGAGCCCATCCGGCCGGCGCCGGCATCCGACGAGGACGGTCCCACGCACGGTGTACTTGATGGCGTTGGACACGAGGTTCTGCAGGAGCCGGCGCATCAGCCGGCGATCGGTGCGGATCGCGAGCTTCGAGGGAACGAACCGAAGCTCGAGCCCCTTCGACCGCGCCGCCGGCGCGAACTCGACCTCCAGCATCCGCATGAGGTCGGCGACGGGCACGGCGGAAAGCTCCGGCTTGGTCGCGCCGGCGTCGAGCCGCGAGATGTCGAGCAGCGCGCCGAGAATCTCCTCGACCGCCTCAAGGGACAGGTCGACCTTGTGGGCGAGATCGGCGCGCTCCTCGCCGCCAATCTTGCCGGCGCCCTCGGAGAGCGAACTCGCGTAGAGCCGCGCGGCGTTGAGGGGCTGAAGGATGTCGTGGCTCGCGGCGGCGAGAAAACGCGTCTTGGACAGATTGGCCTCTTCCGCCGCGGTCTTGGCCCGGGCGAGCTCGGCGTTAAGCCTCTGAAGCTCGGCCGTCCGTTCATCGACCCGCTTCTCGAGGAACTCGTTCGACGCCTCGAGCGCCTCTTCCGTCTGCACGGTCTGGGTAACGTCGGTATAGGTCGTGACGATGCCGCCGTCAGGCAGCCGCGCCGAGCGGATCTCGATGACCCGATGGGTGGAGAAGAGCCTGAGCCGGGTCGGCTGATCGTCGTAGAGGAGGGACGCCACCCGCTCGGCGACGAAATCCTCCGAGTCGCCGGGGCCATAGGCGCCGCGCGCGGCGTTGAAACGGACGATCTCGTCGAGCCCGACGCCATGGCGCAGCAAAGCCGGCGGCAGGTCGAAGAGGTCGGCGAACTCACGATTCCAGGCGGTCAGCGCGAGATTGGAGTCGAACACGGTGATGCCCTGGCGCGCATGGTCGAGCGCGTGCTGCAGCTGGTCCCGGTTCGACTGGATCGCCGCCGACGCCTCGTCGATCAGCTTCAGCGCCGACTGGCCGGAAACAGTGCGCGGCCGGAGAAGCAGGGACAGCACCTGACGCGAGGTCGAGGCGCCGATCGCGGGCGAAAGCAGGAACTCCGCATGCCGGATCAACTGGGCGCTCGCCTCCTGGCTCGGGTCGTAGTCCTGGCCGCTCTCGCGCATGAAGGCGGAGAACGCGCGGCGCGCCCGCGCCGCCCCGAGATAACGGGCAACCGCCGCCTCGAGTTCGCCGGCCGTCGTCGACGAGCGCCAGAGGCGGAAGGCCTGCGGCTTGCCGCCCACGCCGGCGAAGGCGCTCGCCTGGGCGCGTTCGAGCGCGGTGACGTCGCGCGTCAGAGAAAACGCGACAAAGGCGACGCAGTTGACGGCGAGCGAGATGACGACGCCGCCGACGAGGGCGTTCGGCGCGAACGCCACCAGCGCGACCGGACTGAGCCAGCCGATCGCGAGCGGCCCGTGCGCGAGAAAGGCGGCGATCGCATTCTGAGGCTCGAGCGACGGCAGGAACAGCAGGTAGAGCCAGGTGAGCGATCCCGCCGTCATGCCGGCGATCGCGCCGCGCGCCGTACCGCGACGCCAGAAGAGCCCGCCGAGAAAGACCGGCGCGATCTGCGCCACGGCGGCGAAGGACAGGAGCCCGATCGCTGCGAGGGCGGTTTCGCCGGTCAGCCGCTCGTACAGGAAACCCAGCGCCAGGACGCCGACGATCGCGAGGCGTCGGACCCACAAGACGAGCGCGCCGATGTCCCCCGCCGGGGCGTTCGTCTCCCGGACGCGCCGCCTCAGGAGAAGCGGCATGACGAGGTCGTTTGATATGGTGATCGCAAGGGCAAGACTGTCGAGCACCACCATGCCGGTCGCGGCGGAGAGGCCGCCGATCATGGTCAGGAGCGCCACGCCGCGCGCCCCGGCCGCGAGCGGAAGCGCGAGTACCGTCAGATCGCGGTTGATCCCTGCGTCCGGAAACATCTTCAGTCCGGCCACGGCGAGGGGCGCGACGAACAGGTTGATCAACACGAGATAGGTCGGGAACAGCCATGCGGCCGTGCGCACGCCGCGCTGATCGTGATTCTCGACCACAGCGACGTGAAACTGCCGCGGCAACAGGAGGATCGCGAAGGCCGAAAGCAGCGTGGTCACGCTCCAGACCGCCGGCTGCGGGGGCGTCTGGATGACGGCGGCGATCTTCGAATTGGAAAGGGCGGCCTGCGTGAGGTCCGAGACGCCGCGGTTCAGCCCCCAGACGACGAACGCGCCGACGGCGAGAAAGGCCGCGAGCTTGACGACCGACTCTACCGCAATGGCGAGGATCAGGCCGTCCTGGTGCTCCTTGGGATTGATGCGCCGCGTGCCGAAGGCGATCGCGAAGACGGCAAGCGTGAGAGCGATCGCCAGAGAAAACAGCGCCGACGGCCTGTTCGACGTCAGCCGGGACGTATCAAGCGAATCGACGACGGTCAGAAGCGTGGTCGACACCGCCTTGAGCTGCAAAGCGACATAGGGCGCCGAACCGACGAGCGCGATCAGGGCTGCGACGGCGGCGACCGCAGGCGACTTGCCGTACCGGGCGGAGACGAAGTCGGCGACGGTGGTCAGGTTCTGCGTGCGCGCAAGGTTGGCGATGCGCCCGACGAAAGCGGAGCCGAGACCGATGACGAGAATGGGGCCGATGTAGATCGGCAGGAAGTCGAGGCCGTGCGAGGAGGCCAGGCCGACTGAACCGTAATAGGTCCAGGAGGTGCAGTAGACGCCGAGGCTCAGCGCGTAGACGACCGAGCGCGTCCCGCCGGCGACGAACCGGCGCCCGCCCCTGTCGCCCCACCACGCGATCAGGAAAAGAGTAAGGACGTATCCGATCGCGGCGATGTACGCCGTGGCGCCGTTCATCGAACCCTACGCTCGCCCTCCCGCCTAAAGACGAGTTTTAGGAGGCCGCCCCGCGGATTGGCAATCTGAAACCGTCGAACCGTCGCGCGACCCGGCGTCGCGGGCAAGACCTACGGGTCACAGCCAGGGACGCGCTGCGGCCGACTTCTGCTCGAACGTCGCAATCGCGGGCGCTTCGACCATGGTCAAGCCAATGTCGTCGAGCCCCTCGATCAGGCATTGCTTGCGGAAGGGATCGACCTCGAACCTCACAACGCCCCCGTCCGGACCGCGGATCTCCTGAGCCGGCAAATCAACGCTCAGCGTGGCGTTCGCCCCGCGCTCCGCGTCGTCCATCAGCTTGGCGAGGTCGTCGCGAGAGACCTTGATCGGCAAGATGCCGTTCTTGAAGCAGTTGTTGTAGAAGATATCCGCGAAGTCCGTGGAGATCACGCAGCGGATCCCGAAATCGAGCAGCGCCCAAGGCGCGTGCTCGCGCGAAGATCCGCAGCCGAAATTGTCGCCGGCGACCACAATCGAGGCCTTGCGGTATTGCGGCTTGTTGAGCACGAAGTCCGGATTTTCCGAACCGTCGTCGCGATAGCGCATCTCGGCGAACAGGCCGGCGCCGAGGCCCGTGCGCTTGATCGTCTTCAGATACTGTTTCGGAATGATCATGTCCGTGTCGACGTTGTCGATCGGCAGCGGCGCGGCGACGCCGGTCAAAGTCGTGAACTTGTCCATTTCTTTCAAAGATCTCGCATCTCGGGGCCGATGGCGGCGAGCGGGCTCGACGCTGCTGTAGCAAACAACGGACCCGTCGGCAAACGCGTCAAAGTTGATTCTCCAGTTCCTTGGCGGTCTCCTCCGGCGAGCGGTCGAGGTTCAGCGCTTCGACGAAGCCGCCGGTCTTGTTCATGAGGTAGACGACCGAACTGTGGTCCATCGAATAGCTTCCGTCGGATTGGATCGGCCCCTTCCGAGCGAATACGCGATAGGCCTTTTCGACCGCGCCAACCGCCTGCGGACTGCCGGAAAGCCCGATGATCGAGGGGCCGAAGCTGCTGGCGTAGTCCTGCATGACCTTCGGCGTATCCCGCTCTGGATCGACTGTGATGAACAGCGCAGGAATGGCCTTGCCGTCCATTTTGGCGAGCGCGTCCGCGATGCGCGCCAGTTCCGTCGGGCAGACGTCCGGGCAATGGGTGTAGCCGAAATAGACCAGGAAGGGATGGCCCTTGAGGCTCTCGTCCGTGACCGTCCGGCCGGCGCCGTCCTGAAGGGCGAACGGCCCCCCAATCAGGGACTCGTTCGCGCGCGGCGGCGCCCACAAGAACCAGATGGCGGCTATCGCCAGAGCGGCCGCCACTGAGACCGCCAGCGCGAAGCGGATCGTCGAAACGTTGGAGCTTTGGTCGGTCTTGGTCCCTGTTTTCGGCATGCTCTTACTGTCTGTCCGATCCCACGGCGGCAACGTTTTTCGAAGCCGGCGGGCACAAGACCGTGCCAAGGGGTCACGGCGCAAGTGTGACGACGGCCCGCCGGACCGGCAAGCGCCCCGCTCCGACGCGGGCCGCCATGCGCAGCGATTTTGCGCCTATTGGCCCGAGTCATTCGAACTGAGGGTATAGTCTTGCGAGCTTGACGCGGGCGTCGGCGGTTGTGAATTGCCAATTGGCCTTGGCGTGATGCTTGTTGCGGTGTTGTACCCAGGCGGCGACTTC